>Ga0326727_10001757_pt1 | contig 78048 bp, 60 predicted proteins | sample MB2enrmetagenome_FD_207643 | JGI IMG/M metagenome (GOLD analysis project Ga0326727, IMG submission 207643) | Lab enriched peat soil microbial communities from McLean, Ithaca, NY, United States - MB29MY | ecosystem: Environmental > Terrestrial > Soil > Wetlands > Peat | place: USA: New York... | reverse complement strand
TCGCTGTTATACGCACTCCATTGCAATTGCCCCAGCGCCGGTAACGCCAGCCCGCAGACCACTACGGGTAAGAGGGTTTTTAAACCGAATTTGGTCACAAGAGTTTTAAACGTGTTCATAGTGTTTTGTGTAGTGGTAGGATTAACTGAAATTCGATTCGAGAAATGAAAACTGTCATCCGCACATTTATGCAAATGATTTTCAACGCCCTGCCCGACCCGCTTTTGACTGGCGTCCATCTGATACAACATATGTTTGTACAAGCTACACTCTGTTCTTGTTGCAAGCGCAGAGCCCCTGATCAAGGGTGATTTGCAAATTGACTTGTTCATTTTTGCCCAAATGTGTCAATTTGCCTAGCTGCACAAATGTATGGTTCTTTGAAGGGGGATAAACCGGCTGATTTTTCTATAAAAGAGTGGCGGTAGCCTTATTTGAAAGCGTAGAACTTTGTCCCTTAGGGCTTTAAAAAACGAAAGAGACTGCCCACAACAACCAATTCATTCAGTTTTGGTCGATTTGAACTTTAGCGCTGCTTCAGTGCGGGATCGGACATGCAGCTTGTCATAAACGTGCCGAAGATGCCAACGTACGGTCCCATCACTGACGCCGACGCGGTGGGCAATCTCCTTGTTGGGTAGTCCTTGAGCCAGCAATTCAAGGATCTCGCGCTCGCGCGGCGAGAGTTCTTCCACATTTGCCGTTGTCGCCAGCGGCTCCTGAAACGAAGCGATGACCTTGCGCGCAATGTCCCGTGACATAGGTGCCCCGCCTTGCCGGACTTCGCGAACGGCAGAAATAAGTTCTTCCGGCGTGCAACGCTTCAGCAAATAACCGCACGCACCGGCCCGCAACGCTGAGAAAATCCTCTCCGTATCCTCGTACACCGTCACCATGATAATGTGAAGTGCCGGCAACAATCGTTTGAGTTGGGCGGTACATTCAATGCCCGAAAGTTTCGGCAATTGAATGTCCATCAGCACTATGTCGGGCTGTTGCCGTGGGATTGCCTGTAACGCTTCCTCTGCTGTGGAACAAGCGCAGACGCATTTACACTCCGGATCCGCATGAACAAATTCCATGAGGCTTTCACGAATTGTTTTGTTGTCCTCAACGATGGCAATTCGAGTCATAAATGATCATTCAGCGGCACCAGAATCCGCAGGTTGGTGCCGCGGCCGGCTTCGCCGGCAATTTCAAACCGCCCGCCCAACTTTTCGATTCGCGACCGCATGTTGTTCACTCCATCCATTTCCTCGGTACGGGTATTCGACGGCAGGCCGCGTCCGTTATCGGCAATGAGCAAACGCAGTTCGCCCCGCTCAACCTGGATGCCCAGTCTGACTTCAGTGGCTCCGGAGTGGCGCACAACATTGGTGAGCGCCTCTTTGAAAACAAGAAATAATTGGTGTCGCTGTCGTGAATTCAACACCAAGTCCGTCGAGGCGGGCGGACCTTCCAATCGCCAGGTAATGTTTGCCAACCCCAGAAAACGATCCGCGTAAAGGCAGAAGTAACTGACCAGTGAGGCCAGCGAGTCATGGGCTGGATTCATGGCCCAGACGATTTCATCCAGGGCGGCGACCATTTCCCGCGCTTTGCCGCCCATCTGATCGAGATACCCGCTGCGCTTTTCATCCGGCACTGAGGCAGATTTCGCCCGCGCGGCCAGCATGCCGATTTCCGTGATCCCCGAGCCCAGTTCATCATGCAGATCATGGGCAATACGGGTGCGTTCCTGCTCCATTTCCCGCTGATGCTCAACGCGCTGGCGGTTTTGTATCTGGATTTCCACTTCAGCGGTCCGTTTCTCAACCAGCCGGTGAAGCTGGGTGATCCACAGCACCATGACCGCCAGCACACACGCGAGGATGCCCACAATCACCAAAAGCTTTCGCAGAGTCCACCAGGGCGGCGTCGCCAATACTTTGATGTCGGCCGGCGAGTCGAGCAACAAATCAAAGAAGCCCATATCCTCAGGCGTAAGCCGGGTCACGCCTTGAGCCGCATATACCCCCGTCAAATCCAACCGGCTGCCCGGGCGAAGCAACCGTACCGAATCGTCCGGCACGTCTAATCGCGCCAAAAATCTCCACGGTCCGGCCTGCATTTCCAAAACCTGGTTCGTTTGCGTCCATCGGACATTCGTCAACAACGCCTCCATCCGTACCCGGATCGAGTCATTGTCCGCGCGGATTAAATTTCCCGCCGATAAATTCCTGGGTTTCGGCAGGGGGGAATGGCCGGTTTTTCGCGCCAGGGCTTCGCACAGGACCGGAGCGGCATCGCTCAATTCCGGAAATCCGACCACCTCCACCTGGTCGCCGGCAGCCAGGCCCAGAGGTTCGCGAGCCAGAAAACGCACACCGTTGGTACCGTCCATCATGAAGTGTTCCAAACCGTGCACGTGAACAATCTGCCCTGATACTTGTACCCGTTGAAACGCGTTGGCTTGTGGATCAAACTGCATCAGCTCCGCCGCCGTTTTTTGTGGAGCCGAAAATAAATCCGCCGGCGCCGGTTGTTCGATAATGAGATCGTTGACAAACATCCTAACCCCGCCGCGGCGCACCTGGCTGGTCGTTGGATCCCAGGAGACAAACAGACATCCCCGCAGGCGAACGAGGGCGTTTTCCAGATGATCGAGCACTTCGGCATTGGCGCCCAACAACCGGAAATCCACCTGCAACGTGCCCGCCTGGGTGCGCAAACGGATGTAATTCCAACCGACCGGACGGCCCTGATAGGCTGAAATAACCACACCGCGTAATTCCACCCATTGATCGTCCAGACTGCCGTTCATCAACTGGTCCCAGGACGGCTGAAGCGGCTCGGGCAGATTTCCCAAGCCAAGAATTTCCACGTTGCGCGCTCTCACAATCGGGGCGAATGACCCCTTGTCCGTTTGGCCTTCCACCTTCAGGTAACAACCGACCGGCGGCAGTTCAGAAATGATGGCCGAATCCACCACCACGTAAACCGCCCGCGTGGCGTCCTGGACGATGAAGGCAGGCCGGTTGGAAACAACACAAACAACTACTCCCTGGATTTTGACCGGATATCCACGCTGTGCTTCCTCCCGCTTCATCTCATTGATGGCGGCTGCCGTCGTCTGCACCGGGAGCGGCAGCGTATTGGGGTTTGCGCGGCTGGTCGTGCTGCCATTAACCGCAGTTCCAATCAACTCGATTTGCTTGGAACTTGGCACCAACAGGACGCCCGGAACTTTCTGGCCAGCGGTGGTAAACGCGCTCTGGCAAACCCCCATGGCGCGAATACGGCGATTCAACAATGCTGTGGCAGACAAACCGGAGGCGTCCCCCACCTCCACACGCATCCGCCCGCCCATGGCGCTCAACTCCAACTCCAGCAAGCCGTCCGGCCGCTCGGTGGCCAGTGTCACTTGCCCTTCCACTTCCGCCCAGAAATGTTCGTCTTCCGGGCGCAGGGTCTGACCGATGGCGAGCCAATGCATTTCCGGGAATGTATCCCGACCAATCACCGCCAATGAGATTGGCGCACCGGAGTTTCCCCCCGGCTCGCCCGAGCTGATTTTAATGTCGACTCCCCGCCGGGTAATGATGCCGCTTCCTTCCAATCGTACTCGCTGACCCGGCAGGACTGGATGTTCGGATAAATTCAATCCCAACTCAACCGCTCCGGAGGGGTCATCCAGTACCAGCTTGTCGCGGGCCGGGTTGACCCACCACACCGTGCCCTCCAGCCGAAATTGATGATTGGCCCCCGGAACTTCGGAACTGAAGCGCCGCAGTTGGGCGACATTGGTTAGCACCGACGGCGGACGCCAGGTCGGTTCCTGCCCCAGGCTGAGGTGCGCTGCCATCACCAGCAGCGCTCCTGTCAGCAGACCGGCACAGCTTGTCAGCCAGCGCCGGAGGACAATATCATTCACGTGCATGGAAGTATGATAAATAATCGCTGCGCTGAAGATGTCTCAAGTTATTTTTTTAGTTGGCGTTTATAAATCCGGAACCGGTTCCTTAAACTTTACGAAACAGCTCGGGCGTATCCGGTCCCGCAAGAATGCCAATTTTTGCCTTATCTCTCGCTCCTAAATGCGCCTCAGTCAACCGGGTTGCTTCTCCTGCCCTGCAATTTCCAAATCATCCGCCAATCATTTCGTCGCATGCATTCGGTACGACGTTGACCCTTCAGGCGTCATTTCAAACTGATTTTCAGGTCGCTGTCGTGTCAATTGTACTTGCCGTTCTGTCCGGCTGGAATACAATGTTTTGGTGCCGTTTAACCTGGCACATACTCTGGTTGCCTCGGTAGCTCAATTGGTAGAGCAGTTGACTCTTAATCAATTGGTTCTAGGTTCAAGTCCTAGCCGGGGTACCAACTTCGCATTTTGACTCCCCGCGACAGCGAACGACACGGAAGGACAATCGCCAATACTTGCAAGAGTTTTTTCACCATCCATAGATTTGGCCGATAGGACAGGGCCGGACACGACCGGACAAGGTTTTACTAAATTTGGTGCGTTCCCCGGTGCGTTCGTTTTCCCCGAGCCAAACAACGGCAATTTAGTAATGGCCTCGGCGAGTGGCAACTGCGAGACATCTGTGTGCGTCGTATTGGTGAGCCACATGTCACTGTGCCGCATGATCGCCATTGCCAAGCGGCGGAGGAACGCCGGCGCGTGCCAGGTTTGTTGCCAGCGTGTGCCGCAATGAATGAAAATCAGCGAACAATGCTCGCTTGTTGACGCCAGCGCCTAGGTTCGATAGCATGGTAACATGCTTGGTAGACCCGAGACCATTTCTCCTTCACCCGCGAGGCGCTCAGGAAAAGCGGGCGCGCGAAAAGCGATTTCCGAACAGTTCGTGGCTACTGGCGCTGACGTCAGTGTCTTAGTGAAAGCGCTCTCTGACACAAACGCACGAATTCGCTACCGGGCGGTCGTAGCCCTTGAGAAGGCTTGGAACGGTCGTGGCATTCAGCTCTTATGCAAAGCGATGGGCGACCCTAAAAAACTAGTCCGTCGCCGCGCCATTGAGGCCTTTGCCAAGAACAAAGAGCTTGCCGTAGCACCGTTGTCCGAAGCGCTGAAGAACAAAAACGAACTCGTCCGCGCAGGTGCTGCTGAAGCCTTAGGGATGATCCGGTGCAAGCGCGCTGTGGCACCGCTTTTCGAGGCGCTACGTGACACGGACTGTGGGGTCCGTGGAGCGGCGGCCGTGGCTCTGGGGATGATTGGGGACGAAAGAGCCTTGGAGCCGCTGCTGAACGCGTGTTCCGATCCTCAAGAGGAAGTCCGCAATAGCGCGACTAGAGGTTTAGAATTGCTCGCGGTGCGGCTTTGTGACGAACTTGGGACTACCGACGCAAGAGAAACGCTTGTCAAAATTGGCAAGCCAGCGTTTTGGCCGCTATGCTGGAGACTCACGCGTTACGACTGGACGGCTTGCAAGCGAGCCGCAGATGCGCTGGGAGAGATAGGCGACGAACGTGCTGTCAGACCATTGGTCAAGTTATTGGAACCTCAGCCCTCTTTGTTCGGAACTTGGATGGAATTACCTCTACACAATTCTTCTGATGTACAGAAAACCATTATTGATGTTGTGACAAAGTTCTTGGAGACTTCCCCTTCGTGCTTTTCTGACCTAGAACTCTGCACGATTAAATTACTGCCACGTGAACTCTATTGGATTGAGATGACAGGGGACGGGAGCACTCAGAGAGACGTTCATACTGCAAACTGTTCAACCTGGGCAATCAAAGAACTTGCGGATTCTGAGTTAAGACGGAGAAGGGACCTGAAAAATGAAAAATTAGCAAGCCAGGAATCAGGATCGGCATTGCATCCCAAGCAGCGCGAGATGGGAGCAAAACGAACTATCCCGTCGGTTGTGGGCGAGTCAAAGGTTGCAGGATGGATTAGGAAGCTTTTCCTTCATAAATAATATACTATTCGTGCCATGAGAGCCGCGTGTCGCCGGTTTCTCGATACAGTTCCCTCAGGTTCATGATTAGTGCGGTTATTGCAGCGCCTCGTTTCGTGAGCCTTTTGACGGCAGCGCGGCGGACGTAGGAACCCGAGGGAACCAGAGGCAACAAAAGAAGCAGTATATATCGGGAATTCGGGATTTCCCATTTGACTTCTTGCCTACATCCGTCTTGGGCTTTTGATAATTTTTCGCCTACTCCGCAGATTTGCAACTCTTTTTTCCAGTCCATCCATCAGATTTTCTCTGGCAGAGGGGTGCTTCACTGCGATTTGTGCCCTTACTTCCCAGTTTATACCGAAAGCCTCCTCTAGCGAACTAATCAAACATCGATTCCGATGATGAGACGCTTCGAATCGCTGCTGTCGCTTCCTTGTTTTGCCTCGAAGCTTTGCGTCTTCCGGCGGATAGGGGGTAAAAAAGATTGCCTCCCGTCCGCGGGCAATTCAAACTGCATTTTCCGGTGGAGAGATGGCCGAGTGGTTTAAGGCACACGCCTGGAAAGCGTGCATACTCCAAAAGGGTATCGAGGGTTCGAATCCCTCTCTCTCCGCCAGTTTTTGTCCACCAAATTGCCCCAGCAAACCCGCCAGTCATTCTCGCGTGACCGCTAAACGAATTCCCCAAATCAAATTTGTTGGACGAGTTCCTGCGTCTCGTATCGCACCTTGGCCAGGCTCGCGTATTTGTCATTCGTCGCCCGATATCCCAGCGCGCACGCCACCACCGTCGCGTAATCACCGCCTTTCAATCCCAGGATGCGGTCATATTCGGCCGGATTGAGACCTTCCATCGGACAGGCATCCACGCCCAGCACGGCGGCACAGGTCATCAAATTGCCGAGGGCGATGTATGCCTGGCGCGCCGCCCATTCGTGGGCGTGCCTGCCGCGCGGCCCGTTGACAATGTCGCCGAGCATCATGTCACGGTAAAAATTGAGTGATTCGGCCGGAATTTTCCGGACATCGCTGGTCCGGCGGATGAGCTTGGCTACGTCGGCTTCGGTCATTCGGGTACGGGCGGTAAACACGACAAAATGCGAGGCGTCCACGACCTGTTTCTGGTTCCAGGAATGCGGCAGCAATTCGGCGCGCTTTGCGGGGCCGGTGATGACTAAAAATTTGTACGGCTGCAAACCATAGGACGTCGGCGTGAGCACCAGCGCGCTCTCCAGGGTTTGCCACACGTCGGCGGGTATTTTTCTGGTCGCGTCAAAAACCTTCGTGGCGTAACGCCATTGCAACGCGTCTAATAACTGCTTGGTAGTTCCGTTATTCATAGTCCAAATTAGATTTAATCCTGCTCAGGATGGCACAATTTTACGGAAAAGCAAATCGCCGGATCGGCATTATAGACAACAGTTATCGCAGAACCCTCCAGCGCCTTCCAGCCACTCCAGTTGCCATGAGGCCGGTCGGCTTGGTATAAAGCCGCCGATGAGTCCGCCCAATCTTCGCATCCGCCGCGCGACCACCGACGATTTTCGCAGTCTGCAATCGCTCTGGAATTCCATGCGCCTGCCGTCGGGCGAACTGGAACGGCGGCTGACCGAATTCCAGGTGGTCGAGTCCGGCGACGGGCAGATTCTGGGCGCCATTGGCATTCAAATCATCGGCCCGCATGCCCTGCTCCACAGTGAAGGCTACACGGATTTTTCCGTGGCCGATGCCGCGCGGGAACTGTTCTGGGAACGCATTCAGACCATCACCGCTCATCATGGCGTTTTCCGGTTATGGACGCAGGAAGATTCACCGTTCTGGGGACGTTGGGGATTTCAGCCCGCCACGATCGAACTTCTGGAACGTCTGCCCGCGGAATGGAAACGCTCCGAAAAGCCCTGGTTGACCTATCAGCTCAAAGACGAAGCCACTCTGGCCGTAGCCGAAAAAGAATTGGAAACTTTCCGGGAATCCGGGAAGAAACGTACCGCCGAAGCCGTGGACCAGGCGCGCTCGGTAATTAAAACCATCACCATCATTCTGCTGATTCTGGCAGCCGCCCTTTTTGGAATCGCCATGTTTATGTTGGCGCACCGCAATCTATCCCTGCCGATGCATTGACGGCGCATTGAACTCGTCCGCGTGATACGAACTGCGCACCATCGGCCCGCTGGCGACGTGGACAAAACCCATGTTCCGGGCCGCGCGGCCGTAGGCGTCGAATTGTTCCGGCGATACGAATTCCCCCACCGGTAAATGTTTCAGCGTGGGCTGAAGATACTGCCCGAGCGTGAGAATGTCGCAACCGGCGTGTCGCAAATCTTCCAGCGCCGTCATGACCTCCTCCTCGCGTTCGCCCAACCCGAGCATCAGGCCGGACTTGGTGTAAATCGTGTCTCCGCGCTTTTCCTTCACCGCGCGCAAGACGCTCAACGAACGGTCATAGGTTGCGCGATGACGCACCGACGGCGTCAGCCGCCGCACGGTTTCAAGATTATGATTGAAAATGTGCGGATTCGCCGCCAGCACGGATTCAATCGCCGCATCGTTCTCATTAAAATCCGGCACCAGCACTTCGATGACAATGCCCGGATTTAATTCGCGCACGGCCTCAATCGTCCGGGCAAAATGGCCGGCGCCGCCGTCCGCCAGATCGTCGCGCGCGACGGCGGTGATCACGATATGCCGTAATTTCATCCGCCGGGTGGCTTCGGCCACGCGTTTCGGTTCATCCGCTTCGAGCGGAAGGGGTTTGGCCGTGGACACCGCACAAAAACCGCAGGCGCGCGTGCAGCGGTCGCCGGCGATCATGAACGTCGCCGTGCCTTTCTCCCAGCATTCCCAGTGGTTCGGACATTTCGCGCTTTCGCAGACCGTGTGCAGCTTGAGCTCGTCCAGCAGGCTGCGCGTGCGCGCGAAGCTGTCCGATTTGGGCAGCGCAATGCGCAGCCAATCCGGCAGGCGCGGGCGCGGTTTTAATTCAGCAACATTCATTCAATTGTTCAGCCACAGACAGAATACGGATTTTTACAATGAAACCATGAAGCCATGATGAAATTAATTTGGATTTTCCGGTCTCATGGTTTCCTGGTTTCCTTATTAATTTTTCCCCAAAACTTCTCCAAGTCTTCGGGCCCGAAATCGGCCAAGATTTTCCCGTCCACCTCAATCACCGGCGCCAGTTCCTGTCTGGACAACCGGACCATTTCTTCAAACGCCGCGCCGTCGGCAATGACATCCAGCTTTTCGTATTTGATGCCATGGTCATCCAACCAGCGCATGGCTTTGTGACACCACGGGCAATACGGTTTGATGAAGAGGCGGATTTTCATCGTCTTAAAATGTAGGAGTCGAGGTAACGAGGCTCAAATTAACAAAGCAACTTTAGAGACTCCTCACGTCGTCTCTTACGCGTTATAATAATTCTTACCCCCCAATCTGCGCCTGGTATTTTTCCGGCGACAGCAGCGCATTCAGCTCGGCGGGACTGCTCAATTTGATTCTGAAGAACCAGCCGCCGGTGTGCGGTTCCTTGTTCACCAGCGCCGGATTGTCCACCACCGTCTTGTTCGTCTCCAGAATCTCGCCGCTCACCGGCGAGTAAATGTCGCTCGCCGTCTTCACCGATTCCACCACGGCGCACGCGTCGCCGGCCTTGACCTTCCGGCCGATTTCCGGCAGTTCAACGAAGACGATGTCGGTCAGTTCATGTTGCGCGTGGTCGGTGATGCCGACGGTGGCGATGTCGCCGCTGATGCGCACCCATTCGTGAGATTTCGTGTATTTTAAATCCGCAGGAACATTGCTCATATTATTGTCGTATGGAGATTACGCGGATTTGAGATGTTGAAAACATTTTTTTGCATAAACAAAAGCCAGTGATGGGAAATGACGAATAACGAAATCCGAATGACGAAATAATGACCAATGCCCAAGGCTAAATTCCGGTTATTCGGCCATTTGGGATTCTTTAGTCATTATGGTTTAGTCATTCGTCATTCCTGCTTACAGGTGTCGCAGCAACAAGCCCGGCGCGCAGCCGAGCAAAATCACCAGCGCCGCCAGCAGCACCAGCGCCAGCATGGTGGCCAGCGGCGCTTTGATGGCGGGCGCGTTTTCTTCCGCATCCAGTACGTAAGCCTGTTTCAACACTTGCAGGTAGTAGTAAAACGACACGGCGCTCATCAGGATGGCTAAAATCACCAGCCAGAGCAGACCGAGATGCCCGGCGTCTGCGCTCACCACCGCGCTGAACACGAAAAATTTTCCAATGAACCCCGCCAACGGCGGAATGCCGGCCAGCGACAGCAGAAACACCAGCAGGCACAACGACAATACCGGAGCGCGCCGGCTCAATCCGGCGAAATTGGACAATGCGTCGCCGTCCGTGGCCGCTTCCACCACCGTCACCACGCCAAAAGCGCCCAGTACCGTCAGCGCGTAGGTGATGACGTAAAACAGCAGCGCACTGTTGCTGGCCGGTGTATCGGCCAGCACCGCCAGCAGCATGTAACCGGCATGCGCAATGGCCGAGTAAGCCAGCAACCGCTTCACGCTCGTCTGCACGATGGCCGTCAGATTGCCCAGCACCATCGAAAGCGCCGCCACCACGGCAATCATCGGTGTCCAGCCGGACACGTAACCCTGCCAGACCGCGCTGCCAACCGCGCCGGCGAAGCCCAGCGTCATAATTTTGGCCAGGATATAAAAGCTGGCGACTTTGGAACCGGACGCGATGAATGCCGCACTCGGCGTGGGCGCGCCTTCATAAGCATCCGGCGCCCATAAATGAAACGGCACCGCCGCCACCTTGAACCCGAAGCCAATCACCGTCATGACCATGGCCGCCACCACCAGCGGGTCCAGCCCCCGGGTTTTTAACACCCCGGCAATTTCCGGCAGATTGGTTGAGCCGGTCAGCCCGTAGAGCAGGCTGAAGCCGAACAGCAGGAACGCCGCGGACATGCCGCCAAACAGGAAATACTTCAACGCCGCTTCGCTGGACCGGGCGTTGCGTTTGTTGAACGCCGTCAGGATGTAGAGCGACAGGCTGAGCAATTCCAGCGAGATGAAAATCATCAGCAAGTCCTCGGCGCTGACAAGGAACATCAGACCGATGGTACCCAGCAACACCAACGCGAGGTATTCGCCGACATGTTCGGTAAATCTGCCGGCCACGGAAATCATCGCCGTGAAAGTGGTCAGCAGCAGCAGCACGACTTTCAGGAAATCCGTCCGCGGGTCCACCACCAGCATGCCGTTCATCAGATTGACCAGCGGTCCCTGGTTGCGGGCGAACGCGAATATCGCCGCCAAAAGGCAGCCAGCGATGGCCACCAACATCCCCATCCGGAACCGCTGCGCCACGGATTCGCCGCGCAAGGCAATCAAGTCCACCGTCAGCACCAGCAACACGGTGACGGCCAGCGTTGTCTCCGGCGCGGCCAGTTGAAGCACCTGGAGGTAGTTCACAGCGAACCTCCCTTCAGCAACCGTTCAAACAATGGCGAATTCAGGCAGGGTTGAATCCAGTTTAACAGCAGGCCCGGAAAAAGTCCGACGACCAGCGACGCGCCGATGAGCAGGAAGGCCCCAAAACGTTCCGGCATAGAAATCGGTTCAAACGGAGCGTCGGGCACCGTCTCGGCGTGCGGAGCGCCGTTTGAACTGTGCCGGTCGGGTGCCCGGCATTCCTCAGTTACATCCGAATAAAACGCTTTTTGCCAGGCGCGCAGGATGTAGGCCACGCCCACCAGAATGCCGACGCCGGTCAGGATGACCAGCTTCGGAAACACTGTCCACGCGCCCCAGAGCACCTGGAACTCGGCCACAAATCCGCTGAAGCCGGGCATGCCCATGGAAGCCATGCCCGCCAGCACAAACGTCACTCCGGCAAACGGCAGCAGCTTCCCGAGCTGCATCGTTTGCAGATCGTTGAAATCCCGCGTGTGCGTCCGGTCATAAACCATGCGGCCCACCACGGCGAACAACAGCCCGGCGATGATGCCGTGCGAAAACATTTGCAGCATCGCGCCGCTGAGGCCGATGGTGTTGAGCGTCGCCAGACCGAGCAGCACAAATCCCATGTGGCTCACGCTGGAATAACCGATGACGAACTTGAAATCCTTTTGCACCAGCGCCACCCCCGCGCCGTAAATAATGCCGATGACCGCCAGCGCGGCGATTTCGTTCTGCCACATCCGGACACCGTCGGGAAACAGCACCATCGCCACCCGCAGGCAGCCGTAGGCGCCGAGTTTCATCACCACACCGGCCAGCAACATCGAGCCGGCGGTGGGCGCGGCCACGTGACCGGTGGGCGCCCAGGTGTGGAACGGCCACAGACCGGCCAGGATGGCAAATCCGACGAACATCAGCGGGAACACCCAGTGCTGGAAGCCCGGCGGGAACGGGATTTTCGACAATTCCACCAGATCGAGCGACGCATGGCCGGTCTGCATCCGGGCCACGACCCACGTCGCAATCAATCCGATGAGCACCAGATGACTACCGACGAACGAATACAGCGCCAGCTTCATCGCGCCGTATTCCTTGCGTGTGCTGCCCCAGCGAGCGATGAGGAAATACTTTGGAATAATGGTCAGTTCGTAGAACACGAAAAGCAGCAGCACATCGAAGCTCAGGAACACGCCGTACACGCCGCCAATCAATGCGAGGTAAAAGGCGAAAAATTCCTTGGTGCGCTTTTCGACATTCCAGGAAAATAAAATACCCGCGATGGCGGCCAGTCCCGTCAACACCACCAGCACCAGACTGATGCCATCCGCCGCCAGATTGTAACTCGCGCCGAGTGAAGGAATCCACGGCACTTTGATAATCGTTGCGATTTCACCCGGATTGGCTTGTTGCATCGCCCCGATCAGCGCCACCCCGCACCCGGCAATGGCGGTCAGCAGTGCGATGATGCGCGCCGCCCGCGCCGCTTCGCGCGGCAGGAGCATCAGCACCAGCACCCCGAGGAATGAAATGTATATGGTCCAGGCCAGCATGGTTAAAAATTCAATTGTTGAACCATTTTCACGACGGTCGAATCCATCACGCCCAGCACCAGTTGCGGCCACAGGCCGAGCAGGAACATCAGCGCGATGGGAACGGCTACCAATACACGTTCGCCCGTCGTCAGGTCCGGAAATTTCAGCCAGCGCTCATTCAACGGCCCGCAGAAAACGCGTTGGATGATGGTCAGCAGGAATATCGCCGTCACCAGCAGGCCGAGCGTGGACAATGCTGCGGCCCACGGCACCAGCGGAAACACACCTTTGAAAATCAGGAATTCACCCACGAAACCGTTCAGGCCCGGCAGACCCAGCGATGAAAACAATGCGATGCCCATCAGGCCGGTGAACACCGGAACGATTTTGCGCAGGCCGCCGAAATCGTCCAGTCCGCGCAAGCCGCCGCTGCGTTTCTCGATGAGCCACACAAACAGGAACAGCGTCGAGGCCGTCAATCCGTGATTGAACATTTGCAGCAGCACGCCGTCGAGCGCCGCGGCCTTCTGCAAATCCGGCTGGTTCACGCCCGTCGCCGCGCCGCTCACCGCGAACAGCGCCAGCAGGCAATAACCGAGATGGTTGATGGACGAATAAGCCAGGATGCGTTTCAGATCGCGCTGGGCAAAGGCCGCCCAGGCCGAAAGCACGATGGTCAGCACCGCCAGCCACAGCAACGGTGTCAACACCTGCCGCACCTGCTCGGGGAAAATCGGCAGCAGAATGCGCAGAAAACCGTACACACCCATTTTCGACATGACCCCGGTAAGCAGCATCGTCACCGGACCCGGCGCTTCGGCATACGCCGACGGCAGCCAGGTGTGAAACGGCACCACCGGCACCTTGACCGCGAATCCGAGGAACGCGCCGAAGAACACCAGCAGGCCGATTCCCGATTTCCAGCCGATGACTTCGCCAAGTTTGGCCGTGATTTCACCGCGTTTGGCCATATCGGCCAGCTCAATGAAATCAAAACTGCCCGTCGCCAGCCGGATAGCCAGAAAACTCAGGAGCAACGTCACGCTGCCGACCATGGTGTAGATGAAAAACTGCGTCGCCGCCGGCCCGCGTTTCGGTCCGCCCCAGAGTTTGATGAGGAAGAACGCCGGGATGAGCACCAGTTCCCAGAACAAAAACCAGTGAAAGAAATTCAGCGCCGTGAAAGTGCCGAACAATCCCGCCTGTAACCATAGTACCAGCGCATAATATATATGCGGAGCAGTGGGAGGGACGCGCTGCTGCGCGTCCTGGTCCCGCATGGCAGGATCAGCCCTACCGTTAAACAAACTCCCCGACGCCAGGATGGACAGCGGCGTGACGATGGCCGTCAACATCACCATCAACAGGCCCAACCCGTCCACACCCAGGAAATATTGAATGCCCAGCGACGGCACCCAATCGTGTTTCTCGACAAATTGGAGTTCGCCGGTGGCCGCGTTGAAATGTTTCCACAGGCACAGCGCGCCGGTCAAACCCACCAGACCGAACAACAGCGCCAGGCCGCGCGCGCGCCGTTTCTGTTCCGCGCCCAGTCCGGCAACGATGACGCCGCCGAACAGCGGAACCAGAATCAGGATGGTGAGCCAGGGCAGATTCATGGCTTGCCTCCCCAAATCAGGAAGAAAATCAACACCACCAGCGCCACGCCGATGACGCGGAGATAGGTTTGCACGCGGCCGGCATGCCATTTCGAAATTCCGCCGCCGCCGTCGCGCAGGGTTTCACAGCCGGTGTCGAAGCCCAGGTTTACCACGAAATCGTCCGTGAACCGGTAGAGCCAGGCCAGTCCCAGGGTGATTTTGGCGACCAACACCACCACCCCGCCCCAAATCCAGCGGTCCAGGAAATCGCAAAAGTACGCCGCCCAGGCATTGAACCGGACGACGGTCGCTTCGTAAATTTCATCCACGAAATATTTGTTCGCGAGCAGCCGGAACACGGCCGGTTGCGCTGTTTGCAGTACGTCCGGTTCGTCCGCCGTCTTCCGCAAACGTTTGCCGTAAAGCCACCAGCCCAGGCCGAGCCCGGCAAACACAATCACCGCCGACGACAGCATCAGGCCGAGCGTCCCGCTTTCGGTCAGCTTGCTGAAATCGAATCCAGCCGGCTCGCCGTTGAGAAAGCTGTCAAACCACGGCCACGCCGGCGTGCCGATGAAGCCCAATAAAACGGCGAACACCGCCAGAATGATCAATGGCACGGTCATTACGGCGGGGCTTTCGTGCGGTTCGTAGGACAGGCTTCCAGCCTGTCTCAAACTTTCCTGTTGGGATTCATCCGAAAATGAATGTGGGTCATGATGTGGGCTGGCTTTTTCATGTCCCGCTTGGACGGAATTGGATATTGAGACAGGCGAGACGCCTGTCCTACGTTGACCAAAAAACACCAGCGCCACCTGCCGCGTCATGTAAAACGCCGTGAACAACGCACCGATCGCGCCAAGATAAAACGGAACAGGCGACACCGGCCACCCGCGTGCCGCGTGCAGGATTTCGTCCTTGCTCCAGAAACCGGAAAAGAACAGCGGAAATCCCGACAACGCCAGCATGCCAATGGCATACGTCGCAAACGTGACCGGCATGAATTTTTTCAGCCCGCCCATCTTGCGCACGTCCTGCTCCTCGTGACAGCCATGGATGACCGAGCCGGACCCAAGAAACAACAGCGCCTTGAAAAACGCGTGGGTGATGAGATGAAACATGCCCACCGCCACGCCGCCGACGCCCAATCCCAGCATCATGTAACCGAGTTGCGAGACCGTGGAATAAGCCAGAATGCGTTTGATGTCCGTCTGCGCCACCGCGATGGTTGCGGCAAAAACCGCCGTGAGCGCGCCGACCCATGTCACCACCTGAAGCACCGTGGTTGTGTGTGGGCCGATTGAGGGCGATTGCGCCATCAACGGGAAAACCCGGGCCACCAGGAAAACGCCCGCCGCCACCATCGTCGCCGCGTGAATCAGCGCGCTGACGGGCGTGGGGCCTTCCATGGCGTCCGGCAGCCAGACGTGCAGCGGCAACTGGCCGGATTTGCCGACCGCACCGAGGAAAATCAGCAACCCGATGGCCGTGGACACTGCCATGCCGGTAGTCGTCAGGTGAGTTGCCATGGTGGCAAGCGCAGTCTGTTCGAGGCAACCAGTGCCGTCGGTTGTGTAGAAATTCAACGTGCCGGTTTCGGCGTACAGCCAGACCATGCCGAGCAGCAGGCCGAGGTCGCCGATGCGCGTGGTAATAAAGGCTTTTTTCGCCGCCGCGGCCGCGCTCGGCTTGTGATACCAGAATCCGATGAGCAGATAGCTGGTCAGCCCGACGATTTCCCAGCAGATGAAGAACAGCAGCAGATTGTTGGCAATGACCACGCCCAGCATCGCTCCGGCGAACAGCGACAGAAAACAAAAAAACCGCGTGAAATTTTCGTCGTGCGCCATGTAACCGACGCTGAAAATGAAAATCAACAGGCTGACGAAGGACACCATCACCAACATGACGGCCGTAAGCGGGTCCAACACCCAGTCCAGCCGCAACCATTGGCCGCCGAACTGGAGCCAGTTGAATCCGGCAAGTTCGCGGAACACGCCGTTTTCATTGGGATGCAGCAGCACCGCGCTGAACGCGCCCAGCGACAGCAGGAACGCCAGGACCATCGAACCGATGGCGAGCGTCGCCGCCAGCTTACGTTGGGGCTGCTTGTTGACGGCGATGACGGCCGACGCCGCCAGCGGCAGCACCGGAATCAGCCAGAGGTTTTGCGCAATCCAGGTCATCCCTTCAAACTCCTGATTTCATCCAGGTTGGCGGTTTTGTAGTGGCGGTAAATCGCGATGATGAGCGCCAGGCCCACCGCCGCTTCCGCCGCCGCGATGGCAACGGAAAAAATCACGACCATCATGCCTGTCAACGCCTCGGGATGCGGCCCGTAGCGCCAGAACGCGATGAAATTCAGGTTCGCCGAGTTCAGCATCAACTCGATGCCGACGAGCGCGAGGATGGCGTTGCGCCGCGTGACTGCGCCCGCTAGGCCGATGGCGAAGAGCAACGCCGAAACGAGCAGACAACCCTGAAGTGGTGTCATGCGCCACCTCCCTTTTCAGCATTGTAGGAGCCGACGTGAGGAGGCTCCATTTTATTTCCGATTTCCGATTTCCGATTTCCGATTTTGATTTGAGCCTCGTTGCCTCTGCTCCCACTGGAATTTGCCAAATCTTCGCGCATCGCAATGATGACCGCGCCAATCAGCGCGGCGGTCAGCAGCAAGCCGATGACTTCCAGCGGCAGAACAAACCGGGTCATCAAAGCGTCGCCGATTTCCTTGACCGTGGCATCGGGGACCGGCGGCATTTCTGCGGGCAAGCCGGCGCTGTGCAACACCGCCCAGCCGAGCGTGGCGAAAACAATCGCTGCCACGGCGATGCCCGCCGGCCAGCCGGGCGCCAGAATGGCCTGGTTCGGCGTCGCATCGCTGCGCGTCAACAACACCGCGAACACGATGAGGATGGCAACCGCGCCGACATAAACCAGGATTTGGGCGAACCCGACGAACTGTGCACCGAGATTCAGGTAAATCGCCGCCAGCCCGGCCAGCGCCACCACCAGCGACAACGCGCAATGCACGAGATTGCGCAGACTCATCGCTGCCGCCGCGGCAAACAGCGTGACGATGGCGATGATGATGAACGGCGAGGACATCATTGGAACGCCGGCAATGGGTTGTAGCCGCCAACGTGAGGAGGCGGAAGCACATCCGGAGTTTTCTCCGCCTCGTTACCTCGGCGGCTATGCAAAAATCGATGAAGATTTGTGCTTTTCATTCCGCGTAGCGATAAACCCGTTTGCCAAGGTGTTGTCTGCCCATCAATCCCCGGCCCAGGATAACATAAGCGCCAAAAATCAGGGCCGCGCTGGCCAGCCAGCGCGTCGGGTTGTCAAGAAAATGCCACAGCCCGGCGGCGACGATGTTGACGAGCGCCAGCGGCAGCATGAATTTCCACGCCAGATTCATCAACTGATCCATGCGCAACCGCGGCAGCGTGCCGCGAATCCAGATGAATGTGAAGACCAGCGCCATCAGCTTGGCAAAGAACCAGAGATACGACGGCACCCAGGTCAGAAAGGAAAACGGCGCCGTCCAGCCGCCCAGAAACAGCGTGATGCCCAGTCCGCAGACAGCAAACATGCCGAGATATTCCCCCAGGAAAAACAGCGCGAACTTGAATCCGGAATATTCCGTGTAATAACCGGCAATAAGTTCGGATTCCGCCTCCGGCAGGTCAAACGGCGTGCGGTTGGATTCCGCGAGCGACGCGATAAAGAACAGGATAAATCCGGCAAAGCCCCACGGCGTGAAGACATACCAGTGCGCGATGCCGAAGGTGTATTGATTCTGCGCCGCGACGATGTCCACGGTCTTGAGCGAGCCGACGATCATGATGACGGTGACGGCGGACAGGATGAGCGGGATTTCGTAGCTGATCATCTGGGCGATGGCGCGCATGGCGCCCAGCAGCGAGTATTTGTTGCGGCTCGACCAGCCGGCCATAAACACGGACAGTTCCACCGCCCCGCCGACGGCGAAGAAAAAAAGCACGCCGGCGTCGTAATCCACGGCCGTCATATTACGGCCGAGCGGCAACACCGCATAGGCCAGCAGCACCGGGATAAGCAGGACCACCGGCGCCAGAAAATGGACTGCCTTGTCCGCCGCCCGCGGCACAATGTCCTCCTTGGTCAACGATTTGATGCCGTCCGGAATGAACTGGCCGAAGCCGCACAGGCGGATTTTGGTGAACGGGATGCCGACGCGATTCGGACCGTAGCGATTCTGAATGCGGCCGAGCCCCTTGCGCTCGAAAATGGTGACGAACGCGAACAGCGTGGCGAACACGAGCGGAATGAAGACGATGGAAATCAGGGCGGAAATGAACGGCTGCCAGACGTCGGGGAAATATCCCACCGCCTGATGCTTCAACGTGACAAAAATTTGATCCAACGTTTCAAACATGACTCAACCGTCGGGGTTGCCAATTGGCGGCTCCAGCATCATCAATTTTGCTTCACAAATCAAGGCCTATGATGGGACTGATTAGGCAAAGTTTTTAAACCAAACGATGCATTAGGCGGGCTTGCCAGCCGTGGCCGCTTTGGCTTTGGCTTCGGCGGCGGCTTTGGCTTTGGCTTCCGCCCTGGCCTTTTCCTCAGCCAGATGCGCGTCCACTGCTGACGCCTCTTCGGGATGAATGCGATGGTAATATTCGTTCGATTTGGCGAGTTTGTCCTTGGTCAGCAACAGGCCGCCAAACCGATCGTCGGTGCTCAATTCAAATTCGGTGTTCATCTTGATGGAATCGAACGGGCAGACCTCGACGCAAATCTGGCAGCTCATACACACCGAAATATCAATGTCGAAGGTAGCCGGATAAAGCTGGAGCTGACCTTTGTAATCGGGCTTCTTGTCCTTGCTTTTGACGATGTAGATGCACTGGGGCGGACATTCCTTCTCGCAAATCTGACAGGCCACGCAGCGCAATCCCTTTTCCCAATTGTCGCCGTCATAAACCAGAAACGGAAATTGCCGGGCGTTTTCCTTCTGCGGCAGGCGCTCCTCGGGATATTGCACGGTGGTGAGCCGGTCCTTCGAGACGTAGCTCCCGAAAAAGTTCCGCGCGGTCACCGCCATGCCTTTGATGATTTGTTCGCCGAGCATGAGATCAGGAGTTGGATTAATTTACAAGGAGGCCAGGAAAGCAGGAGGTTTTTGGGAAAAGAAAAAAAGTTCTTGCCATCCACGCCGTTGTGTTCGGCACGTCATTTCCGCCTCCTGTCTTCTTGGTTTCATAATTAAAATTTCGATCTTCCTCATTCGACGATTACCCTCTTGGCTTCCAGTTTCACTTTGGCAAAGTTCAACAGCAAGCCGTGCTTCCGCCTCACCGCGCGCAACTGCGATTTCACAATCGCAAAATGTACGTCAAGCAACTCACTTATAGCTTTGAGATCAATCACGATTTCACCTTCAACCAACAAGTCAAGCCGGTGCTTGCCGACTTCGATATTGCCGTCGTAAACAACGGGCACATCAAGCTGTTGCTCGGCTTTAAGCCCGCGCTTTCGCAATTCATAAACCAGCGCGTTCTCATAAATTGACTCGATAAACCCGGGGCCAAGCTGGCGATGGACTTCTATCGCAGCGCCAATAATTTTCCCCGTCAACTCTTCAAATTCCAAAGACATTTATTTTTCTTGGTCTCCTGGTTTCCTTATTAAATATTCCACGCTTCATCGATCCACCTCGCCCAGCACGATGTCCACACTGCCGAGAATGACCACGGTGTCCGCAATCCGGTGCCCGAGGCACATGTCCTCGAGAATGGTCAGATTGATGAAACTCGGCGGGCGCACCCGGTAACGGTATGGATTGGGCGAACCGTCGCTGATGAGATAAAAACCCAGTTCACCCTTCGGCGCCTCGATCCGGCCATAAACTTCGCCCGCCTTCGGCCGGAACCCGCGCAACTTCGCCTTCGGATCCATGACCGGCCCGTCCGGAATGTCGCGCAGCGCCTGCTGCAATATCTTCACGCTCTCGCGCATCTCCAGCACGCGGATCATGTAACGGTCGTAAACGTCGCTGTGCTCGCCCAGCGGCACCTTGAAATCGAACCGTCCGTAAATGCCGTATTGGTCCACCTTCCGGACGTCGTAATTCACGCCGGCGGCGCGCAACAGCGGGCCGGTGATGGACGCGTTCACGGTCAGTGCGCGGGGCAGCACGCCGACGCCCTGCGTGCGCGCGAGCAGGATTTCGTTTTCGGCCAGAAACGTTTCAAATTCATCGAGGAATTTGCCATAGCCGTCCACCAGTTGCCTTGTCTGCGCCAGCCAGTCGGGCGTGACATCGCAGCGCACGCCGCCAAAGCGCAGGTAATTGCACATCATGCGCGCGCCGCTTACCGATTCAAAGAGGTCGAGGATTTTTTCACGTTCGCGGAAGGCATACATCAGCGGCGTGCCCAGCGCGCCCATGTCCTGCACAAAAAAACCGATGAGACAGGTGTGGTTTTGCAGCCGGGTCAATTCCGCCATGATGACGCGGATATATTCGGCGCGTTCGGGCACCGCCAGACCCGCCAGTTTCTCGACGGCGAGCGCGTAGGCCCAGTTGTTCGTCATCGAACAAAAATAATCCAGCCGGTCCGTGTAGGGCATCGAGCCGAGATAGGAAATGTTCTCGGCAATTTTTTCGTGGTTACGGTGCAGATAACCGAACACCGGTTTAAGCTTCACCACCTTCTCGCCGTCGAGCACGACGTCCATACGGAACACGCCGTGGGTGGACGGGTGCTGCGGGCCCATTGAGACCTCGAGCAACTCGCCGAGCGATTCGCCGGCCGGACCGGTTTTCGGCAGCATCTCGAAATTCTTTGCCGGCATTTCGGCCATCGCACTCATGCCTTCACCTCCGGCGGATAGTGTTTTTTGGCCTGCTCCAGCACCTCGTCGTGCGGCGTCGGTTCGTACTCAAAATCGTCCGGCGCCACATAATCCTTGCGCATCGGATGGCCTTTGAATCCGTCCCACATCAGAATGCGGCGCAAATCCGGATGTCCCTCCAGCCGGACGCCGAACAAATCAAACACCTCGCGTTCCTGGAATTCGCAGCCGCGCCAGACCGGCGTGAGTGAAACGGCGGACACAGAGTCGCCGCGACCGTTCGTGAGCTGACGCAGGACCACCGGTCCATGTTTCAGCTCCATTGAATAGAGGTGATAAACCACTTCCAGAAAACCCGGCCGGGGCGTTTTCCGGATTTCCTCGACTTCCTTCTCCACGCCATCCACGACGTGCTTCGCCTTGACTTTTTCAGTCAACTCCGCGTCCAGCCAGTCCACGCCGGTCACGTTGGAGCAGAAATCGAGGCGTAGTTGCGGGTCGTCGCGAAGAAATTTCGCCACGGCCAGCGCGTGGGGTGGGTCCACCAGCAACGGGCGCTCGCCCGCCGGACAATCGTTCGGCAGGATTTCAATTTTCGCGCCCGGCACCGCCGCTTCAATGCGCGCTTTGATTTGTTCGGGAGTTTCCACGGTTCAACGTTTGACCATCGGCGGCTGCCAGACGTCGGGATTGCTCGGCGGTTCCAGGTCGTGTTCGCCGTAGGCTGGCACCGGAAATTCGCTGGGCGCGCCTTCGACCAGGTGGCGCGGCCGGTTCGGACCGGTGAGTTTCTGGTTCAAAATTTTTTCCTGCAAAGTCATGATCGCGTGAATCAGTGCTTCGGGCCGCGGCGGGCAGCCGGGAATGGACACGTCCACCGGAATATACCGGTCAATGCCCTTGAGCACGTTGTAACCCTGCTTGAACGGACCGCCGGAAATCGCGCAGGCGCCCATGGCGATGACGTATTTGGGTTCGGGCATCTGGTTATAGAGGCGCACCACCAGCGGCGCCATTTTTTTGGTGACCGTCCCGGCCACGATCATCAGGTCGGCCTGCCGCGGCGACGGCCGGAACACCTCGGCGCCGAATCGGGCCAGGTCGTAGCGGGCCATGGATGTCGCAATCATTTCAATGGCGCAACACGCCAACCCGAACGTCAGCGGCCACACGGAATTCGCCCGGCCCCAGTTGTATAATTCCTCAAGCGTTGTGGTATAAACCCCCTGCTTCTGCAATTCGCTGCGTAATCCTTCGTCAATCATGCGAAGCCTCCACGAGGATGACCTTGGGCAAAGGCAATTTGAAGCCGGTAGGGCGGTGCTGCTGCGCCGCTGGGTTGACCGGCGGGTCAGCCCTGCCGGGTTCATGGAAAGCGCGGAAACAAAACCACGGTTGCCTTGCGATTATTTCCACGTCAACACTCCCTTCCGCCAGGCCCAGACCAGACCTTCGACCAGCAGGAGAAGAAAAATCACCATGGCCAGAAACGCCCCCACGGAAAGCCCGCCGAAGGAAACGGCAAACGGCAGCAGGAAAATCGTTTCCACGTCGAAGACCAGAAAAATGATCGCATAGAGGTAATACTCCGACCGGAAGGACACCCAGGCATCGCCCTTGGATTCCAAGCCGCATTCATAGGTGGCGTTTTTGTCGTGGCCGGGCTTTTGCGGCGAAAAGAACCGCGCCCAGAGCCACGCCATCACCAGCGGCCCCAGCGCAAACGCCACGGCGACCGCCATCAACAACACCACAACCAAATAAGAATTTTGGGATGTTTCCATCACACGTCTTTCATTGGGAGGCACCGGCGTCACCCGCCACCCGCAGAAACCGCCCCGCTAATTGCGTTAATCAATTCTACTGACTTCACCGCCGCGCCGCCTGTCAATGTTTAAGGCTAATATAAGCGATTAGGAAGTCAAGCGTCGTCGGGATGCGATACGGTCCAAATTTGTAGGCGACGAGGTAACGAGTCGTTTGGACAAGCACTCCTTACGTCGCGCCCTACAATCAATTTCGTTGTAGCGTCGGCGCTGTGCGCCGATTTCGAGCCACAGCCTCGACACTACAACAAATTCAGGCACAGATTGAGTAGCGTGGGTACCACCCGGTTAAACTTTCCGGTAAATCGGCTTGGGCACGATAACGGCCGGGAAAGGCTTGCCGCGAATTTCGATTTCCATCTCCCCGCCCGGCTTCGCAAATTCCGCCGGCACATAACCCATGCCGATGCCGATGCCCAGCGACGGGCTTTGTGTGCCGCTGGTGACGAGGCCGTTGTTTGCGCCGTCCACGCGGATCAGATATTGCGGCCGCGGCGGCGCGGATTTGCCGGTCATTTTGAACGCGACGAGCTTTTTCTTCGTGCCGCGAGTTTTTTGTTCTGCCAGAGCCGCGCGGCCGTTGAATTCACCCTTATCGAGCGCAACAAAAAATCCCAGCCCGGCTTCGATGGGTGTGGTGTTTTCGTCCAGTTCATGGCCGTAAAGCGGATAGCACACTTCCGTGCGCAGCGTATCGCGCGCTCCCAGGCCGCAGGGTTTGATGCCAAAGGGCTGGCCGACCACGAGAATTTTGTCCCAAATGCGCCGGATGGCGTCATCCGAGCCGACAATCTCGAATCCGTCTTCGCCGGTGTAGCCAGTACGCGAAACGAGCACGCTCTGATTTTCGAACCGGAACCCGCCGATTTGATTCTTCTTCAAGCCGGTCAGGGCATTGACGCGCATCGCCGAGATGGAGGCGCCGGGAATGCACGCGCCAATGAACTCTTTCACCCGCGGACCTTGCACAGCCACGGCGGCGTAATTATGCGAGGCGTCGGTCAACTTCAGGTCGCCGGTCCCGCAAGGCGGGATCGCGGCCTGCGCTTGCAACCACGCAACATCCGGTCCAATGCGCGAAGCGTTGATGATGAGAAAAAACACTTCGTCGGCCAGCCGGTAAGCGTACAAATCATCAATGACCCCGCCCTGCCCGTTGCACATCAGGGTGTATTGCCCTTTGCCGGGCGCGAGCTTACGGACGTCGTTGGTGAGGACGGAATTCAGGAAATCCGCCGCGCCGGAACCGCTGGCGGTAACTTCGCCCATGTGGGAGATGTCGAAAATGCCGGCGGCGTTGCGGACGGCGAGGTGCTCGTCGGTGATGCTGGTGTATTGTACCGGCATTTCCCAACCGCCGAACTCGACCAGTTTGCCGCCGAGTTTCTGATGCGTGTCAAAAAGAGGTGTGCGTTTGAGCATGAGTCAAAAATGGAAAATTTCGAATAAAAATTAACCTGCCAGCCGTTTCAGAACCTCCTGCGCGAGCAGCTCATAAGCCGCCGCGCCGGAACTGTATTTGTCGTAATGGATGATGGGTTTGCCGAAGCTCGGCGCCTCGGCGATGCGGGTGCTGCGGGGAATCACGGTTTCAAACACGCGCGCGCCAAGCTGGTTGCGGACTTCAGCGACGACCTCGTTGGCAAGCTTCGTCCGGCCGTCGAACATCGTCATCACCACGCCGAAAATATCGAGGCGCGGATTAATGCCCGCGTCGCGCAACTGGTTGAGCACGCGGTTCATCATGGAAATGCCTTCCAGGGAATAATACTCGCATTGCAGCGGCACCAGCAGGCCGTCGCTCGCGGCAAAAGCGTTCAGGGTGAGAATGCCCAGCGACGGCGGACAATCCACGAGGATGATGTCGAACCGCTGCGCTTCCACCACCGGTTGCAAGACGCCGGCAACCCGGAGCAGATGATTTTCCAGGCGTGCCAGTTCGAGGTCGGCGGCGCACAAATCCACTTCACTGGGCACGACGGCCAATCGTTCGAAGGCGGTGTCCTTGATTTTGTCGAGGAGGCTCCCTTCGCCCAGCAGGACTCGATACGCGCTGGCGCCTTCGGTTTTATCCAGACCGAGGCCGCTGGTGGCGTTGGCCTGGGGGTCAAGATCAAACAGCAGCACCCGCTGGCCCAGCGCGGCGAGACAGGCGGCCAGATTGACAGCCGTGGTGGTCTTGCCCACGCCGCCTTTTTGGTTGGCGACCGCGATGACTTTGGTTGACACCCGCCTGATTTAAAGACAAGTGTGGCGCCGTTTCAAGCGCACAACGTGATTCGTACCGGATTATTTGGCAGGAACAGTAAAGCCGACCGGCTGGACAAGCGGAGTTTGCTGATCAAAGGGCGAAGCCACCGGCTGCAGGCTGAGCACCGGGGTGGTGCTGGACACAATGCCCCCCTGTTCCGCCGGCTGCGACAGAGTTGTCGGTGAAACGGAGGCAAAGGTAGCGGGGTTGGCGGTAGCGGCAGTGGCAACAGGCGATAAGTCCGTCTGCGACGCCATGTCCGGGCGTTCGGCGTAAATGATGCCGACCAACAGCAACAAGCAAAGCGCGCCCGCAAACGCGCCGGCAAATACCGGCTTCACATCAAACAACTGCAATAATTTTTCCGTCCATGGCGCCTGACCCAACAAATCCTCCCACCACCCGGCTGAGGTCCCGGGGTCTCCGGCGCAGATGCGCTTCCGCACCTGATCCGAAAAACTGTGGAAATATCCCGGCGGCGGCGTTTCGTACCGCTTGAGCGCCAACAAGCGGCGCAACGACTCGAAGTTGTTTTCGTTTTCGTTCATATTTACTTCAAGTAATCGGACAACAACGCCTGTAATTGCTGCCGGGCGTAAAACAGCCGCGACCGAACAGTGCCGATGTTGCAATCCATAATCCTGGCAATCTCTTCGTGCGATTGTCCCTGCACATCATGCAGAACAACCACCAATCTATGAGGTTCAGACAGTTTCTGCAACGCCTCGTTCAATTTTTCCTGTAATTCCGTCAATCCGGCCTCGCGCCGCGGCGTTTTTTCTGAAATTAAGGCCATCAAATCCGGGTCGTGCTCGGCTTTGATATCCAAGTCATTCAGGCTCATATGCATGCGGTTTTTGCGCTGTTTGAGGTGATTGATCGTCTTGTTGACCGCAATCCGGTAGAGCCAGGTGTAAAAACTGGACCCGCCTTTGAAGGATTTCAGCGCCTGAAACGCCTTGATGAACGATTCCTGAGCCAGGTCGTTGGCGTCCTCGTGATTGGCCGTCATGTGATAAATCGTTGCGTAGATGCGCTCCTGATGGCGCCGCACCAATTCATCGTAAGCCTCCAGATCGCCGCGCCGCGCCCGTTGCACCAGTAATTCTTCGTCCGGCGGCGCGGGCATCTCGGAACTATCCGTGCCTGTTTCTGGAGCGGCCATAATCATGGGTCGTTTAAATACAAACCGCCAGAGCGTCGGTTTGTTGCGCTAAAAAATCCGCCAATCCGGCCAACCCGGCGCGCCCGCCGGTATCCGGTAAAGCCCGTAATGCCCGCCGCGCCTGCTCCAGATAGCGGACAATAACCTCCTGCGACGGCCCAAAAGTCTCGTACCGGGCCAGCATTTCGTTCACGCCAGACAGATTTTCCGGCTGCCAGTTTTCAACCAGAGTCTCCAATCGCGCCCGGTCGGTGGCGTTCGCCCGTTCCCAGGCCAGCAACACCGGCCACGTCAGTTTGCCTTTCGCCAGATCCGTGCCCAGCGATTTGCCCGCCAGCGCCTCCGTCCCGACCAAATCCACGCAATCGTCATAAACCTGATACGCCGTGCCGAACGCCGCGCCAAATTGTCGCAACGCGGCGCGCCGTTTCGTCGTCGCTCCGCTTAAAAATGCCGCCAGATCACAGGAAAGCGCGAACAGCTCGGCGGTTTTCATTTCGATGACGCGGAAATACTCGCGCCGCGACCTGGAAAACTTGCGACAGAATTGCGTCTGCAAAATCTCCCCGGAGCAAACCGTGTTCGTCGCCATCGCCACGGCGCGGCAGACTTCCGGTGTCGGGAAACTGGCCGCCAGCTTCAACGCCTGCGCAAACAGGCAATCACCGAACAGCACGGCGATTTCGTTGCCCCAGTTGGCCGCCAGTGTGGGCCGGGCGCGGCGGATTTCCGCCTCGTCCATCACGTCGTCATGCACCAGCGTGGCCAGATGCACCATTTCAATGATGACCGCCGCCGTCACGTGGGCGTCGGTGACTTCCCCGAGCGCGCCGGCGGACAGGGCCACAATGGCCGGGCGCAGGTGTTTGCCCCCGCTGTCGAGGGCATATTGCGCGTAGGGAATGATTTCGGGGTCAAAATCGTTGACCTGCCGGATCAATTGCCGGGAAACCGCGTGCAGAAACGGTTCGACCGGTTCCACGATTTGTTTCCAGGAACGATTCAGATTGGCATCCGGCGAGTCAGCCGCATTTGCACTCGCCACCTTTGATTCAGCAACCAGCATTCGGCTGGAATTTACGTTTGTCATGCCACCGAGTCAAACTTCTTATGCTCCGCGCGAAAACAAAACAGCGGTGCTGAAACATCCCTCTGTTAACATGACCGCGGCTGTTTGCCGCGCAGCTTGTCAATTCAACAACCGGTTACTTCTTTCCGGAGGGATGCCTGGCCAAAATCCTTGGTGGGGCGAGCGTACTCGCGAGCCGTTATGATTACTCGCCGGTTATCAATTAATGCAGAGCTCGCCCCTCCGAGCTGACAAACCAAAAAGCGCGGACAGCTTTCGCCGGCCGCGCCTTTTAATTTTCCAGCAGGTCAGTGCTTCGCGTTTTCTTTGCTGTTATCCTTGGCTGCTTCCTGCTTGTCGCGATCTTCCATCGCCGCCTTGCGCGACAACCGCACCCGGCCCTTCTCGTCCACGCCCAGGCATTTGACCGTGATGTCGTCGCCGACCTTGACGATGTCTTCGGTCTTCTTGACGCGGAAATTGGCCAGCTCGCTGATGTGCACCAGGCCGTCCTTGCCCGGCAGGAATTCCACGAAACATCCGAATTCTTTGATGGTAACCACCTTGCCGCGGTAAATCTTGCCCACCTCGGCCTCGGCCGTCATGCCGGTGATGGCGTCGAGCGCAATCTTCATGCCTTCCGGCGAGACGGAGAAAATATTCACCGTGCCGTCGTCTTCGATGTCGATTTCACAGCCGGATTCCTCGACCAGCTTCTTGATGTTCTTGCCGCCAGGCCCGATGAGCGCGCCAATCTTTTCCGGATTAATCTTGAGCGTTTCGATGCGCGGGGCGTATTTGCTGATTTCCTTGCGCGGGGCAGGCAACGTCTTGGCCATCTCCGCCAGAATCTGCATCCGGGCGACGCGGGTCTTCTCAATCGCCTCGGCCATGATGGCGTGCGGCAGGCCCTTCAACTTCAAGTCGAGCTGGAAGCCGGTGATGCCTTTCTCCGTCCCGGCAATCTTGCAATCCATGTCGCAATAATGATCTTCCCAGCCGATGATGTCGGTGAGGAGCTGGTATTTGGAAATTTTCCTGTTCGCGTCGAGTTCGGTGCAGATGCCGACGCTGATGCCCGCCACGGGGCGGATCATCGGGACGCCCGCGTCCATGAGCGCCAGCGTGCCGCCACAAACGCTCGCCATGGAGGTCGAGCCGTTGGATTCCATGATCTCGCTGGTGACGCGGACGGTGTAGGGATAATTGCCAAGCGGGAGCATGGGCTCGATGCTGCGTTCGGCGAGCGCGCCGTGGCCAATTTCACGCCGGCCCGGTCCGCTGATGCGCCCGGTCTCGCCCACGGAAAAGTTCGGGAAATTGTAGTGCAGGATGAATTTCTTCTCGCTCTCGCCGCCGGTGTAGGAATCGAATTCCTGCGTGTCGTCGCCGGTGCCCAGCGTGGCGAGGGTGACCGCCTGGGTCTCGCCGCGGCAGAACAGCGCCGACCCGTGCGCGCGAGGCAAAATGCCGACCTCGCTCGAAATCGGGCGCACCTGGTCGAAATTGCGGCCGTCGAGTCGCTTGCCGTGGTTCAAAATCAAACCGCGCACCGCTTCCTTCTGGATGTAATAAAACGCGTCGTTGATGACGAAGTCGGTGACCTTCTCTTCGCCGAATTTTTCTTTGAGCCTGGCGCCGACTTCTTCCTTGATGGCGTTGCAGGCGGCTTCGCGGGCGAGCTTGCCCGGCGTGAGCAACGCCGGCACAAACCGGTCGCCGGCGAGTTTCTTGGCTTCCTGCAGAATCTCGTCCGGAACGATGTTGAGCGTGATGGCGCGCTTCTTCTTGCCGGCCTTCGCGACCAGCTCCTTTTGCGCGGCGATGAGCGGCTGGATGACCTCATGCGCGTATTTCAACGCGGCGTTGAAGTCCGCCTCGGTAATTTCCCTGGCCGACCCTTCGTACATCACAATGTCGTCGGTGTTGCCAACGTACACCAGGTCGAGATCGCTCTCGGCCTGTTCCGCATGGGTCGGATTGGCGACGAATTTGCCCTTGATGCGGCCGACGCGGACGGCGCCGAGCGGGCCGTCCCACGGAATATCGCTCACCATCAATGCCGCGGACGCGCCGATAATGCTGAGGATGTCCGGGTCGTTCTGGCCGTCGGCGCTGAGCACGACGGTTTGCACCTGCACCTCGTTGTACCAGCCCTTGGGAAAGAGCGGGCGGATCGGGCGGTCGGTGAGCCGGCAGGTCAGGATTTCCTTTTCCGTCGGCCGGCCTTCGCGTTTGAAATAGCCGCCGGGGAATTTGCCCGCCGCCGCCGCTTTTTCACGGTAATCCACGGTCAACGGGAAAAAGTCCTGGCCTTCCTTGGCCTTGGTGGCGGCCACGGCCGCCACGATGACGATGGTTTCGCCGAGCTGGACGGTTACGGCACCGTCGGCTTGTTTGGCGAGTTTTCCGGTTTCAATGATGACTTGCTTGTCGCCCAACTGGGCGGTGATTTTCTCTGACATATACACTGGCCCATTGCCACCGGAGGAACTTCAGTGAACTCCGAACCTTTCGGAGCTGATTGAAATTTCCCTGGGGCAACGGTCTTCCTGTTTCGCGATGAGTTTGGTTAAGGAATCGGGCCGTTCGCGTTTCCGGCCCAAATTCGAGAGCGAAGGGCGGCCGCTAAAATAAAGCCGCGCCTCCGCAAATTCTTAGTGGCGCAGCTTCAATTTCTTGGTGACCGCCTGGTAACGGCCCAGATTGGTTTTTTGCAGGTATTCGAGCAGACGCCGGCGCTGGCCGACCATCATGAGCAGCCCGCGGCGCGAACTGTGGTCTTTCTTGTTCGCCTGCAAATGCTCGGTGAGATGGTTGATGCGCTGGGTCAGCAGCGCTACCTGTACATCGGCCGAACCGGTGTCCTTGCCATGTATTTTAAATTGGTCAATCGTCTTCGACTTCGCTTCCATATTTGAATTAAAGCGCAAGATAGTAGTGACGCCCCAATCCCATGTAAAGCATATTCCCAGATGCTTTCGTCCGTCAATTACGCCGATTACCGCCGACTTTCTCCTGGCTTCTGACTTCCCTGCCGAGCCGTAGCTTCTGTGCGAAGGCTGGTGGCTTCTGACTTCTGTTTCTGCCTTCACTGGTGGGGCGAGACTACTGACGAGCCGTGTTTTAGCTACAGATGAACACAGATGGACACAGATTTTGAAGTGGGGACGCATCGCCGGGGCGTCCGCTTCGGTAGGACGAGCGTACCCGCGAGCCGATTTGAACCACAAAACACACGAAATCCGCGAAACTTTTTAACCACGGATGACGGGATTCTATATGCCAAAATGATGTTACAATTATTGTAATAGCTATTACATTTATTGTAACACTTTCCAAAACACCAAACCGCAGATTACGCCGATGGACGCTGGATTGTCTGGTAGGGCGGTGCGGCGCCGCCGCCGGCAATTCTCCGTCCTCCATCTTCCACCCTCGTTTCAGATCTCCTAAGTAAAGGGTTTCATATTTTTTCCTTAAAAGCGCGGCGCGCCAGCGCCGCTGTCTTTGTTTCTTCGGTCAGCGTCTCCGTCCGTATTTGCGTTCCCCGACCTGGGGAAGCTCGTCCTCCTATCCGTGCGTCAGCACAGGGCTGAGCACCACAAAACCTATGCGATCGTTTCCAAACGGACGGAGCTAAGGCGGCTCATTCTAACCAGCGGGCCAATGCGCGTTGACCCAAGGCCGCTACCGAGCGCGCCTCCGCTCCGAAATCTCAGTTCCGGGTTGAAAGTTGAGCGTCTTTTAGTCCGTCAGCACCAGGCCGAGTTTTTCCGGCGTGGTCTGACCCGTGCACAGCCGCCACCAATCCACCCCAAAGCCCCGCGCCAGCGCCACAATCAGTTGTTTCCTGCGCCCACCCGTCGTGCGCGAATCCAGAATCTGTGCCCGCCACTTTTTACACAGCCGATACCCCGGCTGATACTTCAATAGCCGCCACGCCGCTTCGCACAACGCCCATCTTAGCCGGGGATTGCCACACTTGGTCACACTGCCTTGCTGGTGGCGTTGGCCCGAACTGTGTTCGCTGGGACACAATCCTAGAACGGGGTCAGTCCTCACTTTTGACACTTTTCTTTCCCCGGCAAGTGCCGCCAGCGCCAGACCAGACACCGTTTTGTTCGCGAGGTCAGTTTGAAATTTTCCGAAATCCGCAAGCCTTCCACCCAGAAAATTTCGCCATCTGCCGCTTCCGCCACAATCGATTCCCGCCGTCGCGCGCGCGGGATTTTTGCGTTGGTGAACAGGTCCTGCAATTTGGCCGCCGATTTCAAACCAATCGGCTGAAACCGGTCGCCCGGACGCCAGTGACGCAACATGATTCGGCCACCCACCTTGTCCGCGTCGAAAGATTCCTGTTGGTGGGGCAGGCGTACTCGCGAACCATTATATTTTTTCACCAACCAGAAAAACCTCGTGCCGCCAAACATTATTTCCCCTGCCCTGCCCGCCAAATTCACCGTCAATTTGTCAGCGTTGAATTCCGCCGGCAGCCGGCTTTGCAATTTCACCACGCCCGACGCGTCGCGCAGAACGGACAGCACAGAATTGACGCTCACCGGACAATTGGCCGATTCACGAAGCTGTTCAATCAGGTCGAAATCCGCCGGCACACCCGCCGCCGACAATTGCAGTTGCAATACGCGGCGTTGGATGGCGATGGGTAAATCGACAAAATTACAGCTTTCGGTGGGGCGAGCGTACTCTCGAGCCGGTAGAGCTGAGCTGCGGCTCAGCCTGGCGGCGCAGCCGCGCCGCCCTACCCGCAAATTGCCCTTGTGCCGCCACGCAGCATCCCTATCGTTTTCTTTCAGCCACCGCTTTGCCATCTCACCCACCACGTCGGCTTCCGCGCCGACGATTTCCATGAGCCGCAAAACGGTTTTCGACAGCGCCGGCTGATAACGGCGTTGCAGCAGCGGCAGCAATTCGTGGCGGAGGCGATTGCGCGGGAGGTCGAGCAACGCATTAGTGGCGTCTTCGCGGAACCGGATTTTATTTTCGCGCGCAAATCGGCGCAGCTCGGCCTTGGTCGCATCGAGCAGCGGTCGCACGAGCGTGATTTTGGAATCCACCGGTGACGGCGCCCGCCATTTCATTCCGGCCAGACCTTCGCCGCCGGCACCGCGCAACAGGCGCAGAAAGAACAATTCCACCTGGTCGTCGGCATGATGCGCCAGGGTGATAAGGTGGATTTTGTGTTTCCTGGCCGTCCGGGCAAAAAAATCGTGCCGCAATTTTCGCGCGGCCATTTCGATGGACAATTTTGATTTCCGGGCAAATTCCCGCACATCGGCCCGCCCAGCAACGAAGGGCAGCTTCATCGCGGCGGCGGTTTGGCGGACGAGTTTTTCGTCGGCGTCGCTGCTGCGTCCGCGAAGCTGGTGATTGAAATGGGCGACGGTCAGGCGCCAGCGATGGCGCGAGGCAAGCCGGTAGAGCGCGTGCAACAGCACAATGGAATCCAATCCGCCGGAGACGACTACCAGAATTTTCCGACCGCGCGGAACCAGCCGGCGATTTTGGATGTTTTGGTCAACGCGCTGGAGCAAATCGGTCACGCGTCCATGCTACTGTTTTGGCGCAACGGGGCAAGTACGGGGGTAGTGTCCGAATTTGCAGGCGACGAGGTAACGAGTCGTTTGGGTTGCACTCCTTACGTCGTGCCCTACGATCAAATCAGGATATTGCAAGCGCGGCGCGGATCGGGTGGTCCCGGCTTGCGAGTATCAGCCTTCGCCCGGCTACGGCGCGACCGGCGCTCGCCCCACCAACCAAGCCGACCCCCGTAATCAATACACCAACTGGAGGCGATAGAACCGCCGAGGGTCGGGACCGATAAGGTTGGTGGCGATGACGGTGGAATTGGTCGCGGTGATGGCGGCACCCAGATTAAGCCAGCCGGTTTGGGCCAGATTGGTCTTGTATTGCAATTGATAGACCAGCCCGTTCAAGGCGTCCCAGGTAAATTGAATTGCGCGGTTGGTTTCCGTCGCCGACTGGAACAGAACGGCCGGAACGGGCGTGACGGTGACATCGTCCAGGCCAAATCCATTGGGGTCATTTTCGGCACCGAACTGGAGCGTGGTGTTGGTGCCGGTGGCGGCCACGACAAACGTGAGATTTGTCCAGGGCAGGACCGGCGGGTTGGTCAGATAGTAAATCCGGTTGACGGCGGGGCTGTTGGTATTCCAGTTGACGAGGAATTGCTGCACCGAGCCGCTCACCGGATTGTTAAGCCAGAACGACAACAGATAAAGCTGCCCGGGGAACGTGTTCAACGTTTGCGACAGGGTGGCGACCTGGATGTCGCCGAGGAACGCGCCATAGTTGCCGGAATGGATAAAATTGGTTCCGCCGACCACCGGTCCGGACGCGCTGACGACGGCGTTATAAATAAAATTGGTGGTGTTATCGTTGCCCACCAAGGTCCAACCGTTGAAATTGCCGGCCTCGAATCCGCCGTTTTGGACGATGGACGTATCCGCCAGTCGAACGAGCGCGTTGATAAGATTGGTTCCGTTGGGCGTGCCCCAGCCGGTGCACAGGTCGTAGCCGGCGACGGCCGGATAATTGGTGGGGCTGCTGCTCCAGAAATTATTGCCCGTGGTGACGTCGTGGAAACAGCTCGCGTAATTGGTGCTTTTCGCCAGCGCATAAAGCGAAGGATTGGCAAAACCGATGGCCGCTTTGCCCACCGTCATCGCCTGCTGATTCACCAACGCCAGAAAACCCGCCCACAATGGCGCCGCGCAACTGGTACCTCCGACCATTGCGTTGCCGCCGTTGTAGTATCTGACATAGACGTTTTCCGCTACGAGGGCCACGTCGGGAATGTTCCGCATGGTCGTCGAGCCCAGATTGGTGGTCATGTCGATGCCCTGTTGCCAGGTGGGAATCGAATAAGTGCTGCTGACGCCGCCGCTGCTGCCTTCGTACTGATTGTCTCTCGCGACATAACCCCGGTTCCAATTCGTCTCCGACACGTAGGCAGCGCCCGAGCCGCTCATCGTCAAGGATGTTCCGCCAACCTGCGTGATGTTGGGACTGCTGGAGGGAGAACCGGCGACCAAAGGATTGTCAACGCCGTTGGTTGAGCTGGAGCCAGGCGTATATGCATCACTGTCGCCGGAAGCGTTGAAGAAGGATTGTCCTTCGGCGGCCATCTGCAAAAAAATGCTTTCGGTGGTGGCATCGGGTCCGCCACTCCAGCCCCAGGAACAACTGAAATTTCTGATGGTGTTGCTCGCCGCCATCGTGTTTAAGACGTCGTTGGGAATAAAGCTGTTCGGATTGCCTTCAAAAACAACCACTCCGGCCAAGCCCGGCGCCATCGCAACAGCCACTTCTATATCGAGGGAAACTTCGACATTGCCATTCACGGACGCCACCGCGCCGCTGAACCCGTCCAGTAAAACGGTTTGCAACGGCACCCGCGGCGCACCGGGCAGGAGATTTTCGTAGTAAACAATGTCATTGGAATAAAACCCATCGAACTCCACCAGCCCAACCATCTGCCCTGCCCCGTTCAGAGTTGTTCCGGGCACATACGCATTCCGAAAATCCGTGCCCGCATAAGTGCCGCTCAATCCTGAACCCGATTGGGGCGTCACCGCCGGGTTGACCGCTAAAGACCGGGCCGGAATACTTTTGGGATGCGGCCGCGGATAATCGCTGAGGCCACTGACATCTGCCAGGGGCACAGCCAGATCCACCGAGGGTTCGGTGTCCGGCGCAAAAAATATCCGGTTTTCCCGCGGATGTTGATAGAGGCGCAAGGCGACATGAAACGTCTTTTCAACATCCGCTGCCGAGCCGTTGACATCCAGCAACAGGCGGTTGCCATGCGTGGCGGCGACCGCCAGGCCGTTCGACTTTGCAAAATCAATGACCGCCTGATAATCCTGCTTCGTGGGGCCGAATCTTTCGGTGAATTGTTCCGGGGTCAGAAACTGGCGGAAATTGGGGCTGGCCGGATCATAGATTTGTCGCAGCAAATCGTCCAAGGCTTCCCGATTCCGCAGCGGCAGGCCGATGGCCAGATAAAGGCGATTTGTCTCCGGCAAGCGGCCCAGCGATTGCAGGTGATGCACGGCTTCCGGCACGTGGCCGCGCAACTGTTGGCGGGGCGCAGACTGGGCAGATGCCGGCAGACCGGAAAACATGACAAGTATGGCGCTCACGGCAGCCCAATAACATCTGATTTTCGACATGGGAAATGGAATGTACAGCCTGAGTAAGGCAAACGCCACGCTATCCTTAAAATTTCCAGTTTGCATCACGGCGCGAGTTTCAGCCGGTAGAAGCGTTGTGGATTGTTGGTCAGGGCGTCACCGAACTGCCAGACGCCGTTTGTCCCCGGGACATTGGTTGCCAGCGGCAGCCAGCTGCCGGACGAAATCAGGTTGGTTGTCGCCTGAAGCACATAAGTGAGGCCGGACATGCCGGTGAGATTGAGCTGGAGCGTGCCATTGCTGTTGACCACGCTGGCAAAGGCGGGAATTGCGTTGGTAGGCAGAGGCGAAATGGCGATGTAAACATTTTGAAAGTTCGTGCCGCCCCAGCCGTCGCTGATGGTGCAAGTGAACAAATCGGCGACGTTGTTGGAATTGTAATAAACCAGCGTGCCGGCGTTGTTGGTCACGGTCACACCGTTGGTGCTGACGCCGATGCCAGCCAGCGACAGTGCGTCACCGTCGGCGTCGGACCAATTATTCGACAGCATGGCGAGGGGAATTTTCAACGAGAGCCCGGCGTACCGGTTGGTGTAAAACGGCGTAGTCACCGGCGGATGGTTGGTGACAAATTGCGAGAGCGTGTTGGTGGCGGGCAGGTCATTGGTGTCGCCGGAATACCGGGCGGCGATGGTATTGGTGCCCCGCGGCAGCGTCGCGAGCGACGCGCTGATGGCGGAGCCGGCGGCAACGGTCTCGGTGTCGAAAAGAACGCCATTGTTCAAAAACTGCATTGTGCCCGTGGCGATGGAAGAACTGAGTACGCTGGTGAAATTCAGACTGCTTTTGTAGCCAGTAGGATTGGCGGACGACGTCAGCGTAAGGGTGGGAGCCAGTAAATTGACCGTCAACGTGGCTACACTGCTGGTGACGGAGCCATAGGCATTGGTCACGACTACCTGGTAGTTACCGGCATTGGTAACCGTGACGAAGCTGATGGTCAGGACATTGCTGGCAGTCCCAATTACGTTGGTGGTGGCGGGCAGGTTTGTCCCGTTGAACAGCCAGCGGTAACCCAGCGGCGGCATGCCCCCGGCGGTGACGCTGAACTGGGCGCTGCCGGCGACAGTCGCGGTCTGATTGGACGGTTGAGTCAGGCAATAGGGTCGCGGCGCGAGGACGTTGATCAAATTGGTCCCCGTCGGCGTTCCCAGGCCGGTGCACAGGTCGTAGCCGTTGGTCGCGTAAAAAAGGCCGGGCGTGTTCGTACCGATGTTATTGCTAATCGTGATGTCATGAAAACAACTGTTATAACTGGCGTTGGTGGCGATGGCGTAAAGCGCTGGATTCAGAAACCCCACGTAGTTGGTGGGATTGGCGGCGGTGGATTGCTGGTTGACGAGCGCGCAAAATCCGGCCCACAGCGGCGCCGCGCAACTGGTGCCCATGTAATAATACTCGCCATTGGTGGTGCCGTCATCGTAGCAGACAAAAATATTATCCGCCGTCAGCGCCACGTCGGGAATATTACGGTAGGTGGACGAACCACCGTTGGTCGCCATGTTAATGTTGGTCTGCCAATAAGGGATGGCGTAATAAGCACTGATACCGCCGCCGGAACCTTCGTTGGGTATCGGGTTGTTCGGGTCGGCATTGTAATTCCAGACTTTTTCCGAAGCCCACGACGCGCCTGAGCCGTTCATCGTCAGGGTCGTTCCGCCGACGATGGTGGCGTAAGGGCTGTCTACCGGCACGGTGACGCCGCTGTCCAAGGGCTGTGAACCGGTGTAGGCGTCACCGTCACCGGAAGACTGAAAATACGACTGGCCCTGCGCCGCCATGTTGGTGAGGATGTTATCATACGCAATGGCGGTTGAACTGCTCCAAGTCCCCACCAGCCAGGAACTGCTTACTTGTTTCGCCAGATTGTCCGTGGTAATCCGGTTCAGCAACGTGGAGGAAACCGAATTCTTTTCATACACAATCACCCGGGACAGCTTCGGGGCCATGGCGATGGCCACTTCAATGTCCAGGGCCACCTCGTCATTGTTGCCGGTGCCGGGTTTGTCGTTCAGTACCACTACGTTCGTCAAGGAAACATAATTGGTAACGCCGTTGATCGATCCGACGATGTTTTCGTAATTGGTGACGTCCACCTTGTAGTAATCCGAATATTCCAACAGCGCCACTGTCTGGCCCGTGCCGTCCAGCTTGGAGCCGGGGACATAGGCGTTGCGAAAATCGTTGCCGGCATATTCCTGATTCGGCCCGCTCCCGTTGAAACTCAACGGCCTGGCCTTCGCCGCCGACACGCGGTGATCCGCCCGCCGCGGCAGGCTGTAATCGCTCAGACCTTCAATGCTCGTCACCCGCAGATTCGCCGGCAACGATGGTTCGGTGTCCGGCGCAAAAAAATTCCGCGCCTCGGTCGGATGCCGATAGGTCCGCAACGTCACACCGAACGCCCGTTCCACATCAGCCGCACTGCCCCGTAGGCCCAGTACCAGGTGATTAGGGTAAGTGTCGATCACCGCCAGCCCGTTGCTGCGGGCGAAGTCCTGCACGGCCTGATAATCTTCCTCGGTCGGGCCGAACCGCGCGGCGAATTCCGCCGGCTGGAGATATTTGTGATAGTTTGTGCTGGCCGGATCGTAAAGCTGCCGGAGCAATTCACTCAATTCCGCCCCGTTCCGCAATGGTAAGCCGATGGCCAGATCCAGCCGGTTGGTCCCCGGCAAGTTGGCCAGCGGTTGCAGTTGCGCTACCACTGGTGGAACGCTCCCATGAAGAAATTTTCGGTCGGCGGCAAAGCTTGAAAAATTCGGTACCAAAAGCGACGCCGCGCCCAGTCCGACTATCAGCCACGACCGCTTAAAATACAACATAGATGCAATGACAGCTTTGTTTGATTAAGTCGCGATTCAGACAATATCAGGAACGTAAAATAGCACCAAAATACTGCATTTCCACTTCGCACAATTAGAGAAAAGCACATCTCATTCCACAATTTAGCGACGCCAGCCCGAATTCACAGCGCATTTATTCGTGATTTGTCCCAAAGCCAAAAACTGGCGGAGTGAAGATTCATTCCGCTCCCAAGGCTTTCGAGTTAAATCTCGTTCCGGTCCCAGGCAGAAAAAAGTTTGCCCCGTTGCTTCCGCAACACTAACGTCCATTTGTGGCTGTCAAATTCACCATTCTCGGCAGCGGTTCCGGCGGCAATTGCGCCTACCTCGAAACCGCCGAGGCCCGCATCCTCGTGGACGCCGGGTTCAGCCCGCGCCAGATCCGCCAACGGCTCGCCACCATCAGCCGGGTGCCGGAAAATCTCACCGCCATCCTGATCACGCACGAACATTCCGACCATGTGCAGGGGCTCGCCGGCATCGCCGCCAAATTGAACATCCCCATTTACTGTAACCGCGCCACTCAGGAGGCGTTTGAATTTCAGTTGCAGACCAAATTTGACTGCCACCTGTTCGAAACCGGCGCGAGCTTTGAAATCGGCGACCTGACCGTGGACACGTTTGCCATCCCGCACGATGCCCAAGACCCCGTCGGATTTTTAATCCACACGCCCGCCGGAAACATCGGGTTCGTCACCGACCTCGGCCACACGACGAAGCTGGTGCTGGAGCGCATCCGGCCGGCGAACGTGCTCGTGCTCGAATCCAATCACGACGTAAAGATGCTGAAGGAATGTCCGCGGCGTTCGTGGAGCCTCAAACAGCGCATCCTGGGCCGGCACGGACATTTGTCAAACGATGCCGCCGCGGAAGCCGCCGCGCAAATCATGTCCGACAGCCTGAAGCATTTGTATCTCGCCCATTTAAGCCGCGAGTGCAACAAGCCCGAACTGGCGCATTACGTCATGGCCGAGCAACTCCATCACATTGGCGTCAAACACGTCCACCTCCAGCTCGCCGCACAGGACGCGCCGTGCAAGACGTTGGAACTTTAATTTGTTGAACACCGATTCCGTTGAATTAAATTAACCGTCATGGGCTTGTCGATAGCTGGAAAATCAATTCTCAAATGTCCTGTACCCGCAGGCTATTTTCGCCAGCGCGACAGAATCTTCTTTTACCTGACAATCGGTTTAGTAGGCGCGGTGGGTTACCTTTGTATGGGCAATCGCAATTTATACTCCCCGTCCTTCAAGGACCTCCTTTTTGCCGCGATTACAGGTTCTGTCGTGGCATATTTATTCAGTCTTTTGGGAAAAGTGAGAGCAGTAACATTTTTTGTAGAAAATGGAATTGTTATCCCTGGACGTTACAGCGCCTTTTCAGCTTACAAAGATATAGTAGAATGTCACGTGACTCCGACAAAGAACCAAAACGAAACATTTTATATTCTAAATTTTACGCTTGTGAAATCCGGTGACTCATTCAGCGCTTGGGTTGCTCGCCCAGTCAAAGGGGTTGCCGTCCCGGAAAACATGATTGAACCAGTTTTACAAATTCTCCGAGACAAAGGCATCAAAGTCGTTGAAGGACCGCTGCCTGCTTGATCTTGCCTGAAAAATCTGACGAGCATTGAATATTGCTGCAAAGGTTCAAGATTCCAATTTGGAATCTTAAAGAATGGCTTGGATATCAAATACCTGACTCGCTTTTTTACCCTAAAACGGCCCGTTATTGGGCCCGGACCGCGTCAGCTTTGAACGCCGTAGGCGCGACATCTTTGTAGCCACCATACCCCATAAAAATTAAAGCTCCGTCAGGAGCGGCATATGATTTCGCTCCTACGGAGCTTGGCATATTTTGAAATTCTATTCTACAAATATGCCGCGCCTACGGCGCTAATTTTTCGTTTCGTGATTGATTTGCATCCGGCAAAATCTCTGAAATGTTTCACGTCCACAAAATCACCGCGCTCGACCTGCCCGAGCTCGCGCCGTACCGCACCATGCGCCGGCCGCTGGAGCACGAACGACAGGGCATCTTTGTGGCCGAAGGCGAAAAGGTCGTGCGGCGCCTGCTCGAAAGCCGTTTCGAAGTCGTATCCGTCCTCCTGCCCGAAAAGCACTTGGATAATTTCCGCCCGCTCCTCGAAGCACGTCCGGAAAATCTGAACGTCTATCTCGCTGACAAGAAATTGCTCGAACAGCTCATCGGCTTTTCCATGTATCAGGGCGTGCTCGCTGTCGGCAAAATTCCCCCACCCGCTTCGCTCGACGACATTTTGTCCAAAAGCCCCAAGCCGCTACTGCTGGTGGCGGTGGACGCGCTGACGAGCGCGGAAAACCTCGGCGCGGTGGTCCGCAACTGCGTGGCTTTCGGCGTCCAGGCCCTGATTGTGGGTGAAACGTCCAGCAGCCCGTTTCTGCGCCGCGCCGTCCGTAATTCGATGGGCACCATTTTGCAATTGCCGGTCGTCGAGCTGGCCAAGCTCGGCTTGCGGCATCAGTTCACCGTCAAACCACACACCACGGATTTGAAACTCGTGGAATGTCTGAAGACCCTTCGCGCCCGAGGCGTCCGGTGCCTCGCCGCGCATCCGCACACGGATAAAAAAACTCTGTCGCAGGCGGATTTCACCGGCGACTGTTGCATCGTTTTCGGCAGCGAAGGCGACGGCATATCCAAACCCGTGCTGGAAACCTGTGACGAGGCCGTGGCTATTCCCATGCCGCCCACGGTGGATTCGCTCAACGTGGGCGCGGCGGCGGCGGTGTTTCTCTACGAAGCCGCGCGACAGCGCGGAAGGGAAAGCGAGAATTGAAGATGGAGGATGAAGAATTGCCAGACGTTTTGTTCGCCATCTTCAACCTTCTATCCTCCATCCTCGTTTATTTTTTGGCGTTGCCAGCGCCAAAAACTTTCCCATACACGGCACGGATGGCCTTGCGCCACGTCGCCAGCGCTTTCCGGAATTCCTCCGGCGTGGCAAAACCGCAACGTATCGACACGCGGTAATACGGCGCGGGATCATCCGGCAAAACCGTTTCGCCTTCATAACTCCACCGGCGCAAAATGCCTTCGACGCGCCGCAGCTTGCGGTAATTCTCCAGCAATTTATCTGCATCCGGCAGCACGCCGGCCTCGCGTCCGCGTTCGAGCGCGCGGAGGGTGTTCGCCTCCTGCCAGCCGTTTTCCAGGCAAAGCGTCTGGGCGATGAATTCCGCATCCATTAATCCGCCTTTGCCGGTCTTGATGGCCAGGTCATCCTTTCCGCGCGGCGTGCGCTCTTTCTCGATGCGCAATCGCATGCGATGAATCTGTTTTTTCCAATCCGGCGTGAAACAAGCCGGCAACGTAGGACAGGCTTCCAGCCTGTCTCTATTGTTCCGTCTTTTTGGGGATGGAGACAGGCGGGACGCCTGTCCTACCCTCGAAAAATCCGTCAACCCCGCCGCCATTTTCTGAAATTGTTCACCCAATTTTAAATCACCCGCCACCGGCCGCGTGCGGGTGAGCGCCTGGATTTCCCAAAGTTGTGCCCGCTGCCGGTAGTATGCTTCGTAGGCGGCCAGCGTGTTGACCAGCAAACCTTTCTCGCCGTCGGGACGCAGTCGCGCGTCGGTGTGGAAAACCATCCCCTGCTCCGTCCGGCGTGACAGCAAATCCATCACCTCCGCGGCCAACCGTTGCCGCTTCGGCAATTGTACCGGCTTCGCGTCGGTGACAAACAGGAGGTCGAGGTCCGAGCCGTAATCAATTTCGCACCCGCCCAGTTTGCCGAGACCGATGATAACAAACGGCGACGACTTGATTTTGTTTTTGCGCATGACCACTTCGAGCGCATATTGCAGGCAGGCATCGGCGAGTGCGGAGAGTTCGGCGAAATTTTGCTCGAAATCGGCGAGCCCAAGGATGTCGCGCAGGCCCAGGCGCATCAACTCGGCTTCGTGATACCGGCGCAACCAGAAAAACTGGTCCTCATCCTCGTGACCGTACCGCAAATCCTTTAAAATCTCCGGTGCCATTTTGCATTGGCGCAGGCGTTCGCCGGCCACAAAATCGTCAATCAAATCCGGTGTGCGAATGGCCGCTTCGGCCAGAAACTCGGACCGGTCGAACAGCAACAGCATCAACTCAAACGCCTGCGGATTGCTGTGCCACATTTCCAGCAACGCCGCATGCGACCCGTACGCCTCCAGATAACTGTCCAGCCGCGTCACCACCCGGTCGGGATCGGAAAGAATTTGAGATCGTGGCATGACTGTGGACTGTGGACTGTGGACTATGGACTGTGTTTCAGGACAAAGCGCCAGGAATTTCCAGATCAACTGCCGCGCCAGTTCCGTCGTGTGCGGCGACACATGGACGTATCCCGGGCCTTCGGCGAATTCCTTGAGCAGGCGAAAAGCTGTCGCCGGGTCGCGAAACGAATGCGCGGCGAGCAGCTTTCCCCATTCCGTTTCCGCGCCGGCGAATTCCGCCGGCAAGGCCGCCGGCGCCGATTGGGGCGCATCGGTTTTCAGGAGCTGGTCGTAAACCCGTCGCACATTACCGGTATGCAGTTGCAATGCGGATTCAAATTCCACACCCGACTTGAACCCCATCAGCCGTGCGAGCCGCAATTGCGCCGGGCGATCGGCGGGAATCGTGTGTGTTTGCTGATTTTCCTCCATTTGCAGGCGGTGCTCGACATCGCGGAGAAAGCGGTAGGCGGCGTCCAGTTGTTGCGCCTCCTCTTCCGCCAGCAATTTGTATCGCGCGAGCTGGGCCAGGCACGGCAGCGTTTGTGCGGTTTGGAGAAAGGGCTGTTTCCCGGCATGCAGGATTTGCAGCGACTGCGCGATGAATTCAATTTCCCGGATGCCGCCGCGCCCCAGTTTGACGTTGCGTTCCAAATCCTCCTCGCCCACCACCTCTTTTTCAATCCGGTCCTTGACCGCGGCGATTTCCCGGAGCACGTCGGCGTTGAGCGACGGTGGAAACCGGAAGGTCTGGATCATTTCGAGGAACTCGGCCGCCAATCCCTCGTCGCCGGCAACCCCGCGCGCCTTGATGAGCATCATCCGTTCCCAGGTTTGTCCCCATTCCGCGTAATAATTTTCGCAGCTGTCCAGCGACCGGCTCAACGGCCCGGCGTCGCCCTCGGGCCGCAAGCGCAGGTCCACGCGGTATAACATCCCGTCTGGCGTCACGCGGGAGACCTCGGCGACAAACGCTTCGGCGAGCTTGTTGAAAAACCGGCGGTTGGACATGGCGGCGCGCGGTGATTTCTTCTTCGCCGGCGCCTCTCTGAACACTTCGCCCTCGTCGGCGTAGAGAAACATCAAGTCCACGTCCGAACTGTAATTGAGTTCCTGGCCGCCCAGTTTGCCCAAGCCGAGCACGCAAAAGTCCGTGGGCTGCCAGTTCCCGTCGGCATCCTGATGGAAAGGCCGGCCGAATCGTTCGGTGAATTGTTGCCGGCAAATCCGCCAGACGGCGTCCAGGCACGCATCGGCCAGGTCCGAAATTTCGCGGGTGATTTGTGCCACGTCGCCGAGGCGCGCCAGGTCGCGTGCGGCGATGCGGAGCATTTCCCGCTGTTTGAGGCGGCGTAAATCCGCCAGCGCGCCGGCGTAATCGCGCGCCGCCAGTTTCGGCTTCAACCTTTCGTCAACCTCGCGCCGGATGCCGTCGGGACGGCGGGGATATTTGAGCTGCTCCAGATCCAGCCCCGCCAGCCAGTCGGGATGGGCAACCAGCAAATCACCCAGCACCCGGGAACCGCTCAACAGCGCCACGACGATGCGCTTCCCGTCGGCGGAAAATTTTTCCAGCCGCTGGCCGGCATCCGCCGCGGCGAGCGAATCAAGGAAATGATTGACCCGGGCCGGGTCGGCGGACGCTCCGGCTGGGTTTTGCCAGTCCAAATTTTTCATGCGACAAGCGTGTCAGCTCTCGAAATGCGCGTATATTTCTTCAACGAACCCGATCGCCATGCGGCACAGCGGCCCCCAGTCGAGTTCGGCTTCGACCCGGGCGGCGGATTGGGCGGCGCGGATTTGCCAGCTCGAAGGTGGTTCATCAAGCCATTCGATAATCTTTTTGCCAAAATCCACGCCGTCAAATTCCGCGAAGCGCACCATCGGGTCGTTCTGGAAATAACTTCGGATGCTTTGCAACGGCGTGCAAACGCCGGGCAGCCCGCTGGCAACGTATTCGACGACTTTGGCCACGAACGCGCAGTGCGTGCCGGCGGATTCCTCGTAGGGCACGATACCCACGTTCGCGTCGGCCAGGTGCCGGCCTACCTCGGCGTAAGGCACAAAGCCGGTGGACTCGAATTTGAATCCGGGAATGGTCTGCGCGAGTTGCAGAAATTTTTCCAACCCGGCCGTGCGTTTGCCGACAAAACGGAAAATTGTTCCCGGTTTTTTTTCGGTGACAAGTTTGACGGCATCAAAAGCAATCCGTCCGAGATGGTGCGCGTCAAACGAGCCGTGCATCACAATGACCGGCGGACGGTCGGGCGGAATCGAGCGAACAGCGAACGGGAAATACTTCGCCGCGTAGCCGTAGTAAATCGGCAGAATCCGCTCGCGCGGATAACCGCGTTTGACAAAGTAATCGGCCAGCGTGTCGGAAATGGCCAGCACGCCGTCCACGCCGTAACGGACAGGCATGGAGATTTCGTAGCGTTCGAGCATTTCGACGAACGGCCGCGGCGCGATGTAAGGCGGCCAGGTTTCCATGAAACCGGTGAGGAGGTCGGGAAAATTCATTACCACCGGCACGTTCAGCCGGCGTTTTAACCGGCCGGCGGCCACCGCGGAAATCGCGTGTTGCGAGAGCAGCAAATCGAATTCCGTGGCGCGTGCGGCCCGGGCAACCATCCGCTCCAGAAAAAACGGATAAAGCAGGTACTTGAAATTCCGGAACCGGGCGTAACGGCCCATTGGCCAGATGTTGAATTGGTGCAATTGGATTTGAAATTTTTCCCGGACGGCTTCGGCGATTTGCGGGCAAAAGACGTGGACTTCATGGCCGCGCCGGACCATTTCTTCGACCAGATAAACAGCCTCCGCCGAGCCGCCGCCGGACGGCGGATAGAACGGTTCGTGGGTCAGAAACGCGATACGCAACGGAAATTTGGATTCGCGCACGCGGTGACGCTATGCAATTTGGGCCGGACCGTTCAATCATAATCAGCGGACGATGGCAAAAAGTTTGACAACGGCGGCAGGAACTTTAGATTGTATGTTTTCCGGATGGGGTCGTAGCTCAGTTGGTAGAGCGCCTGAATGGCATTCAGGAGGTCAGGGGTTCGAACCCCCTCGGCTCCACCAGTCTTCGCTTGAACACAGTGAAAGTGAAGACTGTCGCGCCGTAGCGTAGCGAAGGCGGACCGTAGTCAAGTTTTGCCATGAGCTTCAACCCGGCAAGCCAGCTTATCTCAGAGCATAGCGAATACACCATTTCCGGCCATAGCCGGCCAGCAACCAACAGGCGAACGCCATCAACAGAAAATTCTCCAGCAACTTGCGGCAGATGAAAACTTCGCCGGTGCCGCAACCGCAGTCGAATTTCACCGCGCAGAAGGGAATGTGCTGTATCGCTTGAATGGCCAACGCACGCCGGAACACCACCACGGTAAACGGCACCAGCATCGTAATCAGCAGTACTGCCGTCCCGCGCACCGCAATGCCCGCCAGCAGCAGCAGTCCGCAGAATACTTCAAACCAGGGCAGGAAAGCAGCAATCGAATTCAACGGCAGGGAATTTTGCACCAGGTCGTATTGCCGCACCAGTTTCAGAAACTCGGCCGGATGCAGCGCTTTGCTCAAGCCCAGGTAAACGAAAACCGCGCCCAACAACCACCTCGCCAGCACAGCAAAAGTGTCCGCAACGATACGCTTTCGCGATGTGGAGCCGATATTCATTTGTTGGTACGGTGCAAGTTGGCGCTGTTCCGCGGACCGACCTCGACCGGCAGTCCGTTGGTAATCCACTCCGGCATCCCGCCCGTGTAAATAAAGAGTTTCCGGTTCTCAATTCCGACGTCCCTCAGCATAAGGGCGGCATTTTCACTGTCGTCGCAATCGCCGCCATTGCAATAGACTACAATCTGCTCCGCCGCCTGGCAGACGGGGAGCGCGGTGGAAAAATATTTTTCCGGATAGTAAGGATCGAATTCACAGGCCCCGGGGATGTGCCCCTCCCGGTAACGCTGTTCGTCACGGGCATCAATGAACGCGATGCCACCGGTACGGTACCGGGGATCGTGGAAAAGTTCCGCCGCCCGGCGGCCATCGACCGATTGCAATCCCTGCTCCTGCAACCGTGCCGCCAGAAGCTGGACAGGTGAAAGCATCAAGGCATTGGTTCCGGTAACAGTGCCAGCCACTGGTGCTGAACGGCTGATACCGGCGGGAAAGTAGTTCCGCGTGAGCGTCAGCCCGCGCGGCGATAGCCGGTTGGCAGCATAGGCGAACAGCATTCCGGCGGCTGCCACCAGCAGGGCCTCCAGGAAAACTCTCCCAAAGGGGGTCCGACAACCCGGCGTTGCAATTTCAGGCGGTTGGTTCACATGAATCCGGCGGTCAGCGTGAGCCATCCCGGCGCCGCGGACAATCACTTTTTGCCGCCCGGCGCCGTCCGGCCCGCAAAAACATCCAACCATCCGGCCGTTTGACGGTTTTATTCAGTGCTTATTGTATTATTTACAAATTGTAATATATGACAAATAAAAGTAAGTATTATCTTATGGTTATTTCTTCTTATCTTAACAAATATTTTTATTGTTTTTCTAATGACAAGATATGCAAACTAGTCGCCAAGGGATGCGGTGTCGGGTGCGGGCGGGCGTGTTAGCCTGACGCACGAAGTCGGGAAGCTGTTTATTTGCACAGATGAATGTGTTCGTCACAGGTTTGAGTTATCGAAGCGCGCCGGTAGAAATTCGCGAGAAACTGGCGGTGCGTCCCTCCCTTCTGCCGTGCCTCGGTTGCCGGCTGAAAATCCATGCCGGTCTGGAGGAAGTTGTGCTGCTTTCCACCTGTAATCGCATCGAAGTCTATGGCGTGGCCTCCTGGGCCCGAAGCCGGGTACAGCGCATTTTCCAGCAGTTGTGTCCGGCGGATGCGGACGTGACGCCGTACCTTTACGTGAAAGAAGGCGCGGAGGCCGTGCGGCATTTGTTTTCAGTAACGAGCGGTCTGGACTCCATGGTGCTGGGGGAAACGGAAATCACCGGACAGGTCAAACTGGCCTACCAGACGGCGCAGGCGGCGAAATTGACCGGAAAAGTTCTGAACCGGATCTTCCAGACGGCGTTGCAGGTGGCCAAGGAAATCCGGACGCATACCGGCATCGGTCGCGGCGCGACTTCCGTGGGCAGCGTGGCGGTGGAACTGGCCGAAAAGATTTTTGCCGGGGACTTGTCGGACAAGACGGTGATGATTCTGGGCGCGGGCAAGATGGGTGAAGCTTGTGTCCGCCATCTGGCCAAAGGCGGCGCCCGGTCGGTGCTGGTGGCCAACCGTTCCCGGGAGCGCGCCCAGGCGCTGGCGGCGGAATTCGGCGGACGTGCCCTGCCCTTTGATGAACGCCTCGCGGCCATCGCCGCGGCAGACATCGTGGTCAGTTCCACCGGCAGTCCAACGACGGTTTTGCACAAGGACGAAATCGCCGGCGTTCTGAAGACACGAGCCAACCGGCCACTGGTGCTGGTGGATATTGCCGTGCCGCGGGACATCGCGGCCGACGTGGAAGAACTGGACAACGTTTACCTCTACAACATTGACCATCTGGAAGCCATCGTCCGCGAAAATTCCCAAATGCGGGAACAGGAGCTTTCGCGGTGCAACAAAATCATCATCCGGCGCACACAGGCATTGATGTTGAAATTGAATCCGCCACCCGTCATCCGGCCGACGGGCGAGTTGGCTTTGGACCCGGCCTGGAGCCTGTGCGAGACGGCAATGTGAATAAAAACCAATCGTGAAACGGAAATTTTACACCAACCACTCTGAACTCAGCCAAAATCCCATACTTATGAAAGAATACCATCCTCTATGGAAAATGTCAGTCGGCTTGGCGGCATTGGCATTGGCGTTTGTTGGAGCCGTGGCCACCGCCAACGCAGCGACCATCTCATTAAACGGCCAGGTCGCCCCGCGTCCCCTCACGCCGGGTGAAATTTCAACGTACGGTTTGACCAATGCCCAGTTTTCCGCCGGTCTTAATACCGTCGCTCTGGGCGAGCCGGTCTATCTTGATGCCATGGTAGCCGCTTCGATTGCGCCTTCGAATATTCTGGGAGTCACTTGGGTACTTACCAACAAGCCTGTCGGTTCGCTGGCGGCGTTGACCAACAGTATCCTGGGCACCAACGTGCCGCTCTTTAAAACCGGCGATCGGGTCACGGGCGGCGCCAGCGGGACGCCTACGCCGTATCTTGAACTGGCCGGACGGACGTTTTTCCGCCCGGATGCGGTCGGACAATACACCGTTCTGGCCACGATCCTCACGTCTGGCAGTACCAGTGGCACGAATATCACGCCGACGATGACGAACATTTCGACCACCATCACGGCGTCAACTTATTATGGATTGCAAATGTGCTCGGCCTGCCATAGTGGTAACTCCGTAATTTCGGGCCAGCCCGTGCCCAACATTTATTCCACTTACACGAACACACCCCACGCCTCATATTTCACCCGGGCCATCAATGGCCAGGTCAGCAGCCACTACAACAAGAGTTGCATTCAATGCCACGTGTTGGGCTATGACACCAACTCATTCGCCGTCAACGGTGGTTTTGATGATATCGCGACGTTGTATGGTTGGACCTTCCCAGCCGTGTTGACCAACAGTAATTGGGCGGCCATGCCGGCGCCCTTGCAGAACCTGGCCAACATTCAATGCGAAAATTGTCACGGCCCTGGTAGCCAGCATCCGGTTCAGAATGGCATTGTCGGTAACACCAATTTCATCTCCGTCAGCTACGGCGCGGGAACCTGCTCGCAATGCCATGACAGCCTGCCCAACGAATATCAAAGCACGGAATGGAACGCTTCCCTCCATGCTTCGTCCGCCAGGGAAACCAGCGTCGCCTGTGTCCGTTGCCATACGGGACCCGGTTTCATCGGTTGGGCCACCGCCGGCGGCATGGCTTCGCAGAATTTGTTTCCCACGAACGTCATTTGCGCGAACGCGTACTCCACCAATATTTTAACCACCGCTCCCAACACGACCTACGAAGCAATCACCTGTCAGGCCTGTCACAATCCGCACGATGACTCCAATCCGCATGAATTACGCATGGGTTATAATGTCACTCTTTCCGATGGCACGGTAGTCACGAACGCCGGCGCCGGCGGTTTCTGCATGGAATGCCACAACAATCGCAACGGCTCTTACACCAATATGATGGCGAAATATCCGCTGAATCAGCCCAACTGGGCCGGCGGCGTCGCTTTCGGACCGCATGACAGTCCGCAGGGCGACATGCTCGAAGGCGTCAATGCCGAAACCTACGGACAGACGATTCCCAGCGCTCCGCACGCCAGCGTGGTGACCGACACCTGCGCCGGTTGCCACATGCAGCCGACGACCAATACTCCGGCGTTTTCCCTGGCTGGCGGCCATACCTTCAAGATGAGTTACACCAACAGCCTGGGAGCCAAGGTCCCGGTGGCTTATGTCTGTACCCAGTGCCATGGCAACGTTACCAACTTTGACATACTGGCTCCAGACTATGTCGGTTACGGCTACAGCCAGGGCATCCAGACGCAGGTCCAGATTCTGCTCAACCAGCTGTCCATGCTCCTGCCGCCTCCGACCTACCAGGCGAATCCTTCCAATTATGTTGCCGATGGCCAGATCAAGACCGCGGCCACGTTCCGGACGGTCCCGACCAACTGGCCGACAAAATTCCTGAAAGCCGTTTACAACTTTGAGTTCGTCGCCAATGACGGCAGTTTGGGTGTTCACAACGGGCCGTTTGCGGTCGGCCTGCTCAAGGCTTCCATCGCCAACCTGACGGGCGTTTCCACCGTCGGCGGCCTGCCGGACGCCTGGGAGATTCAATACTTTGGCTCGAACTTTGCCACGAATCCGGCGGCCAGCCCCTACGCCGTCAATAACAGCGCCGGTGTGCCCAACTGGATGATGTATGCGCTGGGAGCCAACCCCTTTGGCGCCTTCACGGTACCCGGCAGCGGCGTGATTTATCTCAACGACGGCACCGTGGAAAATGGCGCCACCAACACCATCGCCATCTACACGGCAGCGGAAATCTCCTTCAACACACAAACGAGCGTCAACTACCAGATTCAAGGCATCACAGCGCTTACCGGGACCTGGCAGAACATCAGCACCAACATTCCCGGCACCGGCAATTCTATCAGCTATCTGACTCCCACGCGGGGAGTTCCGCAAATGTTCTATCGCGTCGTCCACACGCCATAGCGGACAAACCATTCAAGCAGCCCCTTCCCGGCAACGGGAAGGGGTTTTTGTTTACCTGCGGAGTGGTAAATCTGCCGGCATTTTGATGCGTTGAAATGACGGCGTCGATTTGTCAGAAATTACCGTAAAGCTCCGGTACCCGGACAGGGAATTATTTCGTGGCCGGAGCCGCAGTTTTCATCTGCTCGAAGGTGGCAATCTGCGCCTGCAGTTCGGCGGCGATGGCCTTGACTTTTTCCGCCTGTTCCAATTGAACCTGCTGAAGATGTTTCACCGCCGCCTGTTTTTCCGCGTCGGATTGTCCGTTTTGCGCATTGGCGACCTGTTGTTGCGCAGCCTGAATCTGTTTCTCCATCTCGGCGCTGGCCCCGACAAACCGGGTCACCGCCGCCGCCCGCAAAATTCCGATTCCATCCTCCAATGCGGTGCCCGTGATATCGGGAATCAGCCGCAGGACTTCATTGGTAATTTCCGGCGAAACCGGGGCGGGTGCCTTGATGGCGACTGTGGCCGGCGGGGTGGTCACGCGAAGGATCGCGCGCGCCAGGTCGTATTCCAGCGCCGGCTCCCATTCCGGCTGGAGTTGGGGCAAGGATTCCTTTTGTTCTCCGCAAATGACGGTGATCCCCAGAAAACAGGCCGGGCCTTTTTCAATATTGAACGGTTTGATGCCGTCCGCCGACGCGGCGTCGGCATCGGACAACGAATTGTAGCGGGTAACGGAAAGTTTCCAGCCGGCAACCTGCTGAAATTCCGCCAACAACCGGTCCACCCGTTCGGCAAAAGTCAACGAGGCGGCGGGCACCGTGGCTGGATCCAATAAAGAGTAAAAACGGATTTCCACGGCGGAATTGAGGTTCGTCAGAACCGCCAGAGTGTTGTCGGAAAGAACGATACTGCCGGCCCCGCCAATTATTCGTGGCATGTTGTGCATCTTCCCATACCGGTGATACCAGAAACCACCGGTAGCCAGACCGAAGACAATCAACACCCATACCAAAATGCCGACGCGAACTCCGACCGCCCCGGTCATCCGCTTAAACGATGGCTGTCTCATCAAACATGTCCTTGTTGCTTTTGAAAACCGAATTCAAGGATGCCGCATCCCGGCCGGTGTGGCGAGCAAAATGAATCCGCCGGGACGAAACAAAATCGTGGTCACTTTATTTATCTTACCCGAGGCAATCAAAGGTGAAGGAACAGCAAGATTAGGATGGCATCTTCTGTTTTAAAGTATAGCTTTTCAGGCAAACAGGCTTGGCAGCCGGAGCCGGTCGTCGCAACATTCTGGCGTTGCGCGGATTCAACTGGTCGTCTGAGTTGCCGCCCGACTGAAGATCCGGTTGATTCAATGCGTCATTGAATGGCAGAAAACGGCAACAAGGCATGGCGGGTTGAGCGAGCGTCCGTTTTGATTCTGGCGGCGGTGGGTTTCCTGCTGGGCGCGTTTCCCGCGAATGCGCAAACCGTCCCGCATCTGACCATCACGCAGTCGGGCGGCATGCCGGGGTTGCCGATCATGACGGGCGTTGCGCACGCCACCAATGGAGTGACCGTGACCTGGGACGGTCCCTCGGGTTATTACCAGGTCTATCAGAAAAGCAACAACCTGCTCGCACCGTGGGTCGCCCTGGGCAAAGCCACCAATCTGGTCCGCTACACCATCGTCACCAAACTTTACAGCAACGCCTTTTTTCGCGTCTCCGGCCCGGCGCCCGCCTACGCCGGCGCCCAGGCCTGTGCCGGATGCCATGACGATATTCGCGTCACGGAATTGAATACGCCGCACGCGGTCGCGTTTTCAAACGCCGTGTTCAAAGCGGCCGGCGGCCAGACCAACAGCTCCTGCCTGGCCTGCCATACGGTCGGCTACGGGTTACCAACCGGATTTGTCAGCTCGTCCAAAACTCCGCAACTGGCCAACGTGCAATGCGAAAACTGCCATGGCCCGGCCGGCAATCACGCGGCCAATCCCGATGACACCACCGTCATCCCGCAGGTCGAATTAGCCGCCACGGTGTGCGGCGGCTGCCACAACGGCCCCATGCAACCCACCTACACGGAATGGAGCGCCAGCGGCCACGGCGCCGTGGTGCCGGATGCGCTGCAAACCATGAGTTCCTCCACCAACAACATCAGCAGTTGCGGCCGTTGCCATTCCGGTTCCGTCCGGCTCGCCCTGATTTACGGACAGAATCCGATTGCACTCACAAACGACTTGAACGTTGCCATCACCTGTGTCGTCTGCCACGATCCGCACGCGACCAATGCCAATCCGGCCCAGGTCCGCAATCCCCTCTTTTCGACCAATTACTTTTCGCTGTCCACCTCGGCCGTGTTCACGAACGTCTACGCGGCAAACACCAACATCAATATTTGCGGCCAATGCCACAATGTGCGCGGGGCTGCGTGGTCGGACACCGCCCGCGCGCCGCATCGGTCGCCCCAATATAATTTCCTGCTCGGTTCCGCCGGCCAATTGTGGAACGGCGTGACAGACACCCCTGCCCTGTTCAACCCCGGCACCCACGCGGGGCTGCCGGCTTCCGCCCGAAACTCGATTTCAGGAACCTTTTATCTGACCAATCAATGCGTGTCCTGCCACCTGCAACCGGACGCCCCGCCGGCCAACACCCTGAGTCACACGTTTACGATCATTTCGGACAATGTCTGTATGAATTGCCATGCTTCCGACCCCGGCCATGCGGGCCCGGGTATTTACGATAATATTTCCACGGTCATCAACGGATTGAACCAGTGGGCGGCCACCCGGGCGCCCGTCCAGTTGCTCACCAACGGCGTGGTAGCCTGGGAATACACGACGCCCGGTGGATTGACCTGGCAGACCAATCAGGCCGGACAGGTCATCGGTTGGGCGCTGGCGGACTCGGTGAATTTCACCGGCCCGAACGCCGCCGGACAGGCTCTGATTCCGGACAACATCAAAAAGGCCCGGTACGATTTGTATCTCGTGGTCAACGACGGCAGCCTCGGCGCGCACAATTGGATTTTTGCCCTCAACCTGTTGTCGTCGGCTCAAAGCTTGATTTATCAGGAATTATTCCAATGAACGGCAACCGGAGAATTGCATGAAAATATTTTCATCGTTCCATCTGCCGGCTTCGCGAAGCGGGCGCGGTCGGAAGCTGGCGTTCGCCGCCGGCGCAATCGTTCTGCTGCTGGTCGTGATTTCCTGCAGCACCGTTAACCGCGAGGTGGTTGACCTTCCCAACGTGCCGGGCGCAAAATACATTGGCTCCTCGGAATGCGAACAATGCCATGAAGATATTTACCGCGGCTTCCAGACCGCCGATCACTCCCGGCTGATTGCCGCCGGGACCAATTCAATCAATGTCGGCTGCGAATCCTGCCACGGACCTTGCAACCTGCACTCAGACTCCGGCGGCGATACCAAGCCGCCTTACAGTTTCACGTCCGACCGCCCCGAACCGGCCAGCTTGTCCACTCTGGCCGGAATTCCGCCGGCCCGGGCAGTTGAGACCGTTTGTTATCAGTGCCACGCCGATGTGCGCGGCCAGTTGCTGCTGCCCAGCCATCATCCCGTGCCCGAAGGCCGGATGAAATGCACGGATTGCCATTCAGTGCACAAGGGAAGTGTGCTGGCCGGCGGCAGCACGGCCTTGCTCTCGGAGTCGGACAACTGTTTGAAATGCCACCCGGCCCAACGTGGTCCGTACGTGTTTGAACACGAAGCGATGCAGGAAGGCTGCACCGCCTGCCACACCTCCCACGGCAGCGTCAACGCCAAACTGCTGACCGTGCGCGATTCCAATCTCTGCCTGAAATGCCACTTCCAGCAGGTCCAGAACGGAGAGATTTACATTGGCGGGTCTGATCACACGGCGCGCCTGCAACAAGGCTCCTGTTGGTCGGCCGGTTGTCATGAAGCCGTCCATGGCTCGCGTGTCAATCCCTCGCTCCGATTCTGAATCACCACCGTAAACTCCGATGAAAGCCAAACTCCCGTTAAAAAAACAGCGTGACCAAGCCCTCCGGCGGGCCTGGTATCGTCGTTGCATCGTGGTCGGGGCAATGCTGCTGTCGTGCGGAACGCAGGCGCGGGCCGGCGACACGAATGCGCCGGCCATGACGCCGGAGCAGATGTTCGAGGGCGGTGAGAAAACTTACAACAACTGGGTCGATTTTTCCCTGGGCGGCCTGCTCACGTCGGGCAGTGCGGCCCAGGCCCAGCAACGATATCAGTTGAGCAACGATCCCTTCGGCGGCATTAGCGACCTGCACCTGCAAAAGGACATCGCCAAAGGCACCACGCTCACCCTGGACGGGCACTCCCTGTTCGACCAGAACGACTACAAATTTGTTCTCGGTTTGAAGCGTGAGGATTTTGGATACCTCAAGTTCGGCATTTCCGATTTTCGTACGTGGTACAACGGCGCCGGTGGATTTTATCCGCCCACCAGCATGCAGTACATTCTCCCGAACGACGCGCTGTGGCTGGATCGTGGCGCCATTTCATTTGAAGCCGGCCTGACGCCGAAGGACCTGCCGCAAGTCGTCTTCAAATACACGCACAGTTTCCGCGACGGCGACAAAAGCTCCACCATCTGGGGGCCGGTGCATCCCGACCCCTTGAATTCACCGACCACGGTGCGCAATGTTTATCCGTCCCTCTACAACATCGACGAAAAGGTGGACAGCTATTCGCTGGATGTGACGCATCACATCAAGACCACCGATTTCGGCGCCGGGGTGCGCTACGAAACCGCCAGTCTGGCCGACACGCGTCTGGAGACGCTCTATCAGGGCGAACCGCAGCAACAGGACGTGACGGACAAGCAGGGAACCTCGTACGACCTGTTCAACGTGCACGCCTTCAGCGAGACCTGGATCAAAAATAATTTGTTCTTCTCCACTGGTTATTCGTTCGCCAATCAAAACGACACTTTTTCCGGCAGCCGGATTTACGGCGACGACTTTGGTGTGGTTTACAATCCCAATGCACTCAGCGGTCTGGGTTACACCAGCCTGAACGGCGGCGCGCATGAGCAGGAACACGTGGGAACTGCCAATTTGATGATTACCCCCGTCAAAAATCTGACTATCGTGCCCTCCCTGCGCGTCGAGTCGGACAACTGGGACGCCAATTCCGGCGGCACCGGCACTTTCGGAACCGATCCCACCCAGGCGTTTACCGGCAACGGCAACGGCGAAAAACTGGACGTGCGGGAACGGGTTGACGTGCGTTACACCGGGATCACCAACTGGGTGTTTTCCGCCAGCGGCGAATTGACGGAAGGCAGCGGCAGTCTTTTCCAGACCAACGGCCTTAACACCGTCAGCGGCTCTCCCGGCCCGCCGCCGGTCTTGAGCCTACAGGACGAAACCCGCTGGTTCCAAAAATATTCCGTCAATGTCAGATGGTATCCTGTACGGCGCGTGATTCTGGACGCCGGATACTATTACAAACGGAACACCTACGACTACAACAACGTCCATGACAGCACGCCGAACATCCTGGCCACGGGGAACGTTTATCCGGCGTTCCTGGTCATGCAGAATTTCGAAACGCACGACGCGAACACGCGGCTGACGCTCCGGCCCACGCAAAACGTCACGTTGATCAGCCGGTTCGAATATCAATACTCCACCATCGACACCGCGCCGGACCCGGTTTCCGATTTGGGGCAAGTCCAATCTTCGCAGATGACGAGTTATATCTTTGGGCAGAACGCCAGTTGGGTGCCGTGGAGCCGGTTATGCCTCCAGGCCGGGGTCAATTGGGTCCAGAGCGAGACCAAAACGCCCGCGTCCGATTACACCCAGGCCGTGCTCAATTCGCAGAACAATTACTGGACGGTGACGTTCGATTCCTCGCTGGTGGTGGACGACAAGACCGATTTCAATGTCGGCTACATTTATTATCAGGCGGGCGATTACAACAACAATTCCGCCGCCGGTCTGCCACTCGGCGCCGGGACGGAGGAACACACGGTGACGGCGTCGCTCACCCGGCGCATCACTCAGAACCTGCGTCTCAGTCTCAAATACGCCTTCACCCATTACAACGACTGGGCGTCGGGCGGATACAACAACTTCGACGCCCACATGATTTACTCCACCCTGCAATACCGGTTTTAGAGTTTTTAAAAACATGTAGCCGCCGACGTAAGTCGGCGCAAATCAATCAAGCGAGAGTTATATGGCGCGAACTGACGTTCGCGGCTACGAGATTAATCAAACTACCAGAATAAACTTGAATCTTCAGCAGTTTGGCACCTAATTTGTCATCGTGATAAGTCATCCAATGGAGAAATCTGGAATCGCCCGCGGGCGACGGTTCAATCAACGCCCCCAACTGCTGACGGTTTTGACGCCGTTGCTCTTCCTGCTCGCCGTCGGCTGTCATCGCGATGAGATAAAAGTTTATCGCGTCGCCAAGGATCAGGACCAGCCCCAGCAGCAAACCGGCCCGGCTCTGCCCACCGATACACCCAATCCCGGTTTGCCGCCGGGACATCCGGACATTTCTTCCGCTCCCGCGGCCCCGTTCCCGGCAGCAACCGGTCTGCCCCACCTGACCTGGACAACACCGGAGGGCTGGACAGAAGTTCCCGCCGGTGAAATGCGCGTGGCTTCTTTCAAGGTGACCGGTTCAGATGGCAAACAGGCGGACGTCAGCGTCATTCCCCTGCCCGGCATGGCCGGCAGCGACGAAGCCAACGTCAATCGCTGGCGCGGCCAGGTCGGCCTGTCGCCGCTACCCGCGGATGAATTGAAAAAAACCGCGCAAGACGTCGAAGCCGGCGGCGAGCCTGCGCAGCTTTATGACATCCCGGGCAAGAATTCCGAAAGCGGTGCGACCGAGCGCATCCTCGCCGTCATCCAACGTCGCGCCGACGCGGCGTGGTTTTTCAAAATGACCGGCGATTCCGATCTGGTCGAGCAACAGAAACCGGCGTTTGTGGCTTTCCTCAAATCACTGGCGTTTGGCGCTCCCCAGGCACCAGCCGGAATGCCGCCGGCGCATCCGGCCATCGGCGACATGGGCATAGGTATGCCCCCGGTCGCTTCCGGTCCGATTTCACATGAAGGTCAGCCGGACTGGCAGGTGCCCGCCGGCTGGCAGGAAGTTCCCGGCGGACAATTCCTCGTAGCCAAATTCGACATCAGCGGCCCGTCAGGTACCGCATCCGTCAACGTCAGCAGTTCCACCGGTGAAGGCGGCGGTCTGGCTGCGAATGTGAATCGCTGGCGCGGTCAGCTTGGCCTGTCACCGACTGATGAGATTTCCGCCACGCCGCTCGATGTCGCCGGCGGCAAAGCGCAGTTGGTGGACCTGAGCGGCACGGACGCCCGGAGCGGCCAGCCGACGCGGCTTGTGGGTGTGATGGTCCCTCAATCCGGCCAGACCTGGTTTTACAAACTCATGGGCGACCCGAAAGTGGTCGAAAGCCAAAAGGACACATTCACTCAATTCGTCCAGGGTGTGAAATACCAGGAGAAATAACTAAACCCTAAATCCGAATGACTAAAGAATTTCCAATGACGAATGACGAATGCCGAATGAAGTTCCGGCGTCCGCCTAGCCATGTGTCATTCGTCATTTTGCTTCTGCGTCACTTTGCGCTCTCTGCGTCTCTGCGTTAAAACAGCATGCTCAAGACCCTGTACAAATTTTTCTCATCTCTCCGGCTGACGGTGGTCTGTCTGGCGCTGGGTTGCGTGATCGTGTTCTGGGGCACCATCGCCCAGGTGCATCTCGGACTTTACAAGGCGCAGAACGAATTTTTCCGCAGTTTTGTCGTCTATTGGCCGCTCGACGGTTCCGCACCGCATATCCCCATTTTCCCCGGCGGTTATCTCATCGGCACGGTCCTGCTCCTCAATCTGTTCGTCGCCCACTTTCGGTATTATCAGCCCGGCAAACGGAAAATCGGCATCGTGTTGATCCATCTCGGCATCGTGCTGTTGTTGCTCGGCCAGATGCTCACCGATTTCCTGTCGCGGGAAAGTGTGATGCACCTGCGCATCGGTGAAACCAAAAATTACAGCGAGGCGGAACGCGCCTTTGAACTGGCCGTTTTCGACACCACCGACAGGGACTCGGACAAGGTCGTCGCCATCCCCTGCTCGCTACTGGCGCGCCGGGGCGACGTGCGCGACCCGGAAATGCCGTTCGACGTGCGGTTGAAAACTTTTTACGCCAATTCCCTGCTCGCCCAGCAATCCTCGGCGGGCTACGAGCCGGTCAAAATCACCGCCGGGTTCGGCTCCGACGTCTGGTGGCGCGATGTCCCGCGCGAAACCGAGATGAACCGCATGGACATGCCGTCGGCCACGGTCGAAATCGCCACGCCCAAAGGTTCGCTCGGCACGTTCCTCGTGTCCGCATGGCTGGACCAGCCGCAGTCCTTCACCTATGACGGCCGTTCCTACGAATTGTTGCTGCGGCAGGAACGCTATTACCTGCCCTTCAGCCTCCATCTCATCGAGTTCCGGCACGATCGATATCCCGGCACGGACATCCCCAAGAATTTTTCGAGCCGCGTCCGGCTGCAAAACCTGGAAAACGGCGAGGACCGCGAGGTGCGGATTTTTATGAACAATCCGTTGCGCTACGAAGGCGAAACGTTTTATCAGGCGAGTTTCGACCCCGACGACCACGGCAGCGTGTTGCAGGTGGTGCATAATCCGAGCTGGCTCACACCGTATTTCGCGTGCGTGCTGGTGGCCACGGGCCTGGTCATCCAATTCCTGAGCCATTTGATTCCTTTCTTGAAGCGACGGAACGCTCAAACCATGAGCACTGCCGTCCCGGCAACCACTGATGCGGTTCGTGCCAAAACGACCGGCCAGCGAGATCAGCCTTCGCCCGGCTCCGGCGCGACAAGCGCCGGCGCTCCCAAGCCACAAACTGGAAAGGAGAAAGTACGAGCATGAAAAAGTGGATTTCTCTCCTGCTGGTGGTAGTGATGGCGGGTTGGGTTCTTTCCGGCCTGCATCAGCCGGCGGAAACCGGCTTCCATGTGCGCGAATTCGGAAAGCTGCCTGTGTTAATGAACGGCCGGTTCCAGCCGTTCGATTCCGTCGCGCGCAATTCCCTGCTCCAAATCCGCACCAAACAAACCGTTTATGACACGAGCGGCGGCAAGGCACAGACGCTCTCCGCCATGGACTGGCTGCTCGAAGTGATGATGAAGCCCGAAGCGGCTGACGACCGGAAAGTCTTCCGCATCGACAACAACGAAGTCACCGAGATGCTCAAATTGCCCGACGGGCAGAAGTATTATTCCTTCAATCAGCTTCGGCCTCAAATGGATGAAATCGAAAAGCAGGCCAGTCGCATCGAGCCCATTGACGCCTCCAAACGCACTGTCTTTGAGTCGCAGTTGATGAAGCTCTACGAAGCCATGAACCTGTATCAACGGCTCGAAGTCAGCCTTAAACCGCCGGGCTCGGACGATTTCGCAGCAGAACTGGACGCTTACCAAAAGAGCATCGCGCCGGGCGTTGCCGCCGTGAACGCCCGCGAAGCGGGACAAAAATTCGACCAGGACGCCTTCAACACCCTGCTTGGGTTCATGGGCGGCTATCAGACCGTAGCCAGCTTCGCCCTGCCCCTGACCATTCCGCCTACGGACGTCAGCCTGCCGCGTGACGACTGGCAGAACATCGGCACCAATCTCATGGCCACCGCGCGCACCGGTGAACTCAATCCCGCCACAAAATTTTACGCGGAGATGGTCACTGCCTATCGCGCCAACCAGCCGGATGACTTCAATCGCCTTGTCGGCCAATACCGCGCCTGGTTGATGGAACGGTTTGCACCTCAAGTGAAAAAGGCCGCCCGGGAATTTTTCTTCAGCACGATGGAGCCGTTTTACAAAGCCACGGTCATTTACGTGCTCGCGCTGGTGCTGGCATTGTTGTCGTGGTTCAATTTGTCCGATTGGCTGCGGCGCTCGGCATTTTATCTTGTCGGCCTGGCGTGGGTCATTCACACCATCGGCCTCGGATTCCGCATGTACCTCGAAGGCCGTCCGCCGGTGACTAATCTTTACTCGTCGGCCATCTTCATCGGCTGGGCGGCAGTCATTCTCGGAATGGTTCTGGAAAAGATTTACCGCGACGGCATCGGCTGTGTCGTGGCGTCATTTGCCGGTTTCGTCACACTCATCATCGCGCATAATCTCGCGCTCAGCGGCGACACCATGGAAATGATGCGGGCCGTGCTCGACACCAATTTCTGGCTCGCCACGCACGTCGTGACCGTCACCCTCGGTTACGCCTCGACGTTTGTGGCCGGGTTCCTCGCCATCATCTACATCCTGCGCGGTGTGTTCACGGCCACGCTGTCGGCGGATACCGCCAAATCACTTACGCGGATGGTCTATGGCATCGTATGTTTCGCCACGCTGTTCAGTTTTGTCGGCACGGTGCTGGGCGGCATCTGGGCGGACCAATCGTGGGGCCGGTTCTGGGGTTGGGACCCGAAGGAAAACGGCGCGCTGCTCATCGTACTCTGGAACGCGATGATTTTGCACGCGCGCTGGGGCGGGCTGGTGCGCGAACGCGGCCTGATGAACCTGGCCGTGTTTGGCAACATTGTCACCAGCTTCTCGTGGTTCGGGGTGAACATGCTGGGGATTGGCCTGCACAGCTACGGGTTCATGGACGCGGCGTTCAAATGGCTGATGCTGTTTATGGGCAGCCAGGTTGCCATCATCCTGGTCGGCCTGTTGCCGCTGGAACTCTGGCGAAGTTTTCAAGCGCAGCCGAAAGTGCAATCTTGAACATCCGCTGACTTCACCGCGTCGCAGATTGGAGGGTGTTCGAATAAATTTGCGCCAGTCTGTCCTCCCACACCCGGATTAAATCGACCCTGTTTCAGGGGAATGTCGCCCTTCGGGTGGCCGACTTTTTTATGTCAATGGGCCGATAATTTCACCGGTTTCCCGTCAACGTTCAGCGAAACCCAATCCGCATCCAATTTATCAAACCGCACTTCATTGGTACCGCCAGCGGCTTGCATTTTGACTGTATCCCCCAGAAAAAGAGTATAGGCCTTCACTCCGGTATCGATGGTCACGACCGACCTGGCACCGTTGCGGCTGAGGCCTTTGATGATCCATTGACCAGGGTTCGCCGGCATTGGTTTTGCCGAAACCTGGGATGCCGGATGCGAAGCCGCCGGCGGAACCGGCGGGTTGGTTGCGGCGATTGTTTCCGGCTTGGAATCGACGGTTTGCTCCTCGGGCATGTAGGCCACTCGTTCGAGTCTCCCGGCATCCCCGGTGGATGGCCGCAAGTCGCCCATCAATGACATGATGATGAATATGTTTATCGCAAACATGAGCGCGTAGGAAAGTCCGACGGTGAATAGCACATCGGCATACGGCGAACCGGTGACCTTCTTAATCCCCACCAGCAGGGCTGAAACCGCCAGGTAATGGCCGATGTAAGGAATCATATTAAGACCGCCCGTGAAGACAACCACTCCCAGCACTTTTAAAATATGGAACCCGTCATGCTGGTCTAGATGCTGCAGCTTGATCATGATCCAAACCAGTCCAAAGAGAATCGCCGTCTGGGAGGCAAATTTGATGAACCACGCCACGGTATTGACGTTCATTTGTTACTCTCTATCCCGACCGCCAAAAAAAGACAACATTTTATCGCCGCTCCCGGATTTTGGTGAGGTCACAGCGGAAGACAGAAGATGTTGGAGAGCTTTCTGGTCGTAAAACGTCAGTACTCTCTCGAAAGCGGAAACCAAAACTTATCCGTCGCGATAATCTTGTCGCTATTCCACAATCCGGATTCCCAGCGGGCCCCGCTGCTTGCCTTCGTCCGGCCCCGGATTCCACCAGCACCGGCCTTTGCCTTCAATCGCCTGGGCCGCGTGGCCTTCGATTTCCCTCAATTGCTCCTTGCTGAGCGGACGGAATTCCTCGAAGGCCCGGAAGGCCGCGTCCTGTTCGTTGGGAAAACTCAGCCCCAACAGCGTAACGTCCGGATCGAGCGTCAGTGTGTAGTGCAGGCAATCGGCCACGCTCAGGCGCGGAAGCTGGGGCTCGCCAACCGGTTCCTTGCCGCCGGAACTGAACTTGCCGCGCGGCCGTTCCTGCAACGGCTGGTTGTAGCCCGTCGTGTCGCCCAGCAGTTTGCCCGCGCCGAAGGTTTTGAAGCACACTGTGCCCACCCGCTTTTTGCGCGCGAGCGGCAGGATCTCATCCACGTAACGCCGGTCAACAAACGGCCCCACCGGGAACATCACCACGTCACATAATTCGCTCTTGAGCGCTGCGTGTAGCACGTCGGGATGATGACTGGAAATGCCGCGAAACCGCACCTTGCCGGAGAAACGGCAGCGGTCCAGCTCTTCCATGCCCGCAGCCGCAACCCATTCCCATTGCGGCAGCTCGGATACCTCGTGAAAAACAAACAAATCCACCGTTTCAAGTCCGAGCACCTTGAGACTCGCGTCCACCTGCGGCCCGACCGGCCTTCCCAGATGGTCAATCTTGTCGATGACGAACATTCGCTCGCGCCAGCCCTTGATTGCGGCGCCGACAATTTGTTCGCTGTACCCCTTTTCGTACATCGGCGCGGTGTCAATCAGGTTCAATCCGTAATCCATGGCCCGATGCAGCGTGGCCACGCATTTTTCCAGCGGCACCGAACGGTCCGCCAAATCACCGATGCCCAGCACGGACGCTTCAAATCCCGTCTTACCCAAAAGTCGTCGTTTCATGGTTTTCATTTAACTCCCGACTACTTTTACTCCACATTCCCGGTCGGCACAAGCAAGTCGGTCGTCATCTTGCGCAAGAACCGCAGTTGAATTCTGCCCCCCCGCTCCGAATATATCCACTGCTGTGAATGACGTGAGCGGAAATCATTGACGAAGGCTGGTGCTAATTCCCCGAACAAATCGTCCTGATGCAATCTTGTGAATAACTTAGCATTGCTTTCATGCTGCCGGTTCGCTAAGCTAATATTTCTGTTTGCATGTCAGCAGTAGATGCATCAAAACTACGAATTTTGGTCGTAGATGATGAACCGTCTGTCGGCAATACCGTCAAGATGCTGCTCAAGTATGACGGCCATGAAGTGGAGGCAACCAGTTGCAGCGAAGAAGCACTTGGCCTGTTCAAAACAGGCCGCTACGACATGGTGTTCACGGATTTTACCATGCCCGGGATGGATGGTAATCAATTGGCCGCCGCCATCAAAGCGGGGGCGCCGGACAAGCCGGTGGTCATGATTACCGCCTACGGCGGGACCTTCGTCCCCTCGCCGCACGTGGATTTTGTCATCACCAAACCCTTCCGGCTGGAGCACCTGCGCGAGGCCATTGCCAAAGTCCTGCCTTCCGCAGGTAATCCCGGTTGATCGGACAGCCTGCCGGTTTGCCGCCTCAAAACGGTTTAAACCATCCAGTTGGGTTGTTCCGTTTCCAACCGCTTGACCTCCATGCCCACAATACAAACGTCGTCGTCAAATTCGGACGTGGCGGAGAAATGTTTGATTTCGTCGAGCAGCCCGGTGAACAACTCGTTCGTCGGCAGTTTGGCCCGTTGGTTGACTGCCGCCAGCAGGCGTTCGGGACTGAAGGATTCGTTGTTCGCGCCTTCGGCTTCGATCAAACCGTCGGTGAAAAGCGCAATCAGATCGCCCACTTCCATCGGACACCGATAAGTGGGAAACTTGCCTTCGGCGAAAAGCCCCAGCGCCGGACCCTTTTTCTGCCCGGGCCCGTGCCCCAGCCATTCGGCCAGGCCGCGCTGGCGGTGCAATAGAATCGGTTCGGGATGCGCCGCGCTGGCGTAACGCAACTCGGCGCGCGCCACGTCGGCAATCAGGTAAAACGCGGTGGCGTACATGGTGGAACCGGTTTGCTTGAAGACACCCGCCACCTCGTGATTGATCTGCGACAGCAACTCGCCCGGCTCGGTCGTCGTGTGACTCAGGTCCACCACCAGGGCACGCATCATGGCTGTTACCAGCGCCGCCCGCACGTCATGGCCCATCACGTCGCAGATGAACAGCCCCACCGCCGTGTCCGAAAGCGGCAACACGTCGAAGAAATCCCCGCTGACCGCGCCGGACGGGAAGAAGAAGCTGAAAAATTCCAGATCGCTTTCCTCGCGCGATTTGTGGCGCGGCACACAGGGAAATTCGTGCGGGAGCATCGCCAGTTGCAACTCGCGCGCCATGTTCAATTCCTCCGCCGTCTGCTTGTTCTTCCGCTCCAGTTGCTGCGTGTATTCGGCCAGCTTTTCTTCGGTCTCTTTGAGGGCCGTGATGTCCCGCGAGACGCCGAACGTCCCGATGATTTTATCGTCCTTGTCCCGCCACGGCATCTTGGTGGTAATCACCCAGTGGACTTTGCCGTCGGGTGCGACGGCGCGTTCCAATTTGCCGATGCTCGGCTGGGCCGTGCGAATGATTTCCTGTTCATCCTCAAACGTCGTGCGGGCGCGTTCTTCCGCGTAAAAGTCGAAATCCGTCTTGCCTACCATGTAATCGGCAAACGTGCCGGCGTCCTTCAAATGCGCGGGCAATTCTTCCGGCTTGGCTGACGGATGGGCGATGAGATACTGGTGCCGCGCGGAGGCCAGGGTCCTTTCCACCTTCGACCGGCTCACCCGCATGAAACGGGATTCGCGGTCCTTGTAGTAAATGGCGTCCGGCAGATTGTCCAACAGCGTCTGGAACAGCTCCTGCTCGTGCGCCAGCAGATCTTCCGCTTCCTTGAGGGCGGTCACGTCCCGGGAAACGCCGAACGTGCCGATAACGCTCCCGTCGTTCTGGCGCCAGGGCATCTTCGTGGTGATAATCCAGTTGACCTTGCCGTCAGGCGCGACGGCGCGTTCCAGTTTGCCGATGCTCGGGCGGCCGGTGCGGATGATTCCCTGCTCATCTTCAAACGCCGGACGGGCACGATCCTCCGGATAAAAGTCAAAATCCGTCTTGCCCACCATGTGGTCGGCGAACGATTCGATGTCCTTCAAATGCATCGGCAGTTCTTCCGGCTTCACGTCCGCGTGTTCGGTGAGATAACGGTTCCGGGCAGCCATCATCGTCCGCTCCACCTTTGATCGTCCCACCCGTACAAAGCGGGACTCGCGGTCTTTGAAATAAATGGCGTCCGGCAGATTGTCCAACAGCATCTGGAACAACTCCTGTTCGTGCGCCAGCTTGATTTCCGCCTGTTTGCGCAATGTGATTTCCCGGTTGATGCCCACCAGGCCGGTGACTTTCCCGTCCGGGTCGCGCAGCGGCAGTTTGCTGGTCATTAGCCAGCGTTTCCGGCCGGTTTCGTCCACGAAGGATTCCTCCTGATTGATGAGGGGCTCACCTTGCAGCACCTTCTGGTCGATGGCGTAAAGTCTTTCGGCCAATTCACGCGGAAAGAGATCGAAATCGGTTTTGCCAAGGGTTTCCGCCTCGGTTTTGAGGTGGAGATTTTTTACATCCGTGAGGTTGGCCAGCGTCTTCCGGCCATTGATGTCCTTGGCGTAGATGGCATCGGGCAGATTGTCAATCAGCGTGCGCAACAGAAGGCGTTCCTTCAACAATTCGTCCGTCCGCTGGGCCAGCGCCTGCTCCATCTGCCGGTGTTCGGTAATGTCGCGGGAAATTCCGAACGTGCCAAAGACCCGCCCCGCCCGGTCGCGCAACGGCATCTTGGTCGAGGACACCCACGTTACCCGGCCGTCCGGCCAGGTTTCCTTTTCTTCGACCCCCACCAGCGGCTGGCCGGTCTGCATGACCTGTTTTTCCGCGGCCAGCGACTGCTTTGCGTATTCCGGCGCGAAAAAGTCCGCGTCCGACTTGCCCACCGCCTGCTGCGGATCCGCCAGGCCGAACCGTTTGGCATGGGCCTGATTAATCATCACATACTGGCCGACCTTGTCTTTGAAATAAATCGAATCCGGGATGTTATCCATGAGCAGTTCGAGCAGATGTCCGGCCCGGCTGTGTTCGTCCCGGATCAGGTGGCGGGCACTGGCGTTGTGGATTGCCCGGGCCAGCAGCGGACCGGTCAACTCTGACACAATCAAATAATCCTGCGCCCCCAGCGACATGAGACTCTCCGCCAGCTTCTCCTCCGCCCGGGACGCCAGCACGATGATCGGCAGATGCAGCGCCGCTTCATGGACTTTGACGAACGCTTCCTTGCCTTTGGCGTCCGGCAGCGACAACGTCACCAGCACCAGACCGATGGGAGAGGTTTTCAACAGTTTCTGCCCGTCCGCGAGCCGGTCGGCACAAAACACCTCAAACTGTTCCTGGCGCAGCAGCCGCAAACACTTGGGCTCTTCGCCGATGAGCAAAACTCCAAACGATGTGTTCGACATAGTTTTCAACGTTATTGGCTAACCGTCCAACCAGCATTTTTCAAACCATCCAAACCCGCCGGAGAGCGTGCGGTTTGTTGTGATTATCTCTTCAGATGGACTGGCCTCAACGGAGGCCGCGCCTCACGCGGTTGGCATCGTAAGCCGCGGCGGAGTTTAGGCAAGGCAGGAATGAAAATCCGGCAGGAAGTTTTTCCCTCTCGTCGGATGATTAATCCGGTTATGGCAAACTAACCGGATCAAATCCGCTGATATAACCGTTCGTGGGATTGTAAATCGGGCGATAAAGGATGACTTGCGTTTTTACCGGCGGTTGTTGTCCCTCGGTCGCTTTCAATCCTTCGGCCGATTTCAGCACGGCGGTCAATTGGCCGGCCAGCGTGTTGGCCACCGTGGAGTTGTCGCCCTTGTCGGCAATCGACGTCAGCTTCCAGCCGTTTTCAAAGTTGAACGTGAAATCTGCCCTGGCCAGAAGGTTGTGGGTCGTTACCCGGTAAGGTCTCTGATAATTCGGCAGCCAGACCGGTGTCACCGTGGCATTTTGTTTGGTGGTCGAGCCGGTGGATTCCGTCACAATGGTTGCCAGGAAATACAATTCCGGCTGGTAGAAAACATATCCCTCCGCCGGGCCGTTCGTTTTGCCCCAGCTGTTGAGTGAACCGGCGGAGACAGGTTGAATTTTATACCACGCGCACCCACCGGTGAGAAAAGCCGCCAAAGAAACCATGTAGAATGCCCTTTTCATGCTCGAACAATGTTCACGCGTACAAATTTTGTCAATGCCGCAAAACGTGCGGGTGGCGTCCGAATTTGTAGGCGACGAGGTAACGAGTCGTCGGAACCGTACTCCTTACGTCGTGCCCTACGATCAAATTAGGCGTTCCAAAATGCTCATCCGCCTTTCCAACCTCGCTTCGGCTCCGTAAATTGTCGTCCTGTGCCAGCCACGTTATATGATTTGATTCCGCGGGAGGAGAAGCCCGGCAATGATGTCTTGCTGGGACGCTTTCTGGATTATGTGGCCGGACGGCACCTGCAACTTTATCCCGCCCAGGAATCGGCCATTCTGGAATTGTTCGAGGAAAAAAACGTCATTCTAAACACGCCCACCGGGTCGGGCAAATCGCTCGTGGCCACCGCGCTGCATTTCCAGGCCATCGCCCGGGGCCGGCGCTCCATTTACACCTGCCCCATCAAGGCGCTGGTGAACGAAAAGTTCATGGCCCTCTGCCGCGAGTTCGGGCCCGACAACGTCGGCCTCAGCACGGGCGACGCTTCGGTCAACCGTGACGCGCCCATCCTTTGCTGCACCGCCGAAATCCTCGCCAACATCGCGTTGCGCGAAGGCGCGCAGGCCAACGTGCAGGAAGTGGTCATGGACGAGTTTCATTATTATGCCGATCGCGAGCGCGGCGTGGCCTGGCAGGTACCATTGTTGACGCTGCCGCAGACGCGGTTCCTCCTCATGTCCGCGACGCTGGGTGACACCACTTTTTTTGAGGAGGAACTCACGCGGCTTAACGGGCGACCGACGGTGGCCGTCTCATCCACAGACCGGCCGGTGCCGCTGGAGCATGCGTATTCCGAATTGCCGCTGGCCAGGACGCTGGAAAGCCTCGTCGCCGACGGCAAGGCGCCGGTGTATGTGGTCCATTTCACTCAATTGGAAGCCGCCCAGAGCGCGCAGGATTTCACCAGCCTTAACGTCTGCACCCGCGAGGAGAAGGCCGCGCTGGCCAATGCGGTCGAAGGATTCAAATTCAGCAGTCCGTACGGGCCCGACATCAAAAAATGGCTGCGCCACGGCATCGGGTTGCATCATGCCGGCCTGCTGCCGAAGTACCGTGTGCTGGTCGAGCAACTGGCGCAAAAGGGTCTGCTCAAAGTCATTTGCGGCACGGACACGCTCGGCGTGGGCATCAACGTGCCTATCCGCACCGTCCTGTTCACCCGGCTGTGCAAGTTCGACGGGCAAAAGACCGGCATCCTGAGCGCGCGCGATTTTCACCAGATTGCCGGCCGGGCCGGGCGCAAGGGATTCGATGAGCGCGGTTGGGTGGTGGTGCAGGCGCCCGAGCACGTGATTGAAAATCTGAAGCTTGCCGAAAAAGCGGCGCGCGACGGCAAGAAAGTTGTAAAACGCCAGCCGCCGGAAAAGAATTTTGTCAACTGGGACAAGAATACCTTTCTGCGCCTGATTGCCGCGCCGCCGGAACGCCTGACTTCGCGTTTCCAAGTGTCGCACGGGATGTTGCTGAATGTGCTCAGCCGCAAAGGCGACGGTTGCCGGGCGATGCTGCAATTGATTTCGCGTTGTCACGAGACGCCGCGGCAGAAACAAGCGCACATCAAACGCGCCTGGCAACTGTTCCGCTCTTTGCTGGATCGGAAGATTGTGGAGTTTATTAATCCCGGTAGGGCCGAGCTGCCGCTCGGCCAGGAGGCGCAGCAGCGCGTCCCTACCACGCAAAAGGTCCGCGTGAACGTTGAGTTGCAGGACGATTTCTCGATGGACCAGGCGCTGTCGCTGTATCTGCTCGACACGATTCCACTGGTGAATCCCGAACAACCGGATTATGCGCTCGTCGTGCTAAGCCTTGTGGAATCCATTCTCGAAGATCCCGACATCATCCTGCGCAAACAGCTCGACCGGGTGAAGGATGAGAAAATGGCCGAGATGAAAATGGAAGGGCTCGATTACGAGCAACGGATGGAGGAACTGGAAAAACTCGAATACCCGAAGCCGAACCGGGAATTCATTTATTCGACTTTCAACGCGTTTGCCGACCGGCATCCATGGGTGGGCCAGGAAAACATCCGACCCAAATCCATTGCGCGGGAAATGTTCGAATCGTTCCGCTCATTTTCCGATTACATCCGCGATTATGAATTGCAGCGTGCCGAAGGCGTTCTGCTCCGGCACTTGAACCAGGTTTACAAAGTCCTCGCCCAGACCGTTCCCGATACTGCCAAGAACGACCAGCTTCGCGAGATGGAACTGTATCTCGGCTCGATGATCCGGCAGGTGGATTCGAGCCTGCTCGATGAGTGGGAGAAAATGCGCGACCCGAATTTCCAACGCATCGAGACGAAAGAAGCGCGCCCACCCGGCGCCGAAGAAGCCGCCCAGGACATCACCCGCGATGCTAAAGCGTTCACCGCGGCGATTCGGAACCGGATTTTCGCCTTTCTGCGTGGGCTGGTGATTGCCGATTACGAAGCGGCGCTGGCATCACTTTCGGAAGGGCGAGTTACACGAGCCCCTGATCCAGATTCAGACAATCAAAGTCAGGGACTCGCAGAGCTCGCCCCTCCGAAAGATTCTGGTAGGGCTGACCGGCAGGTCAGCCAGGACGCGCAGCAGCGCGTCCCTACCGATGCCGACGGCCAGCCATGGACCGCTGACCGTCTGCGCGCGGCGATGGAAGCTTACCAGCAGGAACACGAGCGCCTGTGTCTCGACCCGAATGCGCGAAACGTGCGGCATACTTACGTCGTTCCTGCCGAAGACAAAAAGAGCTGGCGCGTCCAGCAGATGCTGGTTGACCCGGAGGAAGCCAATGACTGGGTGGCGGAATTCGACGTGGATTTGGCCCAATCCCGTGCCCGGGGCGAGCCATGTCTGCAATTGCGCCGCCTCGGCAGCCTGGTTTGATTTGCCTGAATCCCTGTTAATGCCGGCCTCAACTTTCTCAAAACTTTGTTACACCTGTATCAGAGTTTCGTCATGGCAAAAAACCGGCCCGGTTTGCTTTGGCCGGCCCGGTATATTCCCATTTTCCCTTCAGGCCATAAAATTACTCGGCGGCGGGGGACAACCGTGATAGATTTCTTCCAGCGATTCGCCCTGTCCGCGGGTCGCCCCAAATCCCAACAAAAGGGAAATTATGGCACAGGCAATCATGGATCCCGAAAAGGTGCGGCGATTTGCCGACGAACTGCAACGGTTCAACACCGACCTGGAGAACCGGCTGGTTTTGCTGCAAGCCCGCTTCACGTCGCTGGGGGACACCTGGCAGGATCAGGAGCACGAGAAGTTCGCCGATGAATTCAGGCTGGCGATGAAGGCGCTCAAAAAGTTCGTCGAACTGTCCAAGGAACACACGCCTTACCTGTTGAGAAAAGCCCAACGCATCGAGGAATATTTGAACCAACATTGACCGATTTAAATCGTCCTCGTCCTCCCCCTCGTAATCGTAATCGAAAAATCCGAGGACGAGCACGAGGACGAGCACGATAAAATTTATGGCCAACCGCGCCCAGGTTACCTCCGTTGAAGCCGTGGAAGCTTTCCGCGCCGACCTGGTCGTTTTTTTGAGTCGGGCGCGCGCCATTCTGGAGGAAGCCAGTGATGAGGTTTTACGCGCCCGGCTCTGGGTGCAAAATGACCAGAGCCGCCACTGGGCAGGTGAAGCGCGGGTCCGTTACCGGAAACTTGAGGAAGCCAAGGCCGAATTGTTCAGCGCCCGGCTTTCCAAATTCCATGAATCAACGGCCCTGTGCCTCATGGCCGTCCAACGGGCGGAACGCGCCAATCACGAAGCCGAAGCCAAGATGACCGTCTTGAAAAAATGGGACCGCGAACTGGAAAACTGTTCCGACCCGCTGGTCAAGCAAATCACCCAATTCCACGGTTTTTTGTCCACCGACATGCAACGCGCGGTCGCCTACCTGGACCGGGTGATAAAGACTTTGGAAGCGTACGCGGGCGTGACCGCGCCCGGGGCGGACGCGGCAACCGTCCGAACAACAAAACCGGCCGGCGAAGAGGAAAAACGGCCATGAATCTGAGCGGGACCAAAAACCGGCTGCTGGCCATCACAAAAGAGCTTTCCAAGCGCTGGGGAGAAACCAAGAATCACTGGCGTGACGCCAAAAGCCAGGAATTTGAGCAGCGTTACATGGCCGAGCTTTTGGCCAACGTGGACAAGACCGTCACCGTGCTGGACCAGTTGAACGAACTGTTGACCAAAGTCAGAGACGATTGTGAATAGGTATCTGGGAGCCAACGAAATGCTGGCGCTTTTGGACCGGTTCCAAAGCGCACTCCAGGATTTTGCCGCCCGCGAGGACAAATTAAACAGCGAATTCCGCACCCGCACCGCCGCGGAAGCGAAGGCCTTCGAAACCTCATCCCAGCAGCACGCCGCCCGGCTGTCCGAACGCCTCACCGAGGCCGAAGCCGTCCGGGAAACGGAGCGGAAAAATTCCCGGGCCAAATTCGAACAACGAAAGGCCCGCATCATCCAGGCCCACCTTACGTGCAACCGCCAGGTGATGGAAGGCACCGACCGGGAAGGGCGTCAAAAACACGGGCTGCAGGCAAGCTCCCTGGCGGCGGAACGCAAACGCGACGCCGACCTGTCCAACGCCGCCGCCGCTCTCGAAAATTCGAGAACCAAACTGGCCGAGAGCCGCGAAGCTTTCGCGCCCCTGGAAAAGGCCGCCCGCAGCGCCTTCCGCGGTTACGGCGCTTTCCGGCGGTTGCTGTCACCGCTCCGCCCCTGGCCGGAACCTGTCGCTCCCGCCGACGAAAACCAGTTGTTCGGGGAATTGCAGCGGCTGGAAAATCAAGCGCGCGAAGAATTGGAGCGATTCGGAAAAATTTTGTCGCCGCGGATTTTCAAATTCCTGCCGCTGTGGCTGCTGCTGATTCTGTTGCTGTTGGCATTTGGCACAGCGGTTCCCCTGCTCCACCGCCGGGGATTGAATGGCATTGCTTACGGGGTGACGGGCGCGGCGCTGGCTTTTCTTTGGATTATCGCGTGGTTGTTTCATCGCCTCGGCCGGCGCGGGGCCGAGCCAGCCGCCACGGCGGTAGCCGCCAACCTGGGCAAGGCGCGCCGGCTGCTCGATGCCGCGCAGGAACAGGCCGAGACTCACTATCGTCAAGAACAGGAACGCATCACCGCCGAGTTTGAAAATGCCAATCGCGAGCTCAACCAACAGTGGAAACAAACCTTGAAGGAAGGTTACGACACCCGCGGCATCCGGGGGCAAAAAGTGGATGAAAAAGGCGCCCGCGCCCTCGATACCAACGAGCGGCTCCACTGGGCAAGACTCAAACAAATTGAACGCGACCACGAGGACAACGTCGCGCGCCTGCGACAGGAAGCCGAAGTCCAAGCCGGACAGCTCGTGGAAGTTCATGCGGCAAAAATGGCGAAATTGGACGCGGACAGCCAGTCCCGCTGGCAGGCGCTGGAAACGGAATGGAAAAATTGCCTCCAGCCGATTTACGATTCCATCCGCGCTGCCAACGCCGCCGCCGCGGAACTTTTTCCCGACTGGCAGTCGCCCGCCTGGAAAAACTGGACGCCGCCGCGGGATTTCAAAAACGTGGCGAAATTCGGGCACCTGGAAGTGGATGTGGCGAAATTTGCCGAGGCGATGCCCAAAGACCCGCGGCTCGTCCTTCCGGGACCGTCAACATTTTCCGTCCCGCTGGTGCTCGCCTACCCGCTTCAGGGCTCGCTCCTCTTTGAAGCGACCAAGACCGGCGGTGACGAGGCGGTTGGTACGATCAATAACGTCATCTTCCGGCTGCTCTCCACCACCCCGCCGGGAAAATTGAGCTTCACCATCTTCGACCCGGTCGGGCTCGGACAAAACTTCGCCGCGCTGATGCATCTGGCCGATTACGAGGAGAGTTACATTAACAGCCGCATCTGGACGCAAACCAATCAGATTGAGGAAAAACTTGCGGAACTTAACGAGCACATGGAAAAGGTCATCCAGATGTACCTCCGCAACGAATACGCGACCATCACCGAATACAACGCCCAGGCCGGCAGCATCGCGGAGAAATATCATGTCCTCGTCATCGCGTCGTTCCCGGTGAATTTCAGCGATACGGCGGCGCGGCGGCTCCGGAACATTGCCGCCAGCGGCGCCCGATGCGGCGTCCACACGCTCATCCACTGGGACCAGCGGCACAATCTCCCGCCGGAATTTGTTCCCGATGAACTCCGGAAAAACAGCATTGGTCTCGTCCGCGGGGATAAGGGATTTGAGCTGGCCCGGTGGCGCAAGCCCGGAACCCGACTGGTTCTCGACCAGCCTCCCTCCCCGGAATTTGCGACGCACTTCCTTAATGAAGTCGGCCAGAGCAGCAAAGATTCCAATCGCGTCGAGGTGCCGTTCGAGCAGGTTGCCCCGCCGCCGGATAAATTGTGGACGGAGGAAACCACCGAGGAACTCACCGTGCCCATCGGCCGGTCCGGCGCGACCAAATTGCAACAGCTGGCCATCGGCAAAGGCACGCGCCAGCACGCGTTGATTGCCGGCAAGACCGGTTCGGGCAAATCCACCCTCTTCCACGTCATCATCACCAACCTCGCGCTCTGGTGCAGTCCGGAACAGGTCGAATTCTATCTGGTGGACTTCAAGAAAGGCGTCGAATTCAAGTGCTACGGCAACCGCCGGCTGCCGCACGCGAAGGTCGTGGCCATCGAGAGCGACCGCGAATTCGGCTTGAGCGTGCTTCAGCGCGTGGACGAGGAATTGCGCCGCCGTGGCGACTTGTTCCGTAAACTCGGCGTGCAGGACGTGGCCGGTTACAAACGCGCCGGCGGCTCCGAACCGATGCCCCGATCGCTGCTCATCATCGACGAGTTCCAGGAATTTTTCACCGAGGAAGACCACGTGTCGCAATCCGCCGCCGTGCTGCTCGACCGCATTGTCCGGCAGGGCCGCGCGTTTGGCATTCACGTGCTGCTCGGCTCGCAGACCCTCGGCGGCGCTTACACGCTGGCCCGCGCCACCATTGGTCAGATGGTCATCCGCATCGCGCTCATGTGCAACGAAGCCGACGCTTATCTCATCATGGACCAGGACAATCCGGCGCCACGCCTGCTCTCGCGTCCCGGCGAAGGTATTTACAACGACGTGGCCGGATCCATCGAAGGCAACAGCCCGTTCCAGACCGTGTGGCTGCCCGAAGAGGTACGTGACGGTTACCTGGCCCAGGTTCGTGAACGCGCCGACCAAAGCGGGAAATCCTATCCCGGCCCGTTCGTGTTTGAAGGCAACGCACCAGCCGACGTGAAGGAAAATCTGGTGTTGCAGGAATTGTTGCGTGGTAGGGCGGAGCTGCCGCTCCGCCAGGACGCGCAGTTCACCCCGAAAGCTTTCGGGGCAGGGCGCGTCCCTGCCGAAAAAAGAATTCCTTCTCACGCCCGCATCTGGCTGGGCGCGCCTAATTCCATCAAAGGCCCCACCGAAGCCGTTTTCCAGAAGCAAAGCGGCAGCAACCTGTTGATTGTCGGGCAAAGCGAGGAACGCTCACTGACGCTCCTGGCCGTCGCGCTCGTGTCGTTGGCGGCGCAATACCCGAAAAACGCGGTGCGGTTTGTCGTCCTCGACAGTTCGCCGCTGGGATTTCCCCAGCGCGAATTTTTGCAACGCGTTATCAAGGCCATTCCGCACGAAATCGTTCAGGTCACCAACAGCAACCTGGCGGAAGTCATGAACGGGCTGGCGGAAGATTTGAAACGCGGCGATGAAAAAGGCGGAGTGCCGGAGACGTTCGTGCTGATTCACGGGTTGCAGAATTACAAGAAGCTGCGGCAGGAAGACGAATTCAGTTTTTCCAGCAGCGAATCCGGCGCTGCCAATCCCGCCGCTGCACTCCTGAGCCTTATCAGCGAAGGCCCGGCGCAGGGATTCCATGTCATCGCCACCTGCGATACTTACAACAACGTAAACCGGTTTCTGGGCCGGAAGACGCTGACCGAATTCGAGATGCGGGTGCTGTTCCAGATGAGCGCGAGTGATTCGGCGAGCCTGATTGACGCGCCGGACGCCGGCACGCTCGGCCTGCATCGTGCGCTCTATTACAACGACCGGGAAGGTTACATCGAGACGTTCCGCCCGTACGCCCTGCCCGGCAACGATTGGATTGAGGAAGTCGCCCGCCAACTCAAATAGCCGCCTTAACTTGGTGGGGCGAGCGTACCCGCGAGCCGATTCGAACCACGAAACACACGAAATCCGCGAAACTCTTTAACCACGGATGACGGGATTCTATATGCCAAAATGATGTTACAATTATTGTAATAGCTATTACATTTATTGTAACACTTTCCAAAACACCAAACCGCAGATTACGCCGATGGACGCTGGATTGTCTGGTAGGGCGAGCGTTGCTGCGCCGCCGGCAATTCTCCGTCCTCCATCTTCCACCCTCGTTTCAGATCTCCTCCATCCTCGCTGCCGCTCACAGCCGGTCCAGCGGACTTTTCATGCCAATTCCCGGCTTTTGCATCACGTGCGCAAACGCTGACAGAGTTGAGAGTTGATTGTTGAGGGTTGAGAGGCTAACAAAACAGCGTTACTCTGCCTTAACCTCTCAAACTTATGTTCAACTTCGAAAAACTTGAAACTTGGCACGAAGCGATTGCTTTTGCCGACTCCATATACAAACTCACTCGCCACTTCCCTGACGAAGAACGATTTGGTTTGACCCACCAAATGCGCCGCGCCGCTGTCTCCATTTCCTCCAACATCGCCGAAGGCTGTTCCCGGTCTTCCCGGGCGGATTACGCGCGTTTTGTGGAAATCGCTACTGGCAGCGTCTTCGAAGTTGTTTCGCAAGCTACGATTAGCCGCAACCAGGGCTTTCTCGGTGATTCTGACTACGAGGAACTTTATCAGGCTGCGGAAAAGCAAAGCCGCATGTTAAGCGGACTTCGTAAATCTCTGGACACCGCCTAACCCTCAACCCTCAACCCTCAACTTTCAACCAATTTATAACGCCTGATTTTGCGTCGCCGCCGCCACCTGCCCATGCACCGCCAGATCGCTTAGAAACAACTCCACCTTCGCCTCCGGACTGACCAGCAGTTCCTCCCGCGTTTTCATCTGATGAAATTGAACATACCGTCGAATCCAATCACAATATGACCGCTCGGTCCGAAGCGAATAATGCTTCACGCGCATTACCTCGCGCACCTGGTCCAAAAGTTTGAGTTTGGGATTGGGAATAATGAGTTCGGCTCGCCCGGCTTCCTCGGAATTGCTTCCAATTACTTTCCGACATTGACTATCCCGCCTGTATTCCATATACTGATGCTAATGAAACTAGGAAAGAATTCCCAGTTTGTCCACTAATATCAACTTAGCAGGAATTCTTTCCTAGTAATGAATAGTTAGGCGTCATATGACCGCGATTCTTAACGCAAAGTGGCACGGCGTTGCAGCTTTAATTTGGCTGTTGTGTGGTTATGCCGTGACATATTTGTTGGTGCCACGCTCAATTTGGGAGAGTTTTCTGGTTGCGCTAATAATTTGGTTGTTTTTGGGATGGATTGGTCCTGCTTTGCTGTTAGCGATTTCAGGCGTGCGGAGAGGGTCTGTTTTCAGCCGAGTTTGTGCGGTATTAGAGCATTTTAAATAAAACTGTAGCCATTTATTTCCAGGCATGGTAGGATTCGTTCATGCGAACCATATTCTTGGACTTGCGTGAACGAATCCTCTGTTCCTACGACCAAAAGGAAGGCAACCGC
>Ga0326727_10001756_pt1 | contig 78066 bp, 64 predicted proteins | sample MB2enrmetagenome_FD_207643 | JGI IMG/M metagenome (GOLD analysis project Ga0326727, IMG submission 207643) | Lab enriched peat soil microbial communities from McLean, Ithaca, NY, United States - MB29MY | ecosystem: Environmental > Terrestrial > Soil > Wetlands > Peat | place: USA: New York... | reverse complement strand
GGTTTCAAGGTTTCAAGGTTTCAAGGTTTCAAGGTTTCAAGGTTTCAAGGTTTCAAGGTTTCAAGGTTTCAAGGTTTCAAGGTTTCAAGGTTTCAAGGTTTCAAGGTTTCAAGGTTTCAAGGTTTCAAGGTTTCAGAGACAAGGGCAAGAGCGCGGAGAGAAAGCCGCGCTCTTTCTGTGTTTGGAGAAAAAGCTAGCCGGCTTGCTGTTGGCCGCTGAGTTCGAGGGAGCTGCGGAGGGCGGCGAGTACACGGCCGGTGGCAGCGTCCAGGGGACCGGCGATGACGTGGCCGCTGGCGCAACAATGGCCGCCGCCACCAAAGATCTGGGCAATTCGGCCAACATCGACGCGGCCCTTGCTGCGCAGGCTGACCCGGTAGCGCACGCCGGAGATCTCGCGAAAGAACGCCGTGGCCTCGATGCCATGAATGCCTAGCGCCCAGTTGACCAGTCCCTCGCAATCCTCTCCGGTGGCTCCGCTGGCGCGCATGTCGGCCAGGGAGACATGCATCCAGGAGATGGGGCCTTCGCACTGGAGATGGGAGAGGGCGCGGCCAAGAAGGTGCATTTTGGAGACGGGATTGGAGAAATACACCTGCTGGGCAATGGTCGAGGGGACGGCTCCGGCGAGAACCATTTCACGGGCGAGGGCGAAGGTCTGGGCACTGGTGCTGGAATAGCAGAACGATCCGGTGTCGGTGAGCATGGCGGTGTACAAGGTGGTCGCAATCTCGGGCGTGATGGTGACTCCGGCTTGGATGGCGATGCCATAGACGATTTCGGAGACGGCGGCAGCGGTGGAGACTACGTAATTGATATCGGCGTATTCGTTGAAGGTTTCGTGGTGGTCGAGGTTGATCGAGAACAGACCGGTGAGCCCCTCAAGATTGGTGCGCTGGAGGCAGTCGCATTCGAGGATGACCGCGCCGTCATAATGGGCGCGGTTGACGGGGCCGGTACGCACCTCGGCGGCACGGGGCAGGCCGCGATAAATGAAGGGCACGCCGTCGCCGAGGAAAGCGTCGGCCTGCTTACCCATGCCACGCAGGATCTGAACACAGCCGAGAACACTACCGACGGCATCGCCGTCCGGCCGGGCGTGGGAGGTGACCACCCAGCGCTGACGCGACCGCACGGCGCTGACAACCTCGGCGAGCGTGTTCATGGAGTATTTTTCTTGCTCCTCTTGTCAATGCGGTGAAGAAGCTCGTCGATGCGGGCACCATACCGGCCGGAGCTGTCGAGCACGAAGTGAAGATCGGGGGCGACGCGGAGACTGAGCGCATCGGCAAGCTGATGGCGAATGTAGCCGACCGCATCATTGAGAGCCGTGACGCACTCATTCTGCTCGCGCTCGTCGCCTTCGACGGCGACATAGACTCGCGCGGATTTGCCGCCGGGCGCCATGAGCACTTCATTGACGGTGACCAGCCCGATACGCGGATCGGAAAGCTCTCCGGTAACGATGATGACGAGTTCTTCCTTGATGGCCTCGATGAGGCGATCCTTATGATGCTGAGCACTACGATTTTCCAAGAACAATACTCCTGAACACGGCAACGAGAGCGGCTGCCCGGGCGGGGATTGCAGGCACGGGTGAACCGTTTAATTTATCACAGGGTAGGGGTGAGGTTTCAAGGTTCGTGCAGAGCGAAAGGCTAGAGCTCGATTACTTCTCCCTCACGGGCGGCACGGACGCGGGGGTAAACCTCAGCGGCGGATTTTACGATAGCGTCGATGCACTGGTCATCGTGGTCGGGATCGTGGTGGAAGAGGACGAGATCCTTGGCGCCACTGTCGTTGACGATGTTGAGACCTTCGCGCCAGTGGCTGTGTCCCCAGCCGCGACGCTTGGCCTCATATTCCTCGGGAAGGTACTGGGCATCGTAGACGAGCACGTCGGCGCCTTCGGCGAGTTTACGTACGTTGCAGTCAAAGACGGAGTGACCGGGTTCGTTGTCGGTGGCGTAGACAAAGATTCCATTATCGGTCTCCAGGCGGAAGCCAAGGCAGCCCTGGGGATGATTGAGCCACATGGACTGCACGATGCAATGGTCGAAGGCCACCCGCTCTTCTTCCATATCGTAGTAATTGCAGTGCGCCGCCATCTCGCTCATTTCGACCGGGAAATAGGGGTCGGCCATCTGCTCCTCGATGGCGCGCTGCAGGCCACGGGTGCGGCTGGAGGAGTGAAAGAAGAAATAGTTGTCAGGGTTTTCATACAACGGCAGAAAAAACGGAATGCCTTGGATGTGGTCCCAGTGGAAATGCGAGAGGAAGACATGGGCGTAGACGGGAGTAGAACCGTACTCGGCCATGAGGCTCTTGCCGAGATTGCGGAAGCCGGTGCCGCAATCAAAGATGTAGAGGTGATCTTTGACTCGTACCTCAATGCAGGGGGTATTTCCGCCATAGCGCAGGTTCTCCAACTGCGGGGTCGGAGTGGAGCCGCGAACTCCCCAGAATCTGATTTTCACCCGCGCCTCCGGACCACTGAGAGCAGCATCGCCACGAACAAAAGGGTAATTGAATCAGCTCCGGACTGGTAGACGGCAGCCGATGATGGAAGTATATGCCTGAGGCCGTGGGGCCTCAAAGTGATGCCGGATACAGCGGACGGCGCATCAGGAATAAGAACCTCGCGATTACAATAGTCATGCCCGAATGCTCTGCGGTAGGGCGCGCCAAGCCAGCGGCGGAAAAGACAGTTCTATCTTTACACGGGGTTTCTGTAAAGGAAACAGGAGTTACTATTTCCGTCTGGACATGAACTACTAGCTTGACACTTTCAGGTTGAAAAGTAAGCTGATAGCAAAGGAGCTTCATCTATGGAAGACGGAGCCGCAGCAGACAAGCGGGCGATTCGGCGGTTTGCGCTTCAACTCCCGGTGACGGTGACCGCAGCCGCAGGCGAGCCGTTGCTGGCCACGGCGGAGACTCGCGACGTCAGCTCGCATGGGATCTGCTTTTATTGCGATGCCGACATAGAACTTAGCTCCGCCATTGAATTTACGGTGACGCTACCGACTGAGGTTACGATGACCGAGCCGATCAGCGTACGCTGCAGCGGCACGGTGGTCCGGGTGGAAGAGACCGAGGGCAGGTTTGCCGTAGCCGCCGAAATTGACAACTATGAGTTTGTGGCCGACGAGAAGCAGAGTTTGGTTGCTTCCGGTGAAGCGCCGCGGGTTTTGTGATTCAATCAGTCATCGTGAAAAAACATCTGCTACTGCTGGGATTGGCATTGGGGGCGACTCCGGTGGTCCATGCGCAGCATGGAGTGGGCGAGTTGTTTTCCAGCGATGCGAGCGTGCGGGGCTCGGTGTTGTTGTCGGTAAGCGGCACCCATGTGCTGAGCGGCTCGCAGGTGACGGCCGGAGATGGAGCCGCCTTGCTGAAGTTGGAACGCGGCGGCGACCTGCTGATCTGCCCCAAGACGAATCTCTCGCTGAGCGCGGACGCGGGGGGCAAAGCGCTGGTGCTGGGGCTGAACGAAGGCTCCATGGAGCTGGATTACGCGCTGCACAGCGCGGTTGACACACTAGTTACCCCGGACTTCCGGGTGCAACTGATCAGTCCTGGCACGTTCCACTTTGCCATCTCGGTTGCCTCCTCGGGGGACACTTGCGTGCACTCCCTGGCGGGCAATGACGCGGCGCTGTTTATCGCCGAAATGATGGGTGGGGACTCCTACCAACTTTCTCCGGGAAAGAGCGTGATGTTTCGCGGGGGGAAGATCGCGGCGGCGACGGAAGCTCCGGCTGCCTGCGGCTGTCCGGAGCTGAAGCCATTTATGGTTGCGCCGGAGTCCGCGACGCTTTCGGCGGAAACACCGGCCGCAACGGTGGCGCCCACTCCGGCGAACAACGCGGCTTCGAATGTGAATCCAGGCGCAACCCAGAGCGCAGAGCAGAATTCGGCTTCGAATGCAGCCCAGAATCCAGCTTCGAACGCGAACCGGGACGCAAATCAGGCGCACCTGGAGGTAAACGGCTCATTTATCTATCGCGGCAATGGCGCGGGTCAGGATTACTACTCCTCGGTGGCGCGGTTATCCACGTCGAGAGACAACTCGCAGCTGGCCCTGGCGCTGCTTCCTCAGGTCAGCGGACCGGCGGCACCCAAGCCCGCGGCAAAGAAAGAAGGCGCGCTGCACCGCTTTGGTAACTTCTTGGGACACTTGTTCGGGAGGTAAGCGGCGAAATCGTGTTATTAATTCCTACACGGCTTCTCTACTGCTTTTGGGTTTAGGCGTGGTAAACTCCAGTTTGCCAATGTTTTAACCTTGGGATGCCCGGCGACGGGGCCTACAAATCCGCTTACACGGAGAGACAGAAACATGACGAAAGCCGATCTTATCGAAGAAGTTTCGCGACTGGCCGAGTTGACCCGCAAGGACAGCGAAGTCATCGTGGAGACGATCTTCGACAGCGTGGTGCGCGCTCTGCGCACTGGAGACAAGATCGAAATTCGTGGTTTTGGCAGCTTCCGGACCCGGCAGCGCAAGCCACGCGTTGGGCGCAATCCGAAGACCGGCGATCGGGTCGAGGTCCCTTCGAAGAAGATTCCCTTTTTCAAACCCAGCAAAGAGCTGAAAGACATGGTGAATCGGGAGGGCGAAAAGCCGCAGGCCATCGCCGCTGAAGCCGGCTCTGCCGAATTGCCCGCGGGCAAGCCAGAGAACTAGGTTGCGCAGATGGCTCGCCGGGTGAGGGTGTCACCTTGAAACTCGGGGTGCAGGCCGCATGATCGCCGCATCGTCACCGTGGCAGGCCCGACATTTTTCGTGAATCTGCCTAACTCCATCACGCTCGCACGGATCAGTTGCGTACCCCTGCTGCTCTGGATTCTTAGCAGCACAGGGCTCAATGGGGTGCATGGCAGGCAGGAGCTGCTGGCCTCGGCAGTGTTTCTGCTGGCGTCCGCGACCGATGGGGTGGATGGCTACCTGGCGCGACGGCGGCACGAGGTGACCACGCTGGGAATGCTGCTCTCGCCGCTGGCCGACAAACTGCTGGTTTCCACTGCCTACATCACGCTAGTGAAGTTTGCTCCAACACTGGTTCCCGCCTGGATTGCGGTGCTGATTGTAGCGCGGGAATTTCTGGTGACCGGGCTGCGTTCGGTGGCAGCACAGGAAAACATGACGCTCGACGTCCGCGACATTGGCAAGCTCAAAACAGTAGTGCAGACGGTTTCGGTAGTGGCCGTGCTGATGGCTCATGCGTGGCCACGATGGACGCTGGGGGGCTCAGCGCTGCCTGGCACAGCGTTCGCCATTGCCACGATCTGGTTGATGCTGGCGGTGTCTCTGGTTTCAGCCCTTGCCTACTTGCGTGCTTTTTGGACGGAGGCACTGCGGCAAGGCAGTCAACGACGCAACCGGCTCCCGTTTGTGATTCATCGGAAGGGCGATAAGAACTTACGCGCATAGCAGTTTGCAAGTTTCCTTATGAAAGACTTCCCTGCTGAGTACTCGCCTGAAGAACGCCGCTGGCTGTTGCGTCTGGCGCACCGGAGCATACGCTCGGCGGTGACCGGAAGAGCGCTGGACGAAACCCAAGATGCGAGCTGCGCCAGCCCTCATCTGCGCGAAGCCCGGGGAGCATTCACGACTTTGCACGAAAACGGCGCGCTGCGCGGATGCATTGGATATGTGATGGCCGTGGAGCCGTTGGATGAAACCATCCGCAAGACGGCCCGCGCCGCCGCCCTGGAAGATCCGCGCTTCCCTCCAGTGACCGAGGCAGAGCTTGAAAGTCTGCAGTTGGAGATCAGCGTACTGTCTCCGATGTTTGAGATTGCGCCCGAAGACGTGGTGGTGGGACGGCATGGACTGATGGTGAGCCACGAGGGACGGCGCGGACTGCTGCTGCCCCAGGTAGCTCCGGAATGGGGCTGGGACCGGGAAACCTTGCTGGCACAGACCTGCCGCAAAGCAGGACTGGCACCAGACATGTGGAAGCGCGGGGCGAAGCTCGAAGCCTTTACGGCAGAGGTGTTTGGAGAGGACGAACCGGGAGGAAGCTTGCGGGAGGCTTGAGATTTCAAGGGTTTCAGAGTTAAAGACAGGAGCAAGAACAAAGACAACAGCCCCACGCAAGCAAGCTTGAATGGGGCACCCCGCCATATCTTTGTCAGGCAAAATTTCCGCGAAGCACGAGAACTGAGCGGGGCATCCGCGCAGAGATCAAGATTGGAGGCACTGGTTCATGGAGAACTTTCGGAAGCTCATACGGGCACGCAGGAGCTGCAGGGCATACTCGGATCAGCCACTGACGCAGCAAGAAATTGAGGCGCTGATTGCCGACGCGGTCTGGGCGCCAAGCGGCTCCAATCAGCAGCCCTGGCGCTTTGTTGTAATACGGGACAGCGCGACCTTGAAGCGCTATTCGGATTTGTGCAAGAAGACATTGCTGGCAGAGCTGGAGAGCTCACCCTATCTGGAGCAGTACGGAGGGATGCTTCGCAAAGCCGAATTCAACATTTTCTACAATGCCCAGGCGCTGGTCATCGTTTACGGCGACACGTCTTCCCATTGGCGGGCCTACGACTGCACCATGGTTGCCTACAATCTGATGCTGCTCGCCGAGGAAGATGGTCTGGGAAGCTGCTGGATCGGTTTTGCGCATCGCATCTTCGACATGGAGGAGATCAAGCGGGAGCTCAAGGTGCCACCGGAGTATTCGCTGGTGGCGCCGATCATCGTTGGGCATCCGGCGCACACCAAGCCAAGTCCGGGTGTTCTCCGCAAACCCTACGTCACGGAGTTTATCGCGGCAAAGAGCTAAGGCAGCGGCGATCGCCCGCAGTTATGAGCCAGCTTGGGCGCTCCGGCAGTTGTGGAAGTGCAAGAGCAGCTGGCGGAGACGCGAGACAGGGCGGCATGGGGCAGGATCGTCTGGTCCCGCCGCGGGCTCCGTGGTTGCGAGATTCTGATCTTCACTCTCGACGACATCTCCCAACTCCATCTCGGCGAAGGCGCGGGTGATGATTGCCGTGGAGGAGTCAGGGGTGGAGTTGAGCACCAGCATTTCGCCGAGAACGTGGGCCGGGATGCGGCTATCTGCATCAGGCTTGATGTGGGCCGGGTTGACGGCTGCGGGTTCGGTGTCGGCACCTCTGGGCAGGCGCTCGGAGGCACGGTCGATACGGTTCAGATCGGCGGGAGCGTAGCCGCGCAGGATAAGGAGATAGTCTCCAGCCTTGGCACCTTTGGCGGTGCCAAAGTCGGTGTAGACGATCTGGCCGTTGCCGAGAAGTTCTACGAAATCCTTAGAGGCGAGGATGTGTCCTTGCACTGCGGCAGGCTCACGAAAGGCGCGGAGCGGAGCGTCAACGGTGCGGAAAGCGACCGGGGGCTTTTCTTTGAACGGCACTACGATGTCGCCGGGAATTGCCGTGTCACAGGAAAAATCAAAGCTGGCAACGGCGGCACCTTTTTCGACCTGATGCACCGTAGCCCAGCCAACTTCCTCGTACAGCGCACCGATTTTGGAGAAGGTTTTACGCTGCTCGGGCGAGGAGGTCTCGCGGCTGGGATCTGCGATCTGACGCAGAATGCTGTAGCGCTCGCCCTCGACCAGAGCCGGGCCGCCGAAGAATAACCGGGAACGGCCCGGGAAAAAATCCTCGTGCGGAGTCTCCTTGGAGCCGATGACATAATTGGTGCGAGGGATCGCTTTTCTGGTGACAAAGCCGGAGCAATACACCTGGCTGTAGCTGGGGCCGTTTCCCGGAGATGAGCCGGGTGGAATGTCTCGGCCGGACTGCGCCAACAAGGTCCCGGACAGCAGGGCAATTGCAATCATCAGGTGTTTCATCCCGAGCTCCTCATTTCAGCCGCAGAACGGCGCTTGCTAAAAAGTAACTCATCCTTGATTATGTTCCGGAAGCTAACAAAGGCGGGAGCTATGGTCAAGTAACGTTGGTCTAGCCGGTTGACTGATAAGGCACCCCAACCATTTTCTGAACATTTATCCACAAAAAACGCTTTCAGGCATTGCAACCGGCCGAGCGCATCATTAGTATTTGCCCACAAATGACTGTTCCACCGATGAATTACGCTGCACGTTCCTTGCGCCTTCGCATGCCGCGAATCTGCGTTTCGATTACCGGCGCGGACGCCGCCGAGTTGTTGGACAAAGCAGAGGCGGTATTGCGCGAAAATGCGCTCATTGAGCTTCGGCTCGACTACCTGAAGACTCCCCTGGCAGCACTGTCGCAGCTTCGGCACCTCATGGAAGCCCGCCCCGATGCAATTATCATCGCCACCTGCCGGCGCACCGAAGCCGGAGGTAAATTCCATGGCTCGGTGGCGGCCCAGATGGAAGTGCTGCGTAAGGCTACCGAAATCGGCTGCCCCGCCGTGGACGTGGAGATTGAAAGCGCAGAGGCCATCAGTACGGAGGATTGGGAAGATCTTCGGGCGCGCGCTGCGATCGTGCTCTCCAGCCACGACTTTAAGAGCACCGGCAATCTGGAGGAGACGTTTGCGCGGATGCGCGGTTTCCCTGCCGATTTTTACAAGCTGATCGGCACGGCTACCTGCCTGCATGACAACGTGGTGATGACCCGGTTCCTGGAGCAGCACAGCCCCGAGTACTCGATGGTTGGCGCTTGCATGGGCGAGCAAGGAATGCTGAGCCGCATCCTGGGGATTCGCGCTGGTGGGGCATTTACCTTCGGCTCGGCCGAACAAGGCAAGGAGACGGCTCCGGGTCAGCCTACGTATCGTGAGTTGCGGGATTTCTACCGCATCGAGCAGATTGAGTCGGTCACCAAGGTGTACGGGATCGCGGGCGATCCGGTCGCCCACTCGATGTCACCCTGGGTAATGAACTCGGCCTTCCGGCGGGAGAATGTGAACGCCGTCTATGCACCGCTGCAAGCCAAAACCCTGGACGATCTGCTCTCGACCGCCAGAGACCTGCCGCTCAATGGACTGAGCGTGACGATGCCCTACAAGCAGGCGGTGGTGGAGCATCTGGACAACAGCGACGCGCTGACCCGGCGCACCGGAGCTTGCAACACCATTGTGCGCGGCAAGGATGGCAGGCTGTTCGGATTCAATACGGACGTGTACGGCATTGTGGCCGCGATTGAACCGCGGGTTCCGCTGCAAGGGGCGCGAGTGCTGGTGCTGGGCGCGGGAGGTGCGGCACGCGCCGCGGTGTTTGGCCTGCGGGCAAAGGGCGCGGAGGTTTTCATCCTGAACCGCACCGTGGCGACGGCACAGGCGCTGGCCAAGGAGTCGGGCTCGACGACCGTGAAGCGAAGCGAACTGCCGAAGCTGAACTTCGATATTGTGTTTAACGCAACCCCGGTGGGAATGGGTTTAGACAAGCACACGCCGCTGGAAGAAAACGAGCTGAACGCCCTCTGGGTCTTCGACTCGGTATACAACCCGATTGAAACCGAGTTGTTGAAGCTGGCGCAATCGAAGGGCTGCGGTACGATCAGCGGAGCCGAGATGTTCGTTCACCAGGCGGCGCGGCAGTTTGAAATCTGGACGGGAAAACCCGCTCCGATCGACAACATCCGGCAGGTACTGCTGCGCCAGTTGGGCGCGGTAGGGGTGGAGAACTCCGCGCCGATTCCGACAGTGGTGATGCCGAAGATAAAAGCCGCGACCAATATCGAGAGCGAAACCGAAGCTCTGCCGAAGACCGGTGACGAGGAAACCGTTAAGCCCGAGGCGGAAGCGGCAAAGCCGCCTGCAAAGAAAGCGGCCAAGCCTGCGGCGAAAGCTGTGGCGGCAAAGGCCGTGTCCGCCAAAGCCGCGGCGGCGAAAGCTGTCCCGGCCAAGGCGCAGCCGACGGATAAGGGAGCGGCGAAGCCTGCGGTGAAAAAGACCGCTGGAAAACCAGCGGCGGCGAAGAAGAAGGCGAAACACTAGTTCAAAGTTTCAAAGGTTCAGAGGTTTCAAAAGGCCGGGGAACCGATCCGCTCGTCCGATCGCTGGATCGAAAAAGAAGCCGGAGCTGGATGCTCCGGCTTCTTTGTGGGGCGATGGGTGGTGTTGACGGCCGTGGTAGGATGCGTTGCCGCTGCAATAAGGCTTGCACAAGAACAAGTTTGAGGAGTGTGAGATGGGTTCACGGCTGGGATTGATTGCGGGGAACGGAAAGTTTCCGTTCTTGGTGCTGGATGCGGCGCGAGCCAAGGGGTATGAGGTGGTGGTGGCGGCGATCCGCGAAGAGACCGATCCGGCGATTGAACTGCGCGGAGCCGTCGCGGTGCACTGGCTGAGTCTGGGCGAGTTGAGCAAGCTGATTAAGACCTTTCAGGCCGAGGGCGTCAGCGAAGCAATTATGGCCGGGCAGGTGAAGCACAAACAGATCTTCAGCTCAATTCAGCCGGATTGGAAGCTGGCGAAGCTGCTGCTAAGCCTGGCGACGCGCAACACGGATTCGCTGATTGGCGCGGTGGCCAAAGTACTGGCCGAAGAGGGCATCCACCTGCAGAACTCGACCACACTGCTGGAGCCGATGCTGGCTCCGGCGGGAGTGCTGACCCGGCGTGCGCCGAGCGATCAGGAACAGACCAACATTACATACGGGCGGGCGGTGGCGCATCACGTGGCGCGCTTCGACATTGGACAGACGGTGGTCATCGCCGAAGCGGCCTGCGTTGCGATTGAGGCCATGGAAGGCACTGACGAGGCGATTCTGCGGGCTGGGGCACTGATGCAGACTTTACGGGGAGAGGCCAGCACACTGAGCCGGGCTCTGACCGTGATCAAGGTTGCGAAGCCGAATCAGGATATGCGCTTCGATGTGCCAGTGGTCGGGATTCACACGATCGAGACGATGGTGCGAGCCGGAGCTAGTTGCCTGGCGCTGGATGCGAACAAGTGTCTGATGCTGGACCGCGAAAAGGTGATCGCTGCGGCGGACGAGGCGGAGATTGCAATTGTGGCCGACGAGGCCGGTCACCGATAAGGCAAAAAGACCCACATCTGCTGACTGCGGCAGATGTGGGTCACCGTCGCAGCGGTGGGCACCGTCGGGAGTTCGCAGACCCTCCATTCAGAAGCAAGATCGAGACATAACCCCATGAAATACGAGCCAGGACGATGGAGTTTGACGGAGTTACGCAGGCGTCTGGAGCGCGGTGAGGTACGCGCGGCGGATGCGGTGCGCGCGTGCCTGGCGAGGATTGCGGTTGAAAACGACGAGCTAAGGACGTTTGCGAGCTTGGCTGGCAGCGCGGCTCTGCACGCGGCCAAAGCGGCAGATTCGGGCAAGGCGAAGGGAACGGATTCCGGGACAGGGGCGCTGTGGGGCGTTCCGGTGGCGATTAAGGATTTGATTGACGTTCGCGGACTGCGGACGACGGCGGCAAGCCGGGTGCTGGAAGACTCGACTCCGGCCGAGGAGGATGCGGAGTGCGTGCGGCGATTGCGGGCAGCGGGAGCCATCGTGGTGGGCAAGACGAATCTGCACGAGTTTGCTTACGGCGGAAGCGGAGCGATCAGCGCGTATGGTGCGGCGCGGAATCCGCTAGACAGAGCGAGAGTGTGCGGAGGGTCGTCATCGGGCTCGGCGGCGGCCGTGGCGGCGAGGATGTGTTTTGGTGCGCTGGGAACGGATACGGCAGGCTCCGTGCGATTGCCGGCGGCAGGCTGCGGGGTGGTGGGGTTTAAGCCGACTTGGGGCGTGATTCCGGTAGCAGGGGTGATTCCGCTGGCGTGGTCGTATGACCATGTGGGGCCGCTGGCGCGGACGGTGGAAGACGCCGGAGTGATGTTTGCGGCGCTGGCGGGCCAAGAGCCGCGTTGGATGCAAACCGGGGCTGAAGCCGGAATACCGACCGGGACGCAAGCAAGTCCACAAGTCGGAGCACAATTCACGACACCACAGATGGTGGGAAGGGTAGGGAGCGAGAGCGAGGGAGTGCGCTGCGGCGTGGCTCGAAAGTACTTTTGCGAAGGGCTGGCACCGGAGGTGGAGGCGGGATTTGAACGGGCTCTGGACGCGGCGCGGCGGTTGGGATGGAGTCTGTGGGAGGTGGAGATCGAGGTCAGCGAAGACCGCACGGTGAGCAACGCGGAGAGCTGGGCCTTCCACCAGAAATGGGTGGAAGAGCGCGGAGGGTTGTACGATCCGCGCACGCTGCCCCGGATTGTGAACGGGAAGAAAGTGCGGGTTGAGGAGTATGTGGAGTTGCGTCGCGAGCTGGAGTTGATGCGGGAACGGCGGCGGGCTGGGGTGGAAGGGGTGGATGTGATGCTGACTCCGACCTCTCCGATTCTGCCTCCGACGCTGGAGGAAATTGCCGGCCCGGAAGCTCGTGGGCTGGAGTTGCAAATGCTGCGCAATACGCGACCGTTCAACGTGCTGGGATGGCCTGCGATTACGGTTCCCTGCGCGGCGATGGTGGGGGTGCAGGTGAGCGCGGGATGGGGGCAGGATTGGCTGGCACTGTCGGCGGCGCGGGAGATCGAGAGGGCGCTCGGAGAATTGAGTTGAAGAAATCTACCAAAAAGCGGAGAGGCTGATGGCGGTTGTTCCGGTTTTCATAGAAAAGGCAGTGCAAAATATAGGTTGGATGGTTGATAAGTTACTTGTAATTAGTTAGTTACGAAATCGTTGAAGATGGATAGAAATTTGCAATAGAGAGGGTGAGTTATAAAGGTGCGGGATCACCCTCGGTCCTATATGTTCTCCGGTGTGGCAAGGCTGCACCGGAAGAAACAGACAAGTTTGATGGAAGCACCTTCAAACTCTGAACTCTGCGACTTGGCCACCGGGCGTCCGGTGGCCTTTTTTGTGGGCAGGAAAGTTCACGCTCCATCCGGAACATGCAAAAAAACGGCGAGGGCAGAGGCTAGTTCCCTCCGCAGCATTGGAAACTGAACACAGCCGAGTGAGCGGAAACGTGGCAGCAACAGCACGGGTAACCTACACTAGAAATGGTGGACGCCAACGGACTCCCGAAGCAGTGGATTGGTGCGACGGCGAAGGATGTGCGGGGGAATTCCGAAAGAGGCGAAAAGGGGCAAGATGGAGGACAGCAAGACGGTCGAGCGGCGCAGCGCGGATGGGATGCGCAGGATGTTTCCTTACCTGTACGACAAGTTCAGCCGGGAGGAGTGGGCCAAGCTGAGAGCCAACATGCCGCTGGAGATCAGCGATGAGGATCTGGATGCGTTGCGCGGATTGAACGATCCGGTCTCGCTGGATGAAGTAGAGGCAATTTATTTGCCGCTGGGGCGCTTGCTGAACATTCATATTGCGATGGCGCACGGTTTGGGGCGGGTGAAGGATTCCTTCCTAGGACGTCCGAGTGTGCGTCCGACCTACATTATTGCAGTGACCGGCAGCGTGGCCGTGGGCAAGAGCACGTTTTCGCGCGTACTGGCCGAGGTACTTTCGCGCGTGGCCGATCATCCGTCGGTCGAACTGGTGACAACGGATGGATTTCTGTATCCGAATGCGCTGCTGGAAGAGCGGGGGCTGATGGATCGGAAGGGCTTCCCGGAGAGCTATGACCTGCGCAGGATGCTGGAATTTATGATCGCTCTGCGGCAGGGAGCGACGATGCTGAAGGTTCCGGTGTATTCCCATGACAGTTATGACATTGTGCCTAATGAGTTCCTGGAAATCCGGCGGCCCGAGATATTGATTCTGGAAGGACTGAACCTGCTGCAAGTGCACCCGCTGGGAGGGGCACGCGCGCCGAAAATCTTTGCCAGTGACCTGATCGACTTTTCGATCTATGTGGACGCCGAAGAAGCGCACATCCGGCAATGGTATTTGGAGCGCTTTCTGTTGCTGAAGAAAACGGCGTTCCGGAATCCGCGATCATTTTTCCATCACTTTGCGGATGTGAGCGACGCGGAGGCGAAGGCGTTTGCAAATGACGTGTGGGAGCGGGTCAATCTGGTGAACCTGGTGTCTAATGTGGCTCCGACACGGGAGCGGGCACAGGTGGTGATGCAGAAGGGAGCAGACCACCGGGTGCAGGAGGTTTGGCTGCGCCGGGTGTAAGAGCGGAAAGAACAGAAAAAGAGAAACCAACAGGCCGGGGCTGATGTCCCGGTCTTTTTGCGTTTACTCCTGATTGCGGCGATAGATGTCGTAGTTGTTAAGGGATTCGGCGGGCGAGAAATCGTGGGAGAGCAGTTCCAGAAGTTCGGGGAGGAAGGATAGCGGCTCCTCCTGGAGTTGCAGGGTGCGCTTGACGATGAGCCAGCGGACATTGCGCTGGCGAGCGAGTTGGACAATTTGGGCCGCGCTGTAGGGGTTCACGGTGTTGTCCATCATGACCACGGGAAATTGCGGGGCGCGTCCGGTGGTGAAGTAGAAAAGGTCTTCGCCGGGAAGCATGAGGATGGCATCGCCTTGGGGAATTTCGCGGTTGGAATAGGCGACGAGCTCTTCAAAGTCAGGGAGCCAAGTGCCACATATGGCGAGGCCGCGCAGGACGCCGAGGCTGGAGTGCTCGAGGGTGTCTCCGGAGAGATCGGCGTAGTCGAGGCGCTCGTGGCTGAGGGCGTAATAGCCTCCGGTGACGAGCAACACGAGCGAGGCAGCGGCAGTGAAGGCGGTGAGCGGCAGGTTGGAGGGTCGCGGATCGGCAAGGCTGTTTGCGGATTTATTTGCGAGAGGCTTCGTCCCAGGGTTGGCCGGATTTCGCGAAGCAAGGGCGATGAGGATGGTCGCGATGAGGATCATGAGCAGGGGCCAGAGGGCATAGGTGGAACCCCAGAGCTGCTGCGAGAGGAAGGCTCCGTGGATGGCTCCGAGAAGAATGAGGGGAAGCAGTTGCGCGATGGTTGTGGCGCGCGGAAAGTTCCACAGGGCGAAGGCGAGCGATGCAATCAGCAGCACGGGCCAGAGGTGGAGGAGGACTTCGACGCGGTCGGAGGGATCTTGCTCTAAGAAAAGCGCGGCAAAGGCCCAGAGGAAAGGCAGAGCGAGCAGAGCGGAGGCGATCCAGCGGACGGCGGGCAGCGCCGTGGGAGACAAGAGAAAAAGTGCGAGTCCGAAAGCGAAGACCAGGTAGATCCAGAGCAGGGCTGGGTCGTGATAGACACCGAGCATGGTGGAAAATCCGGGCAGGCGGCGAGAGGCGGCGAACTGAATCGTCCAGTGGAGATAGTTGGCAAGGCCAACTGTGCTCTGGATGAGCGCAAGCGCGGAGGCGAATCCGGTGGCGGCTCCGGCTAGAAGGATGACAGCACGGCGATTGCGAAGCGCGAGCCAGGCGATGCAGACGGCGGCGCTGAGGAGGAAGGCGAGTCCGGTGTTCTGCTTGATGAAGAGCGGAACGACGAGCAGGATTCCGCAGGCAAAGGTTGGGAGTGGAGGAAAGTTTGCAGACTCCAGACGCAATAGAAGCCCGGCGCAACAGAGGATGCAGAGGGTGCAATCGGAGTCGTAAAACGGATGGGGAAAGATGCTGCTGGTGCCGAGGAAGATGAGCGGAGCGGAGAGCAGAAAAGCGGTGAGGCGCACAGGCAGTGGAGAGGCGGCGAGCAGGCGGAGGAGGATTCGCCAGGTGAGCAGTGTGGCAAGAGCGGCGGTGATGGCGGCGTAAAGATAGTGGTGGAGAACAACGCGTCCGAAGAGCTTGATGATGGCGGCTTGGATGAGGAAGGTGAGAGGCGCGTAGGGGAACGGGAAGTCGCGGTATGGAAGCTGTCCGAGCGAGATACGGGTTGCGTTTTCAAGGATGTAGCTGAGATCCCAGAGCACGGTGAGGTGGGTGTTCTGCCAGAAGACGAAAGCAGCGGTCGCGAGGAAGAGGAACGCTCCAGTGAGCAGATCGGCGAGGGTGGGAGAGAGTGCGTGATCGCGAATGGACATGAGGCGGAAGTTCATTCTACGTCCTCAGGGGTGTGACACAGATCAAAAAACAACGGTGGGGAGCGGTTTATCCCTTGTGCCTGATGGAGGAACGGAGTAAATGTGAGGCTGTTGGACCGTAGGTGTGGCTTCGACGGGAAGGAAGCGGCGAGGATCGCGGAATTTGGGCAGAAGCTGTGTCTGGAGTCGATGTTCTCACATCGTTGTGGGGTTTGATCACATCATAGGAATAGGAGCGAGGATCAGAGGAGCATCTGGGCTGGGCAGATCGCGGTAGGAAGGAGGCAATATGTTCAACGTGGTGACCATCGCAAGAGAGTACGGCAGCGGCGGAGCCGAGGTTGGACGCCGGGTGGCGGAGAGGCTGGGATGGAAACTGCTGGACCGCCAAATTATTGAACGGGTTGCCGCTATGGGAAAGATCGACCGCACCTGGGCCGAACAGGCGGATGAACAATGCTGCGCGTGGTGGGAGCGGGTGCTGAACGGCTTCCGTCATGGCGGCCCGGAGGTTTACGTGGGCGGAGTTGCCGACACGGGAGTGGACCGCGATTCGCTGCAACAGTTCACTGCCCACGTCATTGAAGAGGCAGGCAAGATGGGCCATTGCGTGATCGTGGGGAGAGGCTCGCAGTGTGTGCTGCGCTATGAACCGCGGGCGCTGCATGTGCTGGTGTACGCGCCGTTGGAGGAAAAGCTGGAGCGAATGAGGGATCGCCACCCTCACGAGCGTGATTTGCCGGGACTGCTGCGCCGGAGGGATGCAGAGCGCTTGCACTATTCGCAAGAGTATTTCAGTTGCAACACCACCGAACGAGGGCTGTACCATCTCTGCTTAAACAGCACGATTGGGCTTGACGCGTGCGCGGAGCTGATCGTAAGCGCGATTCGTCTTTCCGAAATGAAACCGCGGCCGGAGAAGGAAGAAACTCCGGTTTAAGCCCAGGGTTAAGCCGTCTATCGTTTTTCACCCACGTCGTTTTTGGAGCGTGGCCGCTCCTGGCCGAGGCCTTCGACGAGCAGCACGGCTTCCGAGACATCGCGAATGGTGCGGCGCAGCCTGCGGCTCTCGTCGCGCAGACGCTGGTAGGCTTCTTCTTCACTCAATCCGAACCTCTGCTGCAACACGCCCTTTGCGCGCTCGATGATTTTGCGCTCCTCCAGTTGCTGGCGGACGAGCAAAGCTTCTTTCTTGAGCTTGAGGTTGTAGTCGGCGAGCGTGGAATAGGCAATGGCCCCGCCCATCTGTTCCCCGAGAAAGCAGAGCACGGCGATTTCGTCAGGAGTGTGCTCGTGGGGTTCGCGATGATGGACGTTGAGCACGCCGATGACTTCTCCGCCACGCACCAGAGGGACAGAGATCAGCGCTTCATAGGTGTCTTCGATCAGGGTGGTAAAGTTCTTGAAGCGTGAGTCAGCGAAGGCATGGTTTGAGAGCGCCACCACGGACTTGTGCTGGGCAACCCATCCGGCGATGCCTTCTCCCACATGGAGGCGGACTTCGCCGATTTCGGCGTCATGGGGCAACTGGGATGCGCGGAGCACGATGTCTCCGGTCTCGTGGTCAGGCAGATAGACCAGACAGGCATCGCAGGCAGTTACCTCGACGGTAAGAGCGATGAGATCCTGCAACATATCGCTGATGGCGAGGCCGGAACTGACGATCCGGCTTGTACGATGCAGGATGGCAACTTGCCATGCGGCCGCGTCGTTGACTGATTTCGGCATGCTTAATTCGCACCTCTCCCCATTTCCAGACGGGTATGTAGCTGCGTTAGAGAGCAGTATAGGGAGAGTACGCGTAAGCTCCGGGGTAAGGCCAATTGATATTTCTTATGCCGCCTATAATGATTTTGTGCATTGCAAACGACGGACTTTTCAGACGCCTCCCGTGCTTATCGTAGCAATAAAGAAAATGAATTGGACCAACAACTTGGTTTGTCGTACTGTCTAATTCTACACAGGGACACGCAGTGGGCGTCCAAGACCGTCGTCCAGGCTAAATGTTCCTTTCCGGCAAGCGCGGCGCTGTAGCTTGCGTTTGTTTCTTCGCTCCATGGTCGAGCCTTAGTCCCAGCCCCTCTCGTTGCGGGCAGGGCGAATCCCTCTCAATGAAATTTTTACGCGCGGCTTTTTACGCCAGCGCGTCGCGCAACTGTACCGACCCCATGAGGTGATCATGCGGTGCCGGTGTCCCGCACCCTACCGGATGCCGGGATGAAGTGTACTCACAGCCTTCAGGCAACTGATGAATTCTTATAAAGGAGCAGCGGACATGGGAAGAAGAAGTATCGCGATCTACGGCAAAGGCGGAATCGGAAAGTCCACGACGACCCAGAACACGGTGGCGGCGTTGGCTGAAATGGGCAAGAAGATCATGGTAGTGGGATGCGACCCCAAGGCGGATTCGACCCGTCTGCTGCTGGGCGGCCTGGCACAGAAGACAGTGCTGGATACGTTGCGCGATGAAGGTGATGAAGTCGATCTGAGCGAGATACTCCGCCCAGGATTTGGCAATGTGGCCTGCACCGAGTCGGGCGGACCGGAGCCGGGCGTGGGCTGCGCAGGACGCGGCATCATCACCTCGATCAATTTGCTGGAGCAACTCGGCGCCTATGAAGCGGAGCTCGACTATGTCTTCTACGACGTGCTGGGCGACGTGGTGTGCGGCGGTTTTGCGATGCCGATCCGTGAAGGCAAGGCGCAGGAAATTTACATTGTGTGCTCGGGCGAGATGATGGCAATGTATGCGGCCAACAACATCTCGAAGGGCGTGCTGAAATTTGCGCAGGCCGGCGGCGTACGCCTGGGCGGCATTATCTGCAACAGCCGCAAGGTGGATAACGAAAAGGAAATGATTGCCGAGTTTGCCCGCCGGTTAGGCACGCAGATGATTCACTTTGTTCCGCGCGACAACGATGTGCAGCGCGCCGAGATCAACCGCAAGACGGTGATCGACTGGAAGCCGGAGTGTGCGCAGGCAGATGAGTACCGCGCTTTGGCCCGGGCGATTGACCATAACAAGAAATTCGTCATTCCCACGCCGTTGCCGATGGATGAACTGGAAAAGCTGCTGATTGACTTCGGTCTGGTGGACGGCGTTGAACCAGGTACGGTTGTTCCCAGCACCGAGGTTGTTGCTTAGTTCAGCGGCTTCCGATCCACGAGGAAACACAATTGCCCGATGAGGGCCAGCCACAATATTGGAGTGAGCTATGTCGAAAGATCCGCGCGTTGTCAAAGAAGAATTAATTCAGATCTATCCGAAGAAGCTTCGCCAGAAGCGCTCCGAGCAGATCGTTGTAACGGAACACCGTGAAGACGGCAGCGTACCGGAGATTAAGGCGAATGTGCGCAGCAGCCCGGGCATTATCACCCAGCGCGGCTGCACCTATGCCGGCTGCAAAGGCGTGGTGATTGGCCCGAGCCGCGACATTCTCAGCATTGTGCACGGCCCCATTGGGTGCAGCTTCTATGCGTGGCTGACGCGGCGCAACCAGACGCGTCCGGCGACAGAGAGCGACCAGAACTTCATCACCTACTGCCTGACCACCGACATGCAGGAAGAAAACATTGTGTTCGGCGGAGAGAAGAAGTTGAAGGCTGCGGTGAAAGAGGCCTTCGAGCTCTTCCACCCGAAGGCGATTGCAATCTTCTCGACCTGCCCGGTGGGACTGATTGGAGACGACGTGCACGCCGTGGCGCGGGAGATGAAGGCGGAGCTTGGCATCAACGTCTTCGGCTTCAGTTGCGAGGGCTACCGCGGAGTCAGCCAGTCGGCGGGACATCACATCGCCAACAACGGTGTGTTCAAGCACATCATTGGAAACAACGAAACGCAGCATGAAGACAAGTTCAAGGTCAATCTGCTGGGCGAGTACAACATCGGCGGTGACGGGTTTGTGCTGGAAGATCTGCTGGCGCGCTGCGGCATCAAGCAGATCGCAACCTTCAGCGGAAACTCGACGTATGACACGATGGCGAACGCGCACACCGCCGACCTGAACATCGTCATGTGCCACCGCTCAATCAACTACGTGGCGGAGATGATGGAGAAGCGCTTCGGGATTCCCTGGATGAAGGTAAACTTCATCGGCGCCAATTCGTCGGCGAAGTCGCTGCGCAGAATCGCAGAGTACTTTGAGGACGAAGCACTGAAGGCGCGCGTGGAAGAGGTGATCGCCGAGGAGATGGCGGTGGTTGAGGCGACGCGCACGGTGGTGGAGTCGCGCTGCAAAGGCAAGACGGCCATGCTGTTCGTGGGCGGCTCGCGGGCGCACCACTACCAAGATCTCTTCTCGGACATGGGAATGAGGACGATTGCCGCCGGATACGAATTCGGCCACCGCGATGATTACGAAGGCCGCAATGTACTGCCCGGATTGAAGGTGGATGCGGACAGCAAAAACATTGAGGAAATCGAAGTGGTCCCCGATCCGGAGCGCTATCGCGCACGGAGAACTCCGGAGCAGATCGCGAAGCTCGAAGCCATGACCGAAATGGAATTCCGCGGCTACATTGGCATGATGCCGGAGATGGACAAAGATGTACTGGTGATCGACGACTTGAGCCATCATGAGACCGAACGGCTGCTGGAGATTTACAAGCCCGACATTTTCTGCGCCGGCATCAAGGAGAAGTTTGGGGTGGAGAAGATGGGAATTCCCTGCAAGCAACTGCACAGCTATGACTACGGTGGGCCGTATGCGGGCTTCCGTGGGGCGATCAACTTCTACAAGGACATCGACCGGATGGTGAACATTAAGATCTGGTCGCATGTAACCCCGCCATGGGAGCAGCAGGTAAAAGAGCAGGCGGAAGTAGCCGCCGACTAGAACCGCATATTCGAACAGTTCAGCCAGCGCTCTCATACGGCGCGAAGATACTGCTCACCGAGCAGAAGGGGAATGCTTATGCTTTTGAGACACACTACAAATGAGGTTAAGGAGCGCACCGCACTGACGGTGAATCCTGCCAAGACTTGCCAGCCGATCGGCGCGATGTACGCTGCGCTGGGGCTGCACAATTGTCTTCCACACAGCCATGGATCGCAGGGTTGCTGTTCGTACCATCGCAGCACGCTTACGCGCCACTACAAGGAACCGGTGATGGCGGCGACCAGTTCGTTCACCGAGGGCGCATCGGTCTTTGGCGGACAGGCGAATCTGCTGCAGGCGATTCAGACGATCTTCACGGTTTATAACCCGGATGTGATTGCGGTTCATACCACGTGCCTGTCAGAGACGATCGGCGACGACTTGGTGCAGATCATCGCCAAGGCCATCTCCGAGAGCAAGGTTCCGGAAGGCAAGCACGTGATTCACTGCAATACGCCGAGCTATCAGGGCTCGCATGTAACAGGCTTTTCCAGCATGACCAAAGCGCTGGTCACCTACTTCGCCGATCCGGCGGCGGAGAAGAACAATCAGGTGAACCTGATTCCGGGATGGGTTGAACCTTCCGACATGCGTGAGTTGAAATGCCTGGCGCACAAGATGGGAGTCGAAACCGTGATGTATCCGGACACCTCGGACGTGCTGGATGCGCCGCACACGGGCAAGCATGAGTTCTATCCCAAGGGCGGAACGACGGTGAAGCAGGTACGCAGCTCGGGCGGCAGCATCGGGACTTTGGGAATGGGACTTACGGCTTCCTCGGCGGCGGTGGATGCGCTGCGCGCAAAGTGTGGCGTGCCGGGCGAAATGCTCGAACTGCCGATTGGTCTGCAGGCCACCGACCGCTTTATCGACAAACTGCGCACCATCGCAGGAGTGAAGGTGCCGGACGCAATCACCGATGAGCGTGGACGGTTGATCGACATGATCTCCGACATGCATCAGTACGTACACGGCAAGCGGGTTGCGCTGTGGGGAGATCCGGATCAACTGGTTTCACTCACGGAGTTCCTGACCCTGCTGGATATGAAGCCGGTGTACGTGGTGACCGGGACTCCGGCCATGACAGGCGATAAGTTTGCGCCGTTTGAAGCACGCGTTCGGCAGGCACTGGGCGGCAATGTTCCGGAGGCGAAGATTCGGGCTGGAGCACAGGCGGATATGTACCTGATGCATCAGTGGATCAAGCAGGAACCGGTGGATCTGCTGATTGGCAACACCTACGGCAAATACATTGCGCGCGATGAAGATACTCCTTTCGTGCGCCATGGCTTTCCAATTCTCGACCGGGTGGGACATTCGTACTTCCCGACGGTTGGCTACAAGGGCGCGATGCGGCTGCTGGAAAAGATCCTGGGTGTGTTTATGGATCGCCAGGATCGCGACGCTCCCGAGGAAAGCTTTGAACTGACGATGTAATTGCGATGCAACCGCAACACAAAGGAAAAGGCGATGGCGGATATTTTACGGGGACGCGAGCGGCAAGTGTACCGGAAGGGTCAAGAGCAGACCTTCCAGCTCGACTGCGAGAAACAGAGCGTTGCGGGTTCAGTGAGCCAGCGCGCCTGCGTCTTCTGCGGCTCGCGGGTCGTACTGTATCCCATCGCCGACGCCTTGCACATTGTGCATGGACCGATCGGCTGCGCCTCCTACACCTGGGACATACGGGGGGCGCTGTCATCCGGTCCGGAGTTGCACCGGCTGAGTTTTTCCACCGACATGCAAGAGCTGGACGTGGTGCACGGCGGCGAAAAGAAGCTCTACGCCGCGCTCTGTGAACTGATCGACGCACACCGACCGAAGGCTGCGTTTGTCTATGGCACCTGCATCGTTGGCGTAATTGGCGACGACGTGGACGCGGTCTGCAAACGAGTGAGTTTGGAAAAAGGAATTCCGGTGCTTCCGGTGCACTCGGAAGGTTTCAAGGGAACGAAGAAGGATGGATACCGCGCGGCGTGCGATGCGCTGCTGCGAATTGTGGGAACCGGCCCGATCGATGACGTCAGCCCGACGAGCATCAATATTCTGGGCGATTTCAACCTGGCGGGCGAGACCTGGATGATCCGCGATTACTATGCGCGCATGGGCGTGCAAGTAGTTTCGTGCATCACCGGCGATGGACGGATCGATGAGATCCGGCGAGCCCACGGAGCGGCGCTCAACGTGGTGCAATGCTCAGGATCGATGACCCATCTGGCGAAGCAGTTGAAAGAGAGATACGGGATTCCATTCATTCGCGTCTCCTACTTTGGCGTGGAGGATATGTCGAAGTCACTCTATGACGTGGCGCGCCACTTCAAGAATCAGGAGATGCTCAAACGCACGCAGGAGATGGTTCGCGAGGAACTGGAGCGGATACTGCCGCAGCTTGCCGCGTACCGGCGAGTGCTGGAAGGAAAGCGCGCCGCGATCTATGTGGGTGGAGCGTTCAAGGCATTCTCTCTGGTCAGCGCGTTGCGCCATCTGGGAATCACGACGGTGATGGTGGGATCGCAGACTGGCAACAAAGACGATTACGAGCAACTGAGGGAACTCTGCGACGAGGGCACGATCATCGCGGATGATTCGAACCCACTGGAGCTTTCCAGTTTCCTGGAGGAAAAAGACGTGGACGTTTTCATCGGCGGAGTGAAGGAGCGTCCCATCGCCTACAAACTTGGCATTGGGTTTTGCGATCACAACCACGAGCGCAAAGAAGCGCTGGCCGGATTTGAGGGGATGTTGAATTTTGCGCGCGAGGTTTATGGCAGCGTAATGAGCCCGGTGTGGCGGCTGACTCCGCGCCGGCGCGGGAACTCGCTGGAGGCGGTGAAATGAGTACTCCAGTGGGTGTGAAGAATCGCGCTGCGCGTCCGAATTGGGTTTCCACGCGCAATCCCTGCAAGGCCTGCGCCCCGCTGGGAGCGGCCTTGGTGATGCGCGGCATCGCCGGTGCACTTCCCTTCCTGCATGGCTCACAAGGCTGTGCGACCTATATGCGGCGCTACATCATCAGCCATTTCCGCGAGCCGATGGACATTGCCACTTCAGGCTTCAGCGAGGCCAGCACGATCTTCGGCGGGGGAGAAAATCTGCGCGTGGGGCTGGGAAACGTAACCTCGCAATACCACCCGGCCTTGATCGGCATTGCGACAACCTGCCTGACGGAGACGATTGGCGAGAACGTGCACGGACTGCTGCATGAGTATCGGGAAAAGAGCGCCGGGGCCGAGAGCCCACTGCTGGTGCATGTTTCGACGCCGAGTTACAAAGGCACGCACATCGATGGCTTCCACGATGCGGTGCGCGCGGTGGTTGAGCAACTGGCGGAGGCCGGGGCGAGCCCGAGCGCTTCTGTGGGCGGCTTTGTGAATTTTTTTCCGGGGTTGGTGTCAGCGGAGGATTTGCGCTTTCTGAAGGAAGTGGCGGCGGACTTTGCGATGCCCATGACGCTGTTTCCGGATTACTCGGAGACGCTGGACGGACCGTCGATGGACAAGTACAAGAAGATTCCCGAGGGTGGTACGACCGTTGCGGCTTTGCGCGCGACATCGGCGGCGAAAGCCAGCATCGAGTTTGGACGAACCTTGCGCGCGAAGAAGACGACGGCATCTTTTCTGCAGACGCGCTTCGAGGTTCCAGCGATAAGAATCGGTTTGCCCATCGGAGTTCAGGAGAGCGATGTTTTCTTTGCAGCCCTGGAGAAGCTTACCGGGCAGAAGACTCCGGAGAAATACCGCCAGGAGCGCGGACGACTGGTGGACGCCTACGTGGACGGGCACAAGTATCTGTTCGGCAAGCGGGCGATTGTATTTGGCGATGAAGACATGGTGGTGGGGCTTGCGTCATTTCTCGCAGAAACCGGGGTGGTGCCGGTACTCTGCGCCTCGGGAGGCAATAGCGGTACGCTGGGGCGCAGCATCGCGGAAGTTACCACCCATCTGCGCGAGCCGGTTGCCGCGCGGGAAGGAGTTGACTTCATGACGATCGCAGAGGAGGCGGCGTGCAAGGCGCTGAAGCCGGACTTTGTGATTGGGAGCAGCAAAGGCGCGAAGCTGGCACGTGAGCTGGGTGTGCCGCTGATCCGCGTAGGATTTCCGATTCATGATCGCATCGGAGGACAACGCATTCTGCATCTCGGTTATCGCGGAGCGCAGCAATTGTTCGATCTCGTCGTCAATACCCTGCTGGAAGTGAAGCAGGACTCAACGTCAATCGGTTACAGCTATTTATAAGAGGTGCGCAATGCCACTGGATCTGACACAACACCCTTGTTTCAACTCGGACGTTCGCCACACTACGGGGCGTATCCACCTGCCGGTGGCGCCCAAGTGCAACATCCAGTGCAACTATTGCGATCGCAAGTTCGATTGCATGAACGAGAGCCGTCCGGGAGTGACCAGCGCGGTGCTGGAGCCGAAGCAGGCGTTGGCCTATCTGGACAAGGTGCTGGAACGTGTTCCGCAATTGAAAGTCGTGGGAATTGCCGGGCCGGGAGATCCGTTTGCCACTCCCGATGAAACGCTCGAAACCCTGCGATTAGTGCGCGAGAAGTATCCCGAGATGCTGCTCTGCGTGGCCAGCAATGGATTGAACGTTGCGCCGTACGCAGAAGAACTGGCTCGTCTGCAGGTGAGCCACGTCACGATCACGGTGAACACCGTCGACCCTGCAATCGGGGCGAAGATTTACTCCTGGGTTCGGGATCACAAAACGATTTACCGGGGTGAGGAAGCGGCGCGGGTTCTGCTGGAGCGTCAGCTTGCATCGATCAAGGCGTTGAAGGCGGCCGGGGTCACGCTGAAAGTGAACACGATTCTGATGCCGGGGATCAATGACGGGCACGTAGAGGTGGTGGCTGAAGAGATGCGCGCGCTGGGCGCCGACATCATGAACTGCCTGCCGCTCTACCCGGTTGAGGGAACGCCGTTTGGGGAGATGAAAGAGCTGCCGATGCTGGCGATGAAGGAGATACGCGACAGGGTTTCCAAGGTGCTGCCGCAGATGGAGCACTGCACTCGATGTCGCGCAGACGCCGTCGGCCTGCTGGGAGCAGACCGGTCTTCCGAACTGGTGAGCCTGATGCGCGACTCCGCCAATGGATTGCTCGACGACCGCTCCGGGCGCCCTTATGTCGCAGTGGCAAGCATGGAGGGGATTCTGATCAATCAGCACCTGGGCGAAGCGGAGAAGCTTTGGATATTTGAGTATGACGAGATTAAGCCGAAGCTGGTGGCAATGCGCGATACCCCGGACGCAGGCGGCGGAAATCAACGCTGGCGCGAACTGTCGAAGACGATTGAGGATTGCCACTCGATCCTGATCAGCGGTGTGGGACGGGCACCGCGCTGGGTGCTGGAACAAAGCGGCCTACGGGTGATCGAGGCCGGTGGGCTAATCGCACAGGCGATGGAGAGCCTGCATCGCAGCGGCGATGTTCCGGCGGCGATGAAGAAACAGTTTAAGTCCTGCGGAAGTTCAGGCTGCGAGGGCACGGGGATGGGATGCGGGTAATTCCTAACGACGCGGAGTAACGAAGGTTCGGAGCAAGGGATAAACGCCAGGATTAGACGTCAGAGTTAGAAACCAAGGAGAAGATCGATGCAGAAACCTACGCACCACATTCTAGTTTGCGCCAGCTTCCGGGTTAAAGGGGAGAGCAAGGGCATGTGTCACAAAAAGGATTCCGCGGCACTGCTGCCCTACATTGAGACGGAGCTGAGCGACCGGGGCATGGAAGACGTGATGGTCTCCAGCACGGGCTGCATGAACCGCTGCGAGAATGGTCCGCTGATGGTGGTCTATCCCGCGGGCTCCTGGTACGGCGAGGTGAATGAAGAAAAGATCGACGAGATTTTGGACGCGCTGAAAGAAGGCAAGGAGGCAACCGATTTACTACTGGCTTGAGAGAGGTACGCGTGAGCGGCAAGCTGCACCCGCCGAAGGAATCCGTATGAGCGACTCGAAGGTACGAATCATCGACTGCACGCTGCGCGACGGGGAACAAGCTCCCGGCATAGCGTTTAGTCGTGAAGAGAAGCTGGCCATTGCACGAGCACTCAGCGCGGCGGGGGTGCCGGAGCTGGAGTGCGGCATTGCAGCCATGGGAGCAGACGAGAGCGACGACATTCGCAACATCGTTGAGCTTGGACTGCCAGTGCGGCTGACCGGATGGAGCCGGGCTCGCGAGGCAGACGTGGATGCCACCGCCAACTGCGGGCTCAGCTCGATCCACATTGCGTTTCCGACTTCGGCGATTCAGCTCGGCTCGATTGGCAAAACGCAAGGTTGGGCGATGCAAGAGCTGCAGAGGATCGTGGAATATGCGAGCGAGCGTTTTGCGTGGGTATCCATTGGAGCGCAGGACGCGACGCGCACCGCGCCGGGATTCCTGCGGGAGTTTGTGGACGCCGCGACTTGCCTGGGGGTGCATCGGATTCGCATTGCCGACACGGTTGGTATCTGGAACTCATTACAGACGGCGGCGGCCATTGCTGGGTTGGTAGAGTATGCCGGAGAAGCGGTAGTTGAATTTCACGGTCACAACGACCTTGGCATGGCAACGGCGAATGCGATTGCGGCGATACAGGCTGGAGCCGGAAGCATCAGCGCCACTGTTACAGGAGTGGGTGAGCGCGCCGGAAACGCCGCGCTGGAGCAGGTTGCGATGGCGATGCGACACTCGCTGGGATTGACCTCCGGAATCGATTGCCGCGCCTTACAGAGTCTCTGTGAGCTGGTTTCGCGCGCGGTCGGGCGGACGATTCCAGCCAGCCAGCCCATCACCGGAGAAGCGATTTTTCAGCATGAGTCGGGAATTCACTGTCATTCCTTGCTGAAAGACAGGCAAAGCTTCGAGCCGTTTTCGGCCGCGGAACTAGGGCGGCTGACGCCGGAGTTTGTCATCGGCCGGCATTCGGGCTCGGAAAGCGTGTTGCAGGTTCTCTCGCGGCTTGGAGTGATGACGACGCGGAGTGTTGCCAATCAGATGCTGCCCGAAATCCGGCATCGCTCGGTTCTCAAAAAATCGTCGCTGAACGATGAGGAACTTATGCAGATTTTTCGAGGGACGTTGATGGGGGTTGGGCGGCGGCAATCCAGCATGAACCGGCGGGACTGACGGCGCAGTGAGAAACGGCTTGATAGAAGAAAGAAGATCAGCGGAAGAGAAAAAATATAAAGAAGGGAACAAACATGTTCAATCTGGTTGCAATCAATCTTCCCGATGTACACAAGAAATACGCCCACAAATGTCAAAAAGAGAAATGTCCGAACGATGGCCGCTACCAGCTTTACAGCAGCATTGATGAGACAGGGCTGCCGGACTGGGAGGGGCGGGCGATCTGCTCCAAACACCTTGTGGAAGAAGCTCGACATCGTCCCGAGATCGTCATGTCGCTGATCGATATATTGATTGATACTCTGGAACAACACCGCTTGTTTCCAGAAGTGCACACTCCGGAAGGCACAAGCTCCCGGCAGGTCATTCAATTCCATCGCACGTAACCGTTAACTGATGCGACCTGTCTGAGGCGTGCGGCGTCGTCCGCCGCCTCAACTCTCTGAACAGAGACAAGGCCGTGACATCGACTCTGGATGAGTACGCCGGCTTGGAAACGGACCGGTCAGGCGTCGAGGCGGTAGCGACTTTCAGAGAGGCGGAAGAGTGGCTTCCAGAGGAGGCGGTTGATGGTAACGACCATGGCCGCCATGATGACGGTGGAGAGCAGGAGCAGGCTCTGGCTTCCGGTGTCAGTGGCGCGGTTGATTTGGGCGCCGAGGCCGAGGGTGGAATAGGTGTGATCCTGGAGGCGGAAATACTCGGCGACAATGCTGGCGTTCCAGGCGCCTCCGGAGGCGGTGACGAGGCCGGTGATGAGGTAGGGGAAGATGCCGGGGAGGATGACGGTCATCCAGCGTTCGCGGAGGTTGAAGCGGAAGATGCTGGCAACATCGCGCAGGTCGGTGGGGATGGCAAGGGCTCCGGCGATGACGTTGAAGAGGATGTACCACTGGGTTCCGAGAAGCATAAGAAGGATGGAAGCGGTGTTGATGCCTCCGCCCATTTTTATGAGCCCCAGGAGAAGGATGGGGAACAAGGCGGTGGCTGGGACCGAGGCGGCAATCTGCGCGAGAGGTTGAGCGTAACGCGCCAGGCGGGGATGGAAGCCGATGGCGACTCCGACAGGGACGGTCCAGACCAACGCGATGAGCAGGGATAGGGCGACGCGGAGCAATGTGGCAGCCGCAGAGCGCAGGGTGAGGGTGAGCTCGGCGTGGGAGACGGTAGAGAGCACGAGGATGGCTTCGACGACGGCGTAGAGGGTGAGCATGCCAAGGGCGGCGACGGCGAGGTGGCCGAGAGCACGAGCGGGGCGCGAGGCGGCGGTTTGAGGAGCGTCGGCGACGGGAGCGGGATGCGCGAGGTAGGTCACGAGGCGCTCGGAAAGGGGCTCCACGATGCGGCTGCGGGCGGCGCGGAGCACGGTGGAGTTGGAGACCAGGGCAAGTAGAGGCGAACGTGGTGGCGCGGTGGATTCCGTTTGCTCGAACTTGAACTTATCAGACCAGACAATGAGGGGTCGCCAGAGAAGCTGATCGAGCAGGACGATGACCCCGACGAGAGCGGCGAGTCCCCAGAGCATGGCCTGGGTATCTCCGTTGTTAGCGGCGGTTTGCAGGTAGGAACCGAGGCCGGGGAGGCGGAAATCGCGTTTGTTGAGGACGAACATCTCACAGAGCATGAGGAAGAACCAGCCCTGAGCGACGGAGACCATGGAATTCCAGACTAGTCCGATGGTGCTGAAAGGCAGCTCCAACTGGAAGAAGCGCTGCCAGCGGCTGAAGCCAAAGATGCTGGTGGCTTCGCGCAGCTCGCGGGGAATGGCCTTGAGCGAGGAATAAAAGCTGAAGGCCATATTCCAGACTTGGCCGGTGAAGATGAGAATGATGGAGCCGAGTTCAAGGCCGAGCTGGCGGGTGGGGATCAAGGCGACCATGGCGAGCATGACGCCGGGCAGGAAGCTGAGCACAGGGATGGACTGGAGGACATCCAGGACAGCGATCATCAGGGCTTCGGCCCGCTTGTTGTAGGCGGCGATGTAGCCGTAAACGAGCGCAAACGCGAGGCTGAGCACGTAGGCGGTGGCCATGCGCACGAGCGAATAGAAGGCATAGACAGGCAGAGCCGTCGGCGCGCGCCGGATCGTGGCCTCAGCGACGGGCGCAGCGAACCAATAACGGGTGATGACGGTAAAGGCGTAGAGAACCACTACGACTCCGGCAAAGACGCTGAGGTCAACCAGCCACGACCAGGTGCGGTCACGCACTCTGGACTGGGCAAACGTGCGGCCGCGGCGGATCACCTGGCGGCCTCGGCTTCGGCGGCGGCTTCGACCTGATGGAGATAGAGGCGGTGGTGGTCGGCGTCGTATTCGAAAAGCTCGGCGTAGCGTCCCCAATTGATTGCGGTTTCAAGCTGGCGCTTGGCTTCCTCTTCGCTGAAGTGCTCGTCGAGCAGATCGTGGAAGAGCTCCTCGGGAGCGGAGTGGTCCTTCTTGGTTTCCAGGGTGCGGGTGATCTGGCGGAGGATGGTGACGTGGGCGAGGACGGCCTGGCGGAAGAGCTCCTTCTGGCGAAGGATTTCGGCATTGGCGAACTCGTGGCCCTCGGGCGTGATCTGGGCATCGCCCTCCTCGACACGGAGGAAGCCGAGCTGGCGGGCGGCATCGACGATGGGAAGCAGATCGTCGAGCTCAAAGGAAAGCTCTTCGGCGAGGCGGTACATATCTTCGCGGCCGTTGGGGCGGTCGTCGATTAGTTCGAGCAGTCCGGCGATGCCGCCGGGCCGGGCGTGCGAGAGCATCTGGCGGGTGGCGCGCGGAGGACGGGTGGGAAGCTGCGGCAGCGGCGACTCCTGCGGCTTGCCGTGGAGATCAGGGTGGCTGGGGGTGGTCAGCACCTTGTAGATGTAGTCTACGTATCCGGTAAATTCGTCAGACTTGCGGTCGCGGGGACGGGGCAGCGCTACCTCGAAGTCGGTGCGAATACAACCGGGATTTTTGCCGAGCACGACGATTCGATCGGCGAGCAGCACGGCTTCCTCGATATTGTGGGTGACGATGAAGATGGCGCGGGTAGGAATGGCTTTTTTGCCCCAGAGTTCAAGCAGTTCACTACGCAGATTCTCGGCGGTGAGGACATCAAGGGCGGAGAAAGGCTCGTCCATGAACAGGACTTCGGGTTCGACGACCAGGGCGCGGGCAAAACCGACGCGCTGCTTCATGCCCCCGGAAAGTTCCTTGGGATAGGCCTGCTCGAAGCCGTCGAGACCGACGGTATCGAGGATTTTGAGGCTGCGCTTGCGGCGTTCGAAGGAGTGGACGCCGCGAGCCTTGAGCGGGGCCTCGACGTTCTCAAAGACAGTAAGCCAGGGGAAGAGGGCGAAGCTCTGAAAAACGATGCTGACGTTGGGAGAGCAATCGCGTATGGCTTGACCGTGCCAGAGGACCTCGCCGGCAGAGGGGAGGGTGAGGCCGGTGAGCATTCGCAGGAGGGTGCTTTTGCCGGAGCCGGAGGGACCGAGCAGGGCGAGAATCTGTCCGGGTTCGATGGAGAGATCGGTAGGGGCAATGACGGGAACGGAGCCTTTGCCATGATCTCCGTAAGACTTTTCAACCTTTAAGGCCTGAATGATGGCATCCGGCATGTTCTCTCCCATTCAGCGGCGCGGGCATGAGCCGGACCGGACTGCTCACACCGATTCTCCCAAGATAACAGCCAACGATGAATAGACGGAAACAATTGGGAGGGAGGCAGGGCGGGTATTCCGGGCGTTCTCCCGAGGCGGGCGTTGACAAAATCCTCTGATTGCAGCAGCATCCCTCGAAGCGGGTACAACGCTCCTACCTTAACACTATTTAACTTCTTTGGATGCAACTAGAGGAAAGATGTGGGGTAAAGTCAGTGCTGGTCGATATAGCTTCCAACGTGGAAAGGCAGCAATAATGATGAGGATTCTGCTAGTGATTCTGTTCATGGCGTCGGTGGCCTTCGCACAAGATCAGACAGAAGTGGCTCGTATGGCTGCTGGTTGCGGTCCGAACTCAATTCAATTCGAAGTGAAGACAGACAAGAAGCTGCACCCTGTTGCACAACCAGAGGCGGTCAAAGCGGTCGTGTACATCTTCCGCGATGAGATAACAGACAATATCGGGGACATTAGCGATGTGACGACCAGAGTCGGTATCGATGGGAGTTGGGTTGGCGCAAACGGACACAAAAGCTACTTCTTCTTCACCCTGAACCCCGGCGATCACCGCCTCTGCACAGAGAGGCAGTCATCCTTCAAATCCCAACTCAAAATCGCTGCCGCTAAGAGCTTTACGGCGGAAGCTGGCAAGGTTTATTACTTCCGCACGCATACGCCCGATCAGCCATTGCCGGGCGAAGCCGTGGAAGTCGTGCGAATCGACCCAGCCCAAGCACAACTGTTGATTCCTCAATTCGCGCACAGCACGTTCACGATCAAAAAGGAATCGTCCAGCACAAGGCACTGGTTTTAAGAACGGCTCCCAATTTCCGTTACTCGCGCTTTGGGTTGGGAGTACGCATGACTACAATACGTGTATCTCATGATGATCAACTCTAATCCGCCATTCATCGAACTACGCAACGTCTCTGTCGTCCGCAGCGGCCGGGTGGTGCTGCATGAATTGAACTTACGCATCGAAGCCGGCGAGCACGTCGCGATCATGGGTCCGAACGGCTCGGGGAAATCGACACTGATCAAGACGATCACGCGTGAGCTTTACCCGCTTTATGACAAGAGCTCCTCGATGGAGTTGTTTGGACAAGGAACTTGGAACGTCTCCGAACTACGCTCGATGCTGGGAATCGTGAGCAACGACATCGATTCTTTCCTGGGACGCGCCATCACCGGGCACGAGGCGGTTCTCTCCGGTTTTTTCAGCAGCGTTGGACTGTCGCGGCATCAGGAGATCAAGCCCGGGATGAGTGAGAAGAGCGACGAGCTGCTGGCACGGCTGGAGATCGGGCATTTGGGAGATAGGGTGATCGGCGAGATGTCGTCCGGCGAGGCCCGGCGCGTGATGATCGCCCGGGCTCTGGTGCACGATCCGAAGGCTTTGCTGTTTGACGAACCGAGCAACAGCCTCGACGTTTTTGCGCAGATCGAACTGCGGCGCACGATGAGCATGCTGGCGCAATCCGGCATTGGACTGCTGTTAATCACCCATCATCTGCCCGACGTGGTTCCCGAGATCGAGCGCGTTATCTTCATGCGCGACGGGCGGATTGTAGGCGACGGTTCGAAGCCGGAGTTGCTGACCACGGAGGGCCTAGGCTCTCTGTTCGGATGTCCGGTGCAGGTGACGAAGCAGGATGGGTACTACCACCTGGTCTCATGAATTGCGTGACAGCTTCAAAAAACACTCTCGAATAAGCGCGGCTTGTTGGAGGTATCAACCACCCCACGTTAGCCAACTGCGGGCTAACATGGGCCACTCGCTGGAAATGCAAAAGTTAAAGGCTCGGAAGGGACTTCCGGGCCTTTGCCTTGTGTTAGTTGCTGATGTTAGTCGCTGGTGTAGAAGTCGACCGCGACCGGGCTCTCAAAGAGCGAGTAGTCGCGGGTGACTACGGTGATGCCGCTTTCGGTGACGAAGTACTTCTGGCGGTCGGCCTCGGTGTCGTAGCCGATGACGGTTCCTTCGGGCAACTGGACATCGCGATCAATGATGGTTTTGCGGATGCGGCAGTGACGTCCGACATTGACGTGGCTGAACAAAATACTGGAATCCACCTCGGCGTAGGAGTTCACTCGCACATCGGGCGAGAGCACGCTGGTACGGACCGTTCCACCAGAGATGATGCATCCCTGACTGATGACCGAATCGACGGCGGTGCCGGTGCGTCCCGGTTCTGCGAAGACGAACTTAGCCGGCGGATACTGGCGCTGATAGCCACGGATCGGCCAGCTCTGATCATAGAGGTTGAATACCGGGGAAACGGAGGCCACATCCATATTGGCTTCGTAGTACGCCTCCAGGGTGCCGACATCACGCCAGTAGAGAGCTTCCTTGTGGTTCTCATCGACGAAGTTGAAGGAGTACATCTTGTAATCATTGACCATGCGGGGAAGGATGTTGTAGCCGAAATCGTGGCGCGACTCCATGTCCTCGGCGTCCTTGAGCAGGGTGGGGATGAGCACGTCAGTGTTAAAGAGATAGACACCCATGGAGGCGGAAATCATCTTGGGGTTATAGGGTGAACGGAGATCGGTGGTCTTGGGTTTTTCCTGGAATCCGGTGACCCGGCCATCGTTGGCAAGCTCAACCACGCCGAACTGACGCGACTCGCTGGGGTCGATGAGGATGGTGGCAATGGTGACGTCGGCCCCGGACTGCTGGTGCTGCTCTAGCATGAGCTCGTAGTTCATCTTGTAGATATGATCGCCGGAGAGGAGAAGAACGTACTTGGAACGCTCGCTGCCGATGGAGTAGATGTTCTGATAGACAGCATCGGCAGTTCCTTTGTACCAGTCCTCGCTGACGCGCTTCATGGGCGGAAGAATTTCGACGAACTCTCCTAGTTCGCTGGCCACCACCTGCCACGCCTCACGGATATGGCGATTGAGGGAGAGCGCTTTGTACTGCGTGAGGATATAGACCTTGCGTAAATTGGAGTTGATGCAGTTGGAAAGGGTTACGTCAATAATGCGGTAGATGCCACCAAACGTGACAGCGGGTTTGGCGCGATCGCGGGTCAGCGGGTAAAGCCGCTCACCTGCACCACCAGCTAGCAAGACCCCGAGAGTATCCTTCATTCTTCTTTCCTGAGTGAAGAGTTTTTGGCTGAGCGCACCCGTACAGCACAACCTTGGGCTGCGATATCAATGACTTAAAGAGCGCAGACCAAGGAACAAGTAACAGAGGATAGTAGCACAGGAATCGGCTACCGTCCGGCACTGAAGCGCGGGCGGAGAATCAAGCCGCTTTCTCGCTGTTCGACTTTGGCTCGACAGAGATTCGGAGCGACTTGAGGAAACGGGCATCCTGGGGGCTGATGTGGAACTCGGGTTCACCCTGGCGAGAGATCGGGGTGAGCGCGGAGCCGGCTTCTTGCTTATTGAAGCCCACGGTGGCTTCCAGGACAACAAAGATGTCATAGCCGTCGTTCTTAATGTGGGCGATGACTTCGGCGATCTGCTCGGAGCTGGAGATAGAGTCGTTAATGGCTTCGCCGAGCTGCTTCATGAGCCTTTCGAGTTTTTGGTCCACGGTGATTCTCCAAGGCGCTAGGGAGTTAGATGCCAGAGTCCGGGTTGGAGTTATTCAGCAGAGTAGCCGAAAACTACAGGAAAAACCCTTTGGAAGAGAGTCGTTTGTGACGAATGCCACTGCCAGAGGCGTGAGTTCGGGCGTTACAATATGGGCATGAGCGATGCACGGATTACTGGCAGACAATCCTCCCTGGGCTCGATCCTGGGCTCAGGCGCGGGAACAGCCTTCCGCAAGCTACGTGGCAAGCCGGGCCGGAACATGCGAATTTTTCGCGGCTTCCAGTCGGGAGCCACTGCCTTTCTGGGCACGGTCATGGGCACGCTCCATGTGTTGTTTCTGGAAGTCAGCGGGCTCATATTTATTTGCTTTAGCGTAACGGTCGTCAGTGCCTTTTTCCGCGAATACAGGAAGTATGCGCTGCACCAGGTTGGACTGGAGCGGGTGGTGTTGGCGGGCGCGATTGGCAGCATGTTTTTGTATTTTGGACTGACTTCCTTCTGGCGGGCACGCCGGAAGCGAACCAGAGTCTGAGCCCGGAGCGGCCAATGTCTGAGAAAGTATCAGCGGCAAAGAAGCCAGAGAAAGTCTTTCAAACCACATCACATATCGTTATCAATCCGTTTTATACTCCGGCGGATCTCTCCGACTTCAACTACGAAAAAGAATTGAATGCTCCGGGCAGCTTTCCGTATACGCGCGGGGTGCAGGCCTCCATGTACCGGGGACGGCTGTGGACGATGCGGCAATATGCCGGTATGGGCGATGCGGAGGAGAGCAACAAACGATATCGCTTCCTGCTGAGCCAGGGCACGACAGGACTGTCCGTGGCCTTCGATCTGCCGACCCAGATCGGGTATGACAGCGACAGCCCGTACGCGCTGGGCGAAGTGGGCAAGGTGGGCGTGGCCATCGATACGATCGAGGACATGGAACGGCTGTTCGACAGCATCGACCTGGAGAAGGTTTCCACTTCGATGACCATCAACTCATCGGCGGCGGTGTTGCTGTCGCTCTATGTGGCGGTGGCCAAGCGCAACGGATTCGATCCGAAGAAGTTGAGCGGCACGATTCAAAACGACGTGCTGAAGGAGTACGTTGCCCGGGGTACGTATATCTATCCACCGGCGGCGGCGATGCGGCTGATCACCGACATTTTTGCCTTCTGCAACGAAAACGTGCCGGAGTGGAACACGATCTCGATCAGCGGCTATCACATGCGCGAGGCGGGTTCGACGGCGGTGCAGGAAGTGGCATTTACCTTGGCCGACGGCATTACGTATGTGCAGGCGGCAGTGGACGCCGGACTGGATGTGAACAAATTCGCGCCGCGGCTCTCGTTCTTCTTTGCCTGCCACAATAACTTTCTGGAAGAAATTGCGAAATTCCGCGCTGCCCGCCGGATGTGGGCGAAGATCATGAAGGAGCGCTTCGGGGCCACCGCCCCGAAGGCGATGATGCTGCGCTTCCATACGCAGACGGGCGGCTCGACCTTGACGGCGCAGCAACCGCAGAACAACATTGTGCGTACGGCGCTACAGGCGCTGGCAGCGGTGCTGGGCGGTACTCAGTCGCTGCACACGAACTCGTTCGATGAGGCGCTGGCGCTGCCGACGGAAGACTCGGCGCGGATCGCGCTGCGCACGCAGCAGATCATTGGATTCGAGAGCGGAGTAACCGCGGCGATCGATCCGATGGCGGGCTCCTATTACCTTGAAACGCTGACCAACGAGATCGAAAAGCGGGCAGCCGACTACATCGGGAAGATTGACGCGATGGGCGGAATGCTGAAGGCAATCGAACGAGGATTTGTGCAGCAGGAGATCCAGAACGCGGCCTATGAGTTCCAGAAATCGGTGGACAGCAAGGAGCAGATACTGGTGGGGGTGAACGCCTTCCAACTGGAGCAGGAGAAGCCGGTTGCGCTGCTGAGGATGGACCCGGAGCTGGAACGGCGCCAGGTAGAGCGTCTGCGGGCCTTCCGCGCCAAGCGTGACCCTGAAAAAGTTGCTGCCGCGATGCGCAAGGTGGACGAGGCGACACGCAACGGCGAGAATCTCGTGCCGGTCATCATCGAAGCGGTGGAGAGCAATGCAACGGTCGGCGAGATCTGCGACGCGATGCGCAAGGTGTTTGGGGAGTACAAGGAAGTGATGGTGATCTGAGGCGGGCGGGAATTTCCAAATTAGGACCACTTCCCTTTTCCCGGCGGACTTGACAGTGCAGGGCGAAATTGTGTAAAAAGACAGAACGATGTTGAATGCGATCCTCATTCTTGTTACGGCCATGGCCATGTGTATGCACATGATGTGCATGCCTACCGCCGTGGGCGCGCTTGAGAGTTCGCAAAAGGCTTAGATCGACGCTAGCAAAGCGACATCAAGAGATTCCAAACGACCCACGGCAGAGTGCCTGGGCCGTTTTTGTTTGTGCGAAAATTTTTACGAGGAGCACCCGAGATGGCGGAAAACGAAAAGAAACTAAGATTTAATACGCTGGCGGTACATGGCGGACAGGGCGTGGAGAAGACGACGAAGTCGCGCGCCGTGCCGATCTACCAAACGACCAGCTATGTGTTTGACGACAGCGATCACGCGGGACGGCTCTTCGGGTTGCAGGAAGCCGGAAACATCTATACCCGGATCATGAATCCGACAACGGACGTTTTCGAGAACCGGATTGCAGCGCTGGAGGGCGGCGCGGCCGGATTGGCGACCGCCTCGGGACAAGCGGCGGAGACCCTGGTGATTACGACGCTGGCCGGGGCGGGCGATGAGATTGTCTCCAGCACATCGCTCTACGGCGGCACCTACAATTTGTTCCACTACACCCTGCCGCGGCTGGGAATCGTGGTGAAGTTTGTGGATGCGGATGACTTCGACGGATTGTGCGCGGCGATCAACGAAAAGACCAAGGCGCTGTACACCGAGACGCTGGGAAATCCGAAGCTGGACGTGGCCGATATCGAGACGCTGGCGACGATTGCGCACGAAGCGGGGATTCCACTGGTGGTCGACAACACTTCGGCATCTCCGGCGCTGACGCGTCCGATTGAGTGGGGCGCCGACATCGTATTGAATTCGGCGACGAAGTTTATCGGCGGACACGGCACAACCATCGGCGGCATTATTGTGGACGCCGGGAAGTTTGACTGGACCGCCTCGCCGCGCTTCAAGCGCGACTTTGTCGATCCCGACCCGAGCTACCATGGCATCAGCTACACGACGGCATTTGGAAACCTGGCATTCATTTTGAAGGCCCGGGTGCAGGGACTGCGCGACACGGGCGCGGCACTTTCGCCATTCAGCTCGTTCCTGCTGCTGCAAGGGGCCGAGACACTGCATCTGCGGCTGGAGCGGCACTCGGAGAACGCGCTGAAGGTGGCGAACTACCTGGAGACACATTCTGGAGTGGAGTGGGTGAATTATCCGGGGCTGGAATCGAGCAAGTACTATGAGCGCGGCAAGAAATACCTTCCGAACGGAAGCGGCGCGTTAATCACATTTGGGATCAAGGGCGGCTACGAGGCGGGACGCAAGCTGATTGATTCGGTGAAGCTGTTCAGCCACGTGGCGAACATCGGCGATTCGAAGTCGCTGATCATTCATCCCGCCTCCACGACTCACCAACAACTGAGCGACGCAGAGCAACTGGACACGGGAGTGACGCCGGAATTGGTGCGGCTCTCGGTGGGCATTGAGGACGTGCGCGACATTATTGACGACCTCGCGCAGGCCATTGAAACGGCGAACGGTACCAAGCATACTCGGCCCGAACCGGCAGGCCAGGGAGCAGGTAAATAGTCATGGCAACGAGTCATATCACAACCCTTCACCTAACTCAGGGCACGGTTTCGGTGACGAAACGATGTCCATTCGAATTGGAGAGCGGCAAGACGCTGACGAGCGTAAACCTGCGTTACGCGATCTACGGCGAGCCGAACGAGGAGTGCAGCAACGTAACGTTGGTATGCCATGCGCTGTCGGGCTCGGCGCGGGTGGACCAGTGGTGGCCGGATTTGCTGGAGAGAATCTTCGACCTGGAGCGCGAGTGCGTAGTGTGTTTCAACGTGATCGGTGGCTGCTATGGCTCGACCAGTGCGGCCTCGCTCGATCCCGCTACAGGGAGGCCGTACGGTGGAAGCTTTCCGCAGGTTACGGTGCGGGACTGGGTGCGCTCGCAGAAGATTGCGTTGCAGGAATTGGGGATTCGGCATTTGCGGACGGTCATTGGGCCGTCGATCGGCGGAATGCAGGCGCTGCAGTGGGCGGTGGAGTATCCGGATTGGGTGGACCGTGTAGTGGCGATGGGAACGACCCAACTGAGCGCGCTGGGGCTGGGATTGAATCATCTGCAACGCGAAGTAATCCGGCTGGATCCGGAATGGCGCGGCGGCGATTACTACGACGGACCGGGGCCGCGCGCGGGATTGGCGCAGGCGCGTGCGTTGGCGATGTGCACCTACAAGTCGCCGAAGCTGTTTCATGCGCGCCACGGACGCAAGGCCGACCGCAAGGGAGTCGCTCCATGGGAGTCCGAGGAGGGCCGGTTCGATATCGCGGGCTATTTGGAATACCAGGGAAAGCTGTTCTGGCAGCGCTTTGACGCCAATGCATACCTGACGATTACGCGGGCGATGGACCTGTACGATCCCCAGCGGGATTGGGAGGGCAAGGCGTGGGAGCGGATTCGCGCCAAGGTGCTGCTGTTCGGTATCTCCAGCGACGTGCTGTTTCCGGACAGCGACGTGCGTGCATTTGCGCAAGAGCTTCGCGAGGCGGGCGTGGATTGCAGCTATGAAAGCATCGAGTCCTCGCATGGACACGACTCGTTCCTGGCGGAGCCGGATAAGCTGGTGCACCAACTGAAGGAATTCCTGACGGAGACTGGTACAGTAGCAGACTCCTTACAGGCGGTGGCAGTCGGAGAGCAGAACAGCGGCCTCGCTTGAGTGAAGTATGGGTGGCCGCCTGGCCACCCATTGTACATGCGCTGACGGCATCGCGCAGCTCTTCCGGCGGCTCCAACAAGGAGACCAATTGACCGCCGCTGACGGAGAGAATGGTGTGCGCCGAGAGTAACGAGCGAAGCACAGCAAAGTTGCGGTCGTGAGGATCGTGCTGGAGCGGGTTGGTTTGGTGATCTCCACGGTGATCTTGAGCAGGCCCAGGAGAACATTTTCGGACGAAACCGACACGGTTGAGAGCAGAGAATCCACAGCAATGCCCTCTCGAATTGAGGACGCACATAACGTGGCGACATTTCCTTATGGGCCACAATAAGCAGATGAGATGCGTCCGGAGCAGTGCAGAAACAGCGTTGGACTTCAAATTTGCTGCCTGGCAAAGCTGGAGTTGCTCTAGGCATGATCCAGTTTGCGTAAAGTACGATGCCCTCCCCTGTTTTGAATCAGCCTAAAGGTGTTCACGGCATTTTCCGATGTGGTGACTATGTGACTGGATGACCGGCGGGCACTCGTTCCGCTGGCCATTACCGCGGCCATATGTGAAACACCGTTGCGCTTCACACGATCTCGGGTTCCGGATCCATGGCGGAACCGTACTTGCCTGTGTAAGTGGGAGCCAAAGCAAATGGACGAGTTTATTCAGGAATTCTTAGTCGAAGGCGGCGAGCTTCTTGACCAGCTGGACCGCGACTTCGTCGAGTTGGAAAAAGATCCAACTTCGAAAGAGCTGGTTGCGCGTATTTTTCGCGCCATTCACACCCTCAAGGGAACGGGCGGAACCATCGGACTCAAGAAACTGGAATCGGTCAATCATGTCGGCGAAAACATTCTCTCCCGGCTGAGGGATGGCAAGCTGCGCTTGACGGCGGAGATTATCTCTGCGCTGCTTGCGATGATTGACATCAATCGCCAGCTATTTGCGTCGGTCGAGAGCACTGGGCAAGAGGGCGACCTTGATCTTACCGAAACGATTCGATCGCTCAACGAAATCCTGAACGGTCAGCAAGAATTGCAGGGCGCTGCCAAATCAGAAAACGACTCCACCCTTGCCGGAGCACCTGGTTCTACTCTCTTAGGAAAGATTCTCGTGGAAAAGGGGGCGGTTGAGGAGGCCAAGTTGGTGGAGGCTCTGGAGGTTCAGCGGAGCGGCGATCCACGCCGCCTCGGCGAGATCCTCGTGCAGAGCGGGGTTGTTCCGCAAACAGATGTCCAGGATGCGCTCCAGTCGCAATACGAGTCCCGCGAAGATGCGGTCAACAGCAGCATCCGTGTAGACGTCAATCTTCTCGACAAGGTGATGAACCTGGTCGGTGAACTGGTGCTTGCCCGGAATCAGGTGCTGCAATTCACATCCAACCAAAAAGATCCAGCGTTCCTGAATACGGCACAGCGCTTAAACCTGATCACCACCGAACTGCAGGAAGGGGTGATGAAGACGCGCATGCAGCCGATCGGAAATGTCTGGAATAAGTTTCCTCGAATTGTGCGCGACCTTGCGAATTCAACCGGTAAATCCGTGCGGCTGGAGATGGAAGGGGCTCAGACTGAACTCGACAAAACCATCATCGAGGCGATCAAGGACCCGCTTACTCACGTGGTTCGGAATTCGCTTGATCACGGTATCGAAACCCCGGCAGAGCGTGAAGCCGCGGGAAAGCCGCTGCAAGGATTGCTGTTCCTGCGTGCCTTCCACGAAGGCGGACAGGTCAACATCGAGATCTCCGACGATGGCGGCGGACTCGACCTGGACGCGATCAGGGAAAAAGCACTGGAGCGTGGAATTTTCTCTTCGCAACACGCCGCCAAAATGTCTGACCGGGAGATCGGCAACCTGATCTTCATGGCCGGTTTTTCTACGGCGGATAAGGTGACGAACATCTCCGGGCGCGGCGTCGGCATGGACGTGGTGAAGACGAACGTGGAGAAGATTGGCGGCACGGTGGATGTCTCCAGCGTGCGTGGCCATGGCACGACGTTGAAGATTAAGATTCCGCTCACCCTGGCGATCATCCCCGCCCTCATTGTTACGACCGGTGGCGAACGCTTCGCGATTCCGCAGGTGAGCCTGGTGGAGCTGGTGAGGCTCGAGGGCAAGGCGGCGGAAACCGGCATCGAGATGATCCAGGAAGTGTCCGTTTATCGGCTGCGCGGAAATCTTCTTCCGGTCATCTACCTCAACCGGGAGCTGAAGCTCGGAAGCAAAGGCGGTAAGGCTGCAGAAGAGGTCATCAACATCGTGGTGCTGCAGGCCGATGGCCGCCAGTTTGGGTTAGTGGTGGACGAAATCAATGACACCGAAGAGATCGTAGTCAAGCCGCTGAGCAAACAACTGAAGGGCATTTCATGTTTTGCCGGAGCCACCATTATGGGCGATGGCAAGGTTGCTCTGATTCTGGACACCTTCGGTCTTGCGCAACATGCATCATTGGCGGGAGAGTCCCGTACTCATGGGGTATCGGCTGCCAAAGGAGGATTGGGGGAGAGCGCCGAACAGCGTGAATCGTGGTTGCTCTTCCGGGCCGGTGATCACGGAAAGCTGGCGGTGCCACTCTCGATGGTTTCGCGGCTTGAGGAGTTTGATCCAAAGACCATTGAAACGTCCGGGAACCGCCAGGTGGTTCAGTACCGAGGAGAGATTATGCCGCTGGTGCGCGTGGCGGATGCTCTGCAACTGCCGGTTGAAACCGCCGGCGAAGGTTCCATCAAGGTTGTGGTGCACTCCGAGGGCGGCCATAGCGTTGGACTGGTGGTGGACGAGATTCTCGACATCGTCGATCAACACGTGACGGTCACCAAGAGAGCTGACGCGCACCTTCTGGGTTCCGCCGTCATCCAGCAGCGCGTCACGGATTTGCTCGATGTGCCGGAACTGGTGATGTCGATTGCCGGCGAAGGGAGGACCGCATGACTGCGACTCAGCAGCAGTTCTGTACTTTTTATATTCAGGGCTTACTGTTCGGCGTGGAGGTCGAGACCGTTCAGGAAGTGATCCAGCACCAGGAAATGACCGGGGTTCCACTGGCGCCTGAGGTGGTTGCCGGACTGATCAATCTGCGTGGTCAGATCGTCACGGCGATTGACCTCCGGCGGCGGTTGGGAGTGTGCGACCGGCCCGGCGATGCGTTGCCGATGAACGTGGTGGTGCGTACCGGGGATGGCGCGGTGAGCCTCCTGGTGGACGAAATCGGGGATGTGGTGGAAGTCGAACAGAGGGATTTCGAGGAGGCACCCGATACGCTGGCCTGCACCAGCCGCGAACTCATCCGGGGTGTCTACAAGCTCAAGAAAGAGTTGCTGCTGATCCTTGACACGCAGCGCTCGGTGAATATCAGCGCATCGGCAAGCGAGAGCAGCCGGGCGTGTCAGTGACAGGAACTCCATAAATTAAGGGGAAGCGAACATGGCAGGAAAAGGATTGGCAGTGGGTCGCACACACGGGAACGGCATCGGAGCAACACAGGCGGGCGGTCCATTGTCTCGCGGCGTAGCCTCTGAATTCGACCGCTCCATGAACAAAGCCAGCTACGTTGACGGCACCCCGGTGCCGGTCATCGTGATGGATTGTGAGTACAAAATCGAGTACGTCAACAGCGCTGCGGCTTTACTTGCAGGCAGCGCATCGGAAAATTGCATCGGATTAAAATTTTGGGACTTGTTCGACAATGAAGCCTGCCGTAACGGATCTGGGCTTGCATCCCGAGTGATTCGCGAAGGGCGTTCACTGGCCGGAGAGGCTGAATGCGTGGTCAAGGGGCGCAAACTGCCAGTCCGTACCTATGTGTCCCCGCGCTACAACGAGCACAACAAAATTATCGGAGTAATCCAGGTAATCCTGGACAACTCCGAGGAAGCGCGAGCCACGGGCGAGATTTCGAGACTGGTGAGGGCTTCGCTCGATGGACAACTGCGGGAGCGCGCCAAGTCCGAGGATTTCCAGGGCAGCTATCGCGATCTTTTGGCTGAAATCAACGCCATGCTGGACGCGGTGATCGGCCCATTGAATGTGACGGCCAGCTACGTGGACCGTATCTCCAAGGGTGATATACCGCCCAAGATCACGGATAACTACAACGGCGATTTCAACGAGATCAAAAATAACCTGAATCAGTGTGTCGATGCGGTGAACGCGCTGGTTGGGGACGCGGCCATGCTGAGCAACGCCGCAGTCGAAGGCAAGTTGGCGACCCGAGCTGATGCCAGCAAGCACCACGGGGACTTCCGCAAGATTGTGCAGGGGGTAAACGACACCCTGGATGCGGTGATTGGACCTTTGAATGTTGCCGCGGGCTACGTGGACCGAATCTCGAAAGGTGATATCCCGCCCAAGATCACGGACCACTACAATGGCGACTTCAATACGATCAAGATCAATCTGAACCAGTGTATCGATGCGGTGAACGCGCTGATTGGCGACGCGGTGATGCTGAGCAAGTCCGCGGTCGAAGGTAAGCTTTCGACCCGTGCTGATGTCAGCTTGCATCACGGGGACTTCCGCAAAATTGTGCAGGGCGTGAACGAGACGCTCGACGCAGTTGTGGGACCGATGCAAGACGTCAGCGGGATTCTCACCAAAATTGCCAGCGGCGATTTTACGGCGGAGGTTACGAACAAGTATGCGGGAGATTATGAACTCCTGACCGATGCCGTCAACCTGCTTTCCACGACCGTGCGCTCGGCTCTTGAGCAGATCGGGCGCAACGTTTCATCGCTGGCGGGTTCGGCAGAAGAGCTGAACAAAGTCAGCCAGTCGATGGGCTCCAACGCCGATGAGACCGCAACCCAGGCGAATGTGGTTTCCGCGGCAGCCGAACAGGTGAGCAATAACGTTCAGACGGTTGCCACCGGAGCTGACGAGATGAGCGCAAGCATCAAGGAGATCGCCAAGAGCACGGCCGAAGCGAGCCGGGTTGCAATCTCGGCAGTTCGCACAGCTGAGGCGACGAACGAGACGATCTCTAAACTCGGGCAGAGCAGCGCCGAGATTGGGCAGGTCATCAAGGTGATCACGTCGATTGCGCAACAGACCAATCTGCTGGCGCTCAACGCCACCATTGAGGCGGCGCGCGCAGGCGAAGCAGGCAAGGGCTTCGCGGTGGTCGCAAACGAAGTTAAAGAACTCGCCAAGGAGACGGCTAAGGCTACGGAAGACATCAGCCGTAAGATCGAAGCCATTCAAGGCGACACCAATGGAGCCGTATCGGCGATCAGCCAGATCAGCCAAGTGATCGGCCAGATCAGCGACATCCAGACCACGATTGCCAGCGCAATTGAAGAACAGAGCGCAACCACCAACGAAATCGGGCGCACCCTTGCGGAAGCTGCGAAGGGAAGCACCGACATCAGCAAAAACATCGGCGGAGTGGCCGAAGCCGCACGGGCTACTACTGTGGGCGCGACGGAAACGTCGAAATCGGCACATACGCTGGAAAAGATGGCCGCTGAGTTGCAAACCCTAGTGTCGCAGTTCCGTTATTAAACCGGCACCGGTCAAGCACAGCCGCGGATTACTTATCTCTCCGGCTGTGCTTCGATTCGATGCCGCAACAGGAGCCAACATGCAGGCCTTGGTTGTCGATGATTCAACCACCATGAGGAAGGTGCTGAAGTCAATTCTGGTGGGAGCTGGGTTCGAAGTGGTGGAAGCGAAAGACGGTGCTGAAGCGCTCGACTGTATCAAGCAAAGCTGCGCTGACCTGGCGCTCATCGATTGGAATATGCCGGAGATGACAGGGATAGAACTGCTCGGAAAAGTCAGGGCTGATCACGGCTGCGACAAGATGAAAATCATGATGGTCACCACCGAAAGCGATCAGGCGGAGATTGCGCGGGCATTGCAAGAGGGAGCCGACGAGTACGTCATGAAGCCCTTCACTAAGGATTCGATTCTGAACAAGTTGCAGATTATTGGATTGGTCCAATGAAATATCGAGTGCTGGTCGTGGACGACTCGGTTGTGATGCGGCGAATCGTCAGGGAATCGATCGAGAGCGACCCGGAGATGGAGGTGGTTGGGGTTGCGGCGAATGGAAGGATCGCACTCGCCATGGTGGAGCAGTACACGATAGATGCGATCACGCTCGACATCGAAATGCCGGAGATGGATGGGCTGCAAACGCTTCGAGAGTTGCGGGCTCGCGGCGTCAAGACCCCGGTAATTATGTTCAGCACGCTGACCGAGCGGGGGGCTCTCGCCACCCTGGACGCACTGGCTGCGGGCGCGGACGATTACGTGGCAAAACCCGCGAACGTGGGCAGTGTGCAGGACAGCATGTCGCGAATCCGTCTGGAAGTGATTCCCAAAATCAAAGCGCTCTGTTGGAAGAGTAAAGGATGCAGGCCTCCTGCCTCAGCGGAGCCTCGGAAGAAGCAGGCCGACACGCTCCATTCCGCGATCGCCACGGCGCCAACTTCGCCGGCAGTCGCGCATGTGCCTCCAATCGCCGAGCAGAGAGTGGACATTGTGGCGATCGGAACATCGACAGGAGGTCCGAACGCGCTGGCGGAAGTGATCCCACACCTTCCAGCCAGTCTTCTAGCTCCGGTTGTGATTGTTCAGCACATGCCACCAACGTTCACGCGTTTTCTGGCCGAGCGCCTTACCACCGCTTCTTCGTTGGTTGTGCAGGAAGGAGTATCAGGCGCGTTGGTGGAGCGGGGACGTGCATGGATTGCTCCCGGCGACTTTCACATGAACCTGCGGCGCGATGACCGGGCGATTCGCTTGGGCGTCTTTCAGGCGGCCCCGGAAAACTCGTGCCGGCCTTCCGTTGACGTCCTGTTCCGGTCAGTGGCCGAGGTATTCGGGAGGAACGCACTGGCCGTTGTCATGACCGGCATGGGGCAGGATGGGTTGCGCGGGTGTGAACTCATCAAGGAAGCCAACGGACAGGTGATCGTTCAGGATGAAGCCAGTTCCGTGGTCTGGGGAATGCCGGGATACGTGGCCAAGGCTGGGCTCGCCGACAGCATTCTGCCGTTGACGGAGATTGCGGATGAGATTGTTCGCCGGGTTCATCGCGGACGCCACGGGCCGTCGCAAGCCTGCCCGGTTTGTAGTGCGTTAGCGCCGGAGAAGCAAGGCGCACAAGGCGGTAGGTATGGGGCTTGAATCAGGGGAGTTTGAATATCTGCGGCAATTTCTGGCACATCACTCCGCCGTCATACTGGATGAAGGTAAGGGTTATCTGGCCGAATCGCGCCTGACACCCTTGGCGTATCGGGAAGGCATGGATTCCGTACAGGAGTTGCTCACGCAGATCCGGCAGACTTCTTTCTGCGATCTTCACCGCAAGGTTCTCGATGCGATGATGAACAACGAGACCTGGTTTTTCCGCGATCATCTGCCATTTGAAGCTCTGCGCCGGGCCATCCTTCCGGAACTGATAGCGGACCGGGCGGCCCTACGGCGGCTCAATTTCTGGAGCGCGGCTTCGTCCAGCGGCCAGGAAGCGTACAGTATCGCAATGCTGATCGCAGAAGAGTTCGGAGGAATGCCGGGCTGGTCAGTCTCGATCCTCGGGACCGATCTATCCTCGGCGATCCTGGAGCGAGCGCGCTGCGGCCGCTACAGCCAGCTGGAAGTCAACCGGGGGCTGCCGGCGAAGTACCTTGCGAAGTATTTCACGCGCGAGGGAGCAGATTGGGTTCTTTGCCCCGAGATTAGAAACAAAGTGGAATTCCGTGAGCTGAACCTCAGCGGGCAGTGGAGCAATCTGCCGCGGTTTGATGCGGTTTTTCTTCGTAACGTAATGATCTATTTCGAAGTGGAGAAGAAGCGCGAAATTTTCAGCCGGCTCGTCTCCGCGATGAAGCCGGATGGCTACCTCCTGCTGGGAGCCGCCGAGACGACATACGGATTGAGCGATTGCTTTGCCAGAATCTCTTGGGGCAAGACCGCGTATTACAGAACAAAAATGTGAGACGTGCAGGTGGGCTGAGGTTGATGCAATTTCATTGATCGCCGGTTGCGATTCCGGCGGGCAGCTTTTAGGCGGCTCAACGTGCGTTTTTGGCCAGATACAAGCCGAGGCCACGCTCGAACTCCGCGTAATCTGCCTGCACGGAGTTCCGCAACGCAGTTTCCGGCGCTTCGCCATCACTCAGCATTTCCAACATGTGGCGAAGCGCGTACATGCCGTAAGAAGAGCGAAGATATTCGGCCGCGGCCAGCGACTCAGCATAAGCCACTTGCGCCTGCTCGGGTGAGAAGTGCATGAACGAACCCTCCAGATAGCGCAGCGGCACTTGTCTGCCCTCCTGAAACAACCGTGCCAGAGGTGCGGCGAACTGGCTGGAACTGCGCGGTTCTTCCATCTGCGCAAGCCCTTCGTTGAGCCATGTCGGGCAGCGTCCGTGGGTGAGCGAGTGGACAAAAGAGTGTGTCATCTCATGCCTGAGCACGGCTTCCAGGCGTGGCGTCACCCCTGAAAGATCATGCGCCGGGACGCGTATCTTGCCATCATTCAGGCCATCCGCCCAGGAGGGCGCCTGAGTTACGTCAAAGAACTGCTGTTCGGTGTACAGAATAACGGTGATGGTGCTGCCCGGCGCGAAACCAAGTTCTTGTTGGAGATCTCCATATTGACGGTCGAGGGTGTAGAGCAACTCGGATGGAAAGCGGAAAGCAGCCTGGTGCCCTTCATAACGCAGGAGGAAATGCTTGCTCTCACGCTCGCTGAAATTTCCCTCCACCGTGGCTTCGCGTTCCGCCTTCGCCAAGTAGTTGGCTACGTTTCCGTCGGGATGCAATTCTTGGGCGCGCTTCCAGGTTGCGACAGCTTTGGCAAACTGTCCCGAATCGTAGTCGGCCAGCCCGAGTACCTGTAGGGCTTCAGCGGACTGCGGCGCGATCTTTACGGCGTGCTCGGCTTGAGTCACTGCCTCCCGGTATTGCCCTCCGTCCAGCAGCATGACGGAGTACCACTCCAGCAGACCGGAATTTTCGGGCTGGAATTCGACGCAGCGTTTCATGTATTTTCGCGCTGCATCTCCTTCACTATGTTCGTAGGCATACTGGGCGGCGATGAAATAGGCCGACGCGGACTTTGAGGGGATGCCCTCGGCCTCGATGTCGGACAGTTCTCTTTCGTTGATCCGGCTGAAGCTCACTATACGGGAGTAAAGGGCGGTGGCGTCCGCGCCGTGCAATTGCGGAGACCGCGGCAGAGCGGCGGCAATTTCATGGTGCGAGATCTGATGACTGCCGCTGACGGGCGGAAAACTGGAGCCGGAATCCGCCGGGGGTGCGATCAATCCGCTTTGGGAGGTGCCAACGGAGATGCCAATCGAGGTGCCATGCTCGATGCTGCTGACCGATGACTTCGGCATGGAGTAATGAGTGCCGCCGACGGTGTATTCCACCTGCCCGTCTTTTTCGATGACCTGGTCGGCGGAGATGCTGGTTCCGTTCTTCAGGTGAATGACTTCCGCTTGGCAGATTCCTAGCATCGCCCCTAGAAAGGCTACGCAAACCCAGGGCTTCATTCCACGCCTCCGTCCAGCAACTTACATGATTTAGATGCCGGTGAGGGCGAAGCTCCTGGGCAATCCTCACAAATGGAGGACCGAGTTCCTGTATGGGAACGCCGGGCATGAGAGCAGATCATCCCTTAGGCAGACAATCATTATGAGGGGACTGTGTTGTCCACGGGTGTCAGCGCCCGGCGGGTCGCGTCGAGAGTATTGATCAGCGATTCCCGGGGCAGCTTCTGGATGATGGGTTCGATCAACCATCCCAGGCCGAGCGGCACATTGCGTGAGAGCGAGATGGCCCGGCACTCCACGACCACCCCGCCCTGTTTCTCCTGGAGTCTCCAGTAGGAATACAAACGCCAAATGAATCCGTAGCCGGTGTCGGGCGGCAGGATTGTTTCATTTTGGCTTCCGGCTCCCTCTACCTCAAGAATCCGCGTGGTGTAAGACTGGCAAAGCCAGCGTGTGTCGTTCAACGAGGAATAGTGCACGTCATGATACGTATCGAGGACTACCGTAATGATCTTCTTTTTGAGGAGGCGCAAATAAATCTGGAAGTCGTTTCCCTTGTTGCTCAACAGCTTTGAGTCGATCACCTCAGGCTGGTAGATGTTCTTGTGATTGTTGTAGTCCTGCACCAGCCGCACAGTCTGCTTGACTGTGGCGCCGGGAATCAGCACGGCCCCAGTCCAGTCATGAATCAGACCATTCGGCACTCTGACCGGGCCTCGGCCCGACCAGAATTGAGCGAGGATTTTTCCTTGGCGGAGTTGCTGTGCTCTCTCCGGACTGGCGTCAGACCACAGGAATGAATTGCTTCCATGCAGCGTCTGCTCCATGGCCGCTTCGGCTTCGCGGATATACGCATCGAAGGCCTGCAACGTCTCGGGCTTGAGCTGTACCTTCTGTGCAGTCTGCGCCATGAATCTCCGACCTACTCAGAATTTGAACCGAAGCGTGGCGACGCGCAGCCAGGGATTCTGTTCCACTCTGCATGCTGGTGCGATTGGCGCCAGTTCCCCTCCGGGTGGCTAAGTATGCGGAACTTCCGAGAAGTGTCCCCAGGTTTGTTCACGAGTGCAAAGCTGCCGCCTGAGCTCCACGTAATTGAGCATGCGCACGGTCGCATTCATTGCAGCCACGAGCTGATCCGGAGCCACGGCGCGGGTGGTGAAGAGTTTTCCGTCGCTGCGCCAGGTGATGGTCGCCTCGGTGAGCGCTCCGCTGGTGCCTTTGCGGGAGATCCCGATGCGATAGTCCATGAGTTCAGGCATGTTCTTCCAGACCTTGCGCAGCGCTTTGATGAATGCGTCAAACTGTCCATCGCCCTCGCTTTGTGCCGTAAGCTGCTGGTTGTTGCAGCTCAGTTCAAGGCTGACCTTCGGAGGGGTTCCTTTTTTCAAGGCGAATTCGTAGTTGACCAACCTGACCCCATTCTCCTTTTCGCCGAAGATTTCGTGCAGCAGGAGAATGATGTCGGCTTGGGTCACGCTGACTTTCTCGTCGCCCAGCTCTTTTACCTTGGCGAGCAGCATGCGCTGCTGCTCCGGGGTGATCTCGATTCCAAGCTCTTTGCAGTTGTGCTCAATCGATGCGATTCCGGCAGTCTTGCCGAGGTCGTAACCGCGCTTGAGTCCAAAGCGCTTGGGATCAAGCCTGTTCTGATAGAGCTTTCCCTTTTTATCGCCGTCGGCATGCACCCCGCAACCCTGGATGGCGCTGATGCGGCCGACCACTGGAGCGTTGGGAGCGGGTGCGATACCGCTGATTCCGGCCACCAGATCGCTGAGCATGGCGAGCGAGCGCTCTTTGACATTGCTGTTCATGTCAAACAGATCCCGCGCGGCCACCACCAGCGTCGCCAGATTGGTATTGCCCGCGCGCTCGCCAATTCCGTTCACCGTAACGTGCACGCGTCCGGCACCAGAGCGCAACGCGGCAATCGCATTGGGCACCGCCAGGCCGTAATCGTTGTGACCATGGAAATCGAGCGGCAGGTCGAAGCTCTCGCGCATGGTGCGCACGTAGATTTCTGTCTGTTCCGGGGCCAGAATGCCGAGCGTATCGCACAACATCACGCGCCCAATGGGCAACTTGGAGAGGCCGCCGGTAAGCGTCATTACATAGCCCTGGGAATCACGAATGCCTTGCGACCAGTCCTCCAGGTACACGTTGACGCTCAGGCCGTTCTGGCTGGCGTACTCAACCGTGCGCTGAATGTCGGCGAGATGCGCTTCGACGGACTTCCGAAGCTGAACCGTGCAATGGTGCTCCGATCCCTTGGCGAGCAGGTTCAGAACCCGTCCGCCGTGCTGCACAATCCAGTCCACCGACTTGGTACCGTCAACAAAACCAAGGATTTCAACTTTGTCCGCAACGTCGCGGGCTTTTGCCCAGTCCATTATGTTTCGAACTGCGAGTGCCTCTCCTTTAGAAACTCCCGCTGACCCGACTTCGATGGCATCGACACCCGATCTGAGCAAGGCTTCAGCGATAACCAGCTTTTCATCAGCCGAAAAGCTGACACCTGGCGTCTGCTCCCCATCCCGGAGTGTCGTATCCATTACCTCTATGTTTCGCACTCTGCTCTCCCGCAGCGCTCCTAAAGGCACTACTCAGTATTATATGCAACAACCGGCCTTCAACGGGACAGGATTGTACCCAGAGGCATTGCTGATCAGGCAGGAAGAGAGAAGAGACTGGAAGTTATAGGTGCCACGAAAAGTAGAACAGCAGCGTGAAGATCAGGATCGGAATCAGCGCCATTGGCCCGACGAAAAGAGCACCTCGCAGCCATGACAAGGATATATGCTGTTGCTCCTCCGCGCATTTTCCTGAGGGCGCGTCCACACTGGCAGGTGAGTCACGTCTGAATAGGGCACCGCAACCAGTTCGGCATAAGTCGCATTGGAGAGCGCAAATACGCGCTCCCCGGGCTTGAAGTGCTTCACATTCGTGCCCACAGCGCGCGCCACACCACTCACGTCGCGTGGCGCTACCGGGGCGAGCGGGTCGTCAAGTTTTGTTTCTTTGGTGATCATTTGAGATCAAAATAGAAACATGAAGCGTTCCGGCACCGCCGATCTCCCTCTGCACGGAGGCCGAGTACCAGCTTGGCTGAGTGAACGTATGACTCAGCTTGGCACCGTGATTGTGGAGCACATTGTTGCCGCGTATGGCGCTTCGGAGTTTCTCACCCGGTTGAGCGATCCCTTCTGGTTTCAGGCCCTGGGCTGCGTCATGGGGATGGACTGGCACTCTTCGGGGATCACAACTTCGGTGATGGGCGCGCTCAAACGTGGCCTCAATCCGCATTCCTCCGAGGTTGGTATCCGCATCTGCGGAGGACGCGGGCGTCATTCCCGTCGCACGCCCGACGAATTACGTGAATTTTCTGACCACACTGGGCTGGACGGCGATGCACTCGCCCGCACCAGCCGCCTCACCGCCCGGGTGGATAACAATGCGATCGGCGACGGCTTTCAGCTCTACCTGCATTCGTTCGTCGTCAGCACTTCGGGAGAATGGGCGGTCATTCAGCAGGGCATGAATCCTTCCAGCCATCTGGCTCGCCGCTACCACTGGCACTCGCCTGCGGTTCGCGATTTCACGTCGAACCCACACACCGCAATTCTCGGCCAGCCGCAGGGAATCATCTTGAACTTAGTTGACGCGCGCGCCTCGAGCGCCCAGCAGGCTCTGCTGAAGATTGTTCGGGAACCGGTTGAGTCTTCGCTTTCTGAGGTTCGCAAACTTACCATGCCGGCGCATCACGATGTTCGCCCACAGGACGTCGACCTCAAGCGTCTTGGCGCCGTACTGGCGGTTGCGCACCAGCAGGAGTTGCGTGATTTTGCTTCCTTGTTGCTGGTCGAAGGGCTCGGACCGCGCACCCTTCAGTCGCTGGCTCTGATTGCCGAGGTTATGCACGGCACAGCCAGCCGTTTTTCAGACCCCGCGCGATTTTCCTTCGCGCATGGCGGCAAAGACGGCCACCCGTTTCCTGTGCCGCTGAAAACCTATGACGAGTCCATCGCCGTTCTGCGCCGGGCGCTCGATGCCGCACGCGTCGACCATACGGAAAAACTCCAAGGCTTCCGCCGCCTTGATCGTCTCACCCGAGCGGTGGAAGAACAGCGGCAGCCTCTGGCGGATTTCAGCGCTGCCATAGATCACGAGCACGCCATCTCAGCCTCCCTCGACGGACGCACGGTACTGGAGCGCGAACCACATTCGCCAGGAAAGAAAGGGACTAAGGCTTCCACGCAACTCTCGCTGTTTGCGGATTAGGTTGGCATTTCTGCCCTGAGAATTCCAAAGTTTGGGTAGAGGTCAGCAGTGGTGCAGGTAATTTCGATATGCCTTAGAATGGTTATTAGGGTGGGTTCGGGAGCGATCCCTGCGAAGATGGCCGCTGTTTGCTCTCCATGCCTTTAGAAGATTTTTCATGACCATGCCTCCTCTCAATGTGATGTCGCTGATCAGCTCAATCGCCGGTGCGATTGCGGTCATGATTTGGCGGGTTCGGGAATCGCGCACCGCAGTCTCGGCAAAGAAGATCATCATCCCGCCTTTAGGAATGGCCACGGGATTCATGATGTTTGTTGTACCTGCGTTTCGGGTGCCGTGGACCTGGGCGGCTGCAGCGTTCCTGGGAGGAGCGCTCGGGCTGGCTTATCCGTTGCTGCGGACCTCACGCCTTGTACGCGAAGGTGAGACCGTGATGGCGCAGCGGTCGCACGCGTTCTTCGCCGTCATTATTCTGCTGGCTGGAATCCGGGTAGCGGCACGCGGCTATCTGGATACGGTACTGTCGGTCCAGCAAACCGCGGCGCTGTTCTTTATACTGGCCTTCGGAATGATCTTGCGCTGGCGGACCGAGATGTTCTTCCAATATCGCGCGCTTGTGAACGAACCGCGTTCCTCTTGATGAGGCTGTCATTGCTCGCTGAGTTCATGAGCAGCAAATGTAGTTCTCGCACTCGCCTTACGTCCAGCCAGCATGTCATTGAGCGCCGTGAGCGGCAGCAGTTTGATCAGTGGAATGACCACGGCGGTAAAACGTTCATCGGAAAAGAAGGCGCCGGAAAAAATCCACATTCGCATCATCACCACGTTCCTATTGCCGCTTGTGCATTGAGCTCAAGTTCCATGAAGCCGGTTTGCGAAGCTTTGGCCACTGCCGTCTCTTTACATTTTTTAACCAAGTCAACGAAGCAAAACGCAGTGCCTGCGCGTACCGTGGTTGTTGATGACTCAGAGCTTTCCGGGCAAGACCGGCGCACGCATTTTCGTTGCAGAAATAGGAAAAGCAAAAGCTGCCGGGCGAATGAAAGATGGCACGGCCACGCATCGGGCATTAAGCTATCCAGTGCATGTTGAATTACGATCTATACGCGTCCGCATGAGGGTGATGCGAGGAGAACGGATATCCTCAATCACATGTGCACCAAGTCTCGGGTCGCAGGCGAGACTCTGTCAGAAATACAAGGCTACGCAAGAAGGAAGATGAAATGGAAAATCCTCCCACTCCCCCAGTTCGTCCTGATGAACCGTCTTCCCGCCCCGTACCGAATCGCTCCAAGATGCGGCGCGCGATTTTCTGGGTGTTGGTTCTGCTGGTTTTTGCCGGCCTGTTCCTATTAGTTCTGCGCACGCAGAACACGCCACAGGCGGCAGCGCAACTGGGGAAGCGCGGAGCCGCGAGCGGTCCGGTTTCGGTAATTCCGGCCACCGCGCAGAAAAGCAATATTGGAGTTTATCTGGAAGCCATCGGCACGGTGACGCCGGTCTATACCAGCTCCGTCACGAGCCAGGTAACAGGCATGGTGAACGCGGTGCATTACCGCGAAGGCCAACTGGTCCACAAGGGCCAGGCGCTGATCGACATTGACCCGCGCCCCTTCGAGGCGCAGCTTGCACAGGCGCAAGGCACGCTGGAAAAGGACACCCAGACTCTGGCGCAGGCCACCATGGACCTGGAGCGCTATCGCGCGGCGTGGGCCCGGAATGGGATCGCTAAGCAGACCCTGGACGACCAGGAAAAGATCGTGTTGCAGTACCAGGGAGTAGTGAAGTCCGATCAGGGCACAGTGCAATATGACAAGGTGCAACTCGGCTACTGCCACATTACAGCGCCCTTCAACGGGCGCGCCGGACTACGGCTGGTTGACCCCGGAAATGTGGTGCAGGCCAACGGCACGAATCCGCTGGTGGTGATTACCCAGGAGCAGCCGATCACGGTCATCTTTACCATTGCCGAAGATGCAATCGACCAGGTTGAAGCCCAGCTCCGGCAGGCTCACCAGCTCACGGTGGAGGCTCTTGACCGCGCCGCAGAAAAGAAGATTGCCAGCGGCAAACTCTTGACCCTGGACAACCAGATTGACACGGCTACCGGCACGGTCAAACTGCGTGCCATCTTTGACAACAAGGACGACGCTCTGTTCCCCAACCAGTTTGTCAATGCGCGCCTGCTGGTGAAGACGCTGAACGATGTGACACTGATTCCGACGTCGGCCATCCAGCACAATGGACAGACCGCGTTCGTTTACGTGATTCAGAGCGGAACGGCGGAGATGCGCACGATAAAGCCTGGTGCCTCCGATGGCGGCATGACCGCAGTGGAAGGTATCCAACCAGGAGACGTAGTGGCTAACAGCAGCTTTGAGAAGCTGCAACCAAACGCCAAGGTGGCCATCGCACAGACAACGCAATCCGGCGGCAAGAGCGGGGGCAGCGCGCAGTGAGTCCGTCACGCCCATTCATTCTGCGGCCGGTGGCGACCTCGCTGCTGATGGCAGCCATTCTACTTGTGGGCATCGTCGCCTACACGCAGTTGCCGGTTTCCGCCCTGCCGCAGGTGGATTACCCGACGATTCAAGTTCTGACCTTCTATCCCGGCGCAAGCCCGGACGTGGTGGCCACCACGGTGACAGCACCGCTGGAACGGCAGTTCGGCCAGTTGCAGGGGCTGAGCCAGATGACCTCGACAAGTTCGGGGACCACCTCGGTCATTGTGCTGCAGTTCAACCTGAGTCTCAGCATTGACGTGGCGGAAGAAGAGGTGCAGTCGGCAATCAATGCGTCGCAGAGCTACCTGCCCAGCGTACTTCCGGCACCGCCCATCTACAGCAAGACAAACCCCGCCGACGCGCCGATTCTCACGCTCGCCATCACCTCGGACTCGATGCCCCTCTCGCAGGTGGAAGACCTGGTGGATACGCGGCTTGCGCCGAAGCTCTCGCAATTGAACGGCGTCGGCCTGGTGAGCATCAGCGGCGGGCAGAAACCGGCAGTGCGCATCCAGGCAAATCCAGCGGCGCTTGCCTCCTATGGCCTGACCCTGGAACAGCTTCGTACGGCTCTCATCCAGACCAGCGTGAACGCAGCCAAGGGCAACTTCGACGGGCCGCGGCAGAATTACCAGATCGACGCCAACGATCAGCTGCAACGCAGCGTGGATTACAAAGACGTGGTGGTTGCCTACCGCAACGGAGCACCGGTAGTGCTGAAGAACGTGGCCCGGGTTGTGGATGGGGTTGAGAATGCGAACCAGGCGGCGTGGATGAACCAGACGCCTGCAGTCATTCTCAACATTCAGCGGCAGCCCGGCGCAAACACCATCAGCGTAGTCAAGAGCATCAAGGCGCTTCTGCCGCAGCTTGAGACCAACCTGCCTGCGGCCATCAAGGTGACGCAGATGACCGACCTTACGGTGCCGATCAAGGCCTCGGTTTCTGACGTTGAGTTCGAACTGATGCTGACGGTGGTTCTGGTCGTGCTGGTCATCTTCCTGTTCCTGCGCAGCATTCGCGCCACCATCATTCCTGCGGTGGCGGTACCGATCTCGCTGGTGGGCACGCTGGGTGCGATGTACGTGCTGGGCTATAGCCTCGACAACCTCTCCATGATGGCGCTAACGATTGCCACCGGATTCGTGGTGGACGACGCAATCGTGATGATCGAGAACATCTCGCGCTATCTGGAAGAGGGCGATTCGCCGATGGACGCCGCGCTCAAGGGCGCCGAGCAAATCGGCTTCACGATTCTGTCGCTCACCATTTCGCTGATTGCGGTGCTGATTCCGCTGCTGTTCATGGGCGACGTCGTCGGGAGGCTGTTCCGTGAATTTGCGGTTACCCTGGCGGTAACGATTGTGATCTCGGCAGTGGTGTCTCTGACGCTGACGCCGATGATGTGCGCGCGTACCCTGCACTACGATCCAAAGGAACAACAAACGCGCTTGTATCGCGCCTCCGAGCGCGCGTTCGAGCGAATGATCGCCTTCTACGGGCGCACCCTGAAGTTTGTCCTCCGCTACCAGACAATCACTCTGCTGATTGCCTTGGGAACACTCGGACTGACGATTTTTCTCTATATCGTTGCCCCAAAGGGATTCTTCCCAGTGCAGGACACGGGCGTAATTCAAGGCATTTCGCAGGCCAGCGAAACTATCTCCTTCCAAGCCATGGCACAGAAGCAACAGGAGCTGGCGAAGGTGATTCTCGCCGATCCCGCGGTCCAGAGCCTTACTTCATTCATTGGGGCGGATGGCACCAACACGACCATGAACAGCGGACGCTTCTCGATCAACCTGAAGCCGCTGGAGCAGCGCGATCTGAACGCCTCCGACGTGATCCGCCGGTTGCAAGGGAAGCTGCAGAACGTGGACGGAATCAAGCTGTTCATGCAGCCGGTGCAAAACATCACGGTGGACGACCGGGTGAGCCGGACGCAGTATCAGTACACGCTGGAAGATCCCGACCCGGAAGAGCTGAACCTGTGGACCAACCGCTTTGTGCAGCAGATCAGCAGGCTGCCGCAAGTGGAAGACGTGGCCACGGACCAGCAGACCAGCGGACTGGCCGTTTCGATGATCATCGACCGGGTCACGGCTTCGCGCCTGGGCATTGCCCCCTACACGATCGACAACACGCTGTACGACGCCTATGGTCAGCGGCAGATCAGCACCATGTACACGCAGTTGAACCAGTACCACGTGATCCTTGAAACGGAGCCCGAATTTCAGACGGATCCGAGCAAACTGTCGAGTTTGTACATTCAGGCCAGCGCCTCGTCGGGCGCAAGCGGTGCCGGAGCCTCGACATCGTTTGCCTCCTCCAGTTCTGCATCCGCGGGCTCCAACAGTGTGACGTCTGCGGCCGCATACACGCCGTCTTCCAGCACACTGACCGCACCGGCGAATGCGCTGGCGTTGAACCCCAATAATTCCAATGCCACCACCAGCGCCGCTCCGGCCAACGCGGTGCCGTTGAGCGCGTTCACCCAGATCAAGCAAGTCAACACCCCGCTTTCGATCAACCACCAGGGGCAGTTCCCTTCCGTCACCGTCTCGTTCAACCTGTCGCCGAACGCCTCGCTGGGAGGCGCGATCAGCGCGATTAACAAGGTGCAGAAGGAGATGAACATGCCCGCCAGCCTTCAGGCCGGCTTCCAGGGAACGGCAGCCTCCTTCGAGAATTCGCTGTCCAACGAGGCGCTGCTCATTCTAGCGGCGCTGGTAACCGTATATATCGTGCTCGGAGTACTGTATGAGAGTTTCATCCACCCGATTACGATTCTCTCGACGCTGCCTTCGGCGGGAGTGGGCGCGCTGCTGGCGCTGATCCTCTTCCGGCAGGACCTGAGCGTAGTGGCCATCATCGGCATCATCCTGCTTATCGGCATCGTGAAGAAGAACGGCATTATGATGGTGGACTTTGCGCTGGAGGGCGAACGCAAGCACGGTAAGAACGCCACGGATGCAATCTATGACGCCTCCTTGTTACGCTTCCGGCCGATCATGATGACGACCATGGCCGCGCTGCTGGCGGGACTCCCCCTGGCGCTGGGCAGAGGCATCGGCTCGGAACTGCGGCGGCCGCTGGGTATCTGCATGGTGGGCGGGCTGCTGCTGAGCCAGGTGCTGACGCTGTATACCACGCCGGTGATCTACATCTTCTTCGACGGGCTGGCGCAGCGCTTCTCAGGCAAGAAATCAGGCGGCGGCCCCTCCGGCGAGCCTGGGCCGCAACCGGAGCAGTCATGAACCCGTCCCGGCTATTCATCGCCCGCCCGGTAGCCACGACGCTGCTGACGTTGGCGATCGCGCTGGCTGGGGCCATCGCCTTCAATGTGTTGCCGGTTTCACCGCTGCCGCAGGTGGATTATCCGACCATCTCGGTAGGCGCGGCGCTGCCGGGCGCCAGCGCGGACATCATGGCGGCTTCGGTGGCGACTCCGCTGGAGCGGCAATTGGGACACATCGCCGGGGTCACGGAGATGACCTCGACCAGTTCGCTTGGCACTACGGCGATCACACTTCAGTTCGACCTGAGCCGCAACATTGACGGAGCGGCGCGCGATGTGGAGGCCGCGATCAACGCGGCTCGCACCTACCTGCCCGCCAACCTGCCGGCCAACCCCACCTACCGCAAGGTGAATCCGGCCGACGCGCCGATCATGGTCATCGGCTTGACGTCGGACATCTATGATCGCGGCAAGCTGTACGATGAGGCTTCGACGATCGTGCAGCAGAAGCTCTCGCAGATTCAGGGAGTGGGGCAGGTTACCACGGGCGGCGGCGCCTTGCCTTCGGTGCGCGTCGATGTGAATCCCACCCAGCTCAACAGCTATGGGTTTTCGCTTGCCAGCATTCAGTCTCTGCTGAGTTTGCAGAATGCGCACCAGGCGCGCGGGCAACTCGCAAACGGCATTCAAACCGCGGACATCATCACCAACGACCAGATTCAGCATGCGGACGATTACAAGCCGCTGGTGGTCGGCTATAAGAACGGTGCAGCGGTGCGGCTGGCCGACGTAGCGACAGTGACCGATTCGGTGCAGAACATCCGTTCCGCCGGCTACCTCAACGGCAAGCCCGCCATTCCGATCATCATCTTCCGGCAGCCGGGCGCAAATATCATTCAGACGGTTGAAAACATTCGCCGGGAGCTGCCTTCCATCAAGGCCTCGATTCCAACGGATATCCAAACTACGATCGTGCTCGATCGCACCACTACCATCCGCGCCTCGGTGAAGGACGTTGAGCGCACGCTGATCATCTCGATCTTCCTGGTAGTGGCGGTAGTATTCCTCTTCCTTAGGAATCCTCGGGCCACGCTGATTCCAGCGGTGGCCGTGCCGGTTTCACTGATCGGCACCTTTGCGGTGATGTACCTGTTCGGGTTCAGCATTGACAATCTGTCGCTGATGGCGCTGACGATCTCCACCGGCTTCGTGGTAGACGATGCGATTGTGGTGATGGAAAACATCTCGCGCCATATCGAGAACGGCATGGCGCCCTATCCCGCAGCGCTGAAGGGCGCAAAAGAGATCGGCTTCACGGTTTTCTCGATCAGCGTCTCGCTGATCGCCGTGTTCATTCCGATTCTGCTGATGGGCGGAATTGTGGGACGTCTTTTTCGCGAATTTGCCATCACGCTTTCCACGGCCATCCTCGTGTCCATGGTCATTTCGCTCACCACAACGCCGGCCATGTGCGCGCATCTGCTGAAGCCGCACCACGAGAATCACGGGCGGCTCTACCAGATGAGCGACAAGTTTTTCGCCGGGATGCTAGCGCTCTACCGGCGCACTTTGCTGTGGGTGCTGGACAACCCAGGGCTCACGCTGACGGTGCTCGCACTGGTGATCGCACTCAACGTGGTCCTCGTGATGGCACTTCCCAAGGGCTTCTTCCCTCAGCAGGATACGGGAGTCATCTTTGGCGGCCTTCAGGGGCCGCAAGACGCTTCTTTCCCGGTAATGAAAGACTCGGTGCAGAAGCTGGTATCAGTGATTAAGAGCGACCCCGCCGTGGACAACGTGGTGGCATTCACGGGCGGCCAGGGCGCCACGAACGGCGGCTTTATTTTTATGGCTCTCAAACCGCTGGACGAGCGCAAGGTGGGAGTCACGCAGATTCTGGCCCGATTGCGTCCTAAAATGGCGGCCCTGCCGGTCGCCTCGGCTTTCCTCCAACCGGCGCAGGACCTGCGCATCGGCGGTCGCTCGAGCAACGCTCTTTACCAGTACACAATTCAGTCGGACAGTTCGGAGGAATTGGCGCACTGGGGTCCGATTCTGCTGGATGAAATGCGCAAGCTGCCGGGATTCCAGGATGTGAATTCCGACCAGCAGAACGGCGGACTGGACCATTATCTAACCTTCGACCGCGGCACCGCCGCGCGTCTGGGGATCACCACACAGGCCTTCGACTCGGCTTTGTACAGCGCTTTCGGGCAACAGGAAGTCTCGATCATCTACACCCAGCTCAACCAGTACTACGTGGTGCTGGAGGTTGCTCCGCAGTTCTACCAGAGCCCGGAGGGACTGAAATACATCTACCTGAATTCTGCCGGGAGCGGAAACACGCCGCTGCGTGCAGTCAGCCACGGCCAAACCAACAATATCCCTCTCTCGGTCAACCACACAGGTCTGTTCCCTTCGGTCACGGTGGCATTCAACCTGGGCGGCAGCATGGCGCTGAGCGATGCCACGCGCGAGGTGGCCAAGATGCAGCAGAAGTTGAATATGCCGCAGACGGTGCGCGGCTTTTTTGCCGGAACGGCGCAGGCCTACCAGAGCTCGCTGGCCTCGGAGCCGATTCTGATCGCCACGGCGTTGCTGGCGGTCTACATTGTGCTCGGGATTCTGTATGAGAGCCTGGTGCATCCGCTCACCATCATCTCGACGCTGCCCTCGGCGAGCGTTGGCGCCATGCTGGCGCTGATGCTGTTCAAGATCGACCTCAATGTCATCTCGATCATCGGCATCGTGCTGCTGATCGGCATCGTGAAGAAGAACGCCATCATGATGATCGACTTTGCCCTGGCTGCGGAACGCAACGAGGGCAAGAACACAACCGACGCAATCTTTGAAGCCTGCATGCTGCGCTTCCGGCCGATTCTGATGACGACGATGGCAGCCATCTTCGGCGCGCTGCCGCTGGCGTTCGGCACGGGCATCGGATCCGAGTTGCGGAGGCCACTGGGCATCACGATCGTCGGCGGCCTCATCATGAGCCAACTGCTGACGCTGTACACCACCCCCGTTGTTTATCTGGCTCTCGACCGCCTGCGCCTCCGGGTGTTGGGCAAGGAGCACGACTCGCTGCCGCCGACAAATGGAAGCGTTCCTGAAGGAGCCGTATAGCGGGAGTTCCCATGAAGAAAACTGGTACCAACATGCGCATGACCAAATTCAATCTTCCGTTGCAGCCCGGACTGCTAGCCTCCGCCGTACTCTGTTGCATGCTGGCCGGATGCGTGGTCGGCCCGAAGTATCACGCGCCCGCGACCCAGGCCCCGCCCGACTATAAGGAATCGCCCGCGAACCCGGCGCAGAAGCCAGCGGCACCGGCTCCCGCAAGCGCACCGGCCGACCCGACGCTCGGCGGACTGGGCGATTGGACGGTGGCCCAACCGAGAGATGGCTTGCTGCGCGGCAAGTGGTGGGAGATCTACAACGAGCCGGAGCTGAACTCTTTGGAAGAACAGCTCAACATCAATAACCAGAACATCAGGCAGTCATTTGAGAACTTCATGGCGGCACGCGCCATGGTGCGCGAAGCTCGCTCGCAGTATTTTCCGACCGTGACGGTTGGAGCTTCCGGATCGCGCTCGCGAGGCTCATCCAACTTGGGCAAAGCCGCCGCCGTGAGCGGCACAGCCCAAGGCGGTGCCACAACCACCTTTCTCGAACTGCCCGCCGATGTTACGTGGGAGCCCGATCTGTGGGGCAAGATTCGCAATACGGTGCGGCAGGCACAGTATTCCGCGCAACTGAGCGCCGCCGATCTCGAAAACGAACGCCTCAGCGAACAAGCAAGCCTGGCCACGTACTACTTTGAACTCCTCGGGCAGGACGCGCTGGAGCAGATTCTCCAGGCAACAGTCGAAGCTGACAAGAAAGCCCTTGACTACGCCCGCGCTCAGTATGAGACGGGAGTTGCGGACGAGATCGCCGTGTTACAAGCGGAGAGCACCCTGGAGAGCGTACAGTCCCAGCTCACCAATCTGGGCATCGCGCGCGCGCAGTACGAGCACGCAATCGCGACCCTTATCGGAAAACCGGCGTCGGATTTCTCGATTCCCGCGCGGCCTCTGCTGATCACCCCACCGGCAATTCCGGTCGGCCTCCCGTCGCAACTCCTGGAACGCCGCCCGGACATTGCTGCCGCCGAACGCACACTGGCCGCGGCCAACGCACAGATCGGCATTGCCCATGCCGCCTACTATCCGAACGTGTCCCTATCGGTTTCCGGAGGCTTTGAAAGCTCCGCCTGGAAGCATCTGCTTGATTGGCCGAGCCGCTTCTGGTCGATCGGCCCGTCGGTCTCGGAAACGATCTTCGACGCCGGATTGCGCCGTGCCGCGGTGAACCAGTACGTTGCTACCTACAACGCAAATTTAGCCGGATACCGCCAGACGGTGCTCACCGCCTTCCAGCAGGTCGAAGACAACCTAGCCGCTCTGCGCATCCTGACCGAGCAGATTCAGCATCAGCACAAGGCCGTAGAATCCACCAAACATGCGCTTGAGATGGAGACGACGCGCTACCAGACGGGTGTAGACCCCTACATTGACGTGCTAACCGAGCAAAATGCGCTGCTCGCCGCCCAGCAAGTCATGGCGCAGATCGAGATTCAGCGCGCGACCGCCTCCGTGCAGCTCATCGAGGCGCTCGGCGGCGGTTGGGATCGCTCGCAACTGCCAACGCCCCAGCAGGTCACGGCCAAACCAGCGAGCTCCGAAACGGCGCTGCAGCCTTAGCGCAGTGAGAAGTCAGTGAAGGTGTTGTGATGGAGTCAGGTGAGCACGCGGCCAGCGCAAGCCCCGGGGCTTGCGCATTTTCTTGTTCTTGCGCTGGTGAGGTCGGCTGGCGAATTACTGCCAGCTTACGCTGTGCCGCTTGAGCCACCAGCATGGAGGATTCCACTGCGCGGCTGCGTACTGAGGAAAAATTGCGCGCGCGCAGTTCTCGCTGGCAGTGCCGAGGTAGTCATACTCCGTCTTTTGTCCCTTGAGTGGAGTTTTGAGGAACTGATCCACTGGAACGCTCTGCAACCCTGCTCCGCGGCTTAGCCGCACTTCAAAGACGCCTGCGTCGGCGGCGTAGAAGACGACAAGGGCGATCAGCAGATACTTCGCGGTATGTCCAACGTAACCTAAGAAGCTCATGCGTATCTGTCCAAGATTGCAGAATAGCTCAACCTGTCTTGATTCGGCTGAAAAAACACCACTCCGGCAGTTACTTCACATCAGCAGGCATTTGGAGGGGCGCTAGTTTTTCCACCTCCGAGATCATCGCCTCCAAGCTCACGCGAATGCCTTCACCCCAGAAGGTTTCTTCGGTTGGATTGAGTCCGAATGGTTGAAGAAGTTCGAACACACTTTTCGTCGCACCAGAACGGAGCAGGTCGAGATAGAGCGGCTCAAACCGGCTACCGAGGCTTAGCTGCTGGGCATACAAACTCTGCGTCAAGAGCTCGCCAAACGCATAACCGTATACGTAAAACGGCCGATGAAAATGCGAAACATACGACCAGAGATGGCTGGCGTTTTCATACGTGAACACCTCACCATCTTCTCCGTACAGCTCTTTCGCTGTCGTAAGCCACAAGTCATCAAGCTCTTCCACGGACAATTTCTTGGGGTCACGCCATTCCATATATTCCGCATTCATGCCGTGGACTCGGCGCTCAAAATTCGAAAACCCGATTTGCCGCACGACGGTGTTCAGCATTCCTTCAATCTTCTGGGTTATCAGCGCAAGCAGCGCTGTATTATCTCCTTTCTCAGCAAGCTGCTTCCTGAGAAAACTGAATGTCGTCATTTCGCCGAAGACGGAAGCGGTCTCGCAGTATGCAATCGGAGGATGAAACATCAGGGGCCCCTGCGCTTCGCCGGCCAGAATGCCATGAACGCCGTGGCCGAGTTCATGCGCGAGTGTCATTACGTCGTGATTCGAACCCAGATAATTCAAGAACGTGAACGATTGCGGCCGGTTTCCGGGAAGCACAAATGAACAATTAAAAGCCCCGCCGCGTTTGCCGGTAGTCGCCGGAACGTCAATACGCTTGGACGCAATGAAATCCTGGATGATGCCGGTGAGCGTGGGACTGAAACTTTCATAGGCCGCAAGAACCGTGGAGATGGCGTTGTCATACGGCACCACTGTGGTATCGGTAAACGGCAAGGGAGCATTGCGATCGCTCCACTTGAGAGTCTTCATGCCGAGCAGCCCAGCCTTCAGACGGTAGTAACGGCGCGCCAGCGGTCCGGCTACGTTCTTTACGGCATTGTGCAGCGCATCGACAACCACGTCGGGAATACGGTTCTCCTTATTCCTCGACTCCATCGGATTGCGGTACTGACGTTCCTTGCGCTCCACTGCGGCCTTGCCCACGATTACATAGAGCGTCTGCGCCGAGTATTTAGCGAAATATCCTCCCAGCCCATCATTGATCGCCTTCTGCACCTCCGCACGAAGAGCGGCATCTTTCGAATTTGTGAGAATGTCGAGCATCTCGGTCAGGTTCTTCTGCTCGCCCTTGTGGTCAAAGCGAAGGTCGGCCTCGCATTCGTCAAAGAACTCATCCCACGAGGACGGGCCAAAGGGAGCGCGCTTGGTAAGCGCAGCTTCCACCGGTTCGCTCAAGAAGTGCGGTTTGAAGATTCGCTGATGCTCAATCCACGGCCGATGCCTTTGGACTACAGGATCGGTTGCATACCATTTCTCAAGCGTCACGTCGTCGAGCGCGACTAACTCCAATTCGAAGAACGTCAAATACTCGCCTTGAACTTGGCTCATCGTCTGCTGCGCCGCGGCGATCTTCGCCTTCACCGCCTCATTCGTTACGTCTAAACTTTGCTGGAGAGAGAGATAGACCATGATCTTTCCCCCGAGCATATCCAGCTCTGAATAGTCGGAAATCGCCGCGCCCAGCTTATCGGCCAGCTTTCCTTTGTAATTCAAGCTGAATTGCTGGGCGTACGTGGTGAATTCCGCAATGTCCTGATCGATTTGCGGATCACTGATTGCAGAGTAAATGGAGGTCAAATCCCAGCGGACGTTGCTATCGGCGGTGTGATGACTAGACATAAGTTGTAAGCTCGGATGCACTCGAACTCCACATTTTAGCAGGCAACGCGTCCCGCTGTGCGCCCGAGCAGTCTGTCCGCCTACTGCAGTTCGACGATGATCGGGGTATGATCCGACGGTTTCTCCTGCGCCCGAGGCTCCTTATCGATCTCGCAACTCGTTAGCCGCTCGGCCAACTTCGGAGACAGCAGGAGATGGTCGATGCGAATACCGCGATTGTGCTCGAACGCCTGCCGGAAGTAATCCCAGAAGGTGAATTGCCCGGTCGCCTCTGGATGCAGCGAGCGGAAGGCATCGGTGTAGCCCATGCTGAGCAGCGCACGGTATCTGGCTCGCGGCTCCGGTTGGAACAGCGCATCATGAATCCACGAGGAAGGCTTGTGACAGTCAATATCCTCGGGAATGACATTGAAGTCGCCGCCAATCAGCACGGGCACACCTTTTTCCAGCCAGGCGCACATTTGCTGATTCAGTCGATCCATCCAGGCCAGCTTATAAACGAACTTATCGCTGCCTACCGGGTTGCCGTTGGGAAGGTAAACATTGACGATGCGGATGCCCATGATCGTCGTTTCCAAATATCGCGCGTGACTGTCTGCCTCATCTCCGGCGAGCGTTGTGTTGATCGTCTCGATAGGGTGGCGCGACAAAATCGCGACGCCGTTATAGGTCTTTTGCGTTACAGCCACGCTTTCATAGCCCAGCTCTTTGAACACCGTGGCTGGAAACTCCGTCCCCTTCAGCTCCTGCAGCAGCAGTACATCGGGCTCGCGCGCCTTCAGCCACGCTATGACATGGTTCAACCGCGCACGAATCGAATTGACATTCCAACTAGCGATTTTGATGACCGTCCCTCCGCTTCTCTGTGGTGCTGGCAGATCACTTCAAGGAACGATTCGCAGGACGATCAGGCTCACCTCATATCATTGCGATCAAAGAAACCGTACCCTCGTCGTCTCCGCCCTCATCAGCATACAACGCAGTGATCGGCTTGTGTCGAGATGAAATCATGGTCACCGAGCGCAAATCGCCGGTGTATTAATTAGGTGCCCGGTGGCGATCCTCTCCTCCGAATTCATAGACGCGAATTCATAGCGCGAGTTAAAGGGCAATTCTAAACTCTAAAGTTTTTTCGAGCCGCTAAACTTTAACGATTCTTACATACCCGGCCGAAGCCGTTGTGTCTAAATCTAGAAGCGGGAACTGAGTGCACCGGCCACAGGGGTATCGTGAGCATTCCCAGCGAAGCCCAAGGCAATGCATATTCGCGATGCCTCCGCACAAGTGTGGGATGCAGATGCACTCTCAGCTATTTGGGTTTCTTTCTTGCGATGCATTTCTTCGCATTTTCATTGACATTATTCGCCCAAGCAAACAACGGTGTCATCCGCGGACCCAGGCCGAAATGAGGATAGCCGTTCGCCACAAATCCGGACAAATCTTCCACGCACAATCAGTGAGAGTCACACGCATCGGTGATGAGCGTCGCATCCGATTCTTCTCCCGCGGAACAATATGGGGGGCATGGGAGGCATCCTTAAACTCGCCTATAAGCTGCTGGTCAACGACAAGGCAAAGTTCCTTACGTTGCTTGTTGGCATCAGTTTCGCGGTGTTCCTGATGATCATGATGCTGTCGATGTTTGCTGGTGTGCTGAACCGCGCGTCGTCCACGGTTATCAACATCGGCGCAAACGTCTGGGTGATGGATCCTGCTGTTCAGACTGTCGCCAACACGATCGGGATGCCAGACTATATGCTCGATGCAACGCGCAGCATGCGTGGAGTAAAGTATGCCGTCCCGCTTTTCTCTGGAGGAGCGCTGGTAAAGCTGGAAAACGGCACATATCAGTCTGTCACGGTAGTAGGGCTTGATGATGCTAGCCTCTTTGGCAGGCCGCAGATGTCTGAAGGGCGCATCGAGGATATCTATGCGGAGAACTCGTTCATTGTGGTGCACGATTCGGAATTTGCCAAACTCGGCAGTCCCAAAGTCGGAACAACTTTTGAACTGAATGACCATCGAGGGATGATCGTTGGAATCGCACAGGTCACGACCAGTAGTCTCTTCGGCGTACCTACCTTGTACACAACCTATAACCGTGCGATCCAGTACATTCCCAACCCGCGCTTCACGATCTCATACATCCTAATCGAGCCAAAGAGTCCAGGCGATGTCCCGCTAATCCAGCAGCAGGTCCATGCGCTTGGCTATCTGGCACTGACGCGGGAACAGTTCCAGCAGAGAATTTCCAATTTCTACAAGTACCAGACCGGCATAGGAATGAATATTCTCCTCATGACAGGCATTAGCTTCATCGTGGGATTATCAATCTCGGGGCAGACCTTCTACACCTTCATTCTCGAGAATCTTGATAAGTTCGGCGCGCTAAAGGCCATCGGCACTAACAGCCGCGTGCTGATCTTCATGATCCTCTTTCAGGCAACCTTCACGGCGCTGGCCGGCTACGGCCTGGGCGTCGGCTTATGCACACTTACGACAACGCTCGCCAAGTTGCGGCTTCCGGATTACGCCTCGCGCATTACATACCCCAACCTGGCCCTGGCTTTTGTGATGGTCGTCATCATCGCGGCAGTCTCAAGTTACATCGGCGTGCGCAGGGTGCTCCGTATTGAGCCCTTCGACATTTTCCGAGGATGAGATGGGAAGCACTGCGATCAAAGCCGACGGCATCGTGAAGTGGTTTGGGGAAGGAGAAGCCCGGACTACGGCACTGCGGGATGTTCATCTGGAACTGGAGTTCGGCGAGATGGTCTATGTCGTCGGCCCGTCAGGCAGCGGGAAAACCACTCTATTGAGTGTTCTCTCTGGAATTTTGCGACCGGACGCGGGTACGGTGTTGAGCGAAGGATTGAATCTCTGGTCGCTCACGAATGACGAACTGGCCACGTTCCGGCTTCACAAGATCGGCTTTGTCTTCCAGGACTACCATCTCTTCCCCCGCCTTACGACAGCCGAAAACGTTGCCATTCCGCTCATCCTAAAGCGAAAGAACTGGGACGAAGCGCTCGATGCAGCCACGAAGTATCTCGAGATCGTCGGGCTGAAGAACCGTGCGAATCTTCCGCCAGTGAAACTCAGCGGCGGTGAGCAACAGCGCGTGGCCATTGCCCGAGCCATGGTGAGCCAGCCGGACATTCTCATCATGGATGAGCCCACTGCTTCTCTGGACGGCGATACCGGCCGGTCAATTGTCAGCTTCGTCAAAGAAAAGTTTCTCAATGGAAGCCGCTGCATTCTTATCGTCACGCACGACAGCAGAATCTATGAGTTTGCGAGCAGAATCTTGCACATGGAGGACGGCAGGCTCACTGGCGAAGAAAGGGTAACCCAATGAAAAACAAATGGCTGTTTATCCTCTCGGCAGCCGGCGTACTGGGTGCGTGCTATGCTGCTTATTTTTCAACGTTGACCAAAGCAGCACAGGCACCAGTCTTCCAGCCGGCGTCGAACCCCTACTCGGATGGTATCTACGCGGAAGGCATTGTGGAGAGCGCGCAATCGAGCGGAGAAAACATCAACATATATCCGGAAGTCGCGGGCACAGTGAAACAGATCTTCGTCAGCGAAGGGCAAAAGGTCCAGAAAGATATGCCGTTGCTGCTAATTGACGACTCCATCCAGCGGGCCACGGCAGAGCAGCAGCTTTCGCAGTCGCAGGCAGCACTGGCCACGCTCCGGGAACTAAAGGCGGAGCCGCGCAAAGAAACGTTGGATGTCACCGTGGCGCAGGTGCAGGCAGCGCAGGCAAGCCTGAAGACGGCGACCGATGCATTGGAGAAACAGCAGGCGGCCTACACCATCGACCCGCGATCGATCAGCAAGGATGCCCTCGACAGCGCAATCAATGCGAAGGCAGTGGCTGAGACAAATCTGGAGGTGGCGCGAAGACAGTACGCACTCACGAAGGCCGGCGCGTGGGTCTACGACATCAATAATCAGGAAAAACAGTATACCGCTCTAAAGAAGGCCTATGCCGCCTCAAGCGCGCTCCTCTCCAAGTACACCTTGCGAGCGTCGCAGGACGGTGTAGTGCTCTCTATCAACACCGTCGCTGGGGCATACGTATCTTCGCAGGGGGCCTATGACACATACACGCAGGGGTCCAATCCGGTTATTGCGCTGAGCAATGGCGGCGAGCACCTGAATGTGCGCTGTTACGTGGATGAAATCCTAGTTTCCCGTCTACCGTCGTCATCGCAAATCAAAGCGCGCATGTTCATCCGCGGAACGAACACGGAGATTCCTCTCACCTTCGAACGCATTCAGCCTTTCGTTTCGCCAAAAATTGAGCTGTCAAACCAGCGGCAGGAGCGAGTTGATGTGAGGGTACTTCCGGTCATCTTCCGCTTGGACCGGCCAAAGAACGCAAATCTCTATCCCGGCGAACTGGTGGATGTCTACATCGGCCACTAACTGTTCCACATGCAGGAGAGGCAATGAAGATCGACAGATTTGATAGCGCCGTAGGTCGAGTTGCGCTGGCCTCATTTGTCACGCTGTTCCTGCTCTCAAATGGCTGCAGCGTCGGCCCGAAGTATCACCCGCCAGTTGTGCAGACAGCCCCGGCATATAAGGAACTGGACACTTCCACCTGGAAGACCGCCGAGCCGAAAGACAACATCGTTCGCGGCAGGTGGTGGGAAGTGTTTCAGGACCCGCAACTGAATGCTCTGGAAGAGCGTGTTGACGCAGCAAATCCGAACATCGCCGCCGCCGCATCCGTCTACGCCGCCGCACGAGCCGTGGTAAAACAGACCCGCTCCCAATATTTCCCAACCGTGACAACAACGCCGTCAATCACCAACGCGCGCATACCTGTTGTTCCGTATTCGTCAACCGCCAAGGCAACGACGTATACCGAGTACAGCTTTCCGATGACCGCGTCCTGGGAGCCTGATCTCTGGGCGCGAGTGCGGAAAAGTGTTCAGGTAAGCGCCTACACGGCACAGGCCAGCGCTGCCGATCTCGAGAACGTGCGACTACTTGCACACGCGGATCTTGCCGCAGATTACTTTCAGCTTCGTGGGGTTGAGGCGCAAAAGCAAATCCTCGACGCCACCATCGTTGCCTGGAAGGACTATCTCGACTTGACCCGAGGGCTTTACAAAAGTGGTCTGGATGCCGATGAAGCCGTGGCCGCCGCCGAGTCACAACTGGAAGCGGCGCAGGCGCAGGATACCAATCTTGGCATTGCCCGAGCCCAATACGAGCACGCTATTGCGATTCTGATTGGAGAGTCACCTTCCACATATTCTCTCTCTGCGGCGTCGAAAGAAATCCATCTTCCACAGATTCCTCCCGGGGTTCCGGCGGAGCTTCTGGAGAGGCGGCCGGACATCGCAGCGGCAGAGCGCGCGATGGCCTCGGCCAATGCCCAGATCGGTGTGGCAAAGGCGGCTTATTTCCCGAATATAACCCTGAGCGCGACCGGAGGAATCGAAAGCCTGTCTTTGGCCGACTGGTTTACCTGGCCGAGCCGCCTCTGGTCCCTCGGTCCTGCCGCAGCCGAGACCCTGTTCGATGCAGGACTGCGCCGGGCAACGGTCCGCCAGTATCAGGCACAGTACGACGAGACCACCGCAAATTACAGGCAGACAGTTCTGACGGCATTCCAGCAGGTTGAGGACAACCTGGCAGCGCTGCGCATTCTGGCCCAGGACCTGCAAGAGCAGGATGCGGCAGTGCAATCTGCAAAGAGGTATTTGAGCCAGGCTACAGTGCGGAATACGGCTGGGCTGGATCCGTATCTCAATGTGCTCACCGCGCAAGTAAGTTTACTTGTGTATCAGCAGACCTACGTCAATTTTCAGACGCAGCAGAGGATCGCCAGCGTGCAGCTCATCGAGGCGCTGGGCGGGGGCTGGGATGCGTCGCAACTTCCCTCACCAAAGCACATTGCGAACAGTAATTCCAATTCCCAGGGCAGCGGAAAATGAAAACCTGCCTCACACGCTCAGAACTGGAATCGGCACCGCACAGATGATCGCGTAACCGTAAATCCTCAGGTTGCCGCCGTACGGATAACACTCGGTAACCAGCAAATCCGCCTTCGTCTGCATCGCCGCCTGGCTAAGAACCCTGGGCACGTCACCACTACCTATGAATACGTCTGTCTTGATGCCCATGTCTCGCTGGAGTTCAGCAAGATGCTGAGAAGCGTCGCCGACCAGCGCCTCGTTCCACTTCGGATTGATATAGTCGCCGCCAGGTCCCCAAAGCTCCACCGAGGCAGTGACATGGACGAGCGTAAGACGGGCACCGAATTCGGAAGCCATCTGCGCGGCCCACGACACAGTCTTGTGACTTCGGGAGCTGAAATCTACCGAGCACAAGACGTTGCTGATCGCAAACTCCCGCGCCTGCGATTCCTCCACATGAGCGCTGGTCCAGATTGGACAATCGATCCCGTGTATCACCTTCGCTGCCAGAGAGCCCAGAAGAAACTGGTCGAACGTGTAACCGCGCGGCGGCATCATGATCAGGTCGGCTTTTTGCACCTGAGCTGCCTGCATAATTGCGTGGATGGGCTCGTCTTGGACCAACACGCGTCGGACGGTAATCCCTTCAAGCTCCGGTCGAAGGGATTGGTCCAGTTGTTCCTGAGCCCATTCCACCGTCTCAGTGAATGGATTCACGACGTGCAGCAGCACAATTTCAGAATGAAAACGGCGAGCCAACGTTGCAGCCTGATGGACCACCTGTACGGAGGCGTTCGGAAAATCAACCGGCAGAAGAATCTTCTTAATGCTCATCATCGCGCACCAGCCATAGAGTCAAAATGCCTCTGACCAACTTGCCGGACTGAATTCGGATGCACGTAATTTCCTCGAACCCCGTTAGAAGCGGTCGGGGCCGCTGCCTAGCTTGGCAGAATAACATATGTAAGTGATTCACAAATGGTGAGCGCAGCAGGAGTCGAACCTGCGGCTACTTTGTTCCTATCGTGGTCGCATCGCCTTCCGGGCACGAAGGCGACTTTTGCTTCGTCCAACTGCCTTCGCTAGACCACCTCACCCTGCGACGTGACATTGGTCACAGGCAGGGCGGGAGGTGGAATGTACACTGGAGTAACTGAAAATCATTTTCATTTTCATAAGGCGGCAGGCCGATCGTGTCCACCGATATCTCCAGTCTTCCCTCTAAGATTCGACAGTCCATCTGCGTCACCGTCTTCTTTTTCGCTTGCACAGCTCTCATTCTGGCCTCGACCGGGCAGACCGTCTCTCTTCGGGGCACGGTTTCCGATCCAAGCGGCGCCGTGGTGCCCGGAGCCAAGGTGCTCGCGAGAAACCTTTCCACCGGTGCAGTGCTGGAAGCCACGACCGGCGCCGAGGGAGGCTATGCGATCTCACTTCCCACAGGACGCTATGACGTTGAGTTCAGCGAGGCCGGCTTCCAGCCGCTGGTCCGGCCGGGAGTGGATGTAGCGGCGGATGCGCCCAGCACGCTGGACGTTCAGTTGCAACTCGCAACGCAAGCTGAGGTGCTGAGCGTCACTGTGGAGGTGCCGGGGGTTGAGACCACAAGCTCGCAACTCGGTGAAACCATCTCGGCGGCCAAGATGACGGAGGTTCCGTTGAATGGCCGCAGCTTTACCGATCTGTTGGCCATGCAGCCGGGGGTGATTCCTTCTAGCTCGCAGCAGCCGAACGCGGTGGTGATGTCAGGCTGCACCGCGACACCGCCCTCCGGTGATCTCAATGCGGGAAATCTCTCGGTCGGCGGACAGCGTGAAACCAGCAACGGCTTCGCCGTCAATAGCTCTGCCGTCGAGGAAGATTTCAATAACGGAACCGCAGTGGTTCCCAATCTCGATTCGATCCAGGATATGAAGGTGCTTACCAGCAACTTCGACGCAGAGTACGGAAACTTCAGCGGCGGACAGGTGCTGGTGACCACCAAGTCCGGAGGCAACAAACTCCACGGCAGCGCCTTTGAATTCGCGCGCAACACGGCGCTCGACGCGAAGAACTATTTTGCTACCAGCCGCGCCAGCTATGAGCGCAACCAGTACGGCGGAACCCTTGGTGGCCCGATTCGCAAAGACAAGGCATATTTCTTCCTCGACTACCAGGGCACGGGCATGACACAGGGGCAGGAGACGGGAAACATCACCGTACCGAGCGCTGCCGATCGCTTGGGAAATCTTTCCGACCTGGCCAGCCAGCTCACCGGCAGGGTAAGCTCAGGATACTGGGCAAACCAGCTTTCCGCAAAGCTTGGGCGAACCGTTACGGCCGGGGAGCCATATTCCCAGGTCTTCCCGAACGGTGTGATTCCTCAATCCATCTGGTCGGCTCCCGCCGCAGTATTGCTCAAATACATTCCCCAAGCCAACGTCGGCTCCAATGTTTTTTCCAACTCATCGCAGAACGAAACTCTTGGAGACAATAAAGCGGCTGCGCGCTTTGACACGAATACACGCTGGGGCAATCTGGCCGCCTACTACTTCGCCGATCAGTACAACATGGACAATCCTTATCCTACGGCGCAGGGCGGCGCAAACGTTCCGGGCTTCAATGCAACTTCGAATGGGCGTGCGCAACTGTTCAGCGTCGGGCTGACCAAAACTTTCGGCTCCAACACGGTGAACGAGGCGCACTTCAGCTACATGCGCGACTTCAACATCATCGGCAAACCCGTGGGCGGGGTGGGACCGAGCCTGGCGTCGCAGGGATTTGTCTCGGGAGCGGGGACGCTCGGTATTGTTCCTCTGGACCCGAGCATTGAAGGCATTGAGAATATTGCATTCAACAATTTCACCATCGGCGTCGATGTTACCGGAGAGCAGCAGGTCAACAATACCTTCCAGTGGAGCGACAGTCTCTCCAAGGTAATTGGCCACCATACGCTGAAAATCGGCGGCAACTTCCATCTCGACCAGGTCAACATCAAATCGAATTCGATCAATAACGGTTCGTTCGTCTTCCAGGGAACGGAGACCGGCTCCGACTTCGCAGATTTTCTGCTGGGAGTTGCCAGCACCTACGAGCAAGGCGATGCCAGCGCGTTCTACATTCGCAACAAGTACATTAGCGCCTTCGGCCAGGATAGCTGGCAGATACGGCCCAACCTTGTGCTCAACTATGGGTTGCGCTGGGACGTTCTGCCGCCCTGGCGCGAGAAGTATAACCAGCTTCAGACGTTCGTTCTCGGACAGCAGTCGGCCGTGTATCCGGGCGCACCCACCGGCATTGTGTTTCCCGGCGATGCCGGAATTCCCTCGACCCTGGCGCCGACAAAGTGGGATAACTTTTCGCCGCGCCTGGGTGCGACCTACTCGCCAAATTTTGATGATGGTCTGCTAGGCACAATTTTCGGACACTCCGGCAAGAGCAGCATTCACGCTGGCTTCGGCTTCTTCTACTCGGCTTTCGAGGGGCTTTCGGCGGGAATCATGAGCGCCAACGCGCCCTATGGATACGACTACAACAGCACCGGCGGACGTCCGCTGTTCAATGAGCCATTCGTCTCCGCGGCAACCGGGCTCAGCAACGGGCAGCCGTTTCCTTCGCCAATCCCTGTTTTCGGAGCGTCAGCAAGCCATCCGAACACCTCCGTGAATTGGTCCACCTACGCTCCGATCACCGGCGATCCGGCGTTTTACTATCGCAACACCTCTCCTTATACCGAGAGCTACAACCTCTCATTCGAGCGCGAACTGGCTCGCAGCACATTCCTCAAGCTTAGCTATGTCGGTTCGCAGGCGCATCATCTTCTGGTTCTCACCTCAGCCAATCCTGGCGACGCGGCGCTCTGCCTCAGCGTCAGTCAGCAGAGCCAGGTAGCGCCCGGTAGCCCCATCTGCGGTCCATTCGCAGAAGGTGGAACCTTTACCAAAGCGGACGGGAGCACCGTACAAGTCCGGGGACCGTTCAATGCATCGTTTGACGGGATTACCTATCAGAAGACCATCGGATTTTCAAACTACAATTCCTTTGAGGCGACCGTGCGGCACACCAGCGCCACGATGGAAGTGATGGCAGCCTACACTTACGGTAAGTCGCTCGATGACTCGTCCAGCCTTTCCGAGCCGGTCTATCCGATGGGTGCGGCGATGAGCAAGGCAATCTCCGCCTTTGACCTCCGCCACAACTTTGTTGCCAGCTATCGTTACACGTTGCCATTCGAGCGGCTCGCTGGCGCGCAGAATCGCTGGACCACTGGATGGTCGATTACCGGCATCACGCGCTTTTCCACCGGATTGCCGGTAACGCTCTACAACAATACGGACAGCTCGCTGCTGGGCTCGATGCCAAACGGAATCAACAATAATGGCGTCGATACGCCGCACTTTACGCTTGGCAACCTGTCCCTCAACCGCAATCCACGTGGACTTAATCCGGATGGTACGCGTAGCGCGGCCTTCAATACTGCGCTCTTCAGCGTTCCCACGCTGGGAACGTTGGGCAATGCCCCGCGCCGCTTCTTCTACGGCCCTGGCCTGAACAACTTCGATATGTCACTGCAGAAGGACGTGGCGTTGCGGGAAGGCAAAATGCTCCAGTTCCGGGTGGAAGGCTTCAACGTCTTCAATCATGCGCAGTTCTTCGGAGCCGCAGCCGTGAGTGGAAATATCAGCAGTGCAGGGTTCGGACAGATTGTGAATGCGATGCCTCCGCGGCAAGTGCAGCTCGCGGCGAAATTTATCTTCTAAAGGTCATGCATCGTCCGCAGAAGCACGAGAAGCAGACAAAAGAAGAATCGATCGCTGGCTGAAAGGCTTGGGGCCGCACGGAAGAACTGGACTGCGGCGGGCATTTCTATCTTTGCTCTTGATCCATTGAGTTCGGCCGCGTACGGGCCAGATGCTGCGCTTACCGTACCCTGGTGTTTGGTGGCGGGGTGAGAACCCGAGAGGCCGGAGTTCTCACCCTCGAAGATGGTGCCGTTGGCCAGAGCCGAGCGAGGATTGGGCGGCACGCCCCCAATATCCTACTGCTCGACTTGGCTGTCAGGAATCTCTCTCACAACCGCTTCGATGGCGGTCGCTACCTGCCTGACCGAGGCCCGGATTTCCCGTGAGACCGGCCCGGCGTATTCCAGCGTCTTCGGCTGAATGCCAATCACCATCACCTTGCAATTAATGGAGTCGCGCATGTAGTCCACAATGATCTTTAAGGGCATCATATGCGTCGAAAAAGATGTGCCTGAAATCAATTCCGGACTGATGACCTCGACGGTGCCGGGCTCTTTTCCGACATCCGCCGCATCGACGAGAATGAGATGCGAAGGCCGGTAGCTCTTGATTTCACCAGTAAGGTTTTCCGGAGCTGTCGCGCCGTGAAAGAGTTCGATTTGGGGGCAGGATCCGTTCATCTTGCACCGCTTCCGCAGCCTCTCCGCGACGAGCAAGCCTGCCTGGTCGTCGCCTCGAAGCTCTGAACCAACCCCAAGAACCGCGACTCGACTGGCGCCTTCCAGGCTTGCCCGCAATAGCGTTTTCAGGTTAAGCCGCATGAAGATCCATTCTCGTACTCATCGGCTCTCCGGCGCCGGTTCAACGA
>Ga0326727_10001754_pt1 | contig 78070 bp, 91 predicted proteins | sample MB2enrmetagenome_FD_207643 | JGI IMG/M metagenome (GOLD analysis project Ga0326727, IMG submission 207643) | Lab enriched peat soil microbial communities from McLean, Ithaca, NY, United States - MB29MY | ecosystem: Environmental > Terrestrial > Soil > Wetlands > Peat | place: USA: New York... | reverse complement strand
TGTTCTTGGCAAGTTGTAGTGTCCTGCCTGCCGCTGCTGGATCGTATGCGGCCTGCTGTGTCGCCTGCTGCATTAGACGGTCAACATTCTTCTGCTTCACGTAGTCCATGACTTCCGCATCCACTTGAGAGATTGCCGCAGTGTCGGTCGTGAAATCCATAAACAGATCCTGCGGGGGAAGTTCCTCGCGACGGTTCATCCCTGGCACTTCTGCCGTCAACTGGATTTGAACCAAGCGTGCACGACTCGGAGGCCTGCGTAGACCGGATACGGTGAACTCAAGGATGAACACGGTCTCATTGCCTGCAGACACATTGCCTAGGCGGAACGGCTTTTCTTCCGTGCTGATCTCTGAGATGCTTGGAACAACTCGCATCGCTGAATCGAGCGTAACGCCTTTGGTCATTCCGATGTTCATTCGGACATCTGTTACCACTTCTCGAACCAGGGAACCAAGTTCTTCTTCAAGAATCTGTTCAAAAGTTGTCTCTGGATTCAGATGATAAGGACGGCCCATGCTGCTGGCGGCGGTCTCGCGCAGCAAATCATGATTGAACTCCGCTCCGATCCCGACGGCAACTAGAGGTGCGTTAATGGGGCCAAACTCCGAAGCCAGGAGGCGGCAGCGCTCCTCATCTGTTGTTTCGCCGTCTGTAAACAGCAATACGCGTTTCGGTGCGGGCAGGGGCGCCTTTCGTATCTCGGCCAATGCCTGATCCATCCCCAAACCCATCACCGTTCCGCCGGAGTACTTTCGAATTGAATCGACTGCGGCATTGGCCTTCTGGCGGTCGTCGAGTTCGAGGAGCGGCAGAAGGGTTGAGGCCGTATCGTTAAATTGGATGACGGAGATAAGATCATCTGGCCGGAGCCGGCTGTCGTTAAGCAGGCCATGGCATGCCTCTATAGCGCGCTCTAGTCTGGCATCATCGCCTTGCATCGAGCCGCTGGTATCAACCAGCAGTACGATTGCAAGAGGCGCACGCGCATAGGTCATGTCCCTCGTTGGAAGGAGCTTTAGCATCACAAATATCTTCTGGGCCTCGTCGCTCTCTGCTTTCAGAGCTTTTCGATGTGCCCTGCATTCAAACTGGATCATTGCTCCCCCTCTGTCACAGTCTGTTCCTCGTGAATCCTTAGCAAAACCACTGTCGCATTGTCCGGAGCGCCTCGCTGCAATGTCAAATCAATGAGTCTGCGCGCAATTGTGTTGAGGTTGCTGGATTCTGACGCGCACGACGCAATCTCATCGTCGGTGACTGGCTCCCAGACACCATCGCTACAAAGCACGAGAAGATCCCCCGCATCCAGCATCATGCTGGGACAACCTGTGGTCACCTGAAGCGTATCCGCATAGTAGTCCGGCATCGGAATACGCTCTCCCAGTGACCGCGTAACCCGGTTTCGGTCAGGGTGGTGACGCACTTCCTCCAGAGGGATGTCGCCTTGAATCGCTAAACTCATAGCAAGGGAGTGATCCCTGGTCAGGACTTGCGCCTTGCCCCCGCGCACAAGATACAATCTGGAATCTCCGACATGTGCGGAGATCAACTCGCTCTGACACACAAGCGCACAGACCAGCGTAGTGCCACCGTGTGCCTTTTGCCGCTCAAGCGCGTTGCAGACATCTTCGTTTGCGACCGAGGCCCAGCGCTTAAGTTCCGTGTAACGATCTTCTCCTTTGAAAATGGTTCTAGCATTGGTGGCGGCGAGATTCAGCAGAGCCCTGATCGCAGTCTGGCTGGCAATCTCTCCGGACTCCATGCCACCCATTCCGTCGGCAAGAGCGAGAAACGCCCAGGCATGAAGGCCCTCGTCACCTTCTGTCCTGCCCATCAGGAACCCGCAAGAGTCCTGATTCGTCTTGCGAGAAGGTTCCAGGCCAATGTTGGTCCTGGAGACGATTTCGTAGCTGAGTTGCGGTGAGCAACTCTTCAGAAGCCTCAGCAGGTCTTTGTGTAGCTCCGCCATCGTTGTATAACAAGCATCAGATTCCTCCAAACAAAGGCGCAATATCTGCGGAACGCCGCCGACCGGTGCGGGGGGCGAGAAAGTGGTCAATTCTGCTCCCGTTTCGGCCATGGGGTTCCGGGTTACTGCATGAAACAGCAACGCCCCTATGCCATAGATGTCCATCCTTGGGTTCGCCGGCTGTCCTTTGAAGACTTCAGGTGATGAATATCCCGAGTAGAAGAACTCACGACGTGGTCGGTCTCCGGCCCTCACACAGTCGCCAAATGAAGTGATGCTGGCCGGCATTCCGGGGACGATAATCGATGGCCGTAAACCGAGGAGAATCCAACCTGCGTCGTGCAGACGCGAAAGGGCATAGGCTACCTGCGTTATTGCCGAAAGCGCTTGGACGAATGAGAAGTTCCTAGATTTCAGCGCCTCTTCCATTGTCGGGCCAGGGCGAATATCGGTAACGAGGTAAACTCTCCCGTCCTCCGCCCAAGACGCAAGCATCTCGGCAAACATCCTTATCTGAACTGAAGCCAAGACCTCGGCCTCGACGTTGAGTCCCGTCGTTCCTTCCGGGGTCCAGGCCTCCCGGATCCACACTGATCGACCGTCACTCTCGCGCAGCCCTTCATAAAGCCGCCGACCGCTTTCCGTGCGGAGGCAAGACCCCACCACGAAAACTGTTCTGTCGGGCGTAGCCAAGCGAACTCCAGCACCTAACGGCTCTGGGGTCAGCTCGATTTCAAGCGGAGCGCTTAGATCGTCGAGGGCTGGAAGTTCAGTGCTCCCACTAGGAGTGTTGTCATCAGGCATGACTAGACTCTATGTGGAAAACAAATCTCGCGTTACCCAACGCGAGTTCGTCTCCGTCTTTTAGGGCTTGATCCCCGACAGTCTTGAGGAATCGCTGCTCACCTTGGGGCCTCACAAATGTGCCATTCGAGGATCCCAAATCCTTTACAAACCATCGGCCCGATGGATCAGGCCAGATCTGGCAGTGTCTGCGCGATACGTACCCTGCTTCCGGTATAGGGGAAAGATCAACATCCACCGGTCCCTCGTCGATGTCAAATTTTCCAACAACAACGAGGTTACCGGGCCATGTCAATTTCTCGTTCGTAAGTCCGCCACCGCGAACTACGGTTAGGCTGGCCTGGCTTCCTCCTGCCAAGCTGGCGGCAGACGAAACCGGAGCGCAAACGCCAGATAGCGGGGGCGTCGACGGACTGGCCGACGGTTTATCTGATGCGTGTGGCGCTGTGCTGTTACCAGTTGCTGCTGTGACATTAGGCGCCGCTGGTGACACAAGTTCTGTGCCACAAATTGGACAAATCGTTTCGGAATCGGATATCTTACCGTTCCCGCACGCATTACACTGAATCATCGCTATTCACTCCTCATCCGTTCCAATCCGAGCTAGAATCATGCAACTCTAGCCGCAGGCTTGACCTTCTTCAACGCCAACGGCTTGGTCGTCTTGTGTCGCAGGAGTACCCGCGATGGAAAGTCGCGCGCCGCATTGTTCCCACGCTTCTCTAATGCCGAAACAATACCTTGATTAGCCCTATGAATGACCACTTCCGCCGCAGAGAGGACATTTCACTTCTCCACTCCCGTGGCAGTGTGGACACTTTGAGGTGGCAACAATGAGCGTGATCTCGACCCCGCTTCCCTTACAACGTGTGCAAGTGACTGTTCCATTTCCGTGACACCGTGGGCATTTGCTGGCCATCTGCCTTCCCTCCTTGCGTAGTTACCGCCTGCATCACTCATACGCACACGTTTTGGAAGCGTATGCGTTTGGGTAAACGCAGCTTCTTTCATGCCTTAACCCATTCCCCAACAATGGTTTGCTCGGAGGTTGGGAACATCGCTTAGCTGGAGAATTTGTCGCCTGATGATATACGAACCACAAGAAAACGTCAAAAAGTGAGCCGATCACCAGCTTAGACGTGCAGGGCCCGCAGTCCATAATAATGATCGACTGTACTTCCCCTAAACCATTGATTCTATAAGGCACTGCATTTTGCTGGTAAAACAGCAGGGTGCCCCCCGCTCGATATGGCAAGAAGATCGTCCGTGAACTGACTACTCGGACGTGTGGCATCTGGTGAGGCCTCAATTGACTCCATAGAACAAGTGGCGAACAGAAGCAGTTTTCGCGACAACAGCGTCAATTATTTTCGGGTTTATCCCCCGGGGAATCACATCGATGTCCTTGACGTGCCCCTCAACATCGCATCAAGATCATGAATCATCGCCCGGTATTTCTCCGGTTGTTTGGCTTGTAGCAATGCAAGATTAATCAGCTTCCAGCGGATTGCCGGAAGATTGCCGAGCCCGTGCGCGTAAAGTCGCACAATTGTTTACAACAACCGCTGTCGGATGCGGATTGCTTGGCATCCGAAGAATGCCCTTCTGTAGGTCGATAACAACAATGGCCATGCGCCGGGGATCGAGTTCGAGATCCGACATGAGAATGCGCCTTCAATGCTGTGGATACTCTTCGAACGGAGAATGGGCGGCTCTGTTGAATCTGGAGGATCTTCAGATAGAGCCAGCATCGTCTGGGTTTGGAAGAAGGTAACGGGCAATCTCGAATTCATCCTCATTCTCATCGAGGAATACCTCGATTACTTCATTTACTAGCCCGTCCGCCACTCCAATCTGATCAAGGACTGCCGAGAAGAGATGCATCTCAATTTTGGCAGTCAGTATCCCTGGGCAGTTAATGCAGATCAGACCAGCGTGAATCGGAACATTCGCGTACTGCCCGCTGGAACCTGGCTGGTCGACCGGTCCGCGAAAATCGACGCTGTTTCTCGTGACAAACGTCCAGTCCTGCTCAACGATCAGGTCTCTGAGTTGCCAGTCCTTCCAGCCTGCCTTGCCTAGCCAGGTCACATGGGAACTGGCGTGGAAACCCCGATCGCGCGCCAACTGTGCAAGGTCCGGGCTCAGGCATTCGTCAATCAGGAATTTCAGCACTCCTCACACTCCTCGCGAGGAGTCGCGGAGCCGCATCTTCGTGACCGAAATTCTGGTCGCGCCGGGGATGGAAAGCCGACGTGGCCGGCCACGCTGCGGAGCGGCCTTGGCGTAAATCGAGGCGAGCTCGACCTGCGAAGCGTTGAGGCTCGGATAGGATTTGAGGATTCGCTCCGTCGGAATTCCCGAATCGACCTGAGCGGCGACGTCGTGCACCGGAACCCGCGTACCCCGTATGACCGGCGTCCCACTCAGAATTTCGGGATCTTCGACGACCATCTGGCGCGCTTCTGTGAGACTGCGCAGACGGCCGTCGACCTCCTTCCAGAGATCAGAGAAACGGATCGTCAGATTGTGATCGCCCACCGTGCAGTCTTTCCACTCGTTCCAGGTCGAGCAGCGGATCCTGGCGTTGCGGATCGTTTCCAGGCGGGCGTTCGCGGTCAGCCAATTTGCCGTCTCGAAATAGAAGGCAATGAGGAGACAAGCATCCGACCGGAAGGTCCGGATAGGCGTGGTGTCGTAGAGATCCTCGGGCAGGATTTTTTCGTCGATCATCCGGTTGATCTGCGGGATCGAGACTCCGGCCGCTATGGCCGCTTCCGTTGTTGTCAGATGTTCCATCAGGGCATCCATGGGGCGCCTCCACCTTCCAATATGATAATCCATCTGACGCTCCAGATCAATTATTTCGGCTTTGCAGGGAAGTTCCATTTTCAGCTCGAATCGAGGCTTCTGAGTTTCTTAGGGGCTGACGCCGATTCCTCCACGATCAGGTAGTGAGAACCGGACTTGGTTGAAAAAACTTGGTCCAGAATTTGGTCCAATTGCGTGCCGAAAAGGCTCCGATTACTCCTTTGGCTCCTCTCTACTCCGTTGAAAACATTACTACTCCACCGTTTAGTACTCGCCTGTTAACCGAAGGGTTGTAGGTTCGAGTCCTACCTGAGGAGCCAATAAAATCAACAACTTACGGCATTTTTACCTGATCTCGAATCCCACAAAACCCCACATTAACACCTAGACCGCTTCAGCAAGCGATCTTTCGCGCCTCATGACCATCTGGACTACCTTGGAATTAGCCTGTTGCTTGGCACGCAGGCTACTGTTGCCGTACACATTCATCGTGGTGGAGACGTTGGCGTGCCGCATCAGCCCAGACGTAGCGCGATTGTTTCGCGGCCTGTCTTGCTTCACGCGGGCCGGTGTCGGCTGCGGAAACTGGGGCGGTCAAATGAGTTCAACCAAAGCATTCAAAACTCAGACCACGGACGAGAAATCAACAATCAAAATTCGCGGTCGCCATCCTTGACCTTGCCTAATACCTTGGCAACTGAATCGACCGTGTAGACGGGCAGTACCCCCGCCGCAGGGGAACTGCTCCTAATCAGGAACGAGGGCCCGTAACAGAGGGCATCTGTACGCTGACGCTCGCCGAGCGCAGGGTATCCAATTTAATTTGTGAAGTGTACAATTTGCTATCCCGCGACGCACAAAGAATGACAGCACAGGAGATTAGAAAATGAAATTTCCGATTTCCATAATCTGTTCAGCATGTCACACGGAATTTTCAGCGGTTGGTTATGGTGAAGATGAGTTTCCGACTGGCGTCTGCCCGAATTGTCACCAACCTACCTACATCATTGACCCCTTAACCTTCAGTGTGATTTCGGTGCGCCTTCTTCTCCGTGCCAAGCATGAGATAGGAGAAGCGGACTACACAGTATCAATTGTGTCTAGTGCGATGGCTATAGAATGCGCCATCACTCGGCTCTATATAAAGTGGAGAACGATCGCACACGAGTTTAAGGACAATTTGCAGACGACTGATGCAGATCAAGAAGCGTGGGAAACGGAATACCGAAAGAAAACCTCACCGGGAGGCTTTGGGAAAGCAGCCGATTTTGTTTGTAAATACCTCACCGGAAAAAACTACGATGCTTTCATCGCCGACTTTTACGCAGCAGCTAGCAAGGGAGAATTGATTGGTGCAGAGCTGCCCGCATCCGAGAGCGAGGCGAAAGTGAGTTACGTTCATACAGAATTGTTTAGAAGATGGAATCGGATTATGCACTGGGGAAAAGTCACCTTTCAAAAGGAGGATGCAGAGATGGCCCTCACTGCGGCCTACAATGCGTTCGCTGCTCTTAAAGTGATTGACCGCGAGAAGTGGCAAGCAGATGAGAAGGAGCGGCTAGATGGATTGACCGGACTACTTCACTCGGTCTGATGAATTTCTGAGACCTTCCCGTCCACAAATACGACCGTAACGTGCGCGTATGTGTAAACGTGCTTTGCGCCCGTCGTCACTGAAATTGGCTGTCCAAGTATTGCCTCAACCTCCGATGGAGTTTGGCCAATTGAGACAGTGGTGGGCGTCGTTGGCTGAGAACTACCTACGGGGACCGGCTGCGCCACTGGGTACTGAATGTCCGGTTGATCGTTTGCGCTTGGTTGTGCAGCCGGAGTTGAAGGCACTGGTTGCTCTGCGGAGTCTACTTTTAGGGGCAGGATCGCTGAATCTCCCGTCATGCCGCCGCGAAACCTCAGCCGTAGGCTATCGAGGCTTAAGGTTTGCGGCACGTCGAAAATAACTAGACCGGTCTTGATAACGCCGGGATTTATCTGTGCCAAGAAAAGATCGTTACCCGTTCCAACTTCCATGCTCTTCTCAGACGCGGAATACACGTTCCCACTAGAATCCAAAATCTCGAAGAGGCTTGTGTTCATGGTTATTGCAGTGTTCTGTCGGTTCGAGATTGCGACGGCGACAACGATGAACTTTCCGTCTGCCTTTTCCAATTCGTCAAAAGCGCCAGGAAGGTACGGGCCAGCGTCGCGCAGACCCAAGACAGCGACGCCGACATCACTTGAGATAGTCCCATAGTATGTAATGTTCCCGCGCGTAATCGAGAAGGGTGGCTGCTGTGCGGACTGATCCGATGTTGGGGAAATTGAAGAGGAGTCAGTGCTCGAAGATTTGTGGGAAAGCAGAATCCCGCCGATTACGATTACAACGACGACTGTACCGATTGCCATCAGGCATCCAGATAGAAATCTGCCCATACAGAGACTCCTCTTGAAGAGAGGTGCAGAAGGATAGGCCCCTTCTTTGCCGACCGGTTTGTTGCCATCGAGTATAAATCAGGCCAGACACCGTACAATGTCGGCATCATGGGGAATCAAGTTCTGATGCTCGCTGCGTTCATGGATCAGCCGGTCCATTGGTGGTCAGATTCTAACTGGTGGCTTGTTGCTATCGCAGCCGTGACCGCTTTGTTCATTTGCTGGCAGTCTTGGGAAACTAGACGATCCGCAAAGGCCACGAGCCAGAGTGTTGAGCAAATGAAAGAGCAGACAACGGCGTCGAAGGATGCGGCATCTGCTGCGCTGCTGAATGCGAAAGCACTAATCAATGCGGGGAGACCTTGGCTTCTAATTGATCCGAAACGTTCAGGGGAAGGTAAATTCACCGCGTTTACATTCAAGGCCATTAACCGAGGTAGGTCTCCCGCAGAGGTAATAAATTCCGGGTTCGAAATGATGACACCTCGACTCGATGAAGAACTTCCAGACGAACCTTACTTTGGCCAGGGTGCAGCCCCAAACGCGCAATGGGTGCACACAAAGTGGCTCGCGCCGGGTGATGACTATGTGGTTGATAGCTACAGTGTGAGCTATATCGTGGAGGGAGATCCGGGTCTATGGACTGAACTCAACGACGGTACGAGGAAACTGATTCTGATGGGCTTCGTTCGCTACAGGGACACCATCTCGAATGAGGTCCATGAGAGCAGATACTGCTATGGAATAGCTGATGCTGCGCCAAACGGGGTCTATATGACCGGGCCGTTCGGATACAACAAGCTGACTTAGCGGACAACGCGCCCAGCATGTGTGCGATTGTGAGATTGAAGGGCCAGTCAGTTCGTGAGCAGGGGTAGTAATTAGGCAGTGTTTTCCAGTTGCCGACGATCCATGTCATGAATTATCCTCGGTCTCGGCGCTGGTCTTACCCGATGTCTCGGAATCGGGTTTTTCCCCAATAAAATTCGATGCTTCAATATCGTCCAGGCTTCTTAGGACCGTGCCAATTCTCTGGCTCGTAAGGTCCATCGACGTGACCGTTTCTCTAAAGGCGGCTGTGAGGGCAGACGCGGCCGGTGATGGCCGGCAGTGCGTTATCCTCGCGCATCTTCGTCGCCGTGGCCAGAAAATCGCCCGCGTAAATCAGCGCCACGACTTCCCTTATCTGGACGCCCACGGGGCAGCGACCGACGCAGGCTGGCCGGTTGCAGGCGAGGCAGCGCGAAGATTCTTCCTCGGCGCTCTCCGCGCTGAGGCCCTGGTTCACCTCGGCGAAGCAGTGCGCCCGCACCTCTGGCTCAAGCTCCGGCATAGCCACGTGCGGAATTTTCATCCGCTCTTTGAGGGGAAGCGGATTGGCGTCAGGCATAGTGCTTCTCCCCTTGCGCATCGAGCCTTGCGCGCAACTGTGCCGCTTCTTTTCTCTTTGTGGCCAGCGCGGCGCGTACGCGCGCCAGCTCCTCCTGCCGGTGCTCCTCAAAGGCTTTCAGCGATTGGCACTCCTGAATCCTGTACATCGTATTGCGCTGCATCAGCACCTCAAAGTTCACCAGCGAGGCGTCGAACTCCGGCCCATCCACGCAAGCGAACTTGCTCTCACTGCCGAGCAGCACGCGGCAGCCGCCGCACATGCCCGTGCCGTCTACCATGATGGAATTCAGGCTGACCATGGTCCTGATGCCGAGCGGCGCAGTCACCCGGGCCACGGCGCGCATCATGGGCACGGGGCCCACGGCGAGCACAAAGTCCAGCTTGTGCCCAGCTGCCAGCAACTCTTCGAGTTTCTTTGTGACGAGGCCGTGTTCGCCATAGCTGCCGTCGTCGGTCATGATGTAGGCCTCTTGGCTCGCGGCACGCACTTCGTCCTCAAAGATCACCAACTCCCGGCTGCGTGCGCCCTCAATGAAGATCACGTAATTGTCGGCATCCTTCAGTGCTTTCGCGGTGGGCAGCGCCATGGCCGTCCCTACACTGCCGGCCACAATCGCGGCTGTGCCGTATTTCTTGATTTCGGAGGGTTGGCCAAGAGGGCCGACGACGTCGAGAATCGCGTCGCCCATTTCCAGGCTGTTGAGCAGCGAAGTGGTCTTGCCCACAGCCTGCACCACAATGGTGATGGTTCCGGTCGCCGGATCGGCACTCTTGATGGTGAGCGGAATGCGCTCGCCCTGATCGTGGAGGCGCAGGATGACGAACTGCCCCGGCCGCTGCTTGCGCGCGATGCGCGGCGCCTTGATCGTAAACTGCCGGATGTTGAGGCCGGCGGTGCTGGCTTCCACAATCCTGTACATCGCGCCTCCGCTTGCACTCAGTTTTTCTGAGGGGTAGGGTATTTTGGAGCCCATCTATCCGCGGCCTGAAAAGACGGGACATGAAGCCTCTGCGGCCTCCCTCATCCCTAACCTCCAAGTGCCACATTGATTATCCGGTTGGATGGGATGGTCTGCCGTGATACATGTCACCGGAAAGGCTTTAGCCGGAATTTCCATTTTTCCTCTCGGCAACGCAAAATTTACCCCCACCTGTTTTGAAGGGCCCGGAAAATCTGTACCACTTAGATGGTTAGCTCTCGGCCTGTTGACCCGAGAAGTAATGCTTCGACAAGCCCAAACGCCATCACATCCTGTTGTGATGAAGCGCACTGACAACTGGTTCCGATGGGAACTCACTCGTCAGTGTGGGTCGAGGCTTGAGGCTTCACCGGATCTAACCGCTGGGAGCGGAACGTCTCGAACCGAAGCTGATCTCCAGGTGATCCTCTCAGACTCCCACCCGGATACTCAAGCGATCGCCACTGATAACTGAACTGCATCCGGAACGCCGGACCCAAAGGTTCGAACTTCACTCACGGCCGCGTTCAAGCGGGCTTGTCTCTTGATGGCCTGTTTTCCTAAACGGCCACGGCCCGCCCGACACGCAAAGATCAAACAATCTGTGCCTGAACGAAAAGCAAAGGATACGTCATGACGGTAATCCTCGTAACTTTGTTCTTCATCATCATGATTCTGGTGGAACTTGCGCGGAGCGAAGCAAGCATCGCCTCCCACACGATCAGATACCGAAAGTTGCAGATCAGAAGAGGTAGCGATGATCGTACCTGTCCAATCGGGTCGCAGTTCGCATGGAACTCCTCCAGAGAAAATCGTCCACTCTCTTTACGCGTCGGCGGAACACCTGACCAATCGCCCTTCGGCTTGGAAGGAGAAGCAGAATGAGTAAAACAGCCATTGTTACAGGAGAATCCCGAGGAATAGGTCGCTTGATTGCCAAACGCCTTGCAGAGGATGGGTTTGCCGTCGTTGTCAATTTCGAAAGCAGCGCGCTTGACGCGGAGGAAACCGCAGCCGAGATCACAGAATCGGGTGGCAGGGCGGTTGCCATCCAAGCCGACGTAACCAAGGAAGATGACGTCAGGCGGCTCTTTAAGAGTTCACTGAAGGAATTCGGCCGGATTGACGTCGTCGTGAACAACGTCGGTATCATGCACCTATCGCCTATTGCACACGGAGACGTTGAGACCTTCGACGAGACAATCAGAATCAATCTTCGGACCACGTTCCTGGTCTTTGCGCAAGCGGCATTGCATATCAGCGAAGGTGGTCGAATCATTGTGTTCTCGAGCAGTGCCCTGGCAAAGAATCCCCCGTTGTATGGCGCCTATATCGCTTCCAAAGCGGGAGTTGAAGGACTTGTGCGCGTTCTGGCCAACGAGGTTTGGGGGCATCGGGTCACGGTCAATGCCATTGCTCTCGGACCCGTCGCCACGGAGCTTTCTTTTGAAGGGAAAAGAGAAGAGAAACTCGCACAACTTGGCAAGTTGGCTTCACATGAGTATCTGGGTGAGGAGAATGAAATTGCCCACGTCGTTTCTTTTCTCGCGGGACCGGAGGGTGAATGGGTTAATGGGCAAGTGATACCCGTCAGGGAAGGTGCACATGATCGATCAGCCACTGTTGGGGTCGGTGGCGAGCCTGTCTCGGTCTCTCACAGGAGTGCGGCTGGCTGATGGCCACTTGTCCGGAATTGTGGAGCGGGTACCCACTTGACGTGTGGTCGGTTGGGTGTATCATCGTCCCAGATTTAAGCGGAGATGGCGGGTGGGTCCCTTTCGCTCGGGAGCGAACTGACAGGCTCCAAGTGTGTAGAGGATTTTCGCTATCATTTGTCTCGCCTCTTAGTTCGCTGGACCTGCGAACATTCCTCCTGGTTCCGAACCCGTAGGAAGATTCCAGCCGAGCATTCGACACATCGCCACCTCAAGTCTTTGCCAGGAGGCGACATGGTCGGCTCCACTACACCCCGGGTTTCCGCTACCGTCATCCTCTCCAAACCTGCGTTCCAACACATTCTCGACAACCTAAGCAGCAGCGGATTTCAGTTGATCGGGCCCACGGTGCAGGATGGAGCCTTGATTCTCGCGCGTATACGAAACATGACCGAATTACCTGCCGGCTGGGCGCTTGAGCAGAAGGCGGGAAGTTCGCATCTGCTCCGAACGCACTCAACAGACTATTTCGCCTTTACCGTTGGTCCGCATTCGTGGAAACAGTACCTATATCCACCCCAATTCGATCTACTCACTGCACATCGCAATGGTAACGGCTGGGTGTTTGAACCATGCGCGGACGATTCGCCGCCCTATGCATTCATCGGAGTAAGGTCCTGTGACCTCCACGCTATCGCAATTCAGGATGACATATTCGTCAACGGAAGTTTCAGAGATCCGCACTATGCTCACCGTCGCGAGCGGGCCTTCATCCTTGCAGTGAATTGCAACACTGCGGGATCGACCTGTTTCTGCACTTCCATGAACACAGGGCCGCGCGTGCGCTCCGGATTCGATCTTGCTCTTACCGAGTTACCCGAGTCATTTTTCATAGAAATTGGTTCGGAGGCGGGCTCCAATATTCTTGCTGGCGTCGACTGGCAACCGGCCAGCGCATTCGATGTGGGCCGTGTCTCGCAGATCACCCAGCGCACCGAACGGCAGATTCAGCGCCAGGTGACAACCAGCGACCTTCCCAAACTCCTCTACGACACAATCGACCATCCACATTGGGATGCGATCGCCGCGCGCTGCCTCTCGTGCGCGAACTGCACCATGGTCTGTCCCACCTGCTTTTGCTCCACCGCGGAAGACCACAGCGATCTGACCGGGAACAGCACGAAACGAACGCGCGTGTGGGACTCCTGCTTCATCCTCGACTTCTCGCACGTGCATGGAGGCAATAGCCGCCCGACCATCAAGTCGCGCTTCCGCCAGTGGATGACTCACAAGCTGGCAGCGTGGATCGATCAGTTCGGCCGTTCGGGTTGCGTAGGATGTGGACGCTGCATCGCGTGGTGTCCGGTAGGGATTGATATCACTGAAGAACTGAATACGCTTCGTTCAACGGGGGCGCGATGAGCACGACAGCCATTCTCGAGCGGGCAGAAACTACCGATCCTATGCTTCCGCGCACAGCGACCGTGCGGCACATACGTCGGGAAACTTACGGTATTTCGACTTTCTGCCTCGAATACAACGATCCCGGCGCGCCGGTGGGCTTCATCCCCGGCCAGTTCAACATGATCTGCCTGCCCGGATTCGGTGAAGTGGCGATCTCCATCTGTTCCGATCCGACTACGCCGAAGGTAATGGAGCACACGGTTCGTTACGCGGGCAGCGTGACGCGCGCCATCGGGCGCCTCCGGGTTGGTGACACTGTCGGCCTGCGCGGACCATATGGCAATCCCTGGCCCATGCAACTGGCTGAGGGTAAGGACCTGATGATTGTTTCGGGCGGCATCGGCCTCGCGCCGTTGCGGCCGGTCATCATGCAGGCTCTCCACCGGCGAAGCTGCTTCGGTCGCGTGCTGGTGCTTTATGGAGGGCGAACGCCGCAGGATCTTCTCTACACCAGCGAGTTCGAGACGTGGCAAGACGGCGGAATTGAGATGTATGTGAGCGTCGACCGTGCCGACGAAACCTGGAAAGGGCAAGTCGGCGTCATCCCCATGGCCTTCTATCGCACCCGGCTGGACCATCGCAACACTCTGGTTTTCTCGTGCGGCCCGGAGATCATGATGCGCTTCGTCATCTACGAGGCTATGGCGCGACGCGTCCCCAAAGACGCGATCTATGTCTCGATGGAGCGCAACATGAAATGTGCCATCGGATTCTGCGGACACTGCCAGCTTGGGCCTGCCTTCATTTGCAAACAGGGTCCGATCTTCCGCTTCTCGCAGATCGAAGCGTTCTTCGGAAGGGAGGAATTCTGATGCCGACAAACGGAAAGCCACGCATCGCTGTGTTCAAGCTGGCGTCCTGCGACGGCTGCCAGCTTCAGATGCTCAATCTCGAAGACGAACTCCTAGCCATCGCCGGCCAGGTGGAGATCTGCTACTTTCTCGAAGCGCGGTCGCAAATCCTCGATGGACCCTACGACATAGCACTGATCGAAGGATCGGTCACCACCGAGCATGATCTCGAGCGAGTGCGCGACATCCGGCGAAAGTCGCAGATGTTAATCACGCTCGGTGCCTGCGCAAATACCGGGGGAATTCAGGCTCTCCGCAACCTTCAGGATGTGGACGAGTACGCGCGGGCCATCTACGCCAATCCGACCTACATCCATACGCTGTCCCAATCCACTCCTGTGGCCGCACACGTGACGGTGGAATTCGCAATTAATGGATGTCCAATCTCCAAGGAGCAGTTGTTGGAGGTGCTTACGTCAGTGCTGATCGGTCGGGCGCCACAACTGCCGGCGCATGCAGTGTGCGTCGAGTGCAAGCGCAAAGGAACGGTTTGTGTGCTGGTAGCGAAAGGTATCGCCTGTTTGGGTCCCGTAACGCACGCAGGATGCGGGGCGATGTGTCCCGCCTTCAACCGCGGCTGCTTTGGCTGTTACGGTCCCATGGAGAGTGCCCATTCTGAGTCGCTTTGTCAGGGCTTGACTGCGCACGGCATTCCGCGCTCTGAAATGTTACGGCTGTTGAATGGATTTACCGGGTGGGCGGAGGAATTCCGCTCAGCCGCGGAAAAGCTGGAGAAGATATCAACATGATCGCGACCAATGAGACTCGGACCATCCGGCTGGAATCGATGACCCGCGTAGAGGGAGAGGGTGGACTGCGTATCGAAGTCCGCGACGGGCACCTTAGGGACGTGAAGGTCGATGTTTTTGAGGCGCCACGCTTCTTCGAAGCCTTCCTGCGTGGTCGCTCAATGCGCGAGGTCCCCGACCTTACGGCCCGCATCTGCGGCATCTGTCCGGCCGCGCACCAGATGAGCTCCGTGCAGGCGATCGAAACCGCTCTCGGGATCACGCCCTCGCCGGAGATTCGAGATCTTCGGCGACTGCTCTACTGCGGAGAATGGATTGAGAGCCACGCGTTGCACATCTACCTCCTGCAAGCTCCGGATTTCTTCGCAATGGAAAGCGCATTGACACTTGCCAGGGAACAGCCGCACCTGGTGAAACAGGGGCTGGAACTCAAGAAAATTGGCAACGAGATCATGACGGTTGTGGGTGGCAGATCCGTGCATCCGGTTTCAGTTTGTGTGGGTGGGTTTTGGAAGGTTCCGCACCGGCATCAGTTGCTTGAGCTTAGGCCGCGGGTCGAATGGGCCCTTCAGGCTTCGCTTGAAACCGTGAAATTTGTCTCCGGACTGAAACTGCCTGACTTCGCGCCGGACTACGAGTGCGTGGCGCTCTCGCACCCCCGAGAATACGCCATCAACGAAGGCTCCATCATTTCTTCGGCAGGGCTCGACATCTCCGTAAAGGAATTCGAGCAGGTCTTTCTGGAGGAACATGTGGCGCATTCGACGGCGCTGCACTCCGTGCGCGCCGATCGCGGATCAAGCTACTTTGTCGGGCCGTTGGCACGCGTCAACCTGAACTACAGCCATCTGCCCCCATTCGCCCGGCAAGCTGCCGACGAATGCGGAATTGCGTGGCCATGTTCTAATCCCTATGCCGGAATCGTCGCACGGGCCATTGAGCTCGTCATGGCGTGCGAAGAGATTCTTCGCCTAATCGATACATACCGTGAACCCGAGCCGGCAGCAATGGAGTATTCCATCCACGCCGGCGATGGGTGCGCCGCCACCGAGGCGCCACGAGGTTTGCTGTATCACCGATACCGGATGAACGATCAGGGCATCGTGCAAAGCGCCCGGATCGTGCCGCCCACGTGCCAGAACTACCGGAGGATCGAAGACGATCTACGCGTGCTGCTTCCAGGCATACTCGATCGTACCGATGCGGAAATTGTCGATGCCTGCGAAAAGCTGGTGCGCAATTACGATCCCTGTATCTCGTGTTCAACGCACGCCGTAAAGATACAGATAGACCGTAGCGAAGTCCCAGACCTTTCGCGCAATGCAGACGGACACATATGAAAAAGGAGTAATTACTCGATCTGACCGTATGCAGCTTCGTTCGCGATTGAGAGATCGCGAACCTTTACGACACATCTGGTTTCCGAATATGAAGTGCGGAGAGAAACGTATGAAGAATGTCGGTAGTGTTCATCTTCTGAATCATGCGATCGCCGATGAGCTACAGGCGGTGCACCAATACATGTACTTCCATTTTCATCTTGACGACCAGGGGTTCAAACCGCTGGCGTCTCTTTTCAAGAAGACTGCCATCCAGGAAATGGGCCATGTTGAGTTGCTCGCTGAGCGAGTGCTGTTTCTTGAAGGCGATGTCGAGATGGTCCCGGCCGGTTCCGCGGAGAAGATCATCGACCCTGAGGCAATCCTCGTAAAGGCCATGGCGATGGAAGAGGGGAGTGCTCACTTCTACAATCAGGCAGCGATCGAATGTGGAACAAAGGCAGATGCCGCAACAAAGCAGATTTTTGAACATCTCGTTGGCGATGAGGAAGGCCACTTCGACCAATTTGAGAAGCAGCACAAGAATATCAAGCGATTCGGTTTGAGCTACCTCGCACTGCAATCATCTGGCGTTGGCACACAGGAAAATGCTGAGGTTGGGGCTGATTAACTGCGCATCCCTGATATAGCATGACGTGTGTTGACAACATCGCCTGTGTAATTGTCTGGATTAGGCCGAAGCCCGAACCCCTCAACGGATTGAGATTCTTCGCTGCACCGAAAGGCCATACCCTTCAACTAAAGCCTCTCCCCTTCAAACTGACCCGTCACCGAGTTCCTCCGCTCTCTTGTGAATACTGTCTCTAAATGGCAATTGCTTTCAATGTTGACAACACAGTCTCGCAGTAACCCTTACACCCTGGCGAAGGAGATCCATGGCATCGGCTTTGCCACGGCGGATCAGATAGCCCAAAGCGTCGGAATACCCAAGGATTCACAGAATCGGGCCCGGGCTGGAATCACCCGCGCCAAGCGGCTGCTTGTAGTCGTTGGTCAGAATAAGGCCCTGGGCCTGGCGGTCAGGAATGACCAGTCACGCAAGCGGTATTCGGGGCTCCTGTGTAGTCTGCGAGAATCCGGCCAGTAGTTCTGAGTGGTGTCCACAGGAATTGACCAGACCGGCAATGGAGCCGCACTCCGGCGCATCTCCCCGTACCATTCCGAACGTCCAGTGTTGAGACCTGTACGCCTGATTCGAAGCGCAGGACTGCTAGCCGGCTCCCTACGGGCCACTACCCCCAGAAGGGGCTGGGCGGCGGGGGAGGGCAGCACCGAAAATAGGGTCCCCCCGTGCCTCCGTGTAGTTTCCTCAGCGGGGAAGAGTGAATTGCGTGGTGCCCGGCCCGCGCTGCAAATCGCCGGGCAGTCCATTACTTGGACAGTGGAGAGGCTTCGGTGCGATAGTTAGGATAAAATGCCGTCGCCGGTGCCCCGGCGCGTCCGTACAGCGTTTCGGGTGGTGCAGTTGCACGTCCAAAAGCCGGGTGTCGCGGCCTTGGAGCATCGTAGGGGGTTGTTCCGGCACTATCACGTCTGTTTGTGCATGAGCGCCGCGAGACGATCGGCTTGTGGCTTTTGACATTCGGCGTATGCTCCCGGAGCCTGCGGCGTTTTTCCGGGATTAGTCCGATTTTCGCCGCCAAAGGCGTGCTTCATGAGTGCATTGGCGACAGTTCACTGCTACTTTGGTGCCCAACTCGCAAGGCGTACAAGCACGTCCGTTACTCCATCGCTTGCTGTCGAACTTAGAACTTCGTTAAGCGAGTCCCGGCTAAGCCTGTCTCTGTAGGAATAGCAGCCCGTCCCCAAGTATCGTTTAACGGATGGCACGTCTTTTCGTAAGCCGTTCCACGCATGTTGCCATGTCATTCTCTTCACCGTCGTATGAGGATGATGCAGAACCTGCGCTGGCTTGCGACGATTCGATATTGTTTTGAACTGCTCTTTGACTTCGGCACGCCACCCTGATGCCGTTGCATCCGAGCGTGGATTAAATATGGTCAGGTCATGATAGCCCAGCACCATCGTCTCTTTACCACAAAGCTCTATGAAGTGAGAATCAAGGGCTTGGATTCGAAGAAGCCCCGTCTCTTGACCGGTTGTGGGATACGACTTGCCTGTGAAGTGGAGCTCTCCGTTCTTGAGATTCACTACTACCACCAGTTCTGCATGAGGCGTTGGGATATAGTTTTGCGTGCTGGAGATTTTAGCTTTTTCCGTGTCCGCGCCAACGGTCATGTAATCCGCTAACGTCGAGAGTTTTTCCCGTAAACCGTTCGACAGCAACCGCTCGACTGCAGATTTCGCGTGCTGCTTTAGCGTCTCGATTGCATTATCGTCGGGGAAGCGGTTATCTCTTTGGACCGGCACAGCATCTGGCCACGGAAACGCAACGAAAGCGCCACATGTACACAAACAATCAACCCGGGAACCGGCAGGCCATTGATGGGCAACGTCATTCAGTAGCTTTTGACAAAGAGGCAAGCTACCCGTCCAATGCCCGTCAATCACTAGCCTGGCCAACGTCGCCTCTCTGGGAACACGGAATTCCAAAGACCAAAAGTTCGTTCGCTCTCCGATTATTTGTCGAAATGTAGAGAGGTCTTCTGGGTCCGTTGCATTAAGGTCACGCCACTGGCGTTCACCGGCGTACAACCGAACTGTTGGTTTCATCCCGAGTGTCTCAGGGACCAAATCTCTAAGTGTGTCGTACCAGGCTCTTTGTTCATCCCGAAAAGGCGCTTTGTTATCGCGGGCATTTATCTGCTCGCACAGTTCCATCCACCGTGAGCGTTCGAACCCGTAGAAGCCGACCTTGGGATAGAGACTCAGTGACAACTTGCGACTTGCAGTGAAATGCTGCCACTCGTCAAACTCCACGAGGAAGCCGGGAGCAGGCACGAGGAAATCGCAGTTCGAAAGCGATTCTGACTTCACAAAGGACTCATGCCCGCGTTGCTTTTGAAGTGCTTCGTAGATGGATTTCAGCGTATCGGATATTGTCGTTCCTTTATATGACTCTGGAGTTGCAGGCGTATTGAGGCGCTGATTTCGCTGCACCTCACCGTAAAGAGCTTTCAACAGCTGTTCGACTCTCTGCTTGCACTCGGGACACCGCTCGGAATGTTTCGCGGTTGCACGCTGGGATCGCGCGGCGGGGGCGGGCACTGGCGTTGACGGCGAGATGTAGGGCTGGCTTGAGGGAGCAGACTCTTCGTCATACCTATCTATAACGAACCCGCGACTCCGAAGAAATGCGTTCGTCTCTTGACCCCCATTGAACATGGCGGAGCTGAGTATCTTTCCCGTTGCCTGCTTGCACGCAAGGGCGACTACATACTTCGCTGGGTACCTGTGACCGTTCCAACTCACGAAGAACTTCTGAGCGTCACGTCCAGCGGGCACTCCATTCCGGTCTATCTCGTCCATTGCGGCTTCGATGTGTTTAGGCTGAATACTTTTTGGAATCATAAGGTCATGTCCAGAGGATCCAACTTCTACTCTGCGTTACCATGGTTCGCAGACGCCTTGTGTGAGAGTCTCGATTAGGTTTTGGGGCTCGCCTCCGTGATTTTCGGGCTCCCATTCCTGTCAGAACCCTGACCTGGCTTTTATACTGGATCGCCAAATCACTCATGGACGCTGATTCCTACCGGAAATGTCGCCCAGTGTCCCGGGATCTTCATGACCGAGTAGGGGCTGAAGAATGAGGAACACTGCGGCGTTTTTGGTACTAACCTAGAAAGCGGCTCCAGGGACCGTCAGATCGGTTCCGCGTGAATGCTCAATCCACGATTCGGCGATTAATCTTCGCATGAGCCCACCTTGAAACTCTCTACAACACAAGTGCCAACTCGGGACCTTTGATCGCTGGTTGAATGCCATGGGTGTCGTGACTATATATCGTGCTAGGATATATAGACCAACACTCGATTTACGAAGGACGCAAGCCGGCCGGTCACTTCCTTCATCAGAGCCTTTACATCCTAGAAATCGCACAACAATCCAATTTCGTTCAATGATTCACCAGTGATCGTGAGCCGAACGCTATAGTTGTGCCCGTGCCAGTTTTCGCATTTGCCCAAATATCCTCGAATTGCATGTCCGGCGGCGAAACTGGTCCCAGCATCAAGCGCAAACATTTAACAACACCCCCAGCGAATGACGACGGCCATCTTTGGATCGCCAAAGATGGCCGATGCGCTCCGACACTTGGCAGTTACGACAGGCCAACCACCTGACCGGTCTCGACATTGATATCGATTTCGTAATAACCGGGCCGGCTGGAAAGTCCGGGCATAGTGCTCATTTTGCCCAGAAGCGGGTAGACGAACCCTGCACCCACACTGGCGCGAACTTCACGCACGGGAACCACAAACCCGGTTGGCGCGCCTTTGAGAGCCGCGTCATGGCTGAAGCTTAAATGCGTCTTGGCCATGCATACCGGAAGTTTGTCGAAGCCTTGGCGAGTGTACAGCTCGATCTGCTTTTCCGCCTCCGCCGAGTATTCGACTTTCGCGCCACGGTATATCTCGCGCACTATGCACTCGATCTTTTCCTTGATCGAAGCTTCGCGGGGATACAGGAAGCGGAACTCGAAGGGCTTTGCGCAAGCTTTCGTGCAGCGGCCACATCCTTCAGAACACTCCGGATACAGGAAGCGGACCTCGCTGGGCTTTTCGCAAGCCTTGACCACGGCTTCGCCCAAGGCCACAGCACCGGCGCCGCCCTTGGCCCAGTTGTTGGCGACGACGGCATCTTCGGCTCCTGCCTCGAGCGCCGCCTTGCGCACCAACTCGACTTCCGCAGCCGTATCCGTGCTGAAGCAGTTCACCGCCACAACCACCGGCACGCCAAACTTGTGTATATTTTCGATGTGCCGCGTCAAATTGACGCAGCCCTTCTCCAGCAATTCAAGATTTTCTTCCGTGTAAGCCGGGGAGAGCTTCTGACCGGCCACCACCTTGGGGCCACCGCCGTGCATCTTCAACGCGCGAATGGTCGTCACCAGTACCGCGCAGTTTGGAAACAGCAGGCTCTCACGGCACTTGATGTCGCAGAACTTCTCGAAGCCCATGTCGGCGCCGAAGCCGCCTTCGGTGACGACGTACCCGTCTTTTCCCACCAGTCCCATGGCAATCATGTCGGCCAAAACCGACGAGTTACCGTGGGCGATGTTGGCAAATGGGCCGGCATGGACAAACGCCGGAGTTCCCTCCAACGTCTGCATCAGGTTGGGCATGATGGCGTCCTTCATCATCACCGTAAGCGCGCCGCCCACGCCCAGGTCGTCGGCGGTGACCGGCTCGCCCTTGCGGTTCGACCCAATCACCATGCGTCCCAAACGCTCGCGCATGTCGCTCAAACTGGTGGTAAGCGCCAGAACCGCCATGATCTCACTGGCCACAGAGATATCAAAGCCTGTCTCGCGCGTATGCCCCTTCTCTTCCGGTCCCTCTCCAACGGTGATCCCGCGCAGCATGCGGTCGTTGGTGTCGATCACGCGCCGCCAGGTAATGGTTGCCGGATCGATATCCAGGCGCGCCCACCGTGAACGCTCCTCGGCAGTCAACTGGTTGGGATCTTTCTTGTTGATCCCCAGTTTGCGCAGGCGGCGGAACATGATTGGGCTGAAGCGGCGCGAACCATCCTTCGCCGGTGGACAGAGGCGGTCGAAGAGTTGTTCGTCGGTTGCCTCCGACTCATGCATCATGCGCGTGTCGATGGCCGCGGCCAGCAGATTGTTGGCCGCGGTGATGGCGTGAATGTCGCCGGTCAGATGCAGGTTAAACTCTTCCATTGGAATAATCTGGCTGTATCCACCGCCGGCCGCGCCGCCCTTGATTCCGAAGGTGGGACCCATGCTTGGTTGCCGGATGCAGGTAAACACCTTCTTGTGCAGATGCGCCCCCAATGCCTGACTTAACCCGACAGTCGTCGTCGTCTTTCCTTCGCCGAGGGGAGTCGGCGTGACCGCCGTCACCACCACGTACTTTCCCGCCGGCTTGCCGCGTAGGCGATCGAGAATCGACAACTTCACCTTCGCCTTGGAATTGCCGTATAACTCCAGCTCGTGGCTGAGGATTCCTGCCGCCGAGGCAATCTCGGCAATCGGGATGGGAACCGCTGCTTGTGCAATCTCGATATCGCTGGGCACGGCCGGCTGGGCCGGGGCGCTTGCGCCCGCCGCAGGAAGCTGAGTCGTCGAGGTTAAAGGATCCGAAAGCTCCGCCAAGTTAATAGTCATTAGCAGCACTCTCCCCTGGCGCCAGACTATTTCCTCGCCACGAACAAATTTATTTTGAATACTAGTCGTAATGATGTGATAGGTGTCACTGCGCTCTGTATGGGAAGTGAGAGATCGTCTGGCGAATCAGCTTGGAAATCAAGCTTCTCGGAGCGCGCGCGGAGGTGTCCAATGCCGGTGGACGCGTGCAGGGTTGCAAGTGAAGTCGAGCAGCACGGCGCGAGTGGCTATGAGCGGTCGCTGCGCGACCCGGCGACGTTCAGTATCACTTGGGAGCTGGTGCCAGGACGGGGCGCGTTCGAAAAATCCCAAATAGATGTTCTCTCGGCCGTAGAGCGAGCGGCAAAATCGGGCCGGGTTCACGTGCTCACGATTACTGATAATCCCGGCGGAACTCCCGCACTTTCCGCGGAGATGCTGGGCGTTGAAATCATCCATCTGGGCTGCGAGCCGCTGGTTCATCTCACGTGCAAGGACAAGAACCGTAACGAACTGGAAAGCCTCCTCTACGGGATGGAGCGTGCCGGCATACGCAATTTGCTGGTCATGACTGGCGATTTCCCGAAGTCTGGCTTTATGGGAGGCCCGAAGCCGGTATTTGATCTTGACTCGGTGAACCTGACGGCGTTGATCGGAACCCTGAACCGGGGCCAGGAAGTTCCCGCCTTCAAGGGAACCACAACTCTGAAGCCGACGCACTTTTTCGCAGGCGTGGCCGCCAGCCCGTTCAAGGCCCTTGAAGCGGAGCAGATGGGGCAATACTTCAAGCTCAGGAAGAAGCTCGAAGCAGGCGCGCAGTTTGTCGTCTCTCAACTCGGTTTCGACGCGCGCAAGTTTCACGAGTTGCTCCAGGTGGTGAAACTGCTTGGCTTCGGCGATATTCCGGTTGTCGGAAACATCTACCTGCTGCCTGCCGGCGCGGCAAAAGTAATGCACAACAACTTGCTGCCGGGCTGCGTGGTGACTGACGAATTGCTCACGGTCATCGAAAGCGAGGCGAATTCGGCAGACAAGGGCAGGAGCAAGCGCAAAGAGCGGGCCGCCAAGATGTACGCGATCTTGAAAGGAATGGGCTTTGCGGGCGCGCATATCTCCGGCCACGGCATGACCTTCGATGACCTGGAGCAGGTCATCGACCGGGGAGAAGAGTTGTTGCCGAACTGGCCCGAACTGGTGCATGAGTTTGACTTTCCTCAGCCCAACGGCTGGTACTACTTCGAGGCGGACGAGAAAACCGGACTGAATACCGAGACGCCGTCGGCCCGGAACGAGCGCCCCAAAGCGGGCTTCGGTTATCAGCTATTCAGAATCCTTCACCATACGATGTTCGATCCGCGCGGATTTCTATTCCGGCCCATGGTCTGGCTCTCAAAGGCAGTGGATCAAACCCCAGTCCAGGGCGCTTATATCAAGGCCGAGCAAATCATCAAGGGCATCACTAACGATTGCATGCACTGCGGCGACTGCGCGATGCTTGACACGGCCTACCTGTGTCCTCAGAGCCAGTGCCCCAAAGGCCAGCGAAACGGCCCCTGCGGCGGAAGTTTCGAAGGCTGGTGCGAAAAATATCCCAATCAGAGAATGTGCATTTACATCCGGGCTTATGACCGGCTGAAAAGCCACGGGGCCACGGAAACACTGAACGGCGAGTGTACGCCACCGGTCAACTACGATCTCAGCCAGACTTCCTCGTGGATCAATTTTTATCTTGAGCGCGATCACTCCGCGAAGAAGCTCAATTTGCTGAAAACCCGGAAAAGCAAGGGGACGTGAGCCACTGCGCTCTGAATTTCAAGCGTAACTCTGCTATGCGCGATGGCACTCCAGCCGCTTCTACGCCGCGAGAGGTTGTGAGACGGCTCTATGATTCCGCGGCAACAAATGCTTCGAGGCTTTCACTAATTTTGATTGGACGAGGGCAAAACGAGTGGCGGCAAGAATTCTTGATGGAATCAGCATCAGCGGGCAGATCAAGGCGGAACTGAAAACGGAAGTGGCCCAACTCGGCCAGCAGGGAGTGCGTCCCGGACTGGCAGCGGTGCTGGTGGGAGAAAACCCAGCTTCGCAGGTCTACGTGCGCAGCAAGATCCGCACCTGCGAGCAATTGGGCATCTTCAGCGAGATGATTACGCCCCCGGCCAGCACCTCTACGGAAGAGTTGCTGGCAATCATCGACGAACTCAACCGCCGCGAGGACATCGACGGCATTCTGGTGCAACTGCCGCTTCCCGGCCAGATTGATTCCAAGCGAATCCTGATGGCAATCGATCCTGCCAAGGACGTCGACGGCTTCCATCCAATCAACGTCGGACTGCTCTCCGCCATGCGCCCGAATCTGGTGCCTTGCACACCGGCCGGCTGCATGGAGATTCTCAGCCGAAGCGGTATCGAAGTCGTCGGCCAGGATGCGGTGGTGGTTGGCAGAAGCGATATTGTCGGCAAGCCCGTGGCGATGTTGCTGACCAATGCGAATGCAACCGTTACAATCTGTCACTCCCGCACTCGCGATCTGGCTCGCGTTTGCCAGCGGGCCGACATCCTGATCGCGGCGATCGGCAAGCCCGCGATGATTACCCCCGAGATGGTGAATGCAGACGCTACGGTCATCGACGTGGGGATTAACCGGATTGACAGCCTTGAGCAGTTTCGGACTATATTTGCCGGCGATGCGGAGCGGGAAAAGCAGTTCTCGGAGAAAGGATCAATTCTGGTTGGAGACGTGCATCCGAAGGTCGCTGAAGTATGCCGGGCAATTACCCCGGTTCCGGGAGGAGTTGGACCGATGACCATTGCCATGCTTATGGCGAATACGGTGAAAGCGGCCAAAATGCGGCGGGTGTCCAGAGTTTCATCTCTCTATCCCCCTTGTGATGGTTTAGATGGATTGGCCTAAGCGCAGCCCTTACGGACCGCGTCAAGGCATCGAACGGTGCCGTCAGAATTAAGTTGGTTCAAGCCCGCACATTTAGCGCTTCCGCTCGTTTCCGCGTCTCACTCACGAAGGATTGCTCTTTCCGCGAATCAGGCTTGATCAAATCGAGGGTAACCCGAACATTTGTGAGCGATCCCTCGAATGCGGCTCTTGCGAGAGCTATCGCGGTGGCAAGATCGGGATTCATGCTGGGACCGGTGATCGGCTGGAGGACGAAGGCGATTCCTGCCACTTCAGCAGCCATCTCTGCCACGCCCAGAGGCACACTGGCCGCCCGCCGAAGCGCGGCGTTGATTTCCCGGCGGCCGCCTGAAGAATCCTTGGCCATCTTGTACGCCTTCATCACAGCTTTGTAAGACTCGGCGTCGGAATCAACCGCGGAACATAGCTCATGGCGCAGTGTGGTGAGCCGGCTGATGGCTTGGCTGAGCTGGCTTTCGTGCTGCAGATGGGCTTTCCTGCCGCGCGAAATCGTGGCCACCATGCACACCAGTCCGGCGGCCATCGCGGCTGCGGCTGCTGAGGCGCTCCCGCCTGCAGGCGTAGGCGTGGGCGCAGCGAGTTGTTAGATAAACTTGACAACTCAGGCGCTCAGGCCACCGGAAGGAGCCTTGGCTGGATCGCGGCCTTCGGAAAAGCCGGGAACGCGTTCCGCGCGAATCTTAGGCATGGCAAGAGGATAGCGATGGAGGCTCGATCCCGGCAACCGAAGATCCCGGGCCCAACCCCAAACGCGCCTCCGAATCATCGTGGTTGCATAGGCGCTGGAATTGCGCAAGTTCTGCGCAGCAGGAGCCCTGCTGTTGCGTTCAAGGCAGTCATGTGCTCGAAACCCGCGTCAACGCTGAAGAGCAAGTTATCACTTTGGACGATCTGAAGACCGCCGATGCTGCCTGTCTTTGCAACTCCGTTCGCGGCCTGCTGAGAGTGAATGCGCTCTGCGAGCGTGCGGCCACAACATCCGGGGAAAGTCAGTCTTGCGTCAGCGGTAGTCCCGTCACGAGCCTTTCCGCCCCGGAATAGATTACGAAGCGGCGGCCTCGCAAGAAGCCGACCAGGGTCATGCCAAACTCGCGGGCAAGGCTAACCCCAAGATCCGATGGCGCCGAAACCGAAGCCAGAATGGGCAACCCGGCGACAAGGGCCTTCTGCACAATCTCAAAGCCGCCTCGCCCGCTGACAAGAAGCACAGCGTCACGCAGCGGAATCAGGTCATTGGCCAGCGCCCAGCCGATTGCTTTGTCGACCGCATTGTGGCGCCCAACGTCCTCGCGAAGAACAAGCAACTCGCCGGCAGTACTGAACAACCCGGCGGCGTGTGTTGCGCCGGTCCGGATAAAAGCCGCCTGCGACTCGTAGAGTTTATGGGGTAGGCGGCAGAGCACTTCAGGATCGACGGCGCAGGCGGTGTTCGGAGCCGCAACGCGGCGCACGCGCACGGCATCGATGGAGGCCTTGCCGCAGACTCCGCAACTTGAAGTGGTATAAAAGTTTCGCTGGGTGGCCTCGGAATTGAGCGTGACGCCCGGAGCCAGGTCGACACGCACGCGATTGGCGCCGTTCTGCTTGGTGGTGGCCTCAAAACGAAGCGATGCAATCTGGCTTCGGCATGAGATTAGGCCTTCGGTAAAGAGAAAGCCAGTTACAAGTTCCAGTTCGTGGCCCGGAGTGCGCATGGTGACGTTGAAGGCGTCTTCGCCAATGCGAATCTCAAGCGGCTCCTCACCCACGAGGTAGTCGTTTTGCGAGCGGAGCTCTCCTTCCCGCCACTCGCTGATACCGGTCACCGACACAATGCGGGGGATCACATTGCACATCCCTTTTTCGCAAGTAAACGAAAGTCCCAGTTGACATCAATCCTACTATGATAGTCAGTCCTGCAAAACCGGTGAAAAGCGCATTAAGCTGGTGAAAGGCGGTGAAATCGGGTTTAGATTTCCTCAGAAACAGCAGTCATAAGAGGAGAAACTGGGGAAAACGATGCGCCCGAAGAGCGAGCCGATGCACCCGCAGCGTGAGCTATTCCAGTCGGAGTTGGAGCAGATGATCGACACATGTATCACCCACTGGTGCGGTTGGGCAGGCACATCGATTGGGCATCGTTTGAGGAGGCGCTGGGAGCGACGTATCATCCCACGCAAGAGCGCCTGGGGTCTGCACGCGGATGATGGTGGCGCTGCTCTATCTGAAGATCTGAGCTACGAGTTGGCGCTGGCGCATTGGTTGGAGAACCCCTACTGGCAGCACTTCTGCGGGGAGCGGTATTTCCAGCACCGGCTGCCGATCGATGCATCGAGCATGACGCGTTGGTGTGGTCGGTTAGACGAGGCCGGGCCCGAGCCCGCCGCGGCGGGCTCCTCGGGTATTTTTCGCTCTATTTTCGCGTGGCCTGTGGGGCGTCGGAACGCAGTCCCAGCTCATCCTGGCACTCGTCTGTCCGCCCACGCTATGAGAAGCGAAATGAGCCGATACCGCTGTCACAGCCTTGGCTCAATTTGCTCAATTCGCCCTGCGGGACGAAAGGGCCGTGCCGAACATCAGCGGCAGAGAAAGAGGAAGAATGTGAGATACGACACATCCGGATCTGGGATTTGGCCGCAAACTGGATTACAGGTTCGTCTTAGAATCAGGGGAGAATTGCGGAATCGAACCGCAACAGATTGAATGGCAACCGACCCAATCGACGGCATTCTTTCGCGTTATGTTGAGGTTACGGGAAACCTGATCTCGCTCCTCCAAGAGGTGCAATCGCACTTTGGCTACCTGCCCAAGGATGCGCTCTATTCCCTGGCCAAGAAGACCGGAATTCCCATCACTCGCCTCTACAGTATTGCCACGTTCTACCACTTCTTCAGCTTGAAGCCCAAAGGCCGGCACGAGATACAGGTTTGTACCGGAACGGCATGTCACGTCAAGGGGGCGGCGCGAATCCTGGACGACCTGAAACGGAAGCTTGCGATCGGGGTGGGCGAAACCACGCCCGACGGTCAGTTCACGTTGAACGAAGTGCATTGCGTTGGCGCCTGCGCTTTCGCTCCGGTTGTCGTGGTGGGAGGCCGGACGCATGGCGAGGTCAGCCCTCAAAAATTGTCGGGGATTCTCAGCAAGCACGCGGCTGCAGTAGGCGGAGAAGATGGAGAGCCAGCGGCCAGGAGTCTCGCGGCGAAGGGCAGCGAGCTTCTGCCTGAACAGACTGTGTCCCGCTCCATCAACGTGAGGGTTTGCATGGGGCTGGGCGGCGTAGCCGCAGGCGGCGCGGCCGTGCTGCAGGCATTCCGGGAGATCCTGGCGGAAAAGGGCCTGTCTGCAACCTTCGGCAAAAAGTGCGTGGATCAGGTAGGCTGCATGGGCTTTTGCGCCAAGGACGTCATTGTCGAGGTCCGGATCGATGGCGTACTGACCGTTTACCAGTTTGTTAAGCCGGACATGGTAAGCCGAATCGTCGAAGAACACATCCTGAGTGGAATCCCGGTGCAAGAATGGCTGGCTGGACCCGAATACGAGCAGTTTCATCGCAGACAGAACAAGGTTGTGCTCGGAGCCTGCGGGACCATCGACCCGGAAGACATCGATGCTTACTGTGCGATCGGCGGCTATGAGAGTGCGAATCGCGCCATTTCCTCGATGACGCCCGAAAAAGTAATTGAGGAAATCAAAGCTTCTGGCCTGAAGGGGCGTGGCGGAGCCGGCTTTCCGACCGGACTGAAATGGGAGCTCTGCCGCCGTGCGCCGGGTAACACGAAATACCTTATCTGCAATGCCGATGAAGGCGATCCAGGGGCCTTCATGGATCGCGCCGTCATTGAGGGAGATCCCCATGCGGTGATCGAAGGCATGATCATCGCGGCCTATGCGATTGGCGCCTCCAAGGGCTATGTGTACATCCGTGCCGAGTACCCGCTAGCAGTGCAGCGGTTGCGCCAAGCCATCGCACAGGCCCGGGATCGCGGCTACCTGGGAACCAATGTCCCGGGGCACGGTCTCGGCTTCGATATCCAAATCAAGCTCGGGGCTGGAGCCTTCGTCTGCGGCGAGGAAACTGCGCTGATCGCCTCGCTGGAAGACCAGATTGGAGAGCCAAAACCGAAACCCCCGTTCCCTGTCGATAAGGGGCTTTGGGGGTTGCCCACCTGCATCAACAATGTTGAAACCTTGGCCACGATACCGAAGATCATCAAGAACGGCGCCGCCTGGCTTGCTGCGATCGGTACGGGCAAATCGAAGGGCACCAAGATCTTTTCCCTGGTCGGAAAAATCAATCGCAGCGGATTGGTTGAAGTGCCGATGGGCATGCCGCTGCGCGAGATCATCTACGAAATTGGCGGAGGCATTCCCAAGAACAAAAAGTTCAAAGCCGTGCAGACTGGCGGCCCATCGGGCGGCTGCATCTTTGCTGCGCACCTCGACGTGCCGGTCGACTACGAAAACCTCACGGCGGTTGGGTCCATCATGGGCTCCGGCGGCATGGTGGTCATGGATGAAAACACCTGCATGGTAGATGTTGCCAAATACTTCGTCTCTTTCTGCGTGGACGAATCCTGCGGCCAATGCACCCCCTGCCGCGAAGGCACGCGCGAGTTGTCCCGCCTGTTGAACGATATCACCACCGGCAAAGGGACTCCTGAGCATCTCACCGCTCTGGAGGAGCTGTCGGCTGTCATGCGGGATATGTCGCTCTGCGCCCTGGGAAAGACCGCGCCGAATCCTGTGCTGTCCACGTTGCGCTACTTCCGAGATGAGTACGAGGCGCACATCTATCAGAAGAAGTGCCCGGCGGGGGTTTGCCAGGAGCTGGCGCTGTCGCCGTGCGAAAACAGCTGTCCGCTGCGGATGAATATTCCGCGGTTCCTGGACTTGTATCAGGAGGGGCGGCTGGAAGACGCTTTCGAATCGGTGGTGATGGACAATCCGTTGCCGGCATCGACCGGCCGGGTCTGCCAGCATCCCTGCGGCACACGCTGCCGCCGCCAAGCCCTCGACGAAGGGGTGAACATGCGCGAGGTGCACCGGTTCATCGCCGATTCGGTTTACCAGTCGAAACTGTACGAAGGGATGGCCGAGCGCATCCTGAAGCGAAGGCTGGAGCCCACTGGGCACAAAGTGGCCGTGGCCGGCGCGGGACCGACGGGTCTGACGGCAGCCTTTTATCTGGCGATGCTGGGCCACGACGTCACTGTTTTCGAAGAGCGCAGCGAAGCCGGCGGCATGTTGCGCTTCGCCATTCCTGAGTATCGGCTGCCCAAAGCTGTCCTGCGCCGCGAGCTCGACCTTATCGAAGGCGTCGGCGTGAAGTTCGTCTTCAATACCCGCGTTGGTTTCGATCTCCCCCTTAACGACCTCGCCGCCAACTTCGATGCCGTTTTCATCTCTATCGGAACCTGGAAGGAGTCCTGGCTCTATCTCCCTGGAACCGAGTTGAAGAACGTGCACCCGGCCCTGATCTTCCTTGAAGCCGTCGCGCGCCGCGAAAAAGTCCCTATTGGCTCCCGCGTCGTCATCATCGGCGGCGGCAACGCGGCCATCGATTCCGCCCGCACCGTCCTGCGCATGGGCGCGAACGCCACCATCCTCTATCGCCGCGAGCGCAAAGACATGCCCGCCATCGATGAGGAGATTCAGGCCGCCGAGGAAGAAGGTGTGCGCTTCGTCTTCCTCGCAGCGCCTCACCACATTCTGGGCGGCACTGATGGCAGCGTGAAGGCCATCGAGATCGTCAAGACGCGCCTGGGCGAGTACGACAAATCGGGCCGCCGCAGGCCGATTCCCACCGACGAAGTGCAGCGCTTCGAGTGCGACAGCGTCATCCCGGCCGTGGGCGAAACCTGCGACATGGATTTCTGCCGTGCCTCCGGCCTCGAGCTCAAAGAGGACGGCACTATCGTCGTCGACCGCTTTACGTTCGAGACCAGCCGTTCCGGCTTCTATGCCGGCGGCGACGTCATCACCGGCGCCTCCAACATGTCCAACGCTATGAGCGGCGGCAAGCAGGCGGCGCGCAAGATCGACGAAAGAATCATGGGCGACGAGCAGCGATGGGAACAGCTGTTTCCTGAGTTCGAATACAGCCACCAGGCTCCGGGAGAGTCCAGCCTCAGCCACCGCCACGAGGGGCATACCGTCGCGGTAAAGGCTCGGGTGCGCTCGCATCAGGAGGTCGTGGCGGGGCTGAGCCAGGAAGAGGCGCTGGAGGAGTGCCAGCGCTGCCTGCGCTGCGATTTGCACGTTCCGGCGGACATTCACTAAGACGGCGAAGAGACAGGAAAGGAGCTGCGCGTTGGCGATTAAGACAATTTCAGTTCGAATCGACGGGGAACTGGTGACCGCCCGCGAGGGCGATACGATTCTGGATGCGGCTCGCGCCAACGGGAAGCAGATTCCGACGCTCTGCCATCACGAAGCCCTCGGTGCGTATGGAGCCTGTCGTGTGTGCGTGGTGTGGGCTGAAGGCCAAGGCCAGCGCCCTGGATTGACCGCAGCTTGTACGACGCCAGTCTCAAACGGACTTGCGGTGCAAACGGAATCTGCAATCGTGCAGCGAACGCGCAGAGTCATCTTCGAACTGCTGCTCGGGCGCTCTCCGGAGTCGGAATCGCTCCGCTCGATTGCGAAGCGTTATGGCGTTACTTCCACTCCGTTTGGCGAAGGTGCGCAGCACGACCTATGTGTGCGGTGCGGCCTCTGCGTGAGGGCTTGCAAGGAGAAGATTGGCGTTGCCGCAATTTCGTTTTCGGGTAGAGGACAAGGCCGAAACGTGAGCACCGAGTTTGGTGCGCTTTCAGAATTATGTATCGGCTGCGGTGCTTGCGCAGCGGTCTGCCCTACGGGAATGATCCGCGTGAAAGACAGCGGCGGGGAGCGCGTTATCTTGCGAGATGACCTGACGATCGCGCGATTCCCGCTCCTTACCTGCACATCCTGCCGCGCTCCGCTGGTAACGGAAAAATTCATGGACCTGCGCTTGCAAGGGCTTCCCGACGGGCAATCCGAAGTCCTTTGCCTCGACTGCAAGCGGAAGCGTATGGCCGCCACTGCAGAAAGATTTGCAAACATCTGGTCGTAGTCAACATAGTGCCGCCGAGCACGCTGTATGCTCGTTGAGGGAGAAGGCAGGTGAACACATGAACAAGCTGGTGATCGCCGATCCGGGTAAGTGCATTGGTTGCCGCACCTGCGAGATTGCTTGCGTGCTGGCCCATTCCGCGGCGGATGCAATGGTTAGAATGTCCCCTGCATCCTTCCACCCGCGCCTGATGGTGGTGAAAACCACGACGGTAAGCACGCCGGTTCAGTGCCGCCAATGTGAGGATGCACCCTGTGCGGTAGTCTGTCCCACGGGCACGCTGGTTTTGCGAAACAATTCCGTCGAGGTCATCCCCTCACGTTGCATTGGCTGCAAGAGCTGCATGATCGCCTGTCGCTTCGGAGTAATAGAAGTGTTGCCTTGCGAGGCGACGCTCGCAGATTGGCCGCTTTCTTCCCGCATGCATGTGGAAGCTGTTAAATGCGATCTTTGCGAGCATCGCGCAAGCGGTCCAGCTTGCATCGAGGTGTGCCCCATGAAAGCGATCTCCATCGTCGATGCGATCGTGCTTGCGGAAGCGGCTCGCAAACGGCGCGAGCATGCAGCAATGGTGCAGGCTGCTTTTGGTCCGGGCGACTCGCCGGGCCAGGCGAGCACCTAGGCCGAGGTGCATGGGAGCGGCCGGTGCATGCACTAATTGACGCAAGGCAAACTCATGGGAGGAGGATTGACGCGATGGCAGAGAGAGTATTGACGGTATGCCCGTATTGCGGCTCTGGGTGCAAAATGAACCTCCTTGTGGAGAACGGAGCAATTGTCGGCGCAGAAGGCGCGCATGGAGTTACCAACGAAGGCGAGCTGTGCCTGAAGGGTTATTACGGGTGGGATTTTTTGAACGACACAAAGCTGTTGACGCCTCGTCTAAAAAAGCCTCTTCTGAGGCGGCGTCGCAGTGAAGAACTGAAAGAGGTTTCCTGGGATGAAGCGATTCAGTTTACAGCTTCGCGCCTGCAGAAGATCAAACACAAACATGGCGCCAATTCGATCATGTTAACCGGCTCGGCGCGTGGATCAGGCAACGAAGCGAACTATGTCATGCAGAAACTCGCCCGTGCAGTAATCGGAACAAACAACATCGATCACTGCGCTCGTCTTTGCCATGCACCATCTGTGGCGGGATTGCAGGCCACGGTTGGCAATGGGGCAATGAGCAATTCCATCGTCGAATTAGAAAATACAAAATGCATTTTCGTCTTCGGCTATAATGCCGCCGACTCGCACCCTATCGTCGCCCGGCGCATCATCAAGGCCAAGGAAAAAGGCGCAAAGATCGTCGTTTGCGACCCGCGCTTCATTGAGACGGCTCGCATCGCCGATCTCTACCTTCCCATCAAGAACGGTTGCAATATGGCGCTCGTCAACGCATTCGGTAATGTTCTGATCGAAGAGAAGCTCTACAACCAGGAGTACGTTGCCAAGCACACCAAAGGTTTCGATGAGTACAAGGCAGTTGTGGCCAGATACACACCTGAATATGTCGAGAAGATCGCGGGTGTTTCTTCCGCTCAGATTCGTGAGGCAATGCGTATATATGCCGCTGCGCCTTCCGCCACCATTGTCTGGGGCATGGGGGTGACTCAGTGGGGGCAGGGTGTCAGCGTAGTGAAGGGACTGTCTGCATTGGCGCTGTTGACCGGTAATTTGGGGCGCCCAAATGTGGGTGTCGACCCGGTTCGCGGTCAGAACAACGTGCAAGGCTCTTGCGACATGGGCGTGCTTCCGAATTTCTTTCCCGGCTACCAGAAAGTTACGGACCCCGAAGTAAGAGCGAAATTTGCCAAAGCGTGGGGGGTGCCCGATTTACCAGCGAATCCAGGTTACTGCCTTACCGAAGTTCCGCACCTAGTAAAGCAAGGGAAGCTCAAGGCCTACTATGTCATGGGCGAGGACCCGGCGCAAAGCGACCCGAATCTAGCGGGAATTCGTGAAGCGCTCGAAGAGATGGAACTGGTCGTCGTTCAGGATATCTTCATGAACAAAACTGCGCTCTTTGCCGACGTCATTCTTCCTGCAACTTCGTGGGGGGAGCATGAAGGCGTCTATACCTGCGCCGACCGGGGATTTCAGCGTTTCAACAAGGCGATTGAACCCCAAGGCGATGTCAAACCTGATTGGGAGATCTTGAGCCTGCTGGCCACCGCCATAGGCTACCCGATGAAGTATAAGAATACAAAGGAAATATGGAATGAGTTGCGTGAGCTATGCCCACTGTTCTCCGGAGCCACGTATGAAAGAATGGATGGGCTTGGTTATGTACAATGGCCATGCCCTGCTCCCTCACATCCTGGAACCCAATATCTATACGATGGCAACAAGTTCGATACGCCGGATGGAAGAGGATATCTCTCTGCGGCTGAATGGATACCGCCTTTTGACAAACTAGACGAGGAGTTTCCGGTCATTCTGTGCACAGTACGTGAGGTCGGACACTATTCCGTCCGTACCATGACCGGCAACTGCAGAGCCTTGCAGACCCTGGCCGATGAGCCCGGATGCTTACAGATCAACAGTGCCGACGCGAGGAAGCATGGAATCGACGACCAGCAGCTAGTGTGGATCTCCTCACGGCGGGGAAAGGCCTTAGTGCGGGCTCAGGTGACAGATCGCGCCAATGAAGGTGCCGTATACATGACATATCAATGGTGGGTTGGCGCCTGCAACGAGCTCACAGTGGATCACTTTGACCCGGTCTCTAAGACTCCCGAATACAAGTACTCTGCGGTAAGGCTGGAAAGCATCAAAGATCAGGCGGCGGCGGAAGCCTATTTGCAGACACAGTACAACGCGATGCGCGAGAAGCTTACCAACGTGGTCGGCAACTGAGCCATCCCGTGGGGTGCTTCGCTTTGCCTGCGGCAAAGAGGGTCAGAGCGTGCCGGTCGGCGTGGACTTACCGACCATCAAACTGGACAGGATAACCGCGGGGAGAACGGGAAGATAATCTCCGCTATGGACGCGATGGAAGCGCAAAGACAGGTAGTGTCAAGTTTCTTTCGCACTTTTGATCTTCCTTGTTGTTCAGGAAGGTTGTTGGGTTTCGGTTGTTTTGCCACTGGCCCCCATGGGGGCCAGTGGCAAAGCGGCTCAGGCGATGGCCCGAACTTCGGCTAGCCTGTTCATCTGCAGGTAACGTTTCGTCCCCCACCGGGTTGCGGCCACATGCCGCAGTCGCGCGGCAACCAACATGAGCGCCGAGCGGCCATCAGGAAAAGCACCCACCACGCGTGTTCGTCGCCGGATCTCGCGGTTCAGGCGTTCCAACGGGTTGTTCGTTCGGATGCAGCGCCAGTGCTCCGGCGGAAAACTGTAATAACTCAACGTCTCATCAACGCCGGCTTCGACGATCTCCGCGGCTTTGCCCAGCCGCATCTCACGCAGCTTCGCGACGACCTGGCGAGCCTTTTCTTTAGCCGCCTGCGCGTCTTCCTGGGCGTGGATGGCCTTCAGCATCGCCGCCGCTTCCTTTACCTTGCCAGTCGGCACCGCCGTCCATACGTTGCGATAGAAATGAACCACGCAGCGCTGCCACTTCGCTTCCGGATAGAACTCGGCCAGGTTCTCCACCAGCCCCAGACACTTGTCGGACACAAACAGCTCGACACCCTTCAGCCCGCGCTGCTTCAGTTCGCGCAGAAACGCCGTCCAGCTCGGCCCGTCTTCCTTGACGCCTTCACTTACACCCAGAATCTCTCTGTAGCCGCTCTGCGCCACGCCGATTGCCACCAGCACCGAGACGTTCTTCACTTCGCCGCCCCAACTGCGCTTCAACCACAGACCATCAAGAAAAACGTACGGGAAATCGCCCACCAGCGGCCTCTGGCGCCAGTCGTCGATCTTGCCGTAGATCTTCTGGTTCAACTCGCTCACGGTCGAGGCCGACACCCGTGTGCCCCATAGCGCTTGCGTGATGTCTTCGACGCGCCGTACGCTCACTCCCGCCAAATACATCTCAATCAGCGCTTCTTCCACTGACGACTCCCGCCGCCGGTAGCGCTCGATAATCGCGGTCTCGAAAGGCAGCGTGCGTAATTTCGGCACCGTCAGCGTCACCTCGCCGGCCTTGGTCTGCAAATGCCGGTCATAGCTGCCCGCCCGCGTGTCCTTGCGTCCCTCCGTGCGTTCGTACTTCCTGGCCCCGCACAGCCGGTCTGCCTCGGCGTCCAAAAGCGCGTTCAACGTCTCTTCGACAGTCGCTCGCACCACTTCGTCCAAATGCGCCTGGATGCGCCCTTCGTCGATCTGCACTACCGGCCCCAATAACGGCGCCGTCTCACTCCCAGTTCCAACTCCTGCTTCCACGGCTGGTTCCATCGTCCTCGTCCCGGAGGTCTCGCTCCCCCTGCTTGTACTAACCTTCCAAGCCTACAAGCCGGACCAATGTGCGAAAGAAATCCTACGTTATCCAAAGACATGAAGCGGCCCACAACGGAAGGGGGTTGTGGGCTGTTTCGTTTAGGACGTCGTCCGGTTTAGGCGGGGTGCGCTTCTCTGATCTCGGTGACCAGTTGCTTGTCGAGATGTTCGAGGCAATCGTGGGCCGCGGTGCACCAGTCGCCGCAGGCCAGATCCAGTTTGGGATTCAGCGTGTACCTCCCACAGGCGGGGCAGGAGCGATGAGGATCGTTGCGGAAAAACTCGAGTGAATAGCCGCAATGGGAGCATGGCGACTCGAAGATGTCGTCCACGGTCCAGTAACGGGTATCCTGCCCCGGGCACATGCGTTCGACCATAACGCCTCCTTTAGCGCTCTTGCACTCCAAATTATCGCAAAAATCCTTCTCCGCGCACAGTGACTTAAGTCACGCGGCGGCCGGTGGCGTCTCCGGTGGGTGCCGAGCAATCGGCCTACATGCCGCGACCGAAGCCGGAAACGGCGGATACAGCCAAAGAGATCCCACAGGTAACCGGGCCTCTTCCACCCTCGGTGACCAAGATCACGTGGCGCCGTGCGATCCGTCACATCTCGGCGACTTTGCACAGTGGCACCTTCTACCTGAGGCGGGTATGGCGATGGCTGCCTCGACAGCCTGTGTTGGGCTCATCGGCCGTGATTCTGATTGCGACGGATCTGAGCGATCTGGAACGGCTGATGCCGGTGAAGCAGTCTGTGGCGAAAGTCTGGTTTTGAAAGAGCGCAATTTTAGTCGTGCCGTAAGTCATGGAAAATGAGCGCGGCTTTAGCGGCTGAGGGAGGGTTTCACAGACTTTTCGACTTCCACCACAGGCTGTTCGTACTACTGTCAAGGGTGGCGTAAAAGGGGGCCACTGGGGCGGCAAAAACGGCGCCGAATACGGGTCGATCAAAGGCAAGCATCTTGGCCCAATGAAGCGGCAATGCCAGGGCAGGAGCCTCGCATGAAGCTCGCTATATCAGGAAAAGGGGGCGTAGGGAAGTCGACCGTGGCGGGCACGTTAGCGTGTCTTTATGCCGCCGAAGGACAGAAGGTATTGGCCATCGATGCCGATCCGGACGCGAATCTGGCGTCCGCGCTTGGAATGCCGCCTGAGTTGAGGTCGACAATTCACACGATTTCGACTGAACGAAAGCTGATCGAGGAGCGCACCGGCGCCAAGCTTCAAGGGTACGGCCAAATCTTCAAAATCAATCCAGAGGTTGCGGATATAGCCGCACGATACGCCACGCGGTACGCGGGCGTGGATCTGCTGGTTCTGGGGGCGATCCAGCGGGCGGCAGGCGGGTGCGCGTGCCCGGAGAGCGTGTTGCTCAAACACCTCGTTTTGCATCTCGTCCTTAAGAGCAACGAAGTTGTGATTTTGGATATGGAGGCCGGTATCGAGCACCTCGGCCGGGGTACGGCCATGGGCGTGGATTTGATGCTGGTGGTGCTGGAGCCTGGGAAACGAAGTGTGGAAACGGCCCATCGCGTAAAAGAAATGGCAGCATCACTCGGGATCCATCGCTTCGGTATAGTGCTCAATAAAGCTGTCGATGAGGAGTCGGAATGTCAGTGGATTTCCGACGAATTTGGCGCCGACCCACTGCTCGGCGTCATTCCTTTCGACAATCGGATCGGGCTCGCCGACCGGCTCGGCCAATCCTTGATCGATCTCGGTCAGGAAGATCTCCTTTCTCCTTTTCGAAACTTGAAAGACGCACTTGCCTCACGCATTAAGGAGGTGGCGTAATGAGCGCCGAGCTCCGATGCGCTGTCACCGCAATCGACTGTTTGCCCCGTTGCGGCCCGCAATCGGTCGTGCACGTGGTCCTTTCCGGTTCTCTTTTTTTCGTGGCGGAAGCGGAGGATATCTTCCCGCTGTTGCGCCAAGCGAACGAAAGCTCCTGAAACGAGCTTGCTGCAGAAAGGCAGTTATGATTCTCGCTATGACCGGGAAGGGCGGCGTGGGCAAGACTACTCTTGCCGCCTTGGTAATCAATTGGCTGGTAGGGCAAGCAGAGACGCCCGTTCTTGCCGTGGATGCCGACTCGAACGCGAATTTACACGAGGCGTTGGGTATTGACTTGGGAGCCACCATCGGCGGTATCCGGGAAGACGCACGGAAACAGGCGCAGACCCTCAAGGGAGTCTCGAAGCAGGAGTTTTTGGAGCTGCGGGTTCAGGAATCTCTCATTGAGCGCAGCGGATACGACTTAGTGGTCATGGGCCGCCCCGAAGGCCGTGGTTGTTATTGTTTTGCCAACAACGTACTGCGCGACGTCCTGGATCGCTTGACAAAAAACTATCGTCACGTGGTCATCGACAGCGAGGCAGGCCTCGAACACATCTCTCGCCGCACCCTACTCTCGGTCGACCAATTGATTATGGTCTCCGACTGCTCGGTGCGCGGCGTTCACACCGCCGGCCGCCTATCCAATCTCGTCGACGAAGTTGATTTGGAAGTGAAAGAACGGGGGCTGATTGTAAATCGTGTTCCCGACGGAGAAATCCCCCCTATTGTTCGGCGTGAGGTAGAGATCACTGGCTTGCCTCTGCTGGCGACGATTCCGCTGGATCCCAATATCACCGCTCTGGATGCTACCGGGAGCGCATTTTCTACGATCCCACACCATGCTCCGGCAAGAATGGCGATCGAAGCCTTGCTGGAGCGAATGTTTGCCTGTCGACAGGAGATTAGTTAATGTCAACGACTTTGCCCACTCCACCCAAAAAAGAGACGGGGCCGGTGTCCATCGACCCGGCAACCAATGAAATGGTTGTATTCGCCAGCGGTTCCCACACGTCGACCGTGTGGGATCGTTACGCTGCCCAAAAGCCTCAGTGCAGGTTCGGCACGGAAGGCATTTGCTGCAAGATCTGCCACATGGGGCCATGCCGCATTAGTCCCAAAGCCCCGTTGGGAGTATGCGGAGCCGACGCCGACACGATCGCCGCCCGAAACCTTTTGCGCGAGATCGCCGCTGGCGCTTCCGCCCACTCGGACCACGGGCGGACGCTGGTGCGCACACTGAAGATGGTGGCGCAAGGTAAAACCACGGATTACAAGATCAGCGATCCGAAGTGCCTGCGCGACGCGGCTAGAGAGTTCGACATTGAAACGGCAGACCGCACGGATCTGGAAATCGCCAATGACTTGGCGGATTTCTTTATGACCCAGTTTGCATGGTCGGAGAAGCCTAACGCCATGCTCAAGCTGGCGCCGCAGAAACGGCGTGAGCTGTGGGAGAAGCTTGAGATCGCGCCTTCAGGAATCGATTCCTCGGTGGTCGAACTGATGCACCGCACCACCATGGGCGTTGACCATAACTATCGTCACTTGATCATGGGCGGCCTGAAGTGCAGCTTGGCCGATGGCTGGGTGGGTTCGATGATCGCCACGACCGTCTCCGACATCCTGTTCGGCACTCCCAAACCGGTTCGCGGCCGGGTCAATCTGGGTGTGCTCGCCGAGGATAAGGTCAACATCCTCGTCCATGGGCACGAGCCAGCGCTTTCCGAGATGCTGGTTATAGCTACGCAGGATGAGGAATTAGTGGCCTACGCGCGCTCCAAGGGCGCGAACGGTATTAACCTCGCCGGTATCTGCTGCACGGCCAACGAGACTCTGATGCGTCACGGGATGCCGGTGGTCGGCAGCTTCCTGCAGCAGGAACTGGCGATCATGACGGGCGCCGTCGAGGTCATGGTTGTCGATGTGCAGTGCGTCATGCCCTCCCTGGCACAAGTCGTCAAGTGTACCCATACCGAACTGGTCAGCACCTCGGAGATTGCGCAAAGCATGGGTGCCGAGCAGATCACATTCGAACCGAAAGACGGCTACAAACAGGCAGCTCTATTGGTGCGCAAGGCGATCGACAACTTTGAGCGTCGCGATAAATCGCGTGTCCACATTCCGAAAGAGTCGATGGAAGTGGTGGCAGGTTTTTCCAACGACACGATCTTTAACATGCTGGGCGGGCATTTCCGCAGGACTTTCCGCCCGCTGAACGACGCCATCATCGACGGCCGCATTCGCGGTGTCGTAGGCGTTGTCGGCTGCACCAATCCTAAGATCCAGACCAACAGCGCGCATGTGAAGTTGACCGAGGAACTGATCAAGCGCAACGTTCTGGTGCTTTCTACCGGCTGCGCTGCCGTTGCCTGTGGTCAAGCTGGATTGTTGACGCCGGAAGCTGCGCTGGAAAAGGCGGGCGCGACCCTGCGCGAGGTTTGCGATGTGGTCGGCATTCCCCCGGTGCTGCATATGGGCGCTTGTGTGGATAACAGCCGCATCCTGATGGCCGCAACCAACGTGCTGCTCGAAGGCGGGCTCGGCGAGGATCTGTCGGATCTGCCAGTGGCGGGCGCGGCTCCTGAGTGGATGAGCGAAAAGGCAGTTACCATCGGCCACTATTTTGTGGCCAGCGGGATCTACGTTGTGCTGGGCCATCCACTTTACGTGGAGGGCAGCGAGAACGTCGGCCGTATGCTGCGCGAGGAGATGGAGGGCATTACCGGCGGCAAGTTTGAGTGGGAGCCGGATCCGGTGGTGGCTGCCGACAAGATTCTTGCACACATCGAGAAGAAGCGCGATGCGCTGCGCATCAATGTGAAGAAGGAACGCAAAGCAGTTGATATGAAAGAGAGGCGTGAACTGAAATGACTGTGAACACAAAGCTCATCGCCGCTTCCGCCATTGGCGGAGCTCATAAGGCTGTAGCACAGGCGAAAGACTATCTGGCGCGCGCCATCGCAGCAAAAGGGGCTGACGCAGCCGTGGCTTTCCCGGATACCAACTACGCCTTGCCTGTGATCTATTCGATGCTCGGCGAAAAGGTCAGCAAGCTCTCTGACCTGCAGGGCGTCATGGGCGAATGTGACCGGCTGTTGCCTGCCATTCCTTCCGAGAAAATCTGGCTCCCCTACCTGGGGGACACGCTGGACGCAGGAATGGCGACGCTGTTTGCCTTCGAGATCATCGAGGCTTGCAAGTATCTGATCGGGCCGAATCCGGTCAATGGGATTTGGCTAGGCGCTGCATCCGACGTCATCATTCGCGAGCGCGGCATTGAGTTCGTCGACGGCTCGGCTCCCGGTTTCGCCGCAGTGGTAGGCGCCGCTCCAACCAAGGAAGAGGCCGTCCGCATTGCCCGCCAGCTGCAGGAGAAGAACCTGTACACGTTTATCGCCGGCCACACCAACGGAGTTTCGTTCGCCGAACAACTGGAAGAGGCCGGCGTGCAGACAGGCTGGGAAACCCGCCTGGTGCCCTTCGGCAAGGAGATCTCGGCGGCCATCTATGCCCTGGGTTTCGCCAATCGCGCCGCACTGAGCTTCGGCAACGTCAAGCCGGGCGACTACGAGCGTAATCTGCGCTACAACAAGGACCGCGTCTTTGCCTTCGTCATGGCGCTTGGCGAAGTGACGGACGAGAAATACGCGGCGGCTGCGGGCGCCATCTCTTACGGTTTCCCCACCATTGCCGATACGGATATTCCGGAGATTCTTCCCACCGGTATTTGCACGTATGAGCACGTTGTCTCCAATGTGCCCATTGAAAACATCGTGGAAAAGTGCCTTGAGGTGCGTGGCTGCAAGGTCAAAGTGACCAAGATCCCGATTCCGGTTACTTACGGCGCGGCCTTCGCAGGTGAGCGCATTCGCAAGGAAGAGACCTACGTCGAATTTGGCGGTAACCGCAGCCCGGCGTTTGAATATGTAACCACACGCAATCTCGACGAGATTGAAAACGGACGGATTACTGTTGTCGGACCGGATATCGATTCGGTTCAGCCCGGCTCGGCGATGCCGCTCGGTATTTGGGTCGAAGTGGCCGGCCGCAAGATGCAGACCGACTTCGAACCGATTCTCGAGCGCCAGATCCACCACTTGATTAACTGTGGCGAGGGCATCTGGCACATGGGGCAGCGCGACATCAACTGGCTGCGTATCAGCAAAGCCGCCAAGGAACAGGGATTCACCATTCGGCACTTCGGAGATATTATCCACGCCCGGTTTATCAACGATTATCCGGCCATTGTCGATAAGGTTCAGGTTACCTTCTTCACGGAAAAGGAAGAGGTTGACCGCCGGCTGGCGGAGGTCCGCGAGGTCTACCGCGCACGCAATCAGCGTATGGAACAGATGACAGATGATGCGGTAGATACGTTCTATTCATGCCTGCTCTGCCAAAGCTTCGCGCCCAATCACGTTTGCGTGATCACCCCTGAACGGCTCGGCCTCTGCGGCGCCTACAATTGGCTCGACGGCAAAGCGGCTTACGAGATTGACCCCACGGGTGCAAATCAGCCACTGCTGAAGGGCACGTGCATCGATCCAATACGCGGCCAGTGGGAAAATATCAACAAATACGTGTTTGCCAACTCCAAGCAGACCGTCGAGAATGTCAACGCCTATTCGATGATGGAAAATCCCATGACCAGCTGCGGATGCTTCGAAGCGGTGGTGGCTCTGTTGCCGGAGTGCAACGGCGTGATGATTGTGAATCGCGAGTATATGGGCGACACGCCAGCCGGGATGAAGTTCTCTACCCTGGCCTCAGCCACGGGTGGCGGACAGCAATGCCCAGGCTTCATTGGCGTGGGAAAAACCTACATTACCAGCCGCAAGTTCATCTCCGCCGAGGGCGGTCATAAGCGCATTGTTTGGATGCCGAGTCGCTTGAAGGAAGCGATGAAGGAAGAGTTGGAGCAAATCGGCAAGCGCCTGGGAATTGAGAACTTCCTGGACATGATCGCCGACGAAACCATAACCACGGAGAGCAGCGAGCTTCAGGAATACATGCAGAAGGTCAACCACCCCGCTCTTTCGATGTGGGACATCACTGAACCCTCACCGGAAGCTGCGGCTGTCGATGCAGAGCGAGCAGTAGTGGTCTAGAACGGGAGTCTGGGAGATGTGGGAGAGCAGTCTGTGCCTGGAACAGGATGCATAACTAACAATCCGAGGAACGCATTTATGCCATTCAATAGAAAATCGAAAATATTCACGCCAATCGGCGCTGTGAGTTTTGGAGACGGCGAGCGTGCTGTGACCATTGGCGGTGGAAATACGCTCCCTCTCTGCTTTTTTGATGCTAAGCCGAGCAGCCTTCCAGCAGTGGGTATTGAGGTCACCGACACAGGCGTCGACACTGCTGGTCTGCCGCTGCTTGCCGCCTCTTATGACGGCGCGGCGACTTTGACCGAACGGGCTGTACGCGCAGCGAATCTGAATGGCGTTGACTTTGTTTGCCTGCGTTTTGAAGGTGCCGACCCTTTCGGGCTTAACCGCTCCGTCGAGGATTGCACAAAGCTCGCGCAAGAAGTCGCCGCTGCCTGTCCCAAACCACTCTGCGTAGCCGGTTGCAAGAATGCCGAGAAGGATACCGAACTATTCAAAGCCCTGGGGTCGGCCCTTCAGGATCACAACATCCTTTTCCTTTCCGCAGGAGAGGAGAATTACAAGACGATCGGCGCCGCTACCGCTCTCGCCTATGGGCACGAAGTAGCGGCAGAATCCCCTGTGGACATCAATCTGGCCAAACAACTCAACATCCTTATGACACAACTTGGAGTTCCGAAAAGTAAGATTGTCATGAACCTTGGTTCTGCCGCTGCCGGCTACGGGTTTGAATATTTGTCCTCGGTAATGGACCTTGTCAAATCGGCAGCGCTGGAGCAGGGCGATGGCATGCTTCAAATGCCGGTCATCACCCTTGTTTCCACCGAAGCATGGTCGGTGAAGGAGTCGATTCTACCCCAAGCCGACATGCCCGAATGGGGTGATATAGAACAACGTGGAATTCAGATGGAGACCGTTACTGCGGCCGCCTGCCTTGCCTCTGGCTCAGATGCAGTGATCCTGCGGCATCCAGTCTCGGTAGAGAAAACTGCGGCGCTCATCGCCGCGCTGGTCTAGAAGAGGATAACAAGAAATGGCGCTTAAGGGACTCGACATCTTCAAATTGACGCCCAAGACAAACTGCAAGGATTGCGGCAGTCCAACCTGTATGGCATTTGCCATGAAAGTCGCTCAAGGAGGGGCTTCCATCTCTGAATGCCCTCATATGTCAGCGGAATCTCTGGCTAAGCTCTCGGCGGCCACAGAACCGCCGATGAAAACCATCGAGATCGGCGTTGGGGAATGCGCTTATAAGCTGGGCGGAGAAACCGTCATGCTGCGCCACGAAAAGACGCTGATTAATAACAACCTCTATGGAATCTTCCTCGCTGCCGAGATGCCGGATGCCGCTATCGATGCTCTGTTGGCGGATACGGCAAAGATCGACTACGAACGCATTAGTACCCGTATGTATGTGGAATGCGTGCTTCTGAAGTGCGGCACGAACACCGCACGCAATATCGAGGTAGCAAAGAAGGTGCTAGGTCTTGGCCTGATCCTTATTCTCGAATGTGCTGATGCCGAGGCTGCCAAGGCGGTCATCGAGGCGACTATAGAAGCCAAACCTGTGCTGTGCGGAGCCAATGCGGCGAACTGGGAAGCGATGAACGCAGTAGCCAAGACCGCTGGAGTCGTCCTTGGCGTTTCGGGCGCCGATCTGAATGAGCTGCACGACACGGTAGAGAAGCTGGAAGCCGCCGGCAACCACAATCTCATATTGGATCTCGGCTCAGCTTCTATTAAAGACGCTTTTGCAAACGCAGTGGAGATCCGTCGAGCCGCGCTTAAGAACGCTGATCGCACTTTCGGTTATCCTTCCATCGTAAATTCGGCCGCTTTGGCGCCCGGCGATATCGTAACTCAGGCAGCGCTGGCATCGATCTTTACCTTGCGGTATGGCTCGATCATCGTCATGGAGCGCATCGGATACGCCGAGGCGCTCCCACTCTTCGGTCTCCGGCAAAATATCTTTACAGATCCGCAGAAACCCATGAGGGTGACTCCTGGAATTTATCCGATCTGCGGGGCAAACGAGAATTCCGTCTGCTGCCTCACGGTGGATTTCGCGCTCACTTACTTCGTGGTCTCTGGCGAGATTGACCGCTCACACGTGCCGGTTAATCTGCTTATTCCCGACGCCGGCGGCTATTCTGTCCTGACCGCCTGGGCGGCAGGAAAGCTCTCTGCCGCCTCTATTGCGAAATTCATTCAGGAATTTGAAATCGAATCGAAGGTCAAAAATCGCACCCTGATCATGCCGGGCAAGGTAGCTGTCTTGAAGGGAGCCCTGGAAGACAAGCTCCCTGGCTGGAAGGTCGTGGTTGGCCCCAATGAGGCAATTCAGCTTGTGAAGTTCTTGAAAGACTTCCAATAGAAGGAGCACGTAATGGGAAAATTTGTAATGATCGGCGAGAGGATTCATTGTATATCGCCGGCCATTCGCGATGCGATGGCAAGCAGGAATCCGGAACCAATTCTAATGCGCGCCAAGGAACAGTTGGACGCGGGCGCAGCCTACCTGGACGTGAACATTGGACCGGCGGAGGATATGGGCGAGGAACTCATGAAGTGGGCCGTAAAGCTTCTTCAGGAAAACTTCGACAATGTTCCTCTCTCGCTCGATACCGCGAACAAGAAGGCGATCGAGGCCGGAATCTCGGTTTACAACCGCGACAAAGGCAAGCCGATCATCAACTCAGCTAATGCGGGCGACCGCATCGAAAATATTGACCTCGCTGCCGCCAACGGCGCCATCGTTCTGAGCCTGTGTTCCAAGGCTGGTGTACCGTCCAACAATGACGAACGCATGGCGTATTGCCAGGAGATGCTGGAGAGGGGCATGTCGCTCGGCATGGAAGCTGAAGACCTCTGGTTCGATCCGCTCTTCCTGGTGATCAAAGGAATGCAGGAAAAGCTGCTGGAAATGCTTGAGTTCATCAGGATGGTTACTGAAATGGGCCTCAAGACAACAGGCGGAGTTTCAAATTCTTCCAACGGCATGCCGAAAAACATCCGCCCGATCATGAATGCCGTCTTGATCGCAATGGCAATGGCGAACGGTCTCTCGAGTGCGATTATCAACCCCTGCGAGCAACGGGTGAATGAGACCATCCGATCTTGCGACATCATCCGCAACAACACCCTCTATGCGGATTCGTATCTCGAGATCTAGAGGCATATGAGCTGACGATAGTCGGAGTGAAGCCGCGAAAGGTGGGCGACCTCCTCATTCGCCCCGGGAGATGTCGAAGTTACTGCGAGACTCGATGGGCAAGATAACGTTTCAAGTGGAGGGGGGCGAGAAGGTCGCCATTTCTGCCCCCCGCGGCGAGAACCTGCTGTCATTGGCGCGAAAGGCCAATGTCGCCATCGATGCACTGTGTTCCGGAAACCTGTCCTGCGGAAAATGTAGAGTCCGGCTACTGAGCGGCGAGCTTGATTCTAAGGAAACGATACATATAGACAAGGCATCGTGGGAGACCGGTTGGCGCCTCGCATGCGCCAGCACTGTGAGCAGTGATGCCACGGTTATGATTCCCGAGATTGCGTCCGCCTACCGGAACCGCATGAAGGTGGCCGATCTCTCATCGGCGGACGAGCTGGCTGTGTTTAATGCCATTCAAGCCACCATGGAAGCGGCGGGCCTCACAAAAACAAATGACATAAAGTCGTTCATGGTCCAAATGGAGATGCCCACGCTCTCTGACACGATGCCCGACAGTGAGCGGCTCTTGCGGGCAATCTGCGCAGTCACAGGGGTGCGGGATGTTAAATTGCCATACTTCGCGCTTAAGAAATTGCCAACCCTTCTTCGCCAAAATGAATTCAAGCTGCGGTGCATATCCGAGAGGTCTGAAGATTCGCTTGAAATTCTCGACCTGCTGCCCAATACAGATACTCTTCCGGTCTGCGGCCTGGCTATAGATGTCGGCACGACGACGGTGTGCGGCCTCTTGGTTGATATGGAAACCGGAAAGATTCTAGCCAAGGCCAGCACCGGAAACGGGCAGATCCGCTATGGCGCGGATGTGATCCATCGAATTGTTGAGCAGCAAAAATCAGGCGGGGTTGAGCGACTTCAAAGGGCCATCGTCGACGAGACGCTCCTGCCACTCATTGACTTTATGTGCCATGCGGCAGGCATCCCACAGAACCACATTTACCGCATGACCATCGGCTCCAACACCACGATGAACCACCTTTTACTTGGAGTGGACGCAAATGCCTTGCGCACGGAACCGTATATTCCCGCGTTTTTCGAAATTGATCCCTTATTCACAAAGGATCTAGGCATTGAACTTATCCCGAGCGCAAAGCTCCATCTCGCTCCAAATATCGGAAGCTATGTGGGCGGGGATATTACCGCCGGTACTTTGGCGGGTATGATGTGGAACAGGTCAGAACTTTCACTGCTGATAGACCTCGGCACGAACGGAGAAATAGTATTCGGCAACAGCGAGTTTCTCATAGCGTGTGCCTGCTCGGCTGGACCCGCCTTCGAGGGAGGCGATATCAGTTGCGGTATGCGGGCTATGGATGGGGCAATCGAGGCATGCGTGATAGACAAAGATGCAATGGAGCCAGTTCTCTCTGTTATTGGCAACGTACGGCCTGTCGGTCTTTGCGGCTCCGGAATCATCGATGTGATTGCGGAGTTGTTTCATGCAGGGATCATTAACGGCAAAGGCAAGTTCATTCGTGAGGGTGAGCGCGTCAAGTTTGACGAATTCGGCATCGGAAGCTTTGTTTTGGCGTTCGGGGATGAATCGGCAACTGGGCGCATCATAACGATTACCGAAGTGGATATTGACAATTTGATACGTGCCAAGGGTGCTATCTTCTCCGCAACTATAACTCTTCTGAGTTCACTCGGATTTTCACCGGCAAATGTCGAACACATTGCCGTAGCGGGCGGAATCGGCAGTGGCATCAATTTCAAGAATGCAATCCGCATTGGCATGTTCCCCGATGTGCCGCTGCAAAAGTATCGTTATATCGGAAACTCGTCTCTTGCCGGAGCTTACGGTACACTCATTTCAAAAGCAGCGACAATCCGCCTGCATGAGCTTTCAAGAAACATGACATATATGGAACTGAGCGTCCAGCGCGGATACATGGACGCTTTTACCGCTGCATGTTTTTTACCACACACCAACGGCGCGTTATTTCCATCGGCAGGGGTTGAATAAGATTGTTGTCGACGGCCAGCAGGCACATGCACCGACTAAGCAGAGAGCAGGCAGGGCACCCGGTGAGTTTTCCTATGAGAGAGGATGTCAAGCGAAAATAACTCCCCTCTGCTTCCCCTTGAGGGAAGCTCTTTGGCTTGCATCCAGCCCGATGCCGAAGTGGGCCGGCCATTGGCCCCTATAAGGGAATTCGTATAGCGACACTTCCCGATCCGGTTACAGGATGGTCTCACTCCCGACGCGACGTGCCTCAAGTTTTCCCTTATCGTTTAGCACCACCTGGCAGAATGGTAGGTCGTGATCGTGCGTGAAAAACACTAACCAGTGCTCGGGAATGGCGCGGGCATAGAACCGCTTGCGCTGCTCAATGACGGTAAGGGGGTCGAGATCGTATCCCGTGCACCACGTGATGTCCAGGTGCGCGCTGGTAGGGATCAGATCGGAGATATAACACCCGCGCTGCCCGCCCGAGTCGAAGCATACTGCCATCATGTGTTCGGTGTGGCCCGGATAAGTATCCACCGCGATACCTGGCACTATAGTGTCCGGCCCGTCTAGTAGGGTCATCTGTCCGCTTGCAATTAACGGTTCGTAGTCAGCCGCATGGTAGCTCATGCGATCGCGTTCTAGTTGTTTTCGGCCATGATCCACTTCACCGCGCGGTGCGTAGTAGCGCGCGTTAGGAAAGGTCGGCGTAATGTATCCATCGTCGCCCCTCGTAGTATTCCAGCCGCAATGGTCGAAGTGTAGATGGGTATTGATGACGACATCCACCTCGTCGAGAGGGATGCTCGCAGCCGCAAATGCCGAGGGCAACAGTTGCTGAGCGCCGTAGTAGTCCCGAGCTTTGGTGTCCAACTTGTTGCCGAGGCCGGTTTCCACCACGACTGTGTGCTTGCCGACGCGCACCACGAGTGTGTTAGTACCCAGCAAAATTCGATTTTCCGCGTCTGGCTTGGCACGCTTTTGCCATAGCGGCTTAGGAATCACACCGAACATCGCTCCGCCGTCGAGAAGGAGGACTCCATCGCTAAGGACCGTGATCTCCATCTCGCCTAGCCGCACACGGCCGCGGATCAATTGGTGCGTATCTGCGCGTTCGGCGGGATGGATGGCCTTCACACTCATTTTCACACTCTGGCCGTGGCCGCAAGCTTCCAATCCTGCTCAAAGTGCACCACAACCCGGCTGAATAGATGTATATACGGAATCGGAACTGCGAACGCAAACGTCTTGAACGGAAGGATCTGTAATTCGTGCGGAAACCCCACGACGTTTGGCGCTTGCACACAGAACACACTGCTCGTCATGTGGACGTCAACCCCATTTTATCCACGCATCACCAGCCATTCCTTCAAATGGCCTGCTGAGCTGACTTTGGATAATTCTCTACAGCCCGCAGCAGATTCCGTGGGTCAGACCAGTCAAAGCCCGATGTATACCGGAATTTCCATTTTGCTTGCTCAACCACCGGAGAATATACCCCCGAGTGCCCGGCTCGCCACCTTTTTCCCATTTCGTTCCAACGGCGAGGACCTTGTCGTCACCGCAGGTCCTCTGCCCAGGCCCAAAAGCCATGACTTGCCTGATTTGAAATCCATTTCACAGACACCTCCCCTCAACTCCCCTCTGCCATCCAGACTAGTTTCGCTTTCCCGCCGCGCCTACCCGGCTGGTAGCGGCAAACCCTCCATCCGCCGCAGCATGCTTCCAAACAGGCGCCACGTGAGATGGCTCTCTGCCAATAGCAGCCATTAGTAGCGAGCGTGCTTGATCAGCCGCCCGCCTGTCTTCACCAGCCGTTGCTGCAAGCTGGTCAACGACCACGACTTGATTCCCTTCGGCAACGCCAACCTCCGCCACAGGTTTCCCAAGTTGTAGGCGATCAGGCTGAGCCATAGCCGCACTTCATTCGACCTGAAGCGATGGCAACTCAGCCGTGTCATCTTCACCGCCTGCTTGCCTTCCTTGATCCATTGTTCCGCCGTCCCCCGCTTGTTATAGAACCGTACCGTGAAATCTTGCCCAACCCTCATCAATCCTTGGTGCAGTCGCTTAGGAATCGACCGTAGCCTCCGTGTGCGCAACCGTAGCAAAGCACTTGACCGTTTCGAATCACTTCACGTTGGTTGAGGATTTCTTCTCCGCAGATGCCGCAATTCACTCGAACACCAGGCCTCGCGATCAGAGCCTTTAGATCGAGAACCAATTCTATTTCGCGTGCGCAGAGGAGGTCCGATACCGGCATGCTCTGGTACGCCTCAAGCTGAGCTTGCCAGCAATTCGCGGCGGCGGGTGCATAATCCATAGCACCGGTACGGCACTGATGACTGGGCCAGACACGAATCGCCGTTCCCGTCTCCGTATCAACATAGCTCGCTGCGACCTTGCCGTAGTCCATGAGCCGCAGTGTACGGTGCCCAACGGAGCAGCCCGTGGCTGCCGTAACGCCGTCGACAAAGCACCCATCTGTCTCGACAAACGTGTAGAGCCGCTTGTCATGCCGAGGCAGTTCTAGGCGAAGCAATTCTCCGGCATATAGGCCCATGCGCACGCCCAGGACCTGCCGCGGGCATAGGTGCCTGTGCACCGCTGCTACCTCTAGCAGAAGTGATCGAAGAGCAGAAACTGCCATCAAAAGATATCCTCCTTGCTGGTTCTTGGATATATGACAAGGCGCATAGGTTACGCCCGACTAACTTGCAACCGTTTCTGGCTGTTGGTGCTTTACAACATCATTCAGCAGGCTCGCCAACGTATCCAAAGAGCCGGCCAATGCCTCGGGAATGCCATGCCACTTCTTCAGGTTACTCGTCGCCCCATGATTCTGCGATCCGAGGAACAACCGACCCCCCGCTTAGCCGATAGCTGTATGCTGGCTCCAAACTCCGGGCCGAAGTTGTCGCCCATGCCGAGAAGCAGAGTATCTGTGCGGGGATTGGTGCGCGCGAGCGACCAGAGGAATTTGCGGGCGGTCGAGAGACGGAGATCTTCACCGGGCTCGATACGGTAGTAGCCGAAGAGCCGCGCGGTGTAGTGGATCTGCAGTTCAGGCGTCTGTACGTGGAAGGCATTGGGAACTACGAATAGCACAAACAGGAAGGAGAGCGCGAAGGGGAGCTTGCGGAAATGCACACGAGGAAAAGCAGGAAGGCGAGTCATAGGAATCCTTTCAGACAGCGCATTGCACGCCGACAGCAGAGAATCCCGGAGAATGACTCACTATAGCGCGAGCTTTACAAGGGTGAGCAGGTTTATCTGTATGACTTTTCTGTTGGGCTTGCAAGACAACAGGATGCATCTGAGCTGCCTGAGCATCTGCTCTCACAAAAGAGGGCCTGGAAACGAAGCAAAACCAAGCCCTGCCACCCCTCCGCCCTGCTTCGGCCAAGCGAAGAGCTCGACTTTTCGGGGCAAGCATCTGCCTCTCAAACAGTAACGCCGGCACAGGCGTAAGTGGAAGAAAGGAAAGGACCTTCCAGGGGCGAAGCGTGGCTGTAGTCGAAGAATCCTAAGGATTCAACAAACCTCCACAACGGAGAGCGCAAAATTCGTTGATTTTACAAGACTTATAGAGGGGACTCCATCGGTTCAAAGCAGATTCTATCCGTTTATGGAAACGTATTGAAATTGAGCGAAAATAAGTGATTTTGATTGGATTGTTTACCGTATTGAGGCCGACCCTTGTTGATCCTTGTGGTTCTTGGGTGCTTTGACAGCTACAAAATTGACTAGAACCAGTCTCGCCAATGTATCTGGAAAATAAACTCTTGCGTTCTTGAAGCAGTTGACGCAAACCAGAGGCATGGCGGATTTGAGCGATTTTCAATGGGAATGCATACGCGATTTTGTGGAGTGGGATCAACAGCAACGGCAGCGGCCGGACGGCCGCGGTGGACGCTGGGTCGATGCTCGGAAGGCATTGGACGGGGTTTTTTGGATTCTGCGCACAGGCGCGCCATGGAAGGATCTTCCGCGCCGCTACGGGGCCTACCAGACCTGTCACCGCCGTTTCCAGCAGTGGCAACGCTCCGGGGTACTGGACTCCATTTTGTGGGCCCTGTGCGAGGACCTGATGGCACGCGGGAAATTGGATCTGAGCCAGAGCCTGGTGGACGCCTCGTTCAGCGGGGCAAAAAGGGGGGCGATCGCATTGGTCCAACACGCTGCGGCAAAGGGAGCAAGATCATGGCAATCGCAGACGGCGGCGGTGTTCCTGTCGCCGTCGGGGTTACGAGCGCTTCGCCGAATGAATCCACGCTGGTCGAACCCACGCTCGAGCGGCGCCACATCGGCCCCTTGCCCCAACGTATGATCAGTGACAAAGCCTACGATAGTGATCCGTTGGACCAGCGCCTGCGCCAGCGAGGCATCGAGATGATCGCTCCTAACCGGCGGAAGCGCTGCAAAACCCAGGAAGGAAGGCCGCTGCGCCGCTATCGACACCGCTGGAAGATCGAACGACTGTTCGCGTGGATGAAGAACTTCCGACGAATTTGCTGCCGTTGGGAGCGCCACGCAGATAACTTCCTCGGCATGGTTCAACTTGCTTGCATGTTAATCATGCTGAGGCATCTGTGAGACTGGTTCTAGGGCCTGTCAGCAAATTAACCAAATGGCAGTTGCCGCGAGGTTGACAGCCGCGAGGAAGTTGCGCGCGGTCTTGTCATAGCGGGTGGTGATAGCGCGGAAAAGCTTGAGCTTGGCAAAGAAGTTCTCGATCAGGTGACGAGCTTTGTAAAGGTCCTTGTCTTAGTCCCGCTGCACTTTACGGTTGGCTTTAGGCGGAATCACGACAACCTTGCCCGCCTCTTGCCAAGGATTCAAAACCCTTTGATCGGCATCGAAGCCTTTGTCGGCCAGCAGCGTATCGGCCTCCAGTCGCGGCAGCAACACGTCGGCGCCCTCCAGGTCGCAGGCTTGCCCCGCCGGTGAGATGAAATCCAGTTGGGTTGCCGAGGGCCTCGACCGTAGCGTGGATCTTGGTGCTCAGTCCGCCTTTGCTGCGCCCGATGGCTTGGTCTGCGCCCCTTTTTTCAGCGCCCCGGCGCTGTGCTGGTGGGCGCGCACGATGCTCGAGTCAATCATCGCGTATTCGTTATCTGCATTCTGGGCCAGATGCGCAAACAACTTCTTCCACACGCCGCGTCTGGCCCAACGTCTGAACCGTGTCTGCACGACGCGGAAATCACCGAAGCCCTCCGGTAAATCGCGCCAAGACATCCCGGCTCGACAGCGATACACTGACATTTGAACGGGGAAGGAGTTTGTATGAATCTCGGGTTTATTGACAGCAAGACATACGACGAAATTTCAGTTGGCGACATAGCCAGGACAGAGCACGTCCTCACCACGGATGACGCGATGGCATTTGCTTCAATCTCCGGATTCCACTCTGTTCTAGACTCCGAGGAACGCATTGATCGCGCCGGGGGCATACCTCCGACAGGACCAAATATGTGGTGCGCCTCGCTTATCTCGGGTCTTTTCAGCATGAATATACCCGGGCCTGGATGCACACTGACAAGCGTATCGCTCTCGTTCCACAATCGCATCCATGTCGGAGATCAGATTCGCGTCAAGGTGCAGGTTACGGCCAAAGACGATTCTACAAAGAGGGTTACATTCGATTGCGAAGCAAGCAATGGCGTGGGTATGCCGATCTTTTCCGGTACTGCCCAGCTCATCGCACCTCCCAAAAAGCTGCGTTGGTCCACCCTCCCCGTACCCAAACTCATTGTGAACAATCCCTATCGCCACTACCTAGACATGATGGCGCGTGCGACTTCCAAACCGGCTGTGAGAACTGCGGTTGTCTGGCCGTGCGACGAGGTATCTCTCGGAGGCGCCATCCAGGCATTCAAAGATGGGTCGATCGTTCCGGTTCTTGTGGGCTCGGAGGCGGAGATCCGCAACCTCGCCGGAACTATGCAACTTGATTTGGGAACAGTGCAGATCGTTGACAGCGATGATAGTCGCACGGCCGCTTTGCGGGCCGTGGAGATGGCTCGTAGAGGCGAGGTCCAGATGCTCATGAAGGGCTCCCTGCGCACGGACGAACTCATGGGCGCAGTCGTCTCGCGCGAAGGAGGGATGCGCACAGGGAGGCGCCTCAGCCACGTATTTGCTTTGGATGTACCTTCCTATCACAAGACTCTCTTCGTAACCGATGCGGCTGTCAACATCCAGCCGGACCTGGTGGCCAAGATCGACATTCTGCAGAATGCTATCGACATGATGCTCACGCTTGAGGTCGTGAACCCGAAGGTGGCCATACTGTCGGCTGTGGAGTCAGTTAGCCCAACCATTCCATCGACGCTTGATGCCGCCGCTCTCTGCAAAATGGTCGAGCGCGGACAGGTTACTGGCGCCATCGTCGATGGCCCACTCGCATTCGATAATGCCATTTCGAGCGATGCCGCACGTATCAAGAAAATCATATCGCCGGTCGCGGGAGAACCGGATCTTCTGATGGTTCCCAATCTGGAAGCCGGAAACATCCTCTTCAAAGAGCTTCAGTACCTGGCCGGAGCGCTGGCAGCAGGAGTTGTTGTAGGAGCTAGGGTTCCCATCGTTCTCACCGGCCGCGCCGACGGAGAACAGGCTCGGGCGGCAAGTTGCGCCCTCGGCGTTCTGCTAGCGAAGCCAACGCCCGACCTGGAGTGAGCCCACGGTTTGATATCAGACAGCCCCGCGAATTGGGGTTGACAACCGATGAAGCAAACCGAAATTCAACGCTGAAATTCAGGTCGCGGGATTGATGGGCCCGGCTAGAACTGATCCATTTTGAAGGTTAGTACTTCGGCAAGAACCAATTTAGAGTGATTTGCCATGGACCTCTTATCAGCGAGGTCTTTGATGTAGCGTACCTAGGCCCTCGGGTACCATATCCTGGTCCCGGAAGGAAGCTCGATCACTGGCGCAAGCTCTCCAGGATGGAACGCAACAAGGCGGGATCGGAGCCACTCTCAACCCAGATCATCGCCCCGCCCGGTAGCTCGATGTGGATCGTGCCGCCGCTCGTTGTCTGCTCTTCCGCCGACCTGTCCGGCGTCTCACTGGCCAGTTCACCTGGCGTTGCGACCGACACGGAAAGCAGAGCACAGGGCTCGAACAATTCTCCTCGCTCGAAGGCGTGGCGCCACTGGTTGCGTTCACACCGTGCGCTCGTGCCACCTCGGCCACGCTGGCGCCTGGCTCCAGCGTCAACTGCACAATCTGACGCTTCTCTGAAACCGACCGCCACCTTCGAATCCGCCGACCAGAACCCGCCTCATCTGCTTGTCCCATGCAGCGATCTTCAAGCCGCACCGTCGCCCAGCACCAGAGGATTCGGCGTACGCTTACGCTTCTCCTAACTGAACTTCGGCTTCTCCATCCAAGAAGAGGACGGCCGGCGTTGGCGCGGAGTGTGCGCGAAGTGGGGCACGGAGCGGCACACCGGTCCGGCTGAGCAGCGCTCTAGTCTTATCGGCTTAGACCCGGTGACGGAAGCTAACCCCAGGATGCCCGGGCATGGTGAGAAAATTGCGCGCCGTTCTCGCCATCGCCGCGATGTGGTCTGGAGTCGTGCCGCAGCAGCCACCGATGATATTTGCGCCGGCCCGGATCAGCTCTTCGACATGCGAGGCCATATACTCCGGGGTTGCGTTGAATACGACCTTGCCGTATATGACGGTATTCATGCCGGCGTTCACATGAATGAGAATCGGAACTCCGGGCAAAGCGGCGCGCATGCGGCGCGTGATGGGGATCATATCTTCGATGCCAATTCCGCAGTTGGCGCCCACAATGTCGGCCCCGGCCTCGGCGGCTCCGGTGGCCGCCTGTTCCGGCGTAACTCCCGTCTGGGTGAAGAACCCTCGCGGCGTAGCGCCGAACGTAAAGGTGCAAATGACCGGCAGACGGGTATTCTCTTTGGCGGCGCGAATGGCCTGGGTAGCCTCGGTGAGCGAAGACATGGTTTCGATGCACAGTGCATCGGCGCCGCCTTCAGCCAGGGCCGTCATCTGTTCCACAAAGCTGTCGTAGAGCTGCTCGTCAGAGATCGTTCCGCCCTCGCCTTTCCCCGGCAGAGCCGTTGGGCCGACCGAAGCGGCGACATAGCCCTTGTCTCCCATGGCATCACGGGCCAGCACCGCCGCCGCCAGGTTAAACTCGCGCACCTTGCCGGCAAGATGAAACGGTGCTAGACGAAAGGAATTGCCGCCGAAGGAGTTGGTTTCCACGATATCCGACCCAGCCGAGACATACGCGGTCGCGATTCCCCTGACGACCTCGGGATGCGAGAGGCACCAGGATTCCGGGCACTCTCGGCTGTCCAGGCCAGCAGCCTGCAGGTAGGTCCCCATAGCTCCATCCGAAATGAGAACCTCGCCGCGTGTGATTCTCTCCAGCATCGCTTCTCGATTTCGATTCATAGGCCCAACTCCTTGGCAACACCACGCTCACGGTTTCGGTTACATAAAGTACGGTGCCGAGCACCCTTCCGTTTCCCAAACCCGCACACACATCAAACTTGCCAGGCTACCGATGGACCCCGCGATCAGGGGCGCCAGCTCGTGCGTGATAGATGCACCAGGCGAGGTTATCGGCGGACGGATTTGCCTCGCGAAACGGTTCGAGATCATTTAAGCACCGGTGATCGAAGCGATCAAGCACATCTCTCAGCCACCGTTTCTGTTGCTTGAAGTCGCAGACCATTCCGGTCTGGTCAAGCTCGTTTCCTTGGACGGTCAACTGAACTCTATAGTAGTGCCCGTGCAGGTTCTCACATTTTCCCCGATGACCGCGGATTGTGTGAGCGGCGGCGAACTCGGCATCCACCATTAACTGAAACATCTATATTCATGCCTTTCCAGCCATCGGCACGTGTCCTTTCAAAACTTCAAGTTCTCCGATAGATTCTATGAGAGTCCAATCACGCGCCCCGTCCGGGTATCGATCTCGATCTCGTAATAGCCGGGACGGGGCGACAGGCCGGGCATGGTGCTCATCTTGCCCAGCAGCGGGTAAGTAAACTCCGCACCGGCGCTGGCGCGAACGTCGCGGATGGGCACGATGAATCGCGTCGACGCGCCCTTCAGCTCGGGGTCATGACTCAAGCTGTATTGGGTCTTGGCCATGCACACGAGAAGGTTGTCGAATCCCTGCCGGGTGCAGAGGTCGATCTTTTTCTCCGCCTCTGGCTAGTACTCCACGCCCGCGGCGCCGTATACCTCCTGCGCGATGCATTCGATCTTTTCTTTGATGGAAGTTTCGGCGGGGTAAAGAAAATGGAAGTCGTTCGGCTGTTGGCAAGCGGCCACCACGGCTTCTCCGAGCGCCACGGCGCCCCCGCCACCCTCAGAATAATGTTCCGACACCACCGCGTTTTCGGCCCCCGCGGCGATGGCGATCTTGCGCAGTAGCGCCACTTCGACATCGGTATCGGTGCTGAAACGGTTCACCGCTACCACTACCGGAATGCCGGACTTGCGAATGTTTTCAATGTGCCGGACGAGGTTCGCACGCCCGTTTTCCATCAGCTCCAGATTCTCAGCGGTGTAGACACTCGCCAGGGGCATGCCCGCAACGACTTTGGGCCCTCCGCCATGCATCTTCAAGGCGCGCGCGGTGGCCACCAGGACGGCGCGGTCCGGCGCCAGACCGCTCTCGCGGCACTTGATGTCGCAGAATTTTTCAAAGCCCATGTCGGCGCCGAATCCGGGCTCGGTGATCACATAGCCGTCCTTGCCCACCAGCTTTAAGGCGATCTTGTCGGCCAGGATGGAGGAATTGCCGTGCGCGATGTTGGCAAACGGTCCCGCGTGGACAAAGGTCGGCATACCTTCCAGAGTCTGCATGAGGGTTGGCATAATGGCGTCCTTCATCAGCACGGTCAGTGCTCCGCCCACGCCTAGATCGTCGACCGTCACCGCTTCTCCCTTTCGGTTGCTGCCGATGACCATGCGGCCCAGCCGCTCGCGCCATTCTGGTCGAGTTTCCCAAGGCCCACCCTACCGCCGGCCTGGGCAATGTTTCGTTCGGCCTGCCGGCGCGCACGCTTTTGAACCGGGCTTTCATGACCTTGATGATCGAAGCCGGCCTCGACTCTGCGATCATCGACTCCACCGATCGCGGATTGATGAAAACCATGTGCGCAACCTATGCGGTCCTGGGAATCGACGCCTATTGCGCACAATATAGCCGCGCCTTCCGGGCCGGAAAGATCGGTCCCAAGCTGGAAGAAAGAATAACGGATAAGAACAAGCCAACCAAAGCGGCCACCGCGCCAGCCCCGGTAAGCTGTTAACAGTCCCGGCAATCTGATAAAAGGAAGGAATGTTCGAGGAACGGGCTGGAAGCAGATGGTTGGTCGCGGTCGCCGCGGTCGTAATCCAAGTTTGTCCGGGCGCGGCATTTACCCAAGCATTCTGCTGGCGTCCGAATTCGGCGCCTTCCCTTCGCCGTTGCTGGTCGCGTACGCGCGCGAGCAAACCGGGCAATACGCCGGCGCCATCTATGTCATTACCGCCAGTAGAATGCGAAAAGGGCCATCACGAGCCGTTCCCAGGCGAAAACCATCGGAGGGATTGCGTAATCTTGGGCGTTGCGGATAGTTCAGCAGAGATCAGGAACTGGCGCAAGGCGAAGCGCGTCGAGTTGCTCAAGGCGCGTTTAGAGCTTGCTCCGGAAGCGTATCGGCAATTGAGCAGGCGCGTCCTGGAGTGTTTGATCGACAACTTTCGCGAACATTGCTCCGGCGCGGTTGGATTGTATTTTCCGTTTCGCGGCGAGATCAGTCTTTTGCCTTTTGTCGAACAGGTCAGAACGTGGGGAGGATCGACATCGCTGCCCGTGGTCGTCGCCAAGGGGCAGCCCCTTGAGTTTCGCGAGTGGAAACGGGGCGAAGCGTTGCAAAAGGGAGTGCTCGGTATTCCTTTCCCGGCGTACGGCGCACGCGTCCTACCGCAGACGCTGGTGATTCCGCTGGTTGGTTTCGATGCCGCGTGCTTCCGGCTGGGCTATGGTGCCGGTTACTACGATTACACGCTGCAAGCGGCGCCGAGGCGGCCCGTAACCATAGGAGTCGGCTTTGAGCTGGCACGCCTTGATACGGTGTATCCGCAACCCCACGACGTGCCCATGGACTTCATCGTTACGGAACGAGGCTTGCAGCGCAAGCCGTAACAACACGCGCTTTGCGCCTCTTCTGCGGAGATTCCAATTAGAGCCAATAGATCAATCTTCTCCATGCGAAGATCTACTAGCGGCACTGCCAGGGGCGTGTTCCAGCGCCGCGCATCCCGTTCAATCGCCCGGCCGAGCGCTGCGCCATCGTTACGAGCCTTCTTTGGTTCAGCTTCTTCATTCGGCACCAGGCCAGCGCCAATCGGCATGCACAACCCGCGTGCAGCAAGATCAAGATAAAACTTACGGTCCATGGCCCTTTCCAGCTTCTATGCTGCGGTGAGCAGGTTACTGGCAACGCTGACGGCGCCGATTGCATTCTTGCTATAGCCGTCCGCGTCAATCTCTTTGGCGTACTGCATTATCACTGGCGCTCCGCCAATGAGCACCTTTACCTTGGTTCGCACGCCAGCGGTCTTCAACGCGTCGATCGTCGTCTTCATCGCAGGCATTGTCACTGTCAGCAGTGCAGACATGCACACAAGATTCGCGTCCTGCTCCCTCACGGCGGCCACAAAGGCCTCCGGCGAGACATTGGTGCCGAGATCGATCACTTCGAATCCTCCGCATTCGAGCATCGATGCGACGACGTTCTTGCCAATATCGTACCGATCGCCCATCACCGATCCAATGACTACCCTGGTAGACATCAGAGGGCACGGTTATGGCCGAAGACTAACATTTACGGTGGTTCAAAATACCCGGGGCCGATCAAACTGCGCTACACTAACTCTCGCGCTGATGCAAACGATCGGGCAGGCCAGTTTTGAGGAGGTTTGGATGTCAAACAAAGAACAGTACGCACAGAGGCGCATGTCTGCTTTCGATGCGGTCCACAACGTAAAAACCGGGGAGACGATCGTGGTTCCAGCCGGAGCTGGTGAGCCTCCGACGCTCCTGACTGCACTCTCGGAACAGCGCCGGGACTTCCACGACGTTAAGGTTTCCCAGGTTCTGCCTATTCGAGAGTATGGGTATTTTGATCCGGAAACAGTTGAGAACGTCCGGCATGTGGCCTATTTTTTCGGCGGTCCTTCACGGATAGGCGGTCAAGAGGGCTGGATCGACTTCATCCCTGCATATTTTTGGGAACTGCCCACACTCATCAATCGCAATCTGATCCCGGCCGACGTTGTCTTCAGCATGGCCTCGCCTATGGAGGAACACGGCTATTTCTCTCTCGGTCTTGCTGCCGACTACACCATGGCGGCGATCCAAAAGGCGCGGGCCATCGTTTTGGAAGTTAATCCAAACGTCCCCTTCGCCTACGGCAACTGCCACGTGCGCATCTCCCAGGTTACCGCTCTCGTGGAAAGCGAAGAGCCCGTGATGGAAGTGGGATTGCCAAGAATCGGACCTGTGCAGGAAGCAATCGGCAAGTACGTGGCCGACATGATTCCCGACGGCGCAACCCTGCAGATTGGCTATGGAGGCATTCCGGACGCCGTGGTCATGCAACTCATCGACAAACATGACCTCGGCATTCACACCGAAATGGTCGGTGACGGCATCATGTGCCTGGTCGAGGCCGGCGTTGTCACTAACCGCAAGAAGAACTACAACCCTGACAAGATGGTAGCCACATTCGCTCTGGGTTCAAAAAAGCTATACCAATTCATGGACCGCAATCCAGCCCTGGAAATGCACCCGGTCGATTTCACCAATGACCCCGCCCTTGCGGGCAAGAATGACAACCTGATCGCCATCAACGGCACAATGCAGGTGGATCTCATCGGCCAGTGCGGATCCGAGAGCCTTGGCTGCGTACCTTACTCTGGCACTGGCGGTCAAGCCGACTTCGTTCGCGCCGCAAACCGATCCAATGGCGGAAAGGCGATTATCGTCTTGCCATCAACGGCGAAGAACAACACCATTTCACGCATTGTTCCGACCCTTACCCCGGGCACACATGTGACGACTTCCAAGAACGATGTCAATTATGTGGTCACCGAATTCGGACGTGCCCAATTGCGAGGCAAGACTGCAAAGCAAAGAGCCCTGGAACTAATCAACATTGCTCACCCGAACTTCCGCCAGGAGCTGACCGAGCAGGCTAGGCGCATGAAGATCGCTTGAGACAAGGAGTCCGTTGTACAGCGAAGATTGGTCCGCCCAGCGAAATCTGTGCTAACGTTCTTCGCGATTGCTTGCGCCGATTGATGTGATCCGCTCGAGCCCTTGCTCGCTTAGCCGGTTTCGCCGTCGACGATTGCGTGGTGAACCTTGAATCATGCCGTCCCCGCCTCGACGCTACTCTGATGCTGACGGATCTTGTGCAGCAGCGCGGGAACGCCCAGCGCCACGGCCAGCACCAGAGAAGTCGCGATGAGATCGTTGCGATAGAACGGCACGCCGGCCCAGAAGCAGGTTTCCAGTTCGGCGAGAGTGTGCGGATACGCATTCAAGCCGCTGGCCCACACGCCGAAATTGGAGACCAGGAAGAATGAGGTCGGTCCAAGCAGAGCGCCTGCGGCCCCGCGCGCGAACGTCACGCGTTTGCGCAGCAGAATGGCGCCCAGCACCATCGCGGTCAGGTACCAGCCCTAGGTGAATGCATAATCCTGGAAGCGAAGTGAGAAGCTGGGATATTTGAAGACCGTCAGGAAGCAATCAGCCGTGATCAGAGCCGCCAGAGGCGCGAGCATCTCACGCCACGGACGCTTGGCGCCAAAGTAAAGCAGGCAACCGGTGACTGCCGTAAAGTTCCACCACGGAGCGTGAGGAATTACGCGCGTTAAAACGGCAACCAACAAGAGCAAATAAGCGGCCATGTCCACCTCATGATGCAGGGTATTCCGGAGATTCCGGCCCCATCGCATTTTCAGAGTTGATGGTTCTCGAAGCCTCGACGCCCAGTCGGCGCGACCATCAGGGAACGCCGACCTCCGCATGATGCCACAAGGACACAGTAACTCTGAATATGCCGTAACCAACCTAATTACGAAAACAAAGGACTTCTTCCATTCTGCGGTGCGCGCCGTGCGGTCAACTCAAACCCTTCCACCAAAGCAACAAATTTTTGCGCGGTGGCAAACTGTCGATGGTTTGTTCCGGTTGCTGGAAGGGTAACGGGAAAGCTGGATTTGCTAATCGTGTGAACAGGCCCTAGTAGTTTTGAGACACACTCGTATGGAAGCAGCATGGAATGCATAGGGCAAAGAAATACGGTTTGCGATGTCGGAGACGGAAGACTTCAACAAATTGGGCAATAAGGCAATCACAAAAAGTCGCTTGTCCGAAGCACGCGAACTCCTTGAAGACGCTCTCGCCCGGATGCCGATCGGCTGGCAAGCCGTCCAAGAAGATACCACATCCCTCCAGATCGCGTTTTGGGATCAGGAGGAGTTCCTCGCCTAGGCAACATGCGGCAACTGTCGATCAATGGGACGCAGACCCGTGGCTGCTGAACACTCCCGGCGGAGTAGTCGATTTGCAGACGGGTAAACTCCGTTGAATGGATTTTGACTGGGATCTTCTCGAGTTCGCTGTAATCTAGGTATTTCAGCCTTATACTGAACTTTCTTATGTCCTACACGGCGGCAATCGATCAGTTGAATGCGATGACGCCGGAGTTGTATGCGAAGGCGGGCCAGCCGCGGCGCAAGTTTGAGCTAGATGAAGTGCGGATTCTGCTGGCGGCGCTAGGCGATCCGCAAAAGCGATTTCGGGCCGTGCTGATTGCGGGGACGAATGGAAAGGGTTCGACCGCAGCGACGCTGGCGTCGATTCTGACGGAAGCGGGGCTGCGCACGGGCCTGTACACGTCGCCGCATCTGGAAAGGCCAAATGAGCGGATTCGCGTGGACCGGGCAGAGATAGCGGACGCGGATTTTGCGCGACTTTTCTTCCTGGTTTCAGACACGGCCGAACGACTGGTGAGCACGGGACGGCTGCCGCAGATTCCGAGTTTCTTTGAGATGCTGACGGCCCTCGGGTTTCTGTACTTTGCCGAGAGCAAGGTAGAGATTGCGGTGCTGGAAGTGGGAATGGGCGGACGGTTGGATGCGACGAACGTTGTGGAGCCGCTGGTTTCGATCATGACCGACATCTCACTGGACCACATGGAGTGGCTGGGCCCGACGATTGCCGCGATTGCGCGCGAGAAGGCGGGGATTCTGCGCGCGGGCGGAACGATGATTACGCTGCCGCAGCATGCGGAGGCGAACCAGGTGCTGGGCGAGGCGGCGACCGCGTTGGGCGTGCGCGCGGTGAGTGCCGTGCCGTACATGCCGGCGACCGAAGCGAAGGGGCCCTACAACGTGGCGGCTTTGGGAGCGACGGTGACGGTGGATTCGCCGCTGAAGGGCGCGCACCAGCAGAGGAATGTGGCGCTGGCCATTGCGGCGGCGGTAGAGTTGGCTGCGCGGCATGGATTTGCTGTGAGCCCTGCGGATCTTGAAGAGGGAATTCGCCGGACACAATGGCCGGGACGCCTGGAGCGAATGACGCGCGGGGGCGTGGGGTGGGTGCTGGACGTGGCGCACAACCCGGCCGGCGCGTGGGCATTGCGCGCGGGACTGCGCAGCATTCTGGAAGAGCGAACGCCAAGGATTCTGATCTTCAGCTGCCTGAGAGACAAGCCGGTGGCGGAGATGGCGCAGATTCTTTTCCCGCTGTTCGAGCGAGTGATTGTGGCGCCGATCCATGCCGCGCGCGCGGCGGCAGTGGAGGATTTGCTGGCCGCGGCGAGGGCAGTGGGGACGGCGGCGACAGCGGTAGCGTCGGTGCGGGAGGCGCTCGAGATGGCGCAGGAGAACGCAGCGGGAGGCGTGGTGGTTGTGTCGGGATCGGTGTACCTTGTAGGCGAGGCGCGGACGATGCTTTTGGCGGGAAAGAGCGAAACCCGATGAGCGGAAAACCCAATCCACTGCCGCGGTTCTATCGCTGGCGGACGAATGCGCTGCAGGCGCCGGTGTTTGCGCTTGTGACTGCGGTCTGCGGGCTCACGGCGCTTATGGTTTCGCTATTGGACAGGAAGGGGCAGGTTCACGCTGACCAGCCTTGATGAATCGTTTTCCCGCAAATGGGAATGCATGCCGCTTCTCCTGTTGATCGTCTGGCAGCATTGAAGGCGTTTCACAAGAAGGGCATATTCACCTGGGTTTCGTTGGAGCCCACCCTTGACGTGGAGTCCAGCTTGGGAATCGTAGAGGCCACGCACGGTTTCGCAGACCTCTTCAAGGCGGGTAAGGCCAACCATCTCGGCGAGTACAGCAAGGGCATTGACTGGCAGGATTACACCCTCCGGACGATGGACCTGTGTGCCAGACTTGGAGTGAAGTATTACATCGAGCGAGATTTCAATCCTATCTTCCCAGTGGGCACGACAACCCATTGCAGGTCGCTCGACACTTTTGAGGAACCCTTCTCCATGTCGAATTCGTTTGCATTTCGGTGGCAAATCAGGCTTGCGTTAAACGGAGTCGCTAACCGGCCACCGAATGTAGCGAGGGTGGTTGTGTCTTATCCATTTGGAACTCGTGCCGAAATCTGGAGATGAACCCATGAAGAACATAAATGGGATTGGGGTGCCTATCAGCACCTTTCCCTCACATGGCAACAAACCTGACCTTCGCAAGGTAGGGAAGGACATCTATGAAGTGCTGACTGGCACGGGCAGTCATGGATACAAACAACTGGCACGCAAGCAGACGGTCAAGATTGAGCCCGAGCGGAACTACTCTCCAAGGGAGGTAGCAGCGATACTGAATATCAGCTACGACGCCGCACTACGGGCCATGCTGAAGATGAAGGGCGTGGTCGATTTGGGAACGCCGACGCGCCGATACAATCGGGGCAAGAAGAAGCTGCGAATCAGTAGCAAGAATCTGCTGACGTTCCTCAGAAGTAAAACGAAAGATTAGGGTCTGCCATCCTTGATGCCGCAATTCCATTGGCCAAGTCCTCATTCGGAGAGTTTCCTGTGTGCCCGTCCGCCTCCGCCTGGGTATTGTGGCTGACTTCTCACCGGCCAGATACCGGGTCGCTATCGTCGCCGACTCCGGGCGGCGCTAGGGCAGCGCCGGGGTTGAATTCCGCTGTCCTAAAAACTGTTCCAAGGAAATATGAAACAGGCGAAATCTGCGAAACATGCGAAATCTCTCAGCTTATATTTTCAACAACATATGTGTTTTCAATATTTTGGAAGATGCTTTCGGAGAACGAGTCCTACCTGAGGAGCCAATCTTTTATATTTATCAACAACTTAGAGACAGCGTTGTGGCATATACCCCGACTTGTACCCCAATAATTTCACAGTGAATAAAGATTATTCGGGCAATCGTGCCTCATGGGAATGTCGTTTGCGCTCACTCCGCAAAGAGCGCAGGTTCGAGAGCCTACCGAGCACCCCCCCACACCCCTTACGGCCATCCGGCGAATCGCAGGGGATGCACTATCGTCAATCCTGTAATGCAAATGGATATTCGGTCAAGACCGTGAACCGCGCTGAGCTAGCGCACTCGCTGTCACTTTCGCCCTTTGTTTGCTATGATATATCGCAGTCATTTCCAGATTTTGAAATGTGAGGGGCCAAAACATGTCTAAGTATGACGTCTTTGTGAACGGCAAAGTTGTGGACACGTTTGAAGCCGAAGACTTCATGAGCAAAGAAGATGAATTCATCTTCTTTGGCCGTGACAGCGAAACAGTTGGAAGCATCGTCAAGACTCCAGGCATGTCCGTGAAAAAGGTGGCGAAGAGCGCCTTTGAGCAACGATAATGACCACTCGGTTTAGCAGACTGACTGCCTGAAATCAAAGCGTTTAAGAGATGAAAGTGGCAACGCAGCCCAGGGGTTCTAGCATGTCCGTAAACAAGCTCGTGCAGAAGCGATTCGACGAACTCACAGAAGCGGCCACGAAACTCGACATAGGCGCTAGAAGTGAACCTGGAGCATACGGGGCTGTCTCTCGTTATGTGGATGGCGAACAATTTCGAAAGTGGAGTGTTCAAGCCAAGGATTTGATCTCACGAATTTGTGGTATTGAATCGGTCCATTATCAAGCGTTCATTGAGGCAGAAAGGCCCATGATGATGGATTCAAGCCATAAAATCTTTAAGAGGGTCAACTCAGTATTTGAGGCTGCGAAGGAAGATTTTCAGGCAGGATACCTCGTTTCTATCCGAAGTCTGATTCAAGCAGAAGTATTTGACACAGAACTTGAACAAGCACAAGAGTTCCTAAGATTGAGCTACAAAGTACCAGCCGCAGTGATTGCTGGGACAGTTTTGGAGAGCGCCATTCGCGAATTGTGTTCAAGGAACAATATTGCGCACGGAAAGCTGGACAAGATGAATGCTGATCTAACAAAGGCAGGCGTATACAACGGAATCGTTCAAAAGCGCATAACCCATCTTGCCGCAGTCCGAAACAGTGCCGCCCATGGAAATGACGCGGAGTTCAAGACGTATGATGTCAAAGCAATGATCGACGAAGTGGAACAAATCATAGCGTCGCATTTGTCGTAAGGGCTCGAATGGGCTATGGAAGAAGACACACGACTCATCGCTATCTCATTCAAAAGGACCCTGCCGCAGCGCGTTCCTGGTCCCGGCGGGAGACTTTACCAAAGCGTTGAAATTCGTGGTGACTCCCGCAATAGAGAGCTTGCCTTCACGGTCGAGTGCGGCCCGCTTAGCCCTGAGAGGATGGAATTTTGCAATAGGCTTAAGAGGCATGGTTTCACAGTCGTGGAAGCTCCAGATGATTGGCGGTATGGATACCACGGTGCCGGAGGCTGGAAAGAGGTAGTTATACAACGGGCATTTGAGCGAATGGAGCGCTTGCAGCCTATAGAGGGAACTAACGACATGCAAGAATACGACTCAGAATTGGCACTTTCAGTATTGAGGGTGGCTGGTGACAGGTTTCCTAAGCGAGTCAGGATGGATGAGCTTAAACACGCCCTCGATCCCGAACCCAGCAACGATCAGTTAATGACGGCAATCGATGCATTGCTCATCGACGAACTGATTGAGGGTCCACATAAAAGGGCTGGCATATACGGTGAACTTCGATTCATAGATCTGGTTCAAATAACGGGTAAAGGCCGCAAACACCTCGCAGCTTTAGTCAAGCCTGATTCCGAGCTAACGCCGCCAATTGCACACATGCACATCTCTGGCAGTACATTCCACAACTCGCCCATTGGAGTTGGACAGCAGTTTACACAGGTCGTAAATTCATCGTCCGTTTCTTGGGTCGAAGCATTTTCAGGCATTCGCAGCGAAATTTCAAAGCTAATCGATGACGCAACCAAACGTGCTGAAATCATCGCAAGGCTTGATGAGCTTGAGGCTGCAAACGACAAGCCTTCTAGATTCGAGAAATACACAAAACTTGTAGCAACGATCGGCGATCACATCACCGTGCTCGGATTTCTCCTTCCACCACTTTTGGAATGGGTAGTTAAGTAGAACCCTTTGCATGATCCACTAAAGTCCGTCATTATCCAAGTTGCAAATTAGCTTGCGCTTGCTTTGATTGTGCGCTAATGTGTCACGTGCCCAGTCGGGCATACGCATCAGGTCACACCTTCCCAGTTGGGAACGAAGGCGAACCAGTCGGCAAGCCTGGATCAAACAAATCCCACTTTGATTCGAGGTAAGCCACATGGCACAGGTTCAGATTACTGACGTTGTAGTTCCCGCCGAATTCACGGCCTATCAAGTTGAAAATTCCATGTTGAGCACGGCACTCTTTCAATCTGGCGTAGTGCTTCCCAATGGTGAGATGGCAGCACAGCTTAACGCTGGTGCTGAGCAATTCACCGTGCCGTTCTGGAGCGACATCCCCGATATTGAAGCTGACATCTCCACTGACAACGCAGCGGTTCTCTCGACGCCGCAGAAGATCGCCGCAGCGGCGCAGGTTGTGAAGAAGAGTTTTCTTCACGCATCTTGGAGCGAGATGAGCCTTGCGAGCGAGTTGAGCGGTAGCGAAGCTCTAACGCGAGTGCAAAGCCGCGTGCTGGCGTATTGGGACAGACAATGGGAGAAGCGGCTCATCGCGTCATTGATGGGCGTGCTGTATTCCAACGTCGCAAATAACGGCGGCGACATGGTGAATGATATTGCCGCACAGGCCGGCACGGTCACGCTGCCCGGCACGACTGTTACCGTGCCCGCGAATGCATTCAATGGCCTCGCAGTCATCAACACCGCGTTGACCATCGGTGATCGTCTCTCGGATATGAAGGCGATTGCGATGCATTCCTATATCTATGGCGAAGCATTGAAGAACAACGAAATTCAGTTCTTCAAGCCGTCAGACAACAGCCTGCAAATCCCCACATACAAGGGCATGGCTTGCATCGTTGATGATAGCTTGACCACGGCGACCGCTGGCGTCTACGTCACCATCCTGTTTGGCCCTGGTGCCGTAGGCTTTGCGGTAGCTGCACCGCGCACGGGATACGGAACGGAGATTTGGCGCACACCAGCAGCCGGAAACGGTGGAGGCCAAACGACGTTGCATTCGCGCTTCGATGTGGCGATTCATCCGCTTGGCTTTGCCTGGACAAATGCAAGCGTTGCAAGTTTGAGCCCGGTTCAAGCGGAGCTTGCTCTCGCAGCGAACTGGACGCGAGCATACAGCCAACGCAAGAGCGTCCCATTGGCATTTCTCATTAGTCAATAACAGATTCCCGTGGGCATCGGGACAGGGAGGCAAGTCTTGGGACCTGGCTTGCCTCTCGCATTTCACTGGAGTATCAATCATGGCCGCACCGCGCAAGTATCCACCGAAGGATGCAGTGCAAACGATTGAACGTCTTGCCGCAGACGGATATTCGATCATTGGTATTGCAAGGCACCTTGGCGTATCGAGAGAATGCTTCAAACGATGGATTGATGAAGATGAAGCTCTAAATGAAGCATTCGAGCTTGGCAGGGAATCGGAGCGGCAAGCACTTCATGCCATGGTCGTTGCGTCCGCGCGTGCGAATAAGCCCGCGAATGTCAACGCTTTTTTCTTACTAAAAGCAAGACACGGTTATGTAGAAACTGACAACCGAACTAAGGTTAATTTAGACATCGAAGTGAGCCACGTACTCGTGGTGAAGGATCATGGAGATGACGCGGCATGGGCAGGAAAGTGTGCGGCACAGCAAAGAGCCTTGACGCAACCTGAGCGGACACCACATCAGCTAGATGCTCCACAGACCGCACAGGTTGACGCAGCGCCCTACTTTGGGCCTCTCCGGTGATCCTGGCGCCTGCCTACGCAGCGCAGGCCGTTCCTGTGCCGCCTATGATGCCACCAGCGCCGTTGTACGCCGCCCCATCCTGGCATCCGCGGGCATGAACGAGAATGGGTGACGGCTCCTGCCATCACCCATGCGAAGCCAATGCCTCGTGTCTGACTTTAGCGCAAGCCGAATTGCGGTTTATCAACCTTTGCTTGGCCGACGCGGTTGTGAGTGCCGATGCTTGACCCGCCAGATGCACGGCTCACAATCGTAATCGCCTGGAACGTCTTCGCTCTCGCGTTGTCACCAGTGGTCAACAGTTCCGTCAAAGCTTGACGCTCGAACGGAATCGGCTTCTTATCGTTCCCTATTGTTGGCCTGCCATCCGCCGATAAGAGCGTCAGTGTCCCTTTTACCATCTCGACTTTGAAATGCTTTGAGAATTGCTCAAGGAACAGATCGGGCACATTGGACATTGATTCGGCCATCGCTTTCAATGGTCCGCCAACTGTGACTTGATGCAGGGATTCGTTCGCTTCAGTCAGTTGAGATTGAAGCGTCACCGCTCCAGTTTCAAGCTCAGCGATTCGCGCCTTGCTCTTGGCATGTTTCGCTACTAGCTCAGAGTTCACTTTGCGAAGCGTATCTAGTTCGGACGCTTCGGCAGACGGTTCATTGGGTGTGCTTGATTCGATCACTACTTTTCACCTCTCGCTTTTCTCAAATCCGAAGAAGCCATGAACCTGATCTTCACCCAATCCTTCTCAATCGCTTTGAGATCGAGCTTGCCGTCTTTTGTCATGTAGGGACTGCGGTTCACAATGTGCCGCCATATATGCTTGTCATCGTCGCTCATCAAATGATCGAGCCCGGCGAGCGCGATCAACTGAATTCGCACAATAGGATGTTCGGACCAGAGACGATCCGCCACTTCCGACAGTGGATGTCTCACTTCGCTTTGACGCTTTCTGAATTTCTCGCGGCGCTCGGCTGGGGAAAGCGCGTAGACATTTGGTTCTTCAACCAGTTCGGGATATTGGTCGGCACTAACGCGACTAAAGCTGTCCTCTAGCGCCGCCTCGATGTATTCAGTGAGACTCATGTTTCGTGCGCGGGCCGCAAGCTCAGTGAGATACCGAAGCCTGGGCTCTATGCGCATATTCAAATGACTCGGAATGTTGTTTTCGATTGGCACGTCGCCCTCCATGAACAAAATACTACATGTACGTATTGCGAATGTCAACATGGATGTGATACGATCCTTGTAATCGAAAACCCTTCCCGGTGGTGCCGGGGATTGTGCGCGGTGGTGCCGTGCCGGTTTCGGTGAATCCCACATTCGCCTGGAGTGCACCACTATGTCTGTAACCCCTCTTTTAATCAGCATCCCCGAAGCCTGCGTTCGTGTTGGGGTGGGGCGCAGTTTTTTGTACACCCTTATGGCCGATGGTTCTGTGCGCAGCGTTAAGGCTTCTAAGCGCAGACTGGTGATCGTTGAGAGCCTCGACCAATGGGCAGCAAGCCTGCCTGAATCTCCGCTCAAATCAATCGCGAAAGGAAAGTGACCATGACCCCTATTCGATGGGCAGCCGACACAATCGTTCGTTCCGGTCACATGCGGATGTACACGCCGTCAAGCGCAGCGACGGTTGGGGAAACATACAAAGCAGATACGGAATTCTTTCTGAAGAATAAAGAGCGTTCCATGTTTATCCGTGAAGTCGCGCCGAATGAATTTGAGAACGGCCTCGATATGGCGCTGCAATTGAACCTTGCCCGCGTTTACATGGGAATACCGAAATTGTGGGTTTTGGTTTTCGGCGATGAAACGCTGTATTTCAGCGTACCCGTTTATCGCGGTGAGAAGTTCTTTCAAGTGAAAAGCCATCGCGGGTTGATGCTCGCCGAAACTCTCAGTGACCGTGCGACACGGATTTTGCTCGCCGAAATGGATGCACGCGGTGGAATCGAAGGCGAAGCGTTCGAGATTTGGAAAGCGAAGTTTCTTCAAGCTGTCGCGGAGCATAACCAAAAGGAATTGAAGCCATCTGAGGCGATTAACTGATGAGCACTTCGCCGAATCGGGAAGCCGCTGTAAGACTGGCGGAAATGGGCTTTCGCGTTTTTCCTTGCACTAACGATCCGGGGAGCGAATGGCACAAGAAACCGCTTGTAAAGGGTTGGCCGGATACACCGATCCGTCCCGCGTGGCAAGTTGGAGCGATATGGACAGCCCATCTTGACGCATTGCCAGCGATAGTGACCGACGGAATTGTTGTGATCGACTGCGACCGCAAGCATGGGATCGACGGCGTAGCAAACTTCACCACTCTCTGCGGTGAGTGGGGCATCGATCTATCGACGAATACGTTGACTGTCGAAACGCCGAGCGGGGGACTGCATTTCTTCTTTAAGAGCGATATGCCGTTTGTTGGCGAAGTCGGAAAAGTTGTCTCTGGTGTCGATATTCGCAGTCATGGAAACTACGTCATCGCGCCGGGGAGCGTCATTGCAGACGGCAGAGCCTACCGCATAGCTGCTGGTTCTCTTAACGCGATTCCTGCTCTCCCGATTGCGCTGGCTGCGCTGCTGCGCCCAAAGGCTGACTCATCCCTTCCCCTGCCTGCTCCTGCGCCTCAGAACGTCACAGAACGCGAACGGCACTATGGCGCTGAAGTTCTGGAAAGATGCCTTGAAGAAATCAGCGCATTGACCGAAGGCGAGCGCAACAACAAGTTTAATGCGATTTCATACCACGTCTTTAGACAGTGTGGCGCTGGACGGATCGAACCGACCCATTCCGTGTACGAATTGTTGCGCGCGGCTCGTAGTATCGGGTTGCCCGAACGGGAAGCACGGGCAACGATTGAAAGTGCAATGAAGTCAGGATTGTCTAATCCTGCCGAACCGTTAGACGAAGTGCCGAAATGGATTCCGATCATGGTCGGAAACTGGATCGAAGCGTACAAAGCGAAGCTAGCGACAAAGCAGAACGTCTCCAAAGTCGAGCTTGTGTCCTTTGCAGATATCGAAGAACGCGCAATTGATTGGATGTGGGAAGGGTTTATTCCCAAAGGCAAGCTCTTGCTTTTGGCAGGCGCTGGTGGATCAGGCAAGAGCACCATTACGTGCAGCTTTGCCGCAACAATAACCAACGCCGGATTATGGCCCGATCATTCGCAGTGCGGTGCCGCAGCTAATTACCTGATTTGGAGCAGTGAAGATGATCCGAACGACATTATTAAGCCGAGACTTCTAGCGGCTAACGCGAACGTGCATCGTTGCCGTTTCATTCAGGGCGCTAAGGATGAGGAAGGGAATACACGTTCGTTTGATCCTGCAAACGATATGGAGCATTTGAGCGAAGCGGTTGCAAGCCTGGGGAACGTGTCAATGGTTGTGATTGATCCGATAGTGCAAGCTGTTCAAGGTGATATGTACCGCCCGAACGAGGTTCGCCGATCTTTGCAACCCATAGTTGATTTTGCCTCTCGTTTCAATTGTGCCGTTGTTGGAATCACTCACGTAACCAAGGGCTCAAGGGACACCGAATCAGTTGATCGCATTCTCGGATCAACCGCTTTCAAGGATTTCGCTCGTGGCGCATTGATGGTTGGCAGGGAAGAGGGAACCAACAACCGCGTCATGGTGCGGGCAAAATCAAACCTTGGTCAAGACTCAGGCGGGTTTCTCTTCACAATTGAATCCAAGGAATTGCACCGAAACATCAACACATCGCGGATCGTGTGGGGGAATTTCATCGATGGTTCCGCGCGGTCGATTCTGGCGAAGATTGAGGGCGGCACAGAGGCAGACGGCGAGAAGATGCAAGTTGCAAAGCGTTTCCTAATCGAAGTATTGAGCAACGGGCCAACGCCAGCGAAAGAATTGATTAATCATGCTTCTGAGGGGTACGGCATTAAGGAAGATACCCTCCGGAGAGCTTTCACAGCGTTGAGCGGTATGATTACCCGCAGCGGGTTTGGCAAGGGCTCTCTGTCGATGTGGACTCTACCGTTTGCCGATTCGCTACGGTAAGGCAGACTATGTTTGGCACGTTATGCGACGAAAGACTTATACGGTCGCTTGCTTCTTGCCATCTGCCAACGGCCCGTAGGTCTCCATTAAGGCTTGAACCTGGTCCCCTGAGTCTGCATGGCCTTGCGTCTTGAGAAACGACATGATGACGAGCAAGACTATCGTTGTAACCGAAGTGGTCATCTCATAGATTTCTTCGTCACTATAGTTGTTCTTTATCTCCTGCTTAACAAATCGTCGCCCGATTTGATGCATCCCGCCGTGGGTGTAGCTGTTGAGATGCTTCCATGCACGCGTCTTGAAGTCGTGGAAAAAGTCTCCTGTGCTGTATGCGATGTCGAGCGCCGTTGCGATGTCTCCGAACTCTAGATCAATTCTGTCCTTTTCATTGAACCTCTTCACTTCCTCGTCAGTTGCAGGGAGGTTAATCCAAAGCGCTCTATACGCACCTTCAACAACAACTCTGTAGAGAGCAGTTGCAGACCCTGCTTTGTCGTAAATTTCCAATAGCACGATTGATTCCTGATGTTCAATGAGCCACGAAATAAAGCCGATCACTGTCATCGTCCGGTTGTCAGTGGGAAACTCGTGCTTACCAAGGATTGGCTTCGAGGACTGCATTGCTTTCTCGCAGCGAATCAGATGTTCTTTGAGTTCTTTCGTCATACTTATCTTTACCCCCTTGAGACCAATAGAGCGAAGCGAGAAGCGAGTGTTTCGCCTGTACGGAACCTTGAACGCCATTCTAAGTCCGGCTCCAAAAGGCGTGCAATCCCTGAAGAAGGTTGCGGCGTCGCATCCTTTGGACCTGGTTCCCCTAAATCAAAAGTTGTCAAAGTATGGAGAGGATGTCGAAGTATGGGTATGCCGAAGTATGCAGACCCTCACTCGTACTTTGACAAGCCAAGTCCTTTAGAACACATACATAGACATAAATGAGAAATATAGGGAACTATGCGTCTCCCGAGCGCGAACCCTGGAGAAACCGTTCGCTTTCGATGCAACGCCAGCACATAAAAAAGCCTGCATCCGGTGGTGCAATGCAGGCTCTCGATACGGGATGCGGTGTCCGTCACGCTGCGCTTCGACGAATCGGCGCGAACTTCGCTTTGCCCTTCTCCAATTCAGCGTCAAGATAATTTGCCCACCATTGCATCAGTTCGACTCGCTGCGGCAGGTATTGGGCATGGTTGTATGCAGCCTCGACCTTGTCGTCATTCGAGTGCGAAAGTTGCAATTCAACCTGCGCTTTATCGAAACCATTCTCTGCAAGGATCGTTCTTGCTAGCCCACGGAATCCGTGACCCGTCATCACGCCTTTGTAGCCGATATCGTCTAGTGCGTTCAGCAGGGAATTGCAGTTGATGGTCTTGTTCTCAGTTTGCTTGTTCATGCCTGGAAAGACAAACTTCTTGTCTCCGGCAAGCTCCTTCAATTTGCGGAGGATATTGATCGCTTGACGCGGCAACGGTACGATGTGCGGCTTGTCCATCTTCATGCGCTCTGGTGTGATTACCCAACGTGCATTGTCAAGATCAAACTCTGTCCAAGGTGCTTCCAGCAATTCGCTGGTGCGCACAAACAGCAGCGCAATTAGTTTGAGTGCATAACGCACAACGATCCTACCTTCATAATTGTCCATTGCCACGAGCAAGGCGGGAAGGCTGGAAGGCTCAATATGCGCCCTGTGTTGCATCTTGCGCGGCGATAGAATGTCAGAGGGTTTGAAGTCGGCAGCGGGGTTGCGCTCTGCTAAATCGTGCGAAACAGCGTACCGGAAAATCTGGTTAATCGTGCCTTGTTGACGCTGTGCAACGTCTCTGGCTCCGCGTTTCTCAATCGCAAGAATCAGCTTCCGAATGTCAGCGGCCTTTATGTTCTCAATGGACGTATTGCCGAAATCGGGAAACACGTCAGCTTCTAAGCGCCGGAGAATATACGCGGCGGTGTCAGCGTCCACACCTATTGCCCACCAGTTGTGCCACTTGAGCGCCACGGCCCTAAAGCTGTTTTCAGCGTTGCGCTTTTCCTGGGCAGCCTGCGCCTCCACTTTGATCTGTGCGGCCTTGCGCGCGCTCATTGGGTCAATACCATCGGCCAGCATCTTGCGAGCCTTAAACGTGCGCTCACGGGCATCTGCGAGCCTTACAAGTGGATACTCACCCAAAGCCATCAGCTTCTCTTTGCCTTGAAACGCATATTTGAATCGCCACAGCTTAGAACCGCTGGGCTTGATAAGCGCAAACAATCCTTCGCGGTCATAGAGCTTGTATGGTTTCTCGCTCGGTTTTGCCCCTCTAATTTCGGTGTCTGTAAGCGCCATAACAATTTGGCTCCTTCAATTGCGGTACCCCAAACGATACCCCAATTTCTGCGTGATTGCAAGCAAATGCCAGTGGACGCAGGAAAGCGCTAGCGGTCAATTTAAGTATTGATTATATTGTACTTATAGCGATAATGAATGGACATCTGTGGACAGTGGTGAACAATGGCAAACAGTCTGTTTGGCTTTTACCTGAGGAGCCAAATTATCAATCACTTAGCTCCTCCCCGTGCTGCGCTCCGTGCCATTCACCGCAAACTGAAAGCCAGCTCTACAATCTTCCCGTTTGCCTTGAGCATCTCTGCCGATTGCGCATCCCCATAAATGTTCATGGTGATGCGAATGTCGGAGTGACGCATCAGCTTCTGTTGCACACCAACGGGCGTCCCAAGCGCGTCAATCCATGTCCAGTAGGAATTCCGGAATGTGTGCGTCCCAATGTGCCCAATCCCACACACCTTGCACGCACGGTCCAGCTCACGCCAAAAGCCGGTGTAAGAGTAGGGCAGTCTCCCGATTTTCAGTGGACTGGCAGAAATCCAATCGCTGTCCGCTGAAAAATCAGAAGCCTGCCTCCACCCTTTCAACCGCTCCAGCAGCTCATCCGCGATTGCAAAGGTCTTGCGGGATTCATCAGTCTTCACATCATCCATAGTCTGCTCACTGCCGCTAGCCGCTGGAAACTACACGTAATTGGTGAGACGGTAGGACGCACCGAAAAGGGGCCGTGGTCGACCAGAGTGCGTGAGTTCCCGGCACCTGCTGAGGAACGGACAGTGGTCTGAGGCTTTCGCGGGACAGTTGAGCCATGAAAGGGGCAAAGTCCACACCCTGGCCGGCTTTTCAAGCAGCGTGGAGTCTTGTGGCGGGATAGTCGGACTGACTTGTCATCAGTCGACACCGGCGCGACACCCGCAAACGACGGGCAGATCGGCGAGGCCAGTGTGCCAGTTGTGTGCCGCAAATTCCAGAGCAGCACGCGCCTTGTCGAGAGATCGTCTCGGAGTGAGGCCGCCTATGCCGCCGTGAGGCCTCCGTCGATTGGAAGCGCAACCCCGTTGATGAACGCGGCCTCGTCGCTGGCAAGAAAGACCAGCGCATTGGCAACATCGGCCGTGCTCGCCAGCCTTCCCAGCGGAACCTCGCCCAGTCTCTCCGCCTTGCGCTCCGGA
>Ga0326727_10001753_pt1 | contig 78082 bp, 63 predicted proteins | sample MB2enrmetagenome_FD_207643 | JGI IMG/M metagenome (GOLD analysis project Ga0326727, IMG submission 207643) | Lab enriched peat soil microbial communities from McLean, Ithaca, NY, United States - MB29MY | ecosystem: Environmental > Terrestrial > Soil > Wetlands > Peat | place: USA: New York... | reverse complement strand
AGAATTCCGAGAAGGGCTTGCCCAGGAAGCTGCTCGCCGCGCCGGTGTTCTCGGTCAGCATCACCATGGGCTCGTTGAGCCACTGGATGTTGCCCTTGGGGTCGACGATGGCCATGGGCACGACCAGGTTGTTCAGCATGGCTTCGTCCATGCTCAAACGTTCCTTGAGCTTGTGTTCCATGGAACTCAGGGTCTCGCCCAGGCTCGTGGTGTCCAGGCAGGAGCTCCCGGACAATTTGTAGTCGAACTTGTTGGAGGCGATGGAGGACGCGAGGTTGCCCAAGTCCGCCAGGGTGGCCCCGATGCATCCGTTCAGCCACAGAATGGCGATTAGATTGAAAAGAAAGCTCGCCCCCGCGAAAGCGTATGTCGCGGTGTTCCCGCCGGTCAGAACGAGAGCGGCGAGGAGCAGGGCGTTGATGGTGATGAAAAGAACGGCAGTGGTTTTTTTCATGTAGTGTGCCCCCGGATTGGTGTACGCTCCCAGGCAGCGTGATCTGTGTTGCGTAACAATAGCCTGGACGCCGAGCCTTGACAATGCCCGCATCCTGGAAATGCAGAGGCTTCCGCCGGCGCCAACAGGTCGGTTTGTGGCAAATGGTGTCATACCGTACGCCAGTGTGTGTCGTTATGACACAAAATCCGCCGGTTCTAACGGACTGCTCCCGGAGCCTGTTCGACCCCCCCCCAGGGTGGACCCGGGATTGATCGGGTCGGTATCGTACTGAAATATCGAATCATGCTGACGTGAAACGCGTGAGTCCGATGATGATGGCCGGCCCGGGTGGGGCGCCTGCCGGTCAATCGTGAAAGAATTTTCGCGCCCGGCGACGTCCGGCCCTCAATCTCCCTTGGAACCACCTCCCTTGGAACCACCCGGCCGGCGGCCCGACTTTTTCCTTCCCCCCCCTGGCAACGTCGCCGGAAATCCAGTAAGGAGATTGCAAGAATCCCAGCTAAGGAGTCCCCTATGCGAATCGGACTGGCCGGCCTCGGCCGGATGGGCATGAACATGGCGCGTCGTCTTCTGCAGGGCGGGCACGAAGTGGCGGCCTACAACCGGACATTGGCCAAGGTGGACGAGATGGAGGCCGAGGGGGCTCTGGCGGCTCGTTCCCTGGCGGAACTCGTCTCCAAGCTCCCGGCCCCCCGGGTGGTCTGGCTCATGCTGCCCGCCGGGCAGGTCACCCAGGAGCACATCGACGAACTGACACCACTGATGAGCCCGGGCGACATTCTGGTGGACGGCGGCAACAGCCGCTTCACCGACGACATCCGCCGCTCCGAGGCCCTGACCGACAAGGGCGTGCTCTACCTGGACGCGGGCGTATCCGGCGGCATCTGGGGCCTGAAGGTGGGCTACTGCACCATGGTGGGAGGTCCGCGCCAGGCCTTCGAGCACATCGAGCCGCTTCTCGCCACCCTGGCTCCGCCCGAGGGCTACCTCTACTGCGGCCCCTCCGGCTCGGGCCACTACGTGAAGATGATCCACAACGCCGTGGAGTACGGCATGATGCAGGCCTACGCCGAGGGATTCGCCCTGCTGGACGGCTCCCGCTATTCCAGCCACCTGGACTTCGCCAAGCTCTCCCACCTGTGGAACCAGGGCAGCGTGATCCGCTCCTGGCTGCTGGAGTTGTGCGAAGACATGTTTACCAAGGACGCCCGCCTGGAGGGCCTTGCGGCCTACGTGGAGGACTCGGGCGAGGGCCGCTGGAGCGTCCAGGAGGCTGTGGACAATGCCGTGCCCGCCCCGGTGCTGACCCTTTCGCTCATGGAGCGCTTCCGTTCCCGCCTGGGCAATTCCTTCGGCGACCGGGTGCTGGCCGCCCTGCGTCATGAATTCGGCGGACACGCCATAACCGGGGCCGTCACCGGGAAGGGGGAATAGCCGTGGCGGACGACATGGAGAACCCGGCGACAACCCCGGCTGCGGCCCCGGTGGGAGAGGTCAAGGAGTGCAGGATCTCCACCAGGCCCGAGGACTGCACCATCGTCATCTTCGGCGCTTCCGGCGACCTCTCCTCGCGCAAGCTCTTTCCCTCCCTGGCGCGGCTGTGCTTGGCGGGCGACTTGCCGGAAAACTTCGTTGTGGTGGGCGCGGCCCGCACCGCCATGAACACCGACGAGTTCCGGCAGAAGGTGCGGGAGTGGCTTGAGGCCTCGGGCGACATCAAGGCTGCGGAATGCTCCGACTTCCTGTCGCGCATCCATTACCAGTCCTTGGAATACGACGAACCGGGGCCCTACCTGGAACTGGCCCGGAACATGGCCGGGATCGAGGCCCGCGCGGGACTGCCCGGCAACCGCATGTTCTACCTGGCCATTCCCCCCACGCTCTACGAGAGCGTGTCCGGCATGCTCGGAGCCTCGGGCCTGGCCGGTCGCAAGGTGAAGGCCCCCTGGACCCGGATCGTGGTGGAAAAACCCTTCGGGCGGGACCTGGCCTCGTCGCGTGTGCTGGACGTGGCCATGCACGAGCACTTCGACGAGGAGCAGATCTTCCGCATCGACCACTATCTGGCCAAGCAGACCGTTCAGAACGTCTTGTTGTTCCGTTTCGCCAACGCCATGTTCGAGCCGGTCTGGAACCGCAACTACGTGGAATACATGTCCATCGTGGCTGCAGAGGAGCTCGGCGTCGAGCACCGGGCCGGCTACTACGAGCAGTCAGGCGTGCTCAGGGACATGTTCCAGAACCACATGATGCAGCTTTTGGCCCTGGCGGCCATGGAGCCGCCCTCGGTGTTCCGGGCCCGCGAGGTGCTGGACGAGAAGACCAAGGTTTACCGGAGTCTTCGGCCCTTCGACCCGGAGAAGGGCTTCAGCCAGCTGGTGCTCGGGCAGTACGGCGCGAGCAAGGACGGCAGGATGCCGGCCTACCGCGACGAGCCGGGCGTCTCCCCGAAATCGCTCACCCCCACCTTCGCCATGCTCAAGCTGTACGTGGACGACTGGCGCTGGCAGGGGGTGCCCTTCTACATCTGCTCCGGCAAGCGCCTGGCCGGCAAGATCACCCGCATGGTGGTGCAGTTCAAGGAAGTGCCGCACTCCATCTACCGCGACATCGTGGGCGAGCACGTCACGGCCAACCGCCTGATCATGGAGATCTTCCCCAACGAGACCATCAACCTGACGTTGCAGGCCAAGATGTTCGGCGAGGGCTTTTGCTTGCGCACGGCCAACATGAGCTTCAACTTCAACGAGGGTTTCACCGGGCCGCCGGTGGACTCCTATGAAAAGGTGCTCCTGGATTGCATGCTGGGAGACCACATGCTCTTCTGGCGCCAGGACGGCGTTGAACTCTCCTGGGAATACCTGACCCCCATCCTGGAGTTGTGCGACCACAGCGAGGAGATGGAGAAAAACCTGGCGTTCTATCCCGCCGGAAGCTGGGGGCCCAGGGATTCCAACATGGTCCATCTCAACTATCTGAAGGATATACTGATCAATGAACGGCGCAGGCCTTGAACGCTTCCCGGATCTCGAAGCCGCCAGCCGCCACGCCGCCGGCCTGACGGCCCGGGTGGCCAGGAGCGCGGCGGCCGAACGCGGGCGGTTCTCCCTGGCCCTCTCCGGCGGCTCCACGCCGGCGCGGTTCTTCGAACTTCTGGCCGGGGAGGACCTGCCCTGGGACCTGGTCCACGTTTTCTGGGCCGACGAGCGCCTGGTGGCGCAGGATTCCCCGGACAGCAACTTCCGCCTGGCCCGGGAGCATCTGCTGTCCGGCGCGCCCATCCCCACAGGCAACGTCCATCCCATGGCGATCGCCCCGCCCGGTCCGACCACACCGGAGCAACAGGCGCGGGCATACGAGGGGATCCTGCGGAGTTTCTTCGGGGGGGAGGGCTTTCCAGCTTTCGACGTGATCCACCTGGGCTTGGGCGGCGACGGACACACGGCATCGCTCTTTCCTGGGCAACCGGCCCTTTCCGAACGCGGGCGCCTGGTCGTGCCGGTGGAATACGCCAAGGCCTCTCCGCCGGTGCCCCGCCTGACCCTCACCCTGCCGGTGATCAACGCCGCCCGGCAGGTGTTCTTCCTGATTTCAGGGTCCGATAAGCTGCGTCTGGCCGAGGACATCCTGGCCGGTCGGGGCGGGGCGTATCCAGCCGACTCGGTACGCCCGGCGGGGCGGCTTCTGTGGTTGGCCGGATAGCGGCAAGCTCCGGGCTGGCGCGGTCCGGCCAAAGGCGCGCGGCACTTCCGCGCGCATCCCGCCGGCTTGCCCAGGACTCTTTCTCTTGACGTCGGGCGGGGCAAGCTCTAGCGGGGCAGCGCTTCGCTTATGACCCGCTCCATGGCCCGGGCATACTCTTCTCCACCCTTGTCGCTCATGTGTCCGTCCTGGGGCAAGCAATACCAGGCACGCATTTCATCCGCCGGTCGTCCCTGCGGCAGGTACTCGCGCATGTATCTGATCGACTGGCTGGGATAGGCCGCCATGATCATGTTGGTCAATTTTTCGGATGGGTGCCAGGTCAAATCGTCGTATGTCGGGTTCAGGGTGGCCAGGAGGATTTTCCCGGGGTACAAATCCCGGATTCCCCGCAAGCTGTCGACTGCTTGCTGGACCATTTCGGGCTCCGTAAGCGTTCTGTTTTTGGAACTGTGGCCGGAAAACCATTCCGGGTGCCTGAGCTGAGTCACGGAAGGCATTTTTCCACGAATAAGATCCCATGAATACGGATACAGAGAGGTAACAAGCTGACCGCGCAGGAATCGCCTGACAACCTCCTGCTTGATTTTCCGCACCTTGCTGGGGTTCGTGGCCAAATCGGGCGATAATTCAAGATTGTAGGAGTGACGGCAGGTATCGTTGGAGAAATCGATCGGCAATTTTTCGCAGGAAACATTCAGATAGCCGATGTCTGTGCCTTGCCCATCGATATCGATGGGGATCTTACCGGAAATTAAAGCTCGTTCCTTGTCTTTAAGAGGAGTATCCGCTTCCTCATTGCATTGGTTGCACACTGCAACTGCCGCTGCAACGTAGTTGACGATGATCATATCCGGGTGCAGCGCCCGGGCTTTTTTCGCCAAAGTGAGAAATTCAGGGAACCCTGCGGAGAACATGCCAAAATTGTAGACGCGGATTGTTTTGCCACCAAGTCTTGCTTTAAATTGTGCATCGTTGTTGAGCACATCCTCCAGGCGGTTCGGCCAGGGCGTGTTCATCTGCAAGGCGGCGGTAAATGAATCTCCTATGATTGCTATTCTGTATTCATTGTCAGGCTCGTCAGTATAATAATCATGCTGAGACACGAGTCCGACGTTGTTCATGTGGTATATAGTTTGCTTTGCAATTCGAGAGTTCTCGTCAAAAATGTAGTAGTAATTGGTGGTGTTCGTTTTTCCCCAGCCGATTGTGGAGTCACCGGACGATTTGTTCGTATCTACTTTTATGTAGGTTGCCACGCTCTGGTAATTTCCGAGCAGGTACACATAGGCAAGATATGCCCGGGACCCGACCTCCACCACTGCCAGCCTGGCAAGTATTGAGGCAATGACCAGTACTGCAGTGAGGATTTTCTTATTCAAAAAAATCAGTCTCCATTTCCGAACAGTTTTGCGGCGCAACGGGGTGAAGCCTCGTTGCGCTGTGCACACACGCGGGAGTGTCGCCACGGTGGGTGGCCTACCTGCCGTGGCCGGCATTTACTGTATGCAGCCGTGTACGTCCATGAAAACTTGCCGTTGAAGCCTGTTGGAGTCAGCGGACAACAAGTCCGGCTTCTCCTTGCAGATGGCCTCGACTTGCCGCCATCCCATGCAGGAGATGTTGTGAAAAATAATAACATCGAGTAAACGGGATCCGCTGTCTGAAGCGCAACTGTAAAGTCCACTCGGGATCCAGAGGCTCCATGGTATTTAGTTCCATTCCTTTTTTGTTTTACTTTCTTCCCCTGGTGTTGATATTCTATTACTTCCCAGGATCAAACTCCAACACGCGAAATATTGTCTTGTTGGTGGCTAGTTTGATATTTTACGCTCAGGGAGAGGGAATATTTACCTTGGTTATGTGTGTATCGATACTCGCAAACTTTGTCTTCGGTCTGTGGGTACACCGTGCGCACGAGCATAATCAGGCAAAATTGCAGGTTGGATTGGCCATAGCCTTCAATGTTCTTTTACTTGTATTCTTTAAGTATACAAACTTTTTGGTTGATAATGTAAATAAAATTGTTTTAATGCATTTGCATCTCAAGCAGATAGATGTTGGCCGGGTACATCTGCCTATTGGTGTGTCTTTTTTTACCTTCCACTGCATTTCCTATCTGATGGACATATACCGCAGGCAGACGCCGCCAAACCGCTCGCTGCGCAGCATGGCCTTGTATGTCGCTCTTTTCCCCCAATTGGTGGCCGGTCCCATCATCCGTTACAAAGACATCGCCGGACAACTTGCCAGCCGTGTGGTAAGCACCAGGCGCTTCTCCGACGGGGCGAACCGGTTCCTCATCGGGCTTGGGAAAAAAGTGCTGGTGGCCAATGTGCTGAGCCAGCCAGCGGACAAGATATTCGGCATCCCCCTGGATCAGATGACCACACCCCTGGCCTGGCTGGGGGCCGTATTCTACACTCTCCAGATATACTTTGATTTTTCCGGATATTCAGACATGGCCATAGGCCTTGGCCAGATGTTTGGCTTCAAGTTCATGGAAAACTTCAATTATCCCTATATTTCCAGTTCAATACGAGGATTCTGGAGGCGCTGGCACATATCGCTTTCAACGTGGTTTCGCGATTATCTCTACATCCCCCTGGGCGGCAATCGTTGTTCCCCGGCCCGGGTGACCTGCAATCTGGTGCTGGTGTTTTTTCTGTGCGGGCTGTGGCATGGGGCCAGTTGGACCTTCATTGTCTGGGGACTTTACCACGGCGCCTTTTTGGGGCTGGAAAGAGGTCTCTTCGGGCGCCTGATCGACAGGCTCTGGAAGCCCCTGGCCCATGCCTACGCCCTGGTGGTGGTGACTGCCGGGTGGGTGTTTTTTCGCGCCGCCAGCCTGGATCAGGCCACGGCCTTTCTCAAGTCCATGGCCGGATTTTCTTCCGCCTCCGCGGGGCAATGGCATCCGGGGATGGTCTTGAATGCCAAGGTGAACCTGGTGTTGGCCGTGGCGGTGTGCGCCTGCCTGCCCATCATCCCCCGACTGCGGGCCTGGCGGAACCGCAAACTGGCCGCACATGAGGGACAGCTTCTGCTGGGAACGGGACTGAACGTTTTGGTGGACTATGCGGTCACGCCGACCATCCTGATGCTTTCCTGCATGTCCCTGGCCAGCGGACACAACAACCCGTTCATATACTATCAGTTTTAGGGCTGAGTCCTTGAAAGCGGCCGAGAGATGGTCGCGACACCGGCCGCGTAGGGTTGGCTCGGTCCGCCAAAGGCCTGGGGATGGACCATGCCCGCCAAAGCCGTGCCGTAAGCTTCCTGCCGCGACAAGCCGGCCCCTTCCCCATGGACGCCCGGGTTAATGCACGAGTGACGGCCCCACGTGCTGCGGGATGGCCTCTATGATGTTCTCTGGCGCATTGGGCCTGCCTTCGGGACCGGCCGACCCGATGGTGTCCTTCGGACACCAGGTCCCATAGTGCCCGCAGACCGCTTCGGCCTGGTTCAGCAGGTAGGGCGACCCCCAAGGGTCCCGGAGAAGGTGTTCCGGTATGGGGGGGGCGTCCGGGCCGAAGGCGCGGGTCCAGATGAGGCGCAGGGATCCCAGCCAGTTCTCCGCGCAGGACGAGGAGTCCGGCAGGCCGCGCAGGGTGGGGAGGGCGTTGCAGGGCGTTGTCAAGTCGAACTGCCCGGTGACGTCCGCCAGCAAGGAGTTGTTGCGCACCTTGGCCAGATAGGCCGCCAGGGACAGTTCCTTCAGCCGGAGCCGGGCCTGGGCCACGCTCTGGCGAGCAACGGCCTCCCGCGTGGCCGTGGGAAGGGCCGCGATCCGGACCTGCCTTACGCCGAGCCACGCGGCCAAGGCGAAAAGGATCAGGGCCATGGCCAGCGCGGCCAGGCGCAGCCGGGCAAGGGCGGCACGTTCCCGGCCGGCGATCCAGGCCGCAAGCTCGATGTCCGGCTCCACCAGCGGCTCCGGCGTAAGTTCCATCCCTAGCCCTCCAGTTGCTCTTTGATGCGGCACACCCCGCACACGTCCTGGGAGGTCGGATAACCGCAGCGTCCGCAGTCCTTGAGGGCCGGGGCGGATTTTTTCAGGGCCTCAAAGGCCGGTTTGCCGTTTCGTAAAAAATTCTCGTAGAATTGCATTTTCGCGCCCGGGCTCGTCTCCTCCAGCGTGGCCAGGAGCTTCTTGTGCCCGGTGAAGCTCGCCCCGCCGGAGTAGGGGCAGGCGGCCAGCACGTGGTCGATGCCCTTCAGAAAACACCACACGGCGGTTTCATATTCGGTCAGTCGACACAAGGGCTTGACTTTTTTTACGAATTTCCCTTCGGCCGCCATTGTCGGCCCCTGTCCGGCCAGGTAGGCCTGGTCCCAGCGCAGGGTGTTGGCGAAGAGCCTGGCCACCTCGTCGTCCAGGTTGTGGCCGGTGGCCAGCACGTCGTAGCCGTTCTCGTAGGCGAAGCGGTTGAACCAGTGACGCTTGATCTTGCCGCACACCGAACAGATGGGCCTGTTCACCCGTTTCTTCACCTCCGGGACGGACAGGCCCTTCCCGGCCGTCTCCAGGATGTGGCAGTCAACGCCGTGGGCTTGGCAGAAGGCCTCCACGATGCTCCTGGCATTGCGGGAGGAGACCGGGATGTCGAGGTCGATGTGCAGGGCGGTGACCGAATATCCCAGCTCCTTCATGGCCAGCAGCAGTCCCAGGGAGTCCTTGCCGCCGGACACGGCCAGCAGCACGCGGTCTTCCTTCGCGAACTGCCGGTGATCGTGGATGCCCCGTTCCACCTGGCGCAGGAAATAGGTCTCGAAACAGGGGCCGCAGAAACCGGTGTGGTGGCTGGGCAGGGCCACCTGGGCTCTTTCCCCGCAGCGTCGGCACTTCATCCGCTCACCCCCTGGAGACCACGTGGCGCACCCGGACCTCGCTCCCGTGGGAGATCTTGCGGTCGGGCGTGAGCAGTTCCCCCTCCTGGATGACCAGCACGTCGCACTGTTTGAGCTTGAGTTTTCCAAGAAGCTGGGTGACGGTATTCAGGTGGCGGAATTCGACGCGCTCGCCCGTGGTTTCAATGACGACGGTTACCATGGCCCGGGTCCTACCGCGAGCGCCCCGGAAGGGCAAGCGCGGGCTCGGTGGGGAAACGTGTTGACCCCGCTGGGGTTTTTGAGCATAGGGTAAGGGTGTACGAGCGCGGGACGCGCAAAGCTCCGGAGGTTTCCATGAGTTCGAAGAAGGTCCTGGTGGTGGACGACGAAAAGCACATCCGCATGCTTTACCAAGAGGAATTGGAAAGCGAAGGCTACGTCGTCTCCACTTCCGACGGCGAGGAACCCATCCTGGCCACCCTCGAAAGGGAAAAGCCGGCGGTGGTGGTCCTGGACATCAAGCTTGGTCCCAACCGCTCCGGCCTGGATCTGCTCCAGGAGATCCGGGGCAAGGATCAGGTCGTTCCGGTCATCCTCTCCACAGCCTACGACTCGTTCCAGCACGACCTCAAGTCCATCGCTGCCGACTACTACGTGGTCAAGTCCGTCGATCTCACGGAACTCAAGACCAAGGTGGCCATGGCCCTGAGCAAAACCGCCGAAGCGAAGTAGGCCCCGGGGCCCCCTGCGGGGCCGCCGTCGCAAGGCAAACTCCCCATTCCACATGTGGGTACTCCAAGGGCCGGCTGGACCTTTCCCGGTTCCCGGCCCTTGCCCTGGCCTGGGCTTCGTGCTAGCCCCTGCCCATGCTTGCCGACCTCAGCCGGTTCCTCCTGGAGCTGGCCATTCTTGCCCCACCCATGCTCATGGCCGTCACCTTCCACGAGGTCTCCCACGGAGCCGTGGCCGCCTTGCTTGGCGACCCGACCGCCCGTCTGGCCGGAAGGCTGACCTTAAACCCCTTCAAGCACCTGGATCCACTGGGGCTCTTGGCCTTCGTGCTCACCCGCATGATCGGCTGGGCCAAGCCCGTGCCCATCGACAGCCGTTATTTCAAGAACCCCCGTCGGGGCATGGCCCTGGTCTCCGCCGCCGGCCCGGCAGCCAACTTCGTGCTGGCGGTAGTCTCGGCCCTGGCCCTCTCCGGGCTTAAGTCCGTGGCCGCCTTCCTGCCTGACCCGGCCTTGCGCGCCAACCTGCTCACCCCTCTCTACCTCATGATCGACGCCAGTATCCAGGTGAATCTGGCGCTTGGCGTGTTCAACTTGCTGCCTATCCCCCCCTTGGACGGCGGCCACCTGCTCATGGGCTTCCTGCCCAGGCGCTGGGCCTACGAACTGTCCCTCAGGGAGCGCTGGGGCTTCGCCATCGTCCTGCTCCTGGCCCTCACCGGGATGATCGGGCGCATCCTGCTCCCCGTGGTCGTCTTCCTGTACAACCTCCTGCGCGCAACCTTCTGATCGAGCGAGCCGACATGACCGCCAACAACCGAATCGTCTCCGGTATGCGTCCCACCGGCCCCCTGCACCTGGGCCACTACTTCGGCGTTCTGGTCAACTGGATCCACTTCCACAAGGACAGCGAGTGCCTGTTCTTCGTGGCCGATTGGCACGCCCTGACCACCGAGTACGCCGACCCCAGGAAGATCAAAGGCTTCGTGCCCGAACTGGTCAAGGACTGGGTGGCCTCCGGGCTTGACCCCAACCGCTGCGTCATGTTCCAGCAATCCCAGATCAAGGAGCACGCCGAACTGAACCTGCTCCTGTCCATGATTACCCCCGTCAGCTGGCTGGAGCGGAATCCCACCTACAAGGATGTGCGCGACCAACTCGACGGAACCAAGGACCTCTCCACCTTCGGCTTCCTTGGCTACCCCGTGCTCATGGCTTCCGACATCATCATCTACAACCCCAAGTGGGTTCCCGTAGGCCAGGACCAGCTGCCCCACCTGGAGATCACCCGCGAGATCGCGCGCCGGGCAAACCACCTCTGGGGCGACACCTTCGTCGAACCCGAGGCCAAGCTCACCACCGCCCCCAGACTTCCGGGCCTCGACGGGCGCAAGATGTCCAAAAGCTATGGCAACGCCATCTACCTGGGCGAAGACCCCGAGACGATCCGCAAGAAGGTCACCGGCATGGTCACCTGTACCCGCCGCGTGCGGCTCAAGGACCCCGGCGAACCCGACGAGTGCAACCTCTTCCCCTACCACCAGCTGCTCACCCCGGCCGCCGAAGTGGCGGAGATCGCCTGCGCCTGCCGCGCCGCCACCATCGGCTGCGGCGACTGCAAGAAGAAGATGTTCGCCAACCTGCTCAACTTCCTGGAACCCATGCAGGCCCGCCGTGCCGAGTTCGACAAGGACCCCGACCTGGCGCTCGACATCCTGCGCCAGGGCAACGAAAAGGCCCGCGAGGCCGCCGGGAAAACCATGGCCGTGTTGCGCGAGAGGCTGAATTTCAACCTTTAGGGAGAGTACCGGGGCTTTCGCCCCGAGCCCGGCACCTGCGAAGTGGGATGATCCCCCTGGATACGCAGTCGCTTCGCGGAGATGATTTGGCTGCATGAAACGCATCGGCCGGGACTGGCGTCCCGGCCGGTTTTGTTTTTGATGCGCGTGGAAGGAACCTTCCGGTTCCATCGGGGGCGGGCGCGTTACTTTTTCTTGCGGATCTCCGTCACCGTCACCCCCTCGATGACCTGGGCCTTCTGCTCCGCCGTGACCGGGGTCGCCTCGAGGGTGATCTTGATGTTCACGAAGGGCATGATTGGTCCTCCTGTTCCTTGTCGGTTGGCAATGGTTCAGCGTCCTACTTCTCCGCCAGCGGGACGTCGATCTGCGTCAGCAGTTCCTCCGGAGGCGTGTTGCGCGGGTCGTTCAGATACTCCTCGTACCCGGGGCGCAGCGCCGCCTCCCGGCCGGATTTCGGCAGCCAGACCCCGTACAGCCACATGTAAGTCTTCTCAAGCTCGGGATACGGTCCCTTGTGGATCACCGTGGCGTACTCGCCGCCGGGGATGTCCATGATCCTTCCTTCACCGGAAGCCTCCACCTCCGGTCCCACGGTGATGCAGGCGTCGTAGCGGAGACTCTCCGGGGCGGTGTTGTTGGGGTCGTCGTAGCCCACGCCAAGGCAGCGCATGCCTGGGTCGAGCAGGCCTTTTGGCCCTGCCCAGGCCATCAATTTGCTCCAGGCTTCCTTGGAAGACGTGATGTAGGGGCCGATGGCCCGGGTGCAGGCCACGCGGAAGGTCTCCTTGCGGATAATGGTCACGTCCACGGCGATAGCTCCTCTCAGGTTGTGGTTCAGAAAATCCTCGGGGAAGGGGAAGCAGCAGGCCACGCGCTCCTTGCGGCGCTTGCGGGCAAGCTCCCGGAAACGGCTGGGCGCCTCCCCGTAGCGGGTCTTGAAGGCCCTGCTGAAGGCCTCCGGGGCATCGTAGCCGGCCTCCAGGCCGGTCTCGGTGGCGCTCATATCCGTGAATTCCAGGCGGTGCGCGGCCCGGGTCAGGCGCAGGCGCCGGATGTGCGCCCCCACGGTCTCACCGGTCATCCCCAGGAAGATGCGGTGGAAATGGAAGGGCGAGAACCCGGCCACACGGGCCAGGATCTCCATGTTGAGGGTGGCGTCCAGGTTGTTTTGTATGTGGGCCAGCACGGTCAGCATGCGGCGGCGGTAGCTTTTTTCAGTCTCGGTCATGGGGAGCGCCTACCAGATTCCGAGTCGGTGCGCGTGATATTTTTTGCCATGAGATCAGGCTGCGCAATGGTCATCTGCACTAGAAACATCCACTAGAAACATGCACGAGAGTCGCGCGAATGGCCCAGGCGCCTGGGTCTGACGATCGCTTAGAGCCCGGGACATGTTCTCGGGTAATATTGAAATTCATCTTCATGACTTCCACTTTCCCGGGAACGCGGGCATAACCCGGCGCATGCACCTGGATACCCACGACGCCGGAAAGGAGAAGCAGGGCGCGGCCATGGCCTCCCTGGCGGCGGCGGTGTTTCTCACCGCCATGAAGCTGACGGTGGGCCTGACCACCAACTCCCTGGGCATCCTTTCAGAGGCGGCCCACTCGGGTCTGGATCTCCTGGCGGCAGGGGTTACTTTTCTCGCGGTGCGCTATTCGTCCCTGCCGGCCGACAAGAACCATCCCTACGGGCACGGCAAGCTGGAGAACCTTTCCGCCCTGGTGGAGACTCTGTTGCTGCTCGTCACCTGCATCTACATCGTGCACGAGGCGGTGGTCAGGCTCTTCTTCCATCCCGAGGCGGTGGAGGTCACCTGGTGGAGCTTCGGGGTGATGGCCGTGTCCATCACCATCGATCTGTCGCGCGCGCGGATGCTCAAGCGCATGGCCGAGAAGCACAAGAGCCAGGCCCTGGAGGCGGACGCCCTGCACTTCGCCACGGACATCTGGTCCTCGGCGGTGGTCATTCTGGGGCTCGGCTGCGTGTGTGGGGCTCGGTTGCTGCCCGAGGGCACGCTTTTTCGCGAAATCCTGTCGCGCGCGGATGCGGTGTCCGCGCTCGGGGTGAGCGCCATCATCGTCTGGGTGAGTCTGAACCTGGGGCGCTCGGCCGTGGACGTGCTCCTGGACGGCGGCTCCCAAGGCCTGATCCGGAGCATCCGAAAGGCCGTCAAGAAGGTCCAAGGAGTGCGTGGGGTGGGCCAGGTGAGGGCCAGGCTGTCCGGTCCGGCGGCCTTCGTGGACCTGACCCTGGACATCTCCCGCCAGGCCAGCTTCGAGGAGGCCCACGCCGTCGGGACCCGGGCCGAGGAGGCCGTGCGGGAGGTCCTGCCCGGCTCGGACGTGGTGGTGCGCCTGGCCCCCGTGGCCGTGGAGAACGTCGATCCGTTCGAGCTGATCCGGGGCCTGGCCGCCCGGCACGCCCTGGGCGTGCACGGCCTGCGCGCCCACCAAACCCCGCAGGGCATGCACCTGGAGATGCACGTGGAGGTGCCCGACAGCCTGAGCTTGGCCCGGGCCCACGAGCTGGTCTCGGCCCTGGAGGACGACATCAAGGGCCACCTCAAGACTCCGGCCACCATCGCCAGCCATATCGAACCCATTGGGGGGAACGACTTGGCCAGGGACAGCCACGTCGACCATTCCGAGGATATCCGCCGGGAGATCGAAAGCCTGGTGGCCCAGGCCGGGGACGTGTCGGACTGCCACGGCGTTGCCGTGCATCGCGTGGGCGACACCTATTCGGTGAGCTTCCACTGCCGCATGCCCCCTTCGGTGTCCATCGCCCAGGCCCACGAGACGACCGCCAGGCTGGAAAACCTGGTTCGCGCCGCCGTCGCCGGCGTCGGGCGGGTGGTGATCCACGTGGAGCCCGCCCCGGTCGGCGAGGGGGAGAGTTGCCTGGGCGACGGGCAGTAGTCTTTTGCAGTTTGATTCGAGATGCCATTCTTCGGATCAGGCTGGATGCGGAATCGGCATCCGCTCGGTGTGGTCCAATCCGAAAGTTCATTCAGAAAAGATGCGAATAAGGTCTAGGAAGATCCATGATGATATTCAAGCGTCCTGCAGTGAAATGGGTGATCATCATCGTCTGCATGCTTTGGGTTGCGCTCTATTATTCAAACAGCGGGATACTGATTTCGGGTCATGAGGTGAAGTTCGTCGCTCCGGACACGAAGAAAGAATTCAAATATCAGACCTGCAGGTATTTTACCGGAATGAGTTTTGTCGTGAAAGATTTTTGGAGCGCAAAACAGGGAGAAAAGCAAAGCTGCCCGGTTCTTGTGAAACTGGATTAGCGCAGGCTGAGGGTCATCTCTTCGAGCTGGGCCTAGGCCTCGGTGTACGGCGTGCAGTTCATTGCTCCCGCATGCTCTCCACCCTCGGCGGCCTTGCTGGCGAATCCCAGGTGGCCGTGACCGCGCCCTGGTAGGCGGTGGACAATTCCGTCGCGCCGGCCTGGTCCAGGGCCGCGACCACGGCGGGCGCAGGGAAGCCGAAGCTGTTGCCCCGGCCGCAACTGATGAACGCCCATTTGGCCTCCACCTGTCGGTAGAAGCCCGGGGCCAGGGAGTTTTTGCTGCCGTGGTGGGGCACCACCAGCACGTCGGCCGAGATGTTCCGGTCCGGGGCGGCCAGGTCGTCCAGCGGCTCCCGGCCGGCGTCCCCGGGCAGGATGGCCAAACCGCGACCCCGCCAGACCAGGCGCAGCACCAGCGAGGCGTCGTTGCCCGTGTAGCGCGCACCCTCCGGTGGGTTCAGCACCTCAAAATAGAGTCCGTCGGACAGATCGATGCGCTCCCCGGCCCGCCAGACCAGGGGCGTAAGGCCGCTCGCGGCCAGGGCCTTTCTGAAATCCCACTGTCCGGGAATCCGACCGTTCCCGGCCAGGAACCCCAAATGAAACGAGTCGAGCAGGTAGACCAGTCCGCCGGTGTGGTCCCGGTCCTCGTGGGACATCATCACCCCGGCGAGTGCCGGGGGGCGGCCCCAGGTCAGCGTCGGGGCCACCACGGAGCGGCCCACGTCGAAAGTTCCGGTCAGGCTGCCGCCGCCGTCCACCAACCAGCGCTTTCCCCCGGGAGCCTCGATGAGGATGGCCTGACCCTGGCCCACGTCCAGCATGGTCAGGCGCACCCGGTCGAGGCTCTGGTCGAAGGCCCGCCAGAGCGGCGGCCCGAGAAGCAACACCGCGCACAGCCCGAGCCAGGCCACGCGGCGCGCCCGGGTCATCCCCCGAGCCCAGGCCAGTCCCCCAAGCATGAGCCAGTACCCCAGGGCCTCCGGCTGCCAGGGGCGCTGCACAGGGTACACGGTGAGCCAGCCGTGGGCGTCCATGGCCCTCAGGCTGTCGAACATCAGCGAGCAGACCCAGGCCGCCCCGGCCAGCAGGGGGTCGCCCACCGAGGGCAGCCAGGTGACGGTAAGCGCGCCCAGGTAGGCCAGGGGCTGGGCGACCCACTCGATCACCGGCAGCCAGAGCAGGTTGAGGTACAAGTGCGGGCTGACCTCGCCGAACACGGTGACCAGGATGGGCGCCACGGCCAGCTGGCAGGCCAGGGCCATAAGGAACCAGCCCGCGGGGATAGCCACGGCCAGGCGCCAAAACCTCCACCCCCGCTCCCGTCCTCGCAGCCTTTTGAAGGCCGGTCCGGCCAGGGGCACAAGCAGCGTGAGCCCGGCCACGGCCGCGGCCGAGAGCTGCAGGCCCACGTCGAAGATGCAGGGCGGATACCAGAGGAACATGGCCGCCAGGGCGCAGCACAATCCGTCCAGGAGCACCCGGGTGCGTCCGAGAGTCAAAAGCACCCCCCAGGCCGCGAACATGAGCCAGGCCCGCGTGAGCGAGAGTTCGAAGCGGCCCAGCCAGAGGTAGCCCACGGTCAGGGGGAAGGCCAAAAGGACGGCCAGCTTGGGCCTGGGCAGGCGCAGGAGTATTCCGGGCCGCAGTAACCCGGCCAGCCAGGCCAGCATCCAGCCCATGGCCACCACCGGGGCCAAGTTCATGCCGGATACGGCCAAAAGGTGCGCCATCGACGCCCGTCGCACCCGGTCGCGGTCCCAGCGGGAGACTGCGAAACGCTCGCCGGTGGTGAGCCCCAGCACCATGCCCCCGGCGGAATCACGGCCGGCCCCGTCCAGGATGGCCTCGCGCAGCCGCAGCCGCCAGGCCGTCACGGCGCCGACAGGGGCTTCGGACTCCACGGCCACGCCCTTGTCCCGAAGGCTGTAGGCCCTGAAGAACACGCCCCGCATGCGCCAGCGCAAGGCCCAGTCCTGGCTGCCGGGGTTGTCGAAACCGCCCGTGGGGTGGGGCCTGGCGGAGATGGCCACCAGGGAGCCCTCGGTCGGGCGGAAGGCGGGGTCCTGCCAGGTCCAGACCAGGCGGCCGGGCAGGGGGGCGACGCCGCCCTGGGCGAAGCGGAATTCGGGAGCCGCGAGGATGACCTCCAGCCGGCGGCCCGGCATCTCCTTCACCTCCGCGATCTCTCCGGCCAGGACTCCCTTGGGGCGCTGGTCCATCCACGTGGGAGCGGGAGGTACGGCCGGGAGCCGAAGCAAGGCGTAGGCGAACCCGGCCAGGGCGACCAGGAGGATGGAGAGGGCCCGGGGCTGAGCGCGTCCGGCCAGTCGGTTGCACACGGCGACCAGAACGGCCGCCAGGGCTCCGGTCGGCGGGTCGTGTACGGCCCAGGCCCCGCAGGCGCTCGCCAGGAAGAGCACCTGCCAGGGCAGCAACCCGGGGACTACGGGCAACCCCGGGCTACTCGCCGACCCGCTTGATGCGGGCGCCCAAGGCCTGGAGTTTGACCTCCATGGCCTCGTAGCCCCGGTCCAGGTGGTAGATGCGCTGGACCTCGGTCACGCCGTGGGCGGCCAGTCCGGCCACCACCAGGGAGGCGCTGGCCCGAAGGTCAGAGGCCATGACCGGCGCGCCGGTGAGTCTGGGCACGCCGCGCACGAAGGCGCTTTGGGAGCTGACCTTGATCTTGGCTCCCATGCGCACCAGTTCCTGCACGTGCATGAAGCGGTTCTCGAAGATGGTCTCGCGGACTGTCCCGGCCCCGGAGGAGACGGTCATGAGGGCCATGACCTGGGCCTGCATGTCCGTGGGGAATCCGGGGTAGGGGATGGTGGTCACGTCCGCGCAGGCCAGGTCGCCGTTGCGGCGCACCACCAGGCCGTCCGGGCGCTCGTCGATGACCACGCCCATCTCCCGGAGCTTGCTGAACACGGCGTCCAGGAATTCGCAGGGGCAGTTGTCCAGGATGAGTTCCCCGCCGGTGATGGCCGCGGCCACCAGGTAGGTTCCGGCCTCGATGCGGTCGGGCATGATGGAGTAGTCGCAGCCCGAAAGGGAAGGCACGCCCTGGATGCGGACCACCGGCGAGCCGTGGCCGGTGATTTTGGCGCCGCAGGCGTTGAGGAAGTTGGCCAGGTCCGTCACCTCGGGTTCGCGGGCGGCGTTTTCCAGGATGGTTTCGCCTTCGGCCAGGGTGGCGGCCATGATCAGGTTCTCGGTGCCGGTCACGGTGACCTGGTCGAAGACGATCTTGGCTCCTCGCAGGCCGCTGGTCTTGCCCTCGATGTAGCCCGAATCCAGGTCGAAGCGCGCCCCCATCTTCTCCAGGGCCGTGAGGTGCAGGTTCACCGGCCTGGCCCCGATGGCGCAGCCGCCGGGCAGGGCCACCCGGGCCTCGCCCAGCCTGGCCAGGAGCGGCCCCAGGCAGAGCACCGAGGCGCGCATGGTCTTCACCAGCTCGTAGGGAGCCTCGGAGGTGAGGGACTGCCCCGGGTGGACCTGGGCCTGGTTTTGGCCTTTCTCGAAATCCGCTTCCAGCCCCAGGATGTTCAGAAGCTTGAGGGTGGTGTGGATGTCGCGGAGGTCCGGGACGTTGCGGTAGGTGACCGGGGTGTCCAGGAGGATGGCGGCCATGAGGATGGGCAGGGCCGCGTTCTTGGAGCCGGAGACGCGCACGCGCCCGTGCAGGGGCAGTCCGCCTTCGATGATCAGTTTGTCCATGGGATCCTCGGGAAAGTTTGGAATGGCTTGGCGTCTCTCTAGCCCGAAGCGCTTCCGGGCTCAAGAGTGCGAAAGGGTCTTGACCGCGGGGCCGGGGTCGGGTAGTGCTCCGCGTTCGACGGTGGCTGTAGCTCAGTTGGCAGAGCACCAGGTTGTGGCCCTGGGGGCCGTGGGTTCAAGCCCCATCAGCCACCCCATCGTAAACGTAGGAATCCCGGCAGCTTAGGTTGCCGGGATTTTTGCTTTCCTACCCTATTCCTACCATAGTGCGGATTGAGGCCGATCTCCATGAAGCCCTGTTCCTGTCCGGGATGGGATCAACATGGCCACAAGCCGGCCTCCCACGACACTGATTTTCCCAAAGAATATCAGCTTCTTAGCGGCAGTGAAAATAGCAATCGTACGATATGGGTTGTCCAGATGGAGCTGGCCCGCCCTGCCCCAACAGGATCGATTCTAGGCCCGACTCTGTGCTCGTGCGCGGCGTCCCAGGGCCTCCCGTTACCGTTGGTATGGAATAAGAGGTAGAACTAGGGCTCATAGCGTATGCTTCCAGGTCCTTACATTGTCCCGCCCCTAAAATACCCTGCGAGCCCCGGAATACTGGGCTTCCCAGACGGGCGCGTCCAGACTAGATATTTTGACGGTATCCCCGGAACTGGAGCAGTGGATGAACTTGTGGCCTTCCAGGTAGATGCCGACATGGGTGATGTGGTTCCCGTTGCCGAAGAAGACTAGGTCACCCTTGCGCAGCCGGCTCTTGTCGACCTCCCTGCCCGTGTGGAACTGCTTTCCGGAATTGCGGGGCAAGTTGACCCCCACCTTGCCGAACAGCCACGTGGTGAACCCCGAGCAGTCGAAGCCGGTGCGCGGCTCGGCCCCTCCGGGGCGGTACAGGGTGCCTATCTGGCTGAACGCCAGGGCTATGAGTCGCCGGCTGTCGGCCGGCTCGAAGGGGTTCCGGACACCGCCTGCCCGGCCGGGGTCTACGGGCGGGCAGGATATCGACCCCCCGAAGCGCAGGAAGGGCGAAGCCGGTTCGAATGTGACCAAAAGCCGTTCGGCAGCGGACCGGCCGCCTGGTGCGGGCGGATTGTCGGCCAGGGTCTGCCGCGTGGAGTACTGTTTGGAGCCGCACGCGGCGGTGGCCAACAGGAAGGAGCATACCGCCATGGTGCGCAGGGCCACCCTCAGGATACGTGCGGAACGGGGCAAGGTGCGGGACATCTGTTTCCTCGTCAAAATGGTGAACCGGGACTACAAAAGCGGTCTCGACCGTTTAGCGGACGGGACATGCCCGCCGAACATCGGGGAGATGCCCTTCGTAAATTGAAAGACATCGACCGACGAGACGAAGAGCTCCCATTTTTTCCGTTCCCCGGGCTCGATGGCCTGATCGACCGCATTGAGCACGTGATCCAGGCTCTCCTCCTCGATGATTACCGTTATCATGGCGTTGGTGGGCTGAACGACCGGATAGTCGACGCCGCGATACGTCTGCGTCCGAATAGCGCCTTTGCTGCAAAATTCCGTCGCGGAATAGATGACGGTGGCCACCGGCGCGCTTAACAAGGCCAGCTTGACATTGTCCAAATCCTCAAGGGGGACCAGTATGTCGATCATTTTCATGTGCGTTCCTCTCTTAGCGAAGGTTGCGTGAAATCATTCTCCGATCTCGCTCCGGGGCCGGGAGTGGTCTCACCCGGTCGGCTTGGCGGAAGGCAATGAACATGCCACACCGGCAACCGCACGAAATACATGGGTTCTCTTCGTTGGTGAGATCGAAGCTGACTCGAGAGCCTGTGCGAATCGCAAGGTTCTCCCTGTGCGGGCTTGCAACGTGCAATCCCGGCTACGGATCGGCCACGGCGGCCCGGCGTGGTGTTTTCTCTGGGGTTCGTTTATGGGGCCGGAGAGGTATGCCGTGGAAGAGACGACCTTTCCCCACCTGCGCCTGAGCAACGCCAGCGGCCTCGACCTCCTGCCCAGGCTGCTGGCCGAGGAGAAGAACCTGATGGTTGCGAGGACGCTGTCCCCAGAATGCGAGTCCGCCGTTGTCGACCCGGATCGTCTGGAGCTGGTCCTTTCCAATCTGTTCAGCAACGCCATTCGGCACCCCCCGGCGGCTCCATAGAGATCAAGGCCCAGCGGAAGGATGGGGAGGTAGGTTCGAGGTTCTCCGACACGGGCGAGGGCATCCCACGGGAATATATGGATCATGTTTTCGAGAAGTTCTTCCGCGTGCCCGGTCGCACGGACGGGGCCAGCGGTCTGGGGCTGGCCATGGCCAAGAATGTGGTCGAGGCATGCGGCGGGCGGATCGGGGTCACGAGCACTGAAGGCCGGGGGAGCACCTTCTGAGTAGGACAAGGGGTAGGATTCATACGTGATGGGTTCAAGCCCCATCAGCCACCCCATCGTAAACGTAGGAATTCCGGCAGCTTAGGTTGCCGGGATTTTTGCGTTCCCGCCTCGACGAAAAAACTGTGAGCGAAATGAAGTGGGGGCCGGGTTCCCCCGACCCCCACGGATCCATAAAACGTTCGACGCGGCCGGTATTCAGCCTATCGGGGCAAAGCCCGTGTCCTGGAGCGTGTCTCACCGCCCTCGGACTGCATGTCCTCGATCAATCCCCTGAGCACCTGGGCCTGGTTGGCCAGTTCAGTCACCGCCTGGGCGGACTGGTTCATGGCGTTGACGGTTTCCGTGGATATCTGGTTCACTTCCACGATGGAGCGGTTGATCTCCTCGCTGGTGGCGGACTGCTCTTCGGAAGCAGTGGCTATGGACCGCACCTGATCCGACGAGATCTCCACTATGGAGACAATCTCCTTGAGGGCCTCGCCGGACTTGTTGGCCAAGGCCGTGGCCTTGTCCACGGCCTTGGCGGCGTTGTCCACGCTGTCGATGTTCGTGCGCGCCCCGGTCTGGATTTCCCTGATGGTGTTTCCCACCTGGTTGGTGGCGGTCATGGTCTTTTCGGCCAGTTTGCGCACCTCATCCGCCACCACCGCAAAACCGCGCCCGGCGTCCCCGGCTCGGGCCGCCTCAATAGCTGCGTTCAGGGCCAGAAGGTTGGTCTGATCAGCAATGTCGGAGATAACGCCGAGTATCTGGCCGATGTCTTCCGCCTGCCGTCCCAGGGCGGACATGTTCTCCTTGAGGTGTTCCGCCTGAGTCTGCACGTCGCGGATGGCTTCCACCGCCATGCGGACGACGTCGGCCCCCTCCTGAGCCTTTTTCTTGGCGTTACCCGTGCCTTCCGCCGCCTGAGAGGCATTCCTGGCGACCTCCAGCACCGTGGAGTTCATCTCGTTCATGGCCGCCGCGGTCTCCTCGGTGCGATCCTTCTGAGTGATGGAGCCCTTGGTCGATTGTTCGATCTGGACGGAGAGTTGCTCCGAAGCCGAGGTGAGGCGCTCCACAACTCCCACCAGCTTGTTGGCGGCGGCAAGTATACCCTCGCGCTGGGCTTGGTCGGCCTCTTTCCTGGCGACCGCGGCCTCGGCCACAGCTTCGTTGGCCTTCTGGGCCTCGTCCGCCGCCTCGCGCCCCTTCTCCTCGGCCTGAGCAATCATCTTTTTCAGGTTGTCCACCATGGTCCGCAAGGAGTCGGCCAGCACCCCGATCTCATCGGCTTGGCGGACATCCAACTGTTTGGTGAAATCCCCCTCGGCCACGCTTCCGGCAAAATCGGCCGCTTTTCTGATGGGCCTGACGATTCCGCCGGAGAAGAACCACACCAGGGCCACGGCCGCCAGGGTCACTGCCGACCCGACCCCGATCTGCCAGAGCACTGAACTGTCCGACTTTTCCTTTAAGGCTTTTTCCAGTGCATTGGCGTCGGCCATGACCACGGCGGGCTTGACCCGGATGAGCACCGACCACGGCTTGCCGGTCCGGCCCAACTGGATGGGAGCAAACGCCCTGACCATACCGGTCGTCTTGCCCAGATCGGCAAAGGCCTTGCCCTCCTGGACGATACCCACGACCTCCTGCCAGTTGTCCGGCAGAAAGCTCCTGATAGATTCGCCGATGAGCTTGGGATTGTCGCTGTGGGCCACTACGAGCCCCATGTTGCTGATGATCACCACCTCGGCCTGGCCGCCGTAGAGTTTTTGGGCGACCTCTTTGCTCAGATCCTGGAGGAAATTCAAGCGGAGGTCCGTGCCCGCGACACCCAGGAATTTCCCCTTGACCATGATGGGCACGGACAAGGTGGTCAGCCAGTCCTGCTTGCCTTGGACAATATACGGGAAGGGATCAAGAACGCTCTCCTTGCCGGTCTCCTTGGGGCCAAGGTACCAGCCGCCCTTGCGCACTCCGTTGGGGTGCTTGTCCTGGCTTTCGTATTCAACCAGGGCCTGACGGGCGATGTTGCCCTTTTCGTCGCGGTTCCAGTAGGGGACGAAACGTCCGGAGTCATCGTAACCGCCTGCCTTGTTCCCGGCGAAGTCCTTATCCCGGCCGTCAAGGGCGTTGGGCTCCCATGCGGTGTAGGCTCCCAGGAACTTGGGGTTGTCCTGGAGAACCGTCAGCAGAATATCGTTCAGGGTGTCACGGATGCTTTTCGCTCCCGTGTCGCCCACCGCATCCCTGTCCTGCTTCAGGACCGCGAAAGTCTGGGCCAAGGTCCGGGCGGTGTCCAGGTTGACCTGCAACTCGCTCTGGATGAACCCGGCCTGCTCGCTTGCGATGGCCAGCAGCCCCTGCTCGGTGGACTTGTCGATGAGCTTTTCCACATTGTCCTTGGTATAATCCTGGATCCCCCTTGTTTGAAACAAGCTGCAAACAACCAAAACTATCGCTGTGGCGACGAGACATACTCCGGCCATGATCGCGATGCGAGTCTTGATGGATTTCATTTGCATGGGATGCTCCTAATTTGCCCAGCGATTTGCCAAGGTTCAGGTGATCCACAACGAAGGTTACCCTTTGGATAGGTATCCTAAATAAATAGAGCATCGTTATTGAATCGTCAATACTGTCGGATTACATGTATGCAAGTAATCGAGTTTTCTGATGGAAATTGGTCAAAATCTCGGTTCGGGGCGATGGTGCGATCCAAGGAAGACCTGAGCGAAAAATCCCGGCTTCAGGATCCTCGGGCTTCGCCGGTTTCCCGGATGTTCTTGAGCCGTCTACTGAGCGACGGCTGGGTTATGCCAAGAAGTCCGGCGGCGATGGTCTGGCTGTTGCCGGAGCGTCGCATGGCCTCCAGGACCAGGACGTCCTGAATTTCGTCCAGGGTGGGCAGGCGTTCCGGGAAGCGCAGGGCCTCCCCGGATTGCCCAGGAACGCTGTCCGGAGCTTCATCCCGCATGGCCTCGCGGAAGGCGGCCAGGGACAGTTTGCCTCGATGGTGCCGGCTGACCGCGTCGTGGACCATGGCCCTGAGTTCTCGCACATTGCCCGAGAAGTGGTAGGCCCCGAGAAGATCGTAGAGTTCCTCAGGCGGGGTGGGGGGCTTTTTGCCCAACTCCTTGGACACGGCGAGCAGAAAGTGGTTGGTCAGCAGGGGGATGTCCTCCGGCCGCCGCCGCAGCGGGGGGATGTCCACCTGATGGATGCGCAAACGGTAGAACAGGTCCTTGCGGAATTTCCCAGAGGCGGCCAGAGCCTTGAGGTCCTGGTTGGTGGACACCACGACGCGGGCCTGGCTGATCTGCGGCCTGTCGCTTCCCAGGGGGAAGAATTCGCCCTCCTGGAGCAGACGCAGCAGTTTTACCTGGGAGGCCTGGGAGATGTCGCCGATTTCGTCCAGGAAGAGAGTGCCCCGAGCCGCTTGGCGGACCAATCCCTGGCGCTGCTGGTCCGCGCCGGTGAAGGCTCCCCGGTCGTGGCCGAAAAGGGTGTCGGCGAAGACCGCGTCGTCCAGTCCGGCCACGTTGACGGCCACGAACGGCCCCGACGGCCTGGAGGAGAGGTGGACCGCCCTGGCCATGAGTTCCTTGCCCACTCCGGACTCGCCGGTGATGCACACCGGCTGGGAGCTTTCGGCCACGGCGTCGATGTAGGAGAAGATGGCCCACATCCTGGGCGAAAGGGCGGGGATGTGGGCGAAGGCCTCAGGGGTTCTGAGCCCGGATCCGAACAGCGATTCCTTGAGCCGGACATTTTGCCCCCGAAGCTCCACCAGGTCCAGGGCGCGACGCACGCAGGCGATAAGCGGCCCCTCCTCCATGGTCTTGATCAGATAGTCGTAGGCGCCGAGCTTCATGCAGCGCACGCTGGACTCCACCTGGTTGAGCCCCGTGACCACGATTACCGGGATGTCCGGGTGTCCCTGGGTGATGTCTGAAAGGAGCTCCTCCCCGGAGATGTGCGGCATGGTGAGGTCCAGGAGCACGATGCCGACCCGATCCCCGGACAGGATGTCCATGACTTCGCGTCCGTCGTTGCAGAGGATAACGTCGCTCAAGCCGTTGCGGGCCAGCGTCAGGGACATGGTGCGGAGCCAGAGGTCTTCGTCGTCCACGATGAGGATTTTCGAGAGGGAGTTTCGAGTCATGCGGCCGCCTCGCCTGTCCGGCCAGCGAACCGCGGCTGGAAGGTCATGATGAAAGCCGCGCCCTTCCCGGGCTGGGAGAGTATGCGCAATTCGGCCTTGTGTTCCTTGAGAATCCTTGCGGTCATGGACAGGCCGAGGCCCGTGCCGCCCTGGTCCCGCCGGGTCGTGAAGAACGGGTCGGTGACGTGGGCCAGCACATCCGGCGGCATGCCACGGCCCTGGTCGCGTACTTCAAGCACCACCGAACTCGTGGCCGGGTCCTGCCAGGCGCGCACGGAAATGGCCTGGCCTGGCCCGGTGAGGGCCTGGCCCGCGTTCAGGAGCAGGTTGACCAGCACCTGCTCCAGCAGGTGCTGGTTGCCGTAGATTGGCGGCAGGCCGTCCTCCATGTCCACAGTTACGACCGCCGAGGCCTTGCGCAGGGTGTTTCCGGTCAGACGCAGGGCCGTGTCCGCCACGTCTCTCAAGTCCACCCAGGAATATGCCGTCTGGGAGGATGGGCGCGCGAAGTTGCGCAGGTCCTCCACTATGCGGCGGATACGTCGCGCGCTCTCCAGGATGGTTGTAAGCACCTGGGGGATTTCCTCTCTGGCGCGCGCGTAAGGAAGTCCCGCCAGAAACGACTGGGGCGAAGGCGCGAAATGCTCGTCCAGCAAGGGCTGAGACTCCTCGAAGGCCTGTTGCAGGAAGGGCAGGTTGAAGAGGATCAGCCCCCCCGGGTTGTTGATCTCGTGAGCCACACCGGCCGACAGTTCGCCAAGGGAGGCGAGGTGGCTGGCGCGCATGGCTTCCTGCTGCAGGAGGGTTTTTTCGGTAATGTCGCTGGTCATTACCAGGGCCTGGGGTTCGTTGTCCGGCCCGCGCATGGGGACGGCCCTCACCTCCAGCGTCCGCCCGTCCAGTAGCTGGTACTGCGCCTCCACGGTCAGGCCGCCGTTGATGGCGGCCAGCCCGACGCAGTCCCGGCAAACCCGTTTCCTGGGCTCTGCCAGACGGCAACAGTGCACGGCGGGCTTGCGGGCCTGACCGTCCAGGGGCTCGCCCCGAGCCGAGTCCGTCCAGAGGATTTCGCCGTGCCGGTCGAGCAGGGTGATGCTTTGCGGAATGCCCTCCAGGATGGCCCCGAAGCGAAGCGTCAGCTCCTTGAACCGCGACTCGCTCTCGCGCAGCACGTCCTCGATGTGGCGGCGTTCGGCCAGTTCCTTGGAAAGGTCCTCGGTGCGGGAGGCCACCTTTCTTTTAAGGGAGGCGTTCCAGACGAGCACTGCCGAGATGACCAGCACGAGCGGCGCAGCAACGATGCCCAGGTACCCAAGGATTTCCCGGATCGAGGCCTTCGCGGGTGTGTTGGCCCCGAACCAGCGCTGGTAGATTTCCTCGTATTTGCCGCTGGCCCTGATCTTCTCCAGACCCTGGTTCAGGATGTCGCGTAGGTCGGCGTCGTCCTTGCGCACGGCAAGGCAATACTGCCTCGCCAGGAAGGGTTTGCCCTCCGGGCGGATGCCCGAGAGTCCGTAAGCGCGCATGGCGAAGCGGCCCGTGTGCTGGCCAACGATGGCCGCGTCCAGCCCGCCGGCGTTGAGCTGACGCAGGGCCTCGGTTTCGGCGTCGAAGAGGACGAAGCGTGCTCCGGGATGATTGGCCTTGAAATAATCGTACGTGTATCCGCCGCGCATGATTCCCACCTTGAGCGTGCCCGGGTCGGCCACATTCACCTGGGCGGGATTCTGGCGGGTCACGAAAATATCCGAGTACTCGATGAGGAACGAGCCCGAGTAATCCACGAAGCGTTCCCGTTCGGAAAGGTAATAGAGGGCGGCCACGTCCAGGGGCAGCCGGGTCGTCCCGGGAGTGGCGTCCGGCTCCATGTCTTCGTCGCCCATGATGCCCCGGCGGATGTCTGGCCAACGGCTCAGTATGAAGTGGACCTCCAGGTCCATCGCGTCGCCGATGGCGCGCATGAGGTCCACGTTGAAGCCCGCCGGGTTGCCGCTCGCGTCCAGGTATTCCATGGGCGCGCCGTCGTGGTCTCCCCCGAAAATGACCACCCTGCGGGGCTCGGCCGGCGAGGTTTGCATGTCGGTGTCCGACAGGGGACGTGGCGGGTCGGGGCTCAGGTCCAGGCTCTCCTGGGCGCTGGCCCGGCAGGGCATGAGCAACAGCAACGCGGCCAGGGCCGCGAGCAGGGGGACGTGGCGGTGTGGGGTCTTCACAGCTGTTGCGAGCATATCACCCCGGGCGCGGGAAGCAAGCGTGCGGGAGGCCCCGTTGGACCTCCCGCACGGATTGCGGAAGCAGGTTTTATGCCGAAGGCTTACTTCTTGGGCCAGTCCCGGGGCTGGGTCATGTTTTCGGGCTTGAGCATGTCGTCGAGCTTCTCCTTGGACATCAAGCCTTTTTCGAGCACCAGGTCGTACACCGGGCGGCCCGTGGCCAGGGATTCCTTGGCGATGGAGGCGGACTTCTCGTAGCCCAGCACCGGGTTCAGGGCGGTGACCAGGCCGATGCTGTTCTTGACCATCTCGCGGTCGCGCTCGGTGTTGGCCTTGATGCCCACCACGCACTTCTGGGTGAGCACATCGGCGGCCTTGGTCAGCAGGGCGGAGCCGGAGAGCAGGTCGTACACGATGATGCACTCCACCGGATTGAGTTCCAGGCTGGAGAGTTCGGCGGCCATGGTCACGGTGGTGTCGTATCCGGCCAACTGGTAGACGATGGAGGAGACCACCTCGGGGACGACAGGGTTCACCTTGCCGGGCATGATGGAGGAGCCGGGTTGCATGGCGGGCAGGGTGATCTCGTAGAAGCCGGTCCGCGGGCCGGAGGACATCAGGCGCAGGTCGTTGCAAATCTTGGAGATGGCGATGCCGGCGCGCTTCATGGCCCCGGACATCTGAATGTAGCCCGCTCCGTCGGAGGAGGCGCCAACCAGGTCATGGCTGGGCACGAAGGGGAAGCCGGTCAGCTGGGCCAGCTTCTTGATGGACAGGGCGCTGTATTTCGGGGGGCTGTTGATGCCGGTGCCGATGGCCGTGCCGCCGAGGTTGACCTTCATGAAGGCGGCCTGGGCCTGTTCGAGCTGGGTCATGGCCTCGTTAATGGTGTCGGCGAAGCCGTTGAACTCCTGGCCGAGGGTCACGGGCACGGCGTCCTGCATCTCGGTGCGGCCCATCTTGATGACGTCCTTGAATTCGTCGCCCTTGGCGGCCAGGGCGGCCTTCAGCTCGCCCATGCTCTTCAGGGATTGCTTGATCTCCATGACCACGGCCAGTCTGACGGCGGTGGGGTAGTTGTCGTTGGTGGACTGGGAGAGGTTGACGTCGTCGTTGGGGTGCATACTGGCGTATTCGCCCTTCTGCTTGCCCATGATCTCAAGGGCGCGGTTGGCGATGACCTCGTTGGCGTTCATGTTGGTGGAGGTGCCGGCTCCGCCCTGGATCATGTCTATGGGGAACTGATCGTGCAGCTTGCCGGCGATGATTTCGTCGCAGGCCTTGCTTATGGCATCCAGCTTTTCCTTGGAGAGGATGCCCAGCTCGTTGTTGGCCTGGGCGGCCGCCTTCTTCACGTAGGCGTAAGCCACGATAAAATTGGGGAAATGTTCGATCTTGTGGGTGTTGAAGGGGAAATTCTCAATGGCGCGCGAGGTCTGCACGCCCCAGTAGGCCGTGGCCGGAACCTGGCGTTCGCCGATGGAGTCCTTCTCCGTGCGGGTGTTCGCGGCGGTCTGGGCCAGGGCGGCGCCTGCCTGGGCCAGCGACATGGCGCAAACAAGCGCCAGGGCCATCCAGAGTTTCGAGATCTGGTAAGTGCGTTTCATGTGGGCTCCTCCGTTGCGTATGTTGGTCGTCCAGGGGCGTCAGGCCCGGTTCGAACCTGGTATGGCAAGATGCGTGCTGGACTGGGCATGATGTGCTACTTGTCGAAATAATGGAGCATTTTAAGCAGAAGGGGTGTGCCTACATGAGTCGGCGCATGCGTTTTTGCATGCGGAGCAGGGCCGGTAGCAAATTTTTTTGAGTATTTCAGGCGTGTTCTGAATGAAATGCACGGTGCAATACCATGCGTTTCGGCATGGGGTTACGGCCGGAGTACACGCGCTTGGGACTCATTTTTATCTACGCGATACTCGAGTAACGCAGTTCATCGGAGGGGAGTTCTTGGAGGAAGGGTCTGTTCTCGAAACGGGGCAAGCCCTTTCTGCATGTGGTGTTCTCGATATCGACGAGCTCCGCCTGCCTATTTGGGCGCGTCCACGGCGTGCTCCTGGAAGCGACGCAAGTTTTTTCGCAAGAGTTGTTCCGGGACGCCTTGCCGGTCCAGTTCCTCGAGTCGCAAGCTCATCTGCTCGACCAGGGCCGCGCAGGGCGAAGACCGGCTGAAGCCGAAGTGGATGTCCATTTCGGTGATGGGCGGGCTCAAGCTGACGATTCCGTGTTGTAGCGGATGGCTGACTGTATACGCTTCGCCCACATACTTGCTGGTCACGAAATAGTCGATGCGCCCGGTCTCGAGCTTCTCGAAGTTGTTCTCCATGGCCGGGGCTTCCTCGATTGTGAGCTCTCTGCGCCAATATTCGTCGAAGCCGCCCCCAAAGGTGTCGCCAAGGCTGATTCCTCCCCGCTTGCCCTTGAGGTCGGCCCAGGAAGCGAAGGGGAAGGTTCGGTCGGCGCGTACAAAAACCACAATGGGATTGGGAAAGGCACGGTGCGTAGTGAAGACCAGATACCTGGACCGCTCCGGAGTGATGCGCAGACTGAGCAGCAGGTCGATCTTCCCCTCGTACGCCAAATCCAAGGCGCGTTTCCAGGGAAGAACCATGGGTTTGAGCGTTACCCCCGGCGGGGTTACCAGATTGAGCAGCTCAATGCTCGCTCCTTCAAAGGCCTTGTCGTCGGTGGCCCAGTCGTAAGGCGGATAATTGGGGTTGGTCGAATACACTAATGTCCGGCATTGCTCCGCGGAACGCTGGCCAGGCTCCGGGCCGAAGGCCGCCTGCCGGTCGTTGGCGCAGGCCAGGCTGATCGGCAAGATGAGGAGCAGCAGACAAGGCGACAATGTCCGGAGCAGGTGATCCAGCATCGTACCCTCCGTCGGGACAGTCCAACTCCGCGAGCTCGTCGATGGGACGCATCCTTGCCTTCGCGGAATCCTGCACGGCGATCCAGCTGACGGCGGCCGGGCCGGCAGCGGACATTCTGTTTCTCAAGAGTTTTGAACTCAGATTGTAGTGCAATGAGCAAGAGGTCAAGGGGAGGTTGGGGGTGATGCGCTGCACGCCCTTCGGCCCAAGGACTTCGAGGACCATGCGGTGCGGATGGACTGCTGATCGTCAAAGGCAGGAGAGGCTAGGGTTCGGGATGGTCTGAATTCAAAACCGTGTTGCAAGAGTCGTCTTCGTGTTCTCCGCAAAGGCTGCGGCATGCAACCCATGGCGCTTTTGCGGGCCGATTCCGGCCGTCATGTCGGGCCTCGATTGGACTCGGTTTCTTTCAGGTGTTGAAGCCCGTGGGCATGTACTCGATCGGATCATTGGGCACGAGAGGAGGGTAGTGCGTGACAGGAACGGTCGGCGCCTGAAACGGGAGATTCGAGCCGGTGTTGCTTGCGACCGTTGGGGTCGACGCATTCGCGGCTGCGGAAGCGGAAGTCGTCGCCGCCTGGCTCGTGCCGTGCACGTTCATCAAGGCGATTATAGTCTCGATGCTCGTGAACGCCTGGCCGTTGCCCTGGCTGAGAGCCAAGGCGGCCTGGAGGTTCAGGCTTTGCAACATGGCCTGGGAGCTGGTCTGGCTGGTGGAGGCCTGAGTCGAACCGGCTTGCGTGGTCGCGGCGGTCGAGGATTGACCGGACCCGGCCTGGTTCTGGACAACCTGCGTGGCCAGGGCCGCCGTGGAGTTTGCTCCTGTTGTCAGTGAGGACTGCGACGCGGCGTTTTGGGCCTGGACGTTGGCGGCGAGCATTTGAGCCAGTTGGACCGCGAACAGATCCGAACCACCGACCGCGGCCTCGGCCGCTTCCTGCACGGACAGCGAGGTATCCAATGCGGAAGCATCGAATGGGGTGATCGAACTCATGCCACACCTTTCAGGACATCTGCCGGCCGGAGGAAAATCCGGCCGGGCAGAAGCTTCCTGGCTGGTCGTCAAGCAATCGCTATTCCTGTCGAGTTCGCGCCGCTCCAGGGCCGTTGGTCCACCGGAAAGCCTCGCGACGGGCACATTCTTCAGCTCTTCCGGGAGCAAGCCTCGGACAGGGAAGAGATTTTGGAGATAAACTGTTCATAAGTCTTGTTCAGGCGCTCCGCCCTAACGGCCTCAGACTTAGCTTTATTGACCAGTTCAATAAGTTTGTCAATTGTTTCGTTGCGGTTTTCAATTGTTGATTCGTATTCGCGTTGAGAACGCTCAACAGCGCAGACGTAATCAAAGAGCGGAGCAAGCGAGCGTAAATTATTGTACTGATCGGTTGCAAAATTCGATATGTCCGTACCATCAAGAGATATTTTGTCGTCGGCGGTCTTTCTAAGCAAATTGTACAGGGTGGCGACCGCTGCCGGCGAACGCACATCGCGGCGAAGATACTCGGCGTCGAAACATGTGTTGCGTAGGCTGGGATCTAGGAATCGGTCCACGTACTCTACGGTTTTGGGGTCCTGGCGTGGAACTGTTTGAAGGTTGAGAAAAGAAGAAAGCCTTGAGAGCTGGTCGTGGGGGTGCTCGATCAAGTTGTCGTAGTCAACGACGATACGCTTGAAACCTGTCGTAAACGTCACGGCGGGAATCACGTGCTGGAGCCAGAGATAATACGATTTTTCCGCAGGGATGTTGTTGCGGGTTTTTAACGAGGCGGCGACGCTTGCCGGATTTCTCAAGGAAACGATAAAGCTCACATCGCATTGAACAGCATCGAATACGTCCAGCCAGAACGGAAGCAGTCTGCAAGTCCGTGGATCCTTGAATCCCCATAGTCCCGCGAATGTTTCAAGATTCCTGGACAGCATCCGGATTGCATCCGAGCGTATTCGGCTGATTGCGTCGGAATTTTCAATATGATCCCAGGCCATTCCCAGGCTGTCCCAGGTTATTTCAAGCTGGTCCAAAAGTTTGTTGTTGATGTCCAGAACGGAATTGTCTTCGAAGAGCCCCTTCGGATTGTCTGGAAACGCTGGGAGGAGATCATTTCCCAAGTTACAGCCGAATAACGGCAAGGATCTTGTTACGGCACTGGTGCCGCTGCGATGCATGCCTAGAACTGCAATTAGATGATTTCTGCGGTTTCCGTCCATGTACGGCCCCGGATGTCACGCGCGCGATCACTGCGGTATTTGGCAGTGACGATAACTTATGCGGGTTATAATGTGATTTTATGAATAAATATTAAGCAATATATAGTGTTGATATGTTGCTTGAAAGATCGAAGACCACTCGTCGTTGAGTGGTGTGTTACATTAATTTCATGTCATTAATATTTCATGGCACTCATTTTCATTTTTTTTGTGCCGCCCAAAAAAAAGACGGAATCAAGGCTGGGCCGGTTACACCTGTCGTGAAGGTAGGGCGAGTCTACGAGACGCGCACCATTTCCTACCGGGAAGTTCCCTGGGTTTTGTTTCAACAACCCAGGCAGACCTGCCTCCCGGCAACCTGAAGGTTCCGAAAGGCTCTCTTGTCCGGGATGTTATGAACTCTAACGGACGGGGACTTTAGTTGCTAAAGGCCGTGCCGCGAAGGAGCGGTTTCCGGCAGCAATTTCATTGCAGCCAGATGGCTCAGTATCCTGTTGAATGAGCTGTCCTTGTCTTCTTTGTAGGTTACGATGCGCACGTCGGGTTTTTCAGGTGCCTCATACGGGTCGGAAATTCCCGTGAAATGTTTCAAATCTCCCCTCAAGGCCTTGGCGTACAAACCCTTCACGTCGTTGGCGGAAGCGTCTTCAACACTGCAGTCGCAGAAGACCTCTACATAGCGTGGAATCAAATCTCTGTTCCGTAGTCTGGATTCTTCGTAAGGGGCGATGGCCGCAACCACCGACACCACGTCGTGCTTGTTGAGAAAATACGATATGACGCCGAGGTTGCGGATGCTGGTTTGTCTGCTCAGTTTGTCGAATCCCAGGCAGTTGCCTGTCAAAGAGCGGATGATGTCCCCATCCAGGAATTCCACCTGCATGCCTCGCTCCCTCAATGTGGAGACCAGGGTCTTGCCGAGCGTGGTCTTGCCAGAACCGGAGATGCCCGTGAGCCAGATTGTAAAACTCATACGGTTCTTGTCGTGAAAAAATCACGCCGGGTTACGGGGGCAGTGTCGCGGTGTCATCGATGCCGAGTGCAGCCAGCAAGGGTTTCAGCTGACGGGCGTGGGCCTTCCAGCGCCCAACGGAAGTCTTATAGATGGGTTTACGTACCTGGCAGGTGCTGGCGGTGAGCACGGGGCGGCTGTGTTCGTGAAATTTCAGGCATGAATCGTCCCAGGGCAGATTAAGGAAATCGATCATGCGCCTGGCCTCTCCCTCCAGATCCTCCACGATTCTCTCATAATCCACTTCAAGGAAATGACTGGCAGGCAGCACCGAGCGCCAATGCGCCATCAAGAACTGGTAATCACGGTGGAAGCGTCCAAGTTCGGTCATATCATAAGCGAACAGCTGTTTATTGCTGAACATTTTAGTGTAGCAGGAAAGGCAGGTGTCCACAGGGTCGCGGCGGCAATGGATGATGCGGGCTCCTGGAAGCATGAGGCGGATGAGCCCGGCGAACTGGAAATTGGCTGGCAGTTTGTCCACTACGTGCCGGCGGCCGGCGGCCATCGGCTCGATATGGGCCAGGTAGACGCCCGCCATGCGAGTGATGTCGTCAGCCGACAGTCTCGCCATGAAGTCGGGATAGACGCCCATGCCGGCAACTATCTGTTGCAGAGCGGTCAACTCCCCGGCGCCCCGAACCATGGGGTGGGAGGCCAGGATCTGTTCCACCAGCGTGGTGCCCGACCGGGGAAAGCCGACCACAAACACCGGCAAGGTCGAGGGAGTTCCGGCGCATTCGAATCGCTCGAACAATTCCGGGGTGAAAGTCCGGGCGATGCTCTTCGTCAACGCCTCGTCGGAGTCGGCGGAGTAAGAAAAAGTGGATCGCCTCAGGCGGTTGCCTTCACCCAGGTGGTGGAAGGCCGGTTCGGATGCGCCGAAGTCAAGGTATGCCTTGCCCAACGCGAAATGAAGCAGCATCCGGGAATGGTCGGATTCTACTCCGTTTGGGCCCAACAGGTTTTGCATGCGCTCGATGTCAGGGTCCTCAGCGGTGAAACGCTTGTGCTCGGTCCGATTGTACCATGCGGATGCTGCGCGGGGATTCATCGCAATGGCCTGTTCGTAGGCGGCCAGTGCTTCGTCCAATCTGCCTTGGTCCCTCAGCGCGTTGCCAAGATTGTTGTAAGCTTCCGCATAATCCGGTTTGATTTCCAGGGCCCGGCGATGGCAGGCGATCGCTTCGTCCAGTCGCCCCAACTCTCTCAGTGCGTTGCCGAGATCAGTATGGCAATAAGGGACATCACCATTTATGGAGATCGCTTTTTCCATCTGTTCAACGGCGAGATCATAGCGCCAGGTAACGAAAGCAATGACCCCGAGCATGTGGATGCTGTAGAAGTGGTTGGGTTCGAGATCCAGGACTTGACGGTAAAGCTTTTCAGCTTCAACTAGTTGCCCATTGTTATGGTGCTGCAATGCTGATACAAAGATATGCTGAACATGCCTCCCGGATCCATTAGCTGAATCAGGATTGGCAGACTTTGGTGTCCGGCGTTGTTTACGGCCCATCGAGGGTCTCAAGAAAAAAAACCATGGGATACATATTATTAGCCGCCTATATAATGAGTCTGTTAGTTAGGGTTCCTTTGTTGTCGCAGTCCTCCCCGCTGAAAAATCAATAATGCCTGGGATTGGAGTTGAAAAGGGCTAAAGTATTTTTTTACCCCGTCGATAGGAGCTGAAAATAAACAGAGGAGGGTGCCATGAGCATCGCCAGTTCAAGCCTTTCCGGAACAAATCAGCTGACCTCACTCGGTCTGATCAACGGCACGGGCACGGTGCAGAGCACGACCACGACCGCGGAGGCTCTTGCCCAGGTTCAGGGCTCGAGCCAGGGTTCCGACTCGTCAACCATTTCCAAGGGTGGACAGATGATGAGCCAGCTCAGCCAGCTGGCGTCGAGCGATCCGAGTCAGTTCAAGGCCGCCGCGCAGAATATTTCCGATCAGTTGGCAGAGGCGGCCAAGACTTCCTCCGATTCGAAAGAAGCATCCATGCTGACCAAAATGTCGGCAGGCTTTGCCGATGCAGCCAAGACCGGCAGCATGGACAGTCTGAAGCCCCAAGGCCAGCCCCCGAGCTCGCAGAGCATGTCGAGCAGCTTGTCCAAGCGGTCTTCGGATTTCGGCTCCATGAGTGGTTCGTCGTCAATGCAGGCCACTTTCAGCACCGTGAACAACATCATCTCAAGTGCGTTGTCGTCGGTTTCGAGCGGTTCGTCCGCCAGCACCTCCACCAGCGCGGCCGTGTCGAGTGCCGCGTCAACATCTTCGACAGACGCCTAGCATTCGTCCGGGACACCCCCATCAGCCATACCATCCGGAAAGCGGGAATCCCGGCGGGGTGTCCCGTCGGGATTCCTGCTTTCCTTACCAAATAAGCAACGTGGGTGCTGGTCGCAGTGGGTCAAAAGGCATAGAGAAGGACGTCCATATCGATTTCCAGGTCTTGTGCCGGCTCGCAGCCGGTTATTGTGTACGGCTGGCCATCAGCAGCCAATTGCGAATTCAGTTTGATAAGTTCAGGCTCACACTTCCGCCCTTGTTCATCAAATAACGAAATGACATTCGGCTTGGTAGGCGATTCGGAATCCTGCTGGATGACAAATCCAACCATCCCGTTGTTCAAGCGGACAATGCTTCCCGTCGGATAAACGCCGAGGCAGCGGATGAACCGCTCCACCAGTTCAGTGAAGAAATTCTTCCCTCTCATTCCATAAATTATTCCCAAAGCTTTTTGGGCGGATACAGGGCCACCATACGGTCTCGTGCTCGTCAATGCGTCGTAAACGTCCACGATGGAAATGATCCTGGCGAACTGCGGTATTAATTCTCCCTTCAAACCGCTAGGATAGCCTTTGCCGTCAAATCTTTCATGATGACTGAGTATCCCGCCAAGGATCGGCGTATTGATGCCGAAAATATTTTTTAAAAAGGGAAGCCCCGTTGTTGTGTGTGTCTTGATGACGGAAAATTCATATTCTGTGAGATCTCCAGGTTTGTTCAGTATATAATGCGGAATGGCAACCTTGCCAATATCGTGAAACATAGCTGCAATGCCCAGGTTCGTGAGATCCTTCCTGCTTATTTCCAGGAAATCTCCGAAAGCTATTGAAAATATAGCGACATTTACAGAGTGCGTATATGTATAGGTGTCAATATTCAGAAGTTTGCTTACAGCAAGCATAGCGTCATGGTTGGCATCCAAGGAGTCTATGGTATTGGTGATCAACGCCGTCGCTTCATTGATGTCAATATTGCCTCCGGATTTCAAATCCTGAAGAACCTTTTTCGAATATTCAATGTGCTCGGAATGGAGTTGATGAGCAAGAATCAGCGAATCCTTGAATCCAACATTGATCGTGCCCTCCGACCCGCCATCAGCGGGATGTGCTGTGGGAGGAACCGTCTCAGGATCATCTTCTTCTTTTATAAAAACGTCTCGGAACCCTTCAGAATATATTCTGAGAATTTCATCGCTTGAATTGATGGCCCCGGGCACAGAGTAGAGGCGGGGGTTTTCACGCCTGGATATGCCCGCATCGACCACCACCATCCCAGGCGCCAACTCTTGAACACTGATCTTTTTCGGCATGACGGCTCCCAACCATGAATTCCATTGAATTATATAAAGTTTGTCTGTGGTTAGTAGGATTCATCTTGTGGAGCAAGTGACGTTTTCGTTTCATTGGACTTGGCATTTTTTTGCGTTTTCCCCACACGGTTTTTGAACGGACTGCATAAAGAGACTTTGTCAATAGATTATCAGGCCCTGTCCGTCCGTCCCTGCCCGGGCCCGTCCCGCGCGATTTCGTCACCTTTCTCGCTCGCCGATGTAAACCCGGTTTCGTATGCCACCCCCGGCGGATTTCCGCCTGTTTCAGCAAGCTCAGGGAGCACACGGTCTATCATTTCGCCGACGAGGAAGAATTCATGCGCTCCGTGGGCTATCCGGACTGGAAGACCCACGCCCTGGAACACGAACGGCTCAAGAAGCAGGTCCGCTACCACCAGGAGAAACTGTTCAGGGAAGGAATGGTCCGGTAAAAGGACATCCTGGATTTCCTCAAGGCGCTGCTCGTGGACCACGTCATCTACGCCGACCTCGGCGTGAAGCGCTTTCTGGGCGAGAGGGACTTCGCGGACACCGAAGCCCCGGCGACCTGAAGCCCCGGGGACGTGGCGTTTTCCACCGCAATGAGGTAGAAGAAGACCATGCGCTCAAGTGACTCGAAAGCCACTTCCACTGTCGCCCGTCCCATCGGCACCCCGATCGTCACCCCCATTGCCACCTCTGTCTTCGAGCTTTTCAAGATAGGCCCCGGCCCTTCCAGCTCACACACCATCGGCCCCATGCTGGCCGCGCGTGAGTTCATGGACCAGGCCGGCCGAACGGCCCCGGACGTCCCGCAACGCGCCCGCGCGGTGGAGGTCCGCCTGTACGGGTCGCTGGCGGCCACCGGCCGGGGACACGGCACGGTCAGGGCAGTGCTGGCCGGGCTTCTCGGCCACGCTCCCGAAACCTGCCCCCCGGACATCCTGGACGCCGTGAGCGGCCTGGCCGGGGGAGCCGCCCGCTTGGGCGACAGCCAGGTGGCCATCTCCGAAGACTCGGTGGCCTTCGACCTCTCCGACCTGCCGGGACGCCATCCCAACACCATGGTGTTCAGGCTCCTGGACGCTTCAGGCGCGGTTCTCTTCGAGCGTGAGGCCTATTCGGTGGGGGGCGGCTTCGTCGAATGGAAGGACCAGCCTCCGGCCCATCGCCCGGCGCCGCCGTATCCCTTCTCCACCATGGCGGAACTTCTCGCGATCATCGACGACTCCGGCCTTAATCTGCCCGGAGTGATGCTGGCCAACGAGGCCGCCCTGACCGGCATGTCCCACGACGAGATCGCCGCCAGGCTCGAACGGGTGATGCGGGTGATGGAGGACGCCGTGGAGCGTGGCCTCACGGCCGAGGGACCACTGCCAGGGCCGCTTGGGCTCAACCGCAAGGCCGGGGCCCTTTTCGAGCGCTACCGGCAGGACCCCCAGATGCGCGACATGCAAATCCTGGCCCTGTGCGCCTGCGCCTTCGCCGCCTCCGAGGAGAACGCGGCCGGCCACGTCATCGTTACCGCCCCCACGGCGGGCGGTTCCGGGGTGCTGCCCGCCGTGCTCTACGTCACCAAGAACCTGCTCCCCACGGCCGGGGTGTTCCGCAAGGCCCAGCGCGACGCCTTGCTGGCGGCCGGGGCGGTGGGCCTTCTGGCCAAGCACAACGCTTCGGTCAGTGGCGCCGAGGTGGGCTGCCAGGGCGAGGTGGGGGTGGCCTCGGCCATGGCCGCCGCCTTCCTGGCCCAGATGCACGGCCATTCGGCCCGGGTGGTGGAGAACGCGGCCGAAACCGCCCTTGAACACCACCTGGGGCTCACCTGCGATCCCGTGCAAGGCTACGTGCAGATCCCCTGCATCGAGCGCAACGCCATGGGCGCGGTCAAGGCCTTCGCCGCCTACCAGATCGCCGCCGCCGAGGTCCCTGGGCACCACCTGGTGGGCCTGGATCAGGCCATCAAGGCCATGGCCGAGACCGGCCGGGACATGTGCACCAAGTACAAGGAGACCGCCCAGGGCGGGCTGGCCGCCAGCGTGTGCTGCTGAAACGCCTTTCGTGCGTCCTCGGCGGTGGCCGGGCTGGTCAAGCCGGCGTAGCGCCGGGGCGTGGTCCCTGCACCCCGGCAGGGCTCCGCCCTGCACCCGCTGGGGGGAGAAGCCTCCCCCCAGACCCCGGCTCTTTGCTTCGCGTCGTTCCCCGGCGAGACAGACGCAGACGGTTTGGGTGAGCCCAAAGAGGGCGGAGGTCTCCCTCTGCTTGCTACCCCCGCCGGGGAGCGAGCCTGGCCGACACCCAGGCTGCGCTTTTGTCCAGCCAGCCTCCGGCCTGGACGGAAAGGAACCATCCCAGCAGTCCCAGGAACAGGAACTTCCACCAGGGGGAGAACGAGGCCGTGGTCACGTCCAGCCAGCTGAGGAGCGGCTGGTGCACGAGGTAGATGGCGTAGGACGCTCCGGAAAGCCAGAGCACGCCTTGGCGGGTGCCCATGCGGTCGGAGAACGGGCAGGCGAACAGGGCGGTGAAAAGAGCCAGGGTCCAGGCGATGCCGGCGAACCAGGGCACGGGCAACCCGGCCAGGGTGAGGACCAGGCACAGGCCGCAGGCGCCGTAGATCAGAGCGCCCAGGGGCTTGTCCACGACGAGGCGCCGGTCTGGGTTCTGCTTCCAGAGTTGGGCCATCCACATGCCCATGAGGAATTCCGGCAGCCTGGAGGGCAGGTTGAAGTTGGACAGGAAGGCCAAGGCCCCGACTATGCCGTCCGGCGAGCTGCGGGCCCACATCTTGAGGGCCTCGGTGAGCGGCCAGGCGATGAGCGTGGCGGCGATGGTCAGCCTGGGCAGGCCGTATTTGCGGGCCAACCGGAGAATGAGCGGCCAGGCCAGGGTGAACTGGAACAGAAGCCCGAGCCACCAGTAGGCGGCGGTGTTGGACATGAAGGACTGGTAGCGCAGGGGGTCCAGGAAGAAGACGTGGTACAGGGCCGGGGGCAGCCAGTCGGCCGGGTCCGTGATCCGGAAAACCACGGCGTTGCCGAGGATCACCAGGGCCACGGCCAGGTAGTAGTGCGGGGAGAGCCTGAGCAGCCGTTTGGGGACGAAGTCGCGCAGTTTGGGAATCGGGGCGGGGTTGTCCCCCACGTAGGGTATGGCCAGGAGAAAGCTGGTCATGATGTTGAAGGCCGCCACGCCCAGGGCCAGGTCCGCGAAGGCCCAGCCCAGGAGGGTCCCGGAGTAGGCGTCGCGAAGCGGGCCTATGCCTTCGAAAAGGTGGTGCAGGAAGATGCCGATCATGGCGGCGGCGCGGATGAAGTGCAGCTGGGGAATCTCTCTTTTCACGGTATTCCTGCCCTGTTGTGCCGGTGAGTGGTGGGGGGAAAATGACGCACTGCGCCTGAGGCTCCTAATCTTTTTCGAAGCGGACTACCACCAGGGTCAGGTCGTCCTCCTGGGGCATTCCGGCCAGGAAGGCGCGCCAGTCGGCGGTGACGGCCTCCAGGATCTCCTGGGCGCCCTTGGAGGCGTTGGCCCGGATGACCTGGCGCAGACGGTCCTTGCCGTACATGAAGCCGCCCGGTCCGAAACTCTCCCAGAGGCCGTCGGTGGCCAGCACCAGGATCTGTCCGGAGGGCCAGGCGGGCATCCGCTGGGCCAGGTAGGAGCTTTCCTGGTCCACGGCCAGCGGAAGGCCCCGGCCGCGCAGCTCTGAGAAACCGTCGGTTCGCGGGTCGTAGAGGATGGCCGGGTCGTGCCCGGCCCGGACCCACTCCACCTGGCGCCCGGCGGGGTCGATCACCAGCAGGAAAAGGGTGATGAAGTGTCCGCTGCCGGCCACGTCCCGGGACAGGTGCCTGTTCAAGGTGGTGACGATGCGCGAGGTGTCCGACAGGCACAGGGCGCCCTGGCGTAGAAACCCCCTGGCCGAGGCCATGAGCAGGGCCGAATCCACGCCGTGGCCGGACACGTCGGCCACCACCACGGCCAGCGTGTCTCCTGTGAGTTCCAGGAAGTCGTAATAGTCGCCGCCGGTCTGGCCGGAGTAGATGGCCGTGGCGGCCATATCCAGGCCGTGGCGCGGGGGGATCGTGCCCGGGAGGAGGCTCTTCTGTACGGCCTGGGCTTGGGCCAGGGCCTCTATGAGTCTGGTGCGGTGGCGCAGTCCCTCGATCATGGAGTTGGTGCGAGCGGCGATGATCCCGAATTCGTCGGCCGTGGCCACCGGGATGAACCGGCCCAGATCGCCCCGGCTCACCGCTTCGAGCACCAAGGTCTGTTCGGCCAGCAGCCGTCGCAGGTTTTCGGAATAACGCAGGATGACCACGCCCACCGCCCCGATCAGCACGGCGGTCACGTAGGCTATGTCCAGGGTCACCGAGCGTTTGGCCTCGGCCAGGGCTCGCGGGCTGTCGGTATAGCTGGACAGCCAGTCGATGCCGTTGAACAGGATGACGCTGATGAGCGCCGCCACCACCAGGGCCAGCCCCAGGGCCACCAGGGCGAACTTGCGGGCCATGGAGTGGGACTTCGGCGGCGGGGTCCGCCAGTTCTTGGTGCAGGCCCGGTCGATGATGCCCCGCTGCCGGGTGATGGCCGCGTCCAGGGCCAGGAAGAAGGCCAGGGCGGCCGTGCCGGTCCAGAGCTTCACCCCGGAGACGAAGGGAAAATCGAGGACTACGGTGTTGTACGCCGTGGCCAGACTTGCCGCGAGAAGCCCCAGGGCGAAGTCCAGCATGAACTGGAGCCTGGGCTGGTCGAACAGGTCGCGGTCATCCACCACGGCCTTTTCTAGGAAGGGCCTGGCCGCGAGGGTGAGCGCAAACGCGCCGAATAGGATCGCCCCCAGTTTCACGGGGGGCAGGGCTTCCATGAAGGGTCAGACGCGTCCGCCGTAGAGCGACAGCAGACCAGCGCCCAGCAGGGAGCCCGCCCACGGCCTGTGCCGGGCGGCCGTCATGCCGAGAGTCATGGCTCTCTATAGCCGCAATATTGTTCCGGGGGAAGGGTCGGGAAGTGTCGAACCGGCAAAAGCAGGGGCGGGCCGCCGGAAATTCCGGCGACCCGCCCCGTGATTGCTTGCCGCGGACTGCTAGAATTGGTTCTGCAGCCCCATGGGGTCCTTGAACTCCTCGGCTGGCTGGGCCTGGAGCTTCTTGGCGCCGCGACCTTCCAGGTACTTGGCCAGTTCCAGGTCCACCTTCATGGGCACGTCCACCCCGGCCTGGGCCAGGGCCTGGCGAAGGAAGGCCTCGGCCTTGGTGGCGAAGGCGATGGAGTCGCCCAGCACCCGCATGGCCTCGGTGGGGTTGTGGAATCCCACCGAGTTTTCCGCGCCGATGAACAGGGAACGGTAGAAGGCCTGCTCGTAGAAGTCCTTGGCCTTGTCGTAGAGGTCCTTGTCGATCTGCTTGCCCTGGGCCTGGGCCTTGTGGACGGTCTCGAAGAGTTTGGCCACCGTGGCCGTGGCGTATCCGGCGCGCAGTTGCAGGGACATGGTGCGGTCCTGGATGGCGGTCACCTGCTGCCTGAGCCAGTCGGCGCTCTCGGCGTGGCACTGCATGCAGGCGCGCATGTCGTTCTTGAGCGGGCTCATCACCCGGTGGTCGCTGACCTTGTGCACGCCAACCTTGGTGTAGGGCATGTGGCAGTCGGAGCAGGCGGCCCCGGCCTTCCAGTGCACCGAGTTGTTGGAGAACAGTTCGAACTCGGGATGGCGGATGAAGGCCAGCTTGAAGCCGGTGACGGCCTGTGTCCACTCCTTGTTGGTGGGGTCGGCCTGGAGCTGCTTGATGATGCCCTCGATGGCGATGCCCCCCCACTTGCCGTTCTGCCAGGGGAAGTACACGCCGGTGGAGTGCATGTCGGCGTCTTTGTTGATGCTGTAGGTTACATGGCACTGGGCGCACACGGCGGTGCGCATATCCTGGCGGGAGAGCTTGTGCCAGTCCACGCCGATGGATTCAAGAGCCGGCTGCAGGGTGAAGTCCCTGGAGATCTTGAGGGACATGTCCTTGCTGTCGTGGCAGTCGATGCAGGCCACGCCCAGCGTCCTGTCCTTCTCGGGGATCTTGGCCATGATGTCTTTGTAGGGCAGCTTGTAGTAGTCCTCGCCGTACTGCTTGCGCAGCCCCGGTGCGTACGGGGTCTTGCAGGAGAGGCACACCCCGCCGGCCTTGAGCCTGGAGGCGTCCACTTCCAGCTGGTCCCGGATCATGCGGGCGTGGCCCTTGGGCTCGTTGTACTCCACGCCGAAGCCCCAGCCGTTGAACAAGAGCGCCATGTAGGGGTATTCGGCCAGCTTGTCGTAGGAAATGTGGTCGGCATCGAAGCCGCGCTTGTATTTGCTCTTGCCGGCTGGTTCGGGCTCCTCGGTCTTTTTCCAGAGGTCGTACTCGTCGGGGTAGGCCTTGCCCCACAGGGTGGGATCGACCTCGCCTTCCGGGATGGTCACGGTCTTCACGGGCTCGGGTTTGGGCGGGGAGCAGGCATACGGCGCCAGCAGAAACACCGCGGCCAGCCCGGCCACTACGATAAACCCTACTTTTTTGCTCCGCATGACAGTCCTCCGTTTGAAAGCGTGGTCCGCGCGACTTCAGCGCGTTTCGATGGTGCCTACCTTCTTGTGCATGATGCCCCGGTGGCAATCCCAGCAGAGCCTGCTGGTGTCCATGCGTTCGACAGCGGTCGCGTGGCAGCGGATGCAGTTGGCCTTCACCGTGTCCCGGCCGTGGTCGCTTATGCGGATGTCCTCGGGCACGTGGCCGGAGTAGAAGAAGATCACGTCCTTCATGCCGTCGATGGACTTCCACAGATAGTGGATGGGCAGGTTCTGGTTGGGCAGGTGGCAGTCCACGCAGACTTTGCGGCGATGGGCGCCCTGATGGAACCAGGCCTCGTATTCCGACTCCATGACGTGGCAGGAGGCGCAGAACAGCGGTTTCTCGGATTTCGCCAGGAGCCCGGGGGGGCCGAAGGCCAGGAAGGACCCCACGGCCACTGCTCCCAGGACAAGGTAGGCCAGGATGGCCGTGAGCCTCACCGCGCGGCGACTCGATGTGCCCATGGTCCTCCTCCGGGTAGTGGCCCGGCTTGGGCCCGGACGCCGTCCGGGCCGGTTGGCGGAGAAAACGGCCCGGGATGGCCCGTGCCGGCAACGTCCCGATGCGTTTCCGGCGGGAGGCCGGCTCGCGTCAGGATTTCAATGAGATACCCTCCCCGGGCGGACGAAAATGTGATCTGGATCAAATAATGATGAAAAGCTTTGCCGTCCTAGCGAATCGGGTTGGGCAAGGGGGGCGTGGCCGAACCGGCTTTCAGTTCTGATCGATGAGCGCTTTGGCTCGCCTGTCCTGCTCACGCTTGATCGCCTTGGCCTCCTCCAGCCGGGCGTTGGCCTCGGCGTACTGCTGTTGTGCATGCTCCTTGGCTTGCTTGTAGAGGGCGGCCTTGTCCGTTCCGCCTTCGGCCAGGGAGTCCTGTTCGGCCTGCTCCAGGCGGATGCAGGCCTGCTGCCGATCGCGGGCCGTGTTCTCAAGTTGGCGCAGGGTGTCCGAGGTCACGCGACTCTGGGCCAGAGCCACCCCGGAGGGACCGGGCAGGGCGGAGAGGATGGCGATCGTCAGAAAGAGCAGGAGGGTTCGAATCATGGATTTCTCCTGGTGCCTGCGCCCTCCCGGCTTGCCGGCCGGGAAATGGAACAGGATTGTGGTGCTCTGTATTTCTACTAACAAGAAAGGATTGTGGCAACCGCGCCGCGAAGACGTCGAGAGGAAGAACACAGCGCACTCCGCGGCGGATCTTGAAGGCGGTGGTCAGGCCGGACGCAGGATGACGCGCTCGCGCATGTCCTCGGGGCCGATGGAGGAGTAGATGCGGGCCATGGCCCGGAAGCAGTGGGCCAGGTCCTGGTAGAGGCTGAGCTGGTCGAGGCAGGCCTTCTTGATATCGGCCATGATCCAGGGGCCGGGGTGTATGGCCCTCACGGCCTGCACCACGGGATCCGGGTGGTCACAGAGCACGATGTTAGCCGCCGCGAGCGACGGGGCGGACTCGAAGAAGGCCCGGCGCTTGTCCTCGGGTTCGGCGTGGATGTTGAAGGCCACCTCCAGCCCGCCGAACCCTTCGATGTCCAGGACCAGGACGGGGATGGCGTCCTCCACGTAGACTCCGCAAGACAGAGCCCCGGAGACGAAACTCCTGGTTTCGTCCGGCGTCAGCCCGCCGTAGAAGAAAAAGACATCGAAGCCTCCCCCGGCCAGCATGGGGGCTGGCCCCTCCCCTTCAGGCCTGATCCCCAGGGACTGGCCCACCTTCAGGTTCAGGGCGCTCACGAGGGGATCACTTCATGCTCTTGAAGGCCTTTTCGGACACCTGACGCAGCTTAACCAGCTTGTCGTCGATGGGATCGCCTTTCACTTTGAGCAGGGCCATGCCGTACATGTAGTCGAAGGGAATGATGTTGTTGGCCTTGTCCTTGTAGAGCTCGTTCAAGGCCTGCTTCACCACGGCGGGCTGGTACGGGAAATGGGTGGCGAAGCAGGTCATGAAATTCTTGTTTACTTCCTGGGGATCCTTGGAGCTGTCTCCGGCCGTGACGTCCAGACAAAAGTTCCGGAAGGCGGTGAGCATGCCGTTCAGGAAGGAGTCGTGCTCCTTGTCGGACATGGAATTCCAGCGTTGGCCGAAACCTGCGAACCCGGGGGCGGCCGAGGCGGACGCAGAGGCGTCCAGGGACGTGGCTTTCTTGCTTGCGGGCTTATTCTGAGCCAAGGCCGGGGTGGCCGTGAACAGGGCCAGGGCTAATACGACGAGCAGGGCTTTGCGGGCCATGTGAGTCTCCTTGTGAGTTGTTGCGCCCGGGTGGGGCCTTGCGGGGGTCAGCCCCTCCCGTGGAGAACGGTCTTTCGCGAAACTGAAGAGAAGCAGGCCGGGCGTGATTACTTGTCGCCCTTGAAGGCCTTGTCGAACTGTTCACGGCCCTGGGCCAAGTCATCCTCATACGGCTTGCCGGTGACCTTCATCATGGCGAACCGCAACATGTCGCCGTAGGGGATGTGGTTGTTGGCTTTGTCCTGGTAGAGCGCGGTCATGGCCTCTTTAACGTCCATTATTTGGGCGGGGAAATTCGTGGAAATGCAACCATTGACCAGTTTGGGCATGTCTTGCGGATGCTGCTTGCCCTCGCCCTCGCTCGCAAAGCTCGCGCAGACTATGCGGATGGAGGTGACGAAACCCAACAGGAAGTCGTGCCGCTCGTTGTCGGGCATCGCGGTCCAGGCCTGGCCGAAGTTGGCGAACTGGCGGTTGGCCTTGGCGGCCGTGGCGGACGGAGTGGCGTCCAGGGACGTGGCTTTCTTTTCGCCGGGCTTGGTCTGGGCCAGGGCCGGGGCGGCCGAGAGCAGGGTCAGGGCCAATACCATGAGCAGGGCATTGCGGGCCATGGGGTTCTCCTTGGGGGTGGTTGCGCCGGGATGGGCGCCCGAGGGGTGTAGCCCCCTGGGTGAAAAAATCAACCCCCCGGCACGGTCCTGCCGCCCCGGGGCACGCGCTTGTCCCCCACCCGGATGGTCACTTTTTCCTTGTCCAGGTACTCCAGCAGCGGGATGGCGAACTTGCGGGTCAGCCCGGTGAGTTCCCTGAACTCCTGGGGGCCCAGTTCCGGGCGCGTCGCGAAGTATTCGAGCACCTGGGACTTGAGACCGCTTAGGGCCGTGGAGGAGAAATACATGTCCTCCTTGATGCGCGCGAGGCGTCCCTGGTCCACAAGGAGCTTGTACACGGGCTGAGCCCTTTTGGAATCAACGGCCAGCCTGTCCAGCACGTCCTTCAGGTTGGGCGGGGTCAGCCCCCCCGCCTCGTAGATGTTCAGGATGGCCTCATGAAGGGCCTGCTGATCCGAGCCCAGGAGCACCGTGTGGGCGGGCAGGCGCAGGAGCTCCTGGTCCTGGGCCAGCCGGCCGGACTTGATGAGCCGCTCGGCCAGGAAGTGCATGAGCTTCTGCGGCAGGTCCCGCCCCCAGGTGGAGGCCAGCTCGCCCCGGGTGACGCCCTGCTTGAGAGGATCGCGCTTGTGGAAGGCCGCCAGGTGGCCGATAAGGCTGGCGCTCAGGCCCTCCAGCACCTCGCCGGAAATCCACCGCCTGGCCTCCTTGTCCCACAGGCTGGCCTGGCCCCTGGCCGAGAAGCCCTGGAGGATCTTCTCCAGCTCCCTGCTCTCGAGACCGGTGAGCACCATGAGCTCCGCGAAGCTCGCGCCCGCCGCGCCGCGCATGGCAAGGTGCAGCCGGGCGACCTCCTCGGGGCCAGTCCCGGCAACACCGGCAACATCGGACGCTGCGGCGAGTGCGGCCAGGAGGGCCGGCTCCGGCCCGTTTCGCCGGATGCGCCCGCCGAGCGGGGAGAGCACCGCCCCGCCTGCCACGGTGCGCAGCGGCGAAAAGGCCCGCATGACGCACCGGTCGCCGGCCACCCCGGCCAGGGGCGATTCGAAGCGGGCCTGGCACAGGGCGGTCTGCCCGGGCTCCAGCCGGTCACGGTCAAGGAAATAGAGCCTGGCCATGACCTCCCGGGTGCCGTGGTGGAAGTGGACCTGCCCCCTGTGCCTGAGCGCCCTGGGCGAGGAAGCCAGGCAGGTGACCTCCAGGTTCCAGGTGGCGGACGGGAAGAGGGTGCCCGGATGGGCCAGCACCTCGCCGCGGCAGATGTCCTCCACCTCCAGGCCCGCCAGGTTGACGGCGGTGCGCTGCCCGGACAGGGCCGTGTCCGAGGGGTGGCCGTGTACCTGGAGACCCCGCACCTTGGCGGCCTTGCCCGAGGGGAAGAGGGTCACCTCGTCGCCGGCCTTGAACTGCCCGCCCATGAGCGTGCCCGTGACCACGGTGCCGTGGCCCTTCATGGTGAACACCCGGTCGATGGGCAGCCGGGCCAGGTCCGAACGGCGCTTGTGCCCGCACTCCCCGCCCAGGCGTGCCAGTTCCGCCTTGAGCGTCTCCAGGCCCTGGCCCGTGTGGGACGAAACCGGGAGTACCGGCGCCCCGGCCAGGAAAGTGGGGGCCAGGAAGGCGGTCACGTCTTCGGTGACCAGGGCCAGCCAGTCCTGGTCCACCAGGTCCGCTTTGGTCAGGGCCACCAGGCCGGTGGAGACTCCCAGGAGTTGGCAGATTTCCAGGTGTTCCCGGGTCTGGGGCATGACTCCCTCGTCCGCCGCGATCACCAGGACCACGAAGTCTATCCCGGCCGCTCCGGCCACCATGTTTTTTACGAAACGCTCGTGGCCGGGCACGTCCACCACCCCAAGGCGCATGCCACCGGGCAATTCCAGGAAGGCGAAACCCAGCTCGATGGTGATGCCGCGCTTCTTCTCCTCGGCCAGGCGGTCGCAGTCGATGCCCGTGAGGGCTTTGACCAGGGTGGTCTTGCCGTGGTCGATGTGACCGGCCGTGCCCATGATGACCGGCATGAGGTGCTCCACTGTGCGGGTGATCGGCGCGGGGATGCGCCGTAACGTGACTATCGCCGGACGGCAGCGGTCTGTAAAGGGCCGGCACGGCCGGCCTCCGCCGGGTCCGAGTCCGGCGGAGGCGCGCAAGCCCGTGGGAACATGGGCATGTTATTGCAGCAAAGCACGTCTTGACAGATGAGGCCTGTGCAAACGGTCAATTGCTTGATTCAAACAAGTGTGCATATGTGGTCAACGGAAATGCCATGTAATACAAATAGGGTGTTTTCCACGATGTTCATGGTATAGTCGAATATTGATTTCAAGATTCATGATACAATCGTAATGTTTATAGCCTTGTCTATGACGCGGTCTTCTTGAAGCATGAAGTTTACGTAGAACCTAAAGGCGCTGGTCACAAGTTCGGAAATCTCGGATTCCAAGGCAATGAAGTGTTCGAAGTCTTTGCATGGATTTCCATTATAGAGCGTGACCGCATCGTCACATATTTGTTGTGTCAGGCTGACGAGCCTGTCCAGGGGCGGACAGGGAGGCAAGGCGGTCTGGCTATCGGCCATGGACAGGACGTGGCTGGCGATGATCAGGGCCTGGTCGCCGATATGCTCAAGGAGAATGACCACTCTCGTGCTGGTTATGGAGAACCGCAGGCGGGTTGAGGGAAAGGCTGGAGTGTTCGTTGAAACTCAGAGCATTCTGGCCTACGATATCGCCTGGCTGGGAACCTTCGCGGTCTTCATTTCTGGTCCCGTGCGACCCGGGAAGCGAGAGGCAACTCATCCTCAACGCGCCGGAAAAAGATTGAACAATGACATGTCGGCCTGCACAACATTTTAAACTCATTCTGGGGCGAACGCGAGGCCCAGGCGATGCTGAAAAGAAGTCTGCTCATTTCATTGGCTCTGCTTGTTTTGTGCTCTTGCGCGCACAAGGCGGAAAAAACCACGGGAAACGTGGCCCTCAAGACGGAAAACGTCGCCCTGGCAAAGGGGAGCATCAGTGTCCAGTCTGTAGACAAGACTGAGCTACTTCTCGAGGGGCAGACCGTATATTGTGTCCCGGTGACATCGAAAACCAAAGAATTCTTTGATGATCACGAAGGCGACCGGTTCATTCCGGAAAAACTCCTGACCGGAGTCCCCGGCGTCCGGACCGTGACCATCGACATGAACAATGAATTCGTATTGAAAGATGTCCCGTCAGGGGATTATTATTTCTATTGGCAGCTGCCATACGAACAGGGGATGGATGTGCACAATCGCAGCATCACCAACTATCTGTTCCAGTCCAGTATCTCAAATTCAGGAGATGGCATAAAGCTGAAATGGGATCAGCACATGTCCTGGTAATTTGCATACGTCAACGCATTTAATACGCAGGAGATACGCGATGAAATCCATCAAAGGCACCAGGACGGAAAAGAATCTGCTGGCCTCCTTCGCCGGAGAATCCCAGGCGCGCAACCGCTACACGTTCTTCGCCAGCGTGGCCAAGAAGGAAGGCTACGAACAGATCGCGGCCATCTTCACTGAATCGGCCGAGCAGGAAAAGGAGCACGCCAAGCGGTTCTTCAAGTTCCTGGAAGGCGGCGACGTGGAGATAACCGCCACCTACCCCGCCGGGGTCATCGGCACCACCCTGGACAATCTCAAGAACGCCGCGGGGGGGGAGCACGAGGAACACTCCCTGCTCTATCCGGCTGCCGCCACCGTCGCCCGCGAGGAAGGCTTCGAGGCCATCGCCATGGTTTTCGAAGCGATCAGCACGGTGGAGATGTTCCACGAGAACCGCTACAAGGCCTTGGCTGCCAACATCGAAAACGGCACCGTGTTCAGGAAGAGTTCCGAAACCACCTGGAAGTGCCGCAATTGCGGCTACAACCACACAGGCGTCGAAGCCCCGGCGAATTGTCCGGCGTGCCAGCATCCCCAGGCCTATTTCGAAGTCTGCGCGGAGAACTGGTAGGCCGGGCCGGTCGCCGCGCCCGGCTCAGAGGCCTTGCAGGGCCTGGTCCAGCTCCCTGGTCACGTAGGCGGCCAGGGCCTGGGGGGACCATTTGCGCTGGTACAGGGCGTTTATGTCCCCGGCGTGGCGTTCGTGGTGCGCCCGGGCGTGCTCATAGAGCCCCTCCAGCAGCTTCCAGACCCTGGGCCAGTCCACCAGGGCGTCCGGTTCGTAGCCCATGGGGCCCATGTCCATCACCTCCACGCCGGGCTCGAAGTCCCGGTACCAGCGGACGTTCAGGCTGTCCGTGACCACGGTGGCCCCGGCCAGGAAGCTGTCGATGAACCGGAAGGGAATGCTGCGGGCGTGGCCGGAGACGTTCAGGTTGAAGACGGTGGAGCAGGCGAAGGCGGGGTACTCGTTCGGTCCCCAGAACCATTCGCCCTTCAAGTCCTCGTGGTCCGTGTCGCGGAAACGCACGTCCACTTCCGCGAATCCCTTGTCCTTCACCCACCTGAGGAGCTTCAGCCTCTTCACGTTGGGGTGCTCCACCCGGCCCAGGCATTCCGGGCGGCTCATGAGGAATTCCTCGCGCCCCTGATCGTGCGGCTCGCCCAGGCTGTAGCCGGGCTCCTCGCGCTTGGCGGGCACGGGGAAGCTCGTGCCGTACAGGGCCAGGAAGCGGTTGGCCTTGGGTCTGGTCGCGGCCTGTCTCCACAGCTCCAGCACGGCCAGGTTTTCGCGGGTGGACCGCCCCACGGACAGGGGGCGGCCCAGCATGGCCGGGCGGATGCGATCCTTGAAGACGAACACGTCCGGATGCCAGGGCAGGCGCACTTGGCTGGAGAGCTCAAAGCCGCGCGGATCGAAAACGGTCGGATGCTGGCATTTGAAGTACACGTGGCATTGTTCCAGGTAGCCCCAGGCGAACACGTGCGGCGCGTCGTGGATGTCGTAGACGAAGGTGACGCTCTTGTCCTTCACCCTGGCCTTGCCGGCCAGGCACCAGTCCTGGATGCCGAACAGTTCCCGGCCCTGGGGGGAGTCCAGGACGGATCGACCCTCTGGGGCGGACTCCAACCCGGCCTGGGTGGGGGGCAGGTCGAAGCTCAGGCGTATGCGCCCCCGGGCGGCCAGGAGGTCGAGTCCGGTGAGCAGCCAGTCGTAATATCCCCAGTGTCGCCAGCGCTGGCCGATGTGCGTGATGGTCACTTCGAGCATGGGCCAGGGAAACGGCGAAGCCTCGGAAATGTCAAGCGGGCCGGGCTTCAGGCTTCACGGGCGGGCGGAAATAGGGCACAGCAGGTCCATGAGCGGCATAACGGTGCGCATACCAGCCCTTCGCGACGTGGAGTACCACGAGTACCTGTGCACCGGGTTCGCCATCCTGAACGCCCTGGACGAGATCGACGCCTTCCAGGCGGCCTACCGGGGGGACATCTTCCACCAGGACCTGGACGGCCTGGACTGGACCTGCCACCTCTGGGAGGTGGACCTCGGCGGCCGGACCGTCACCTTTGCCACCCACGTCAGCGACCATCCCAACATTTACTGCCAGAGAGCCCTGGAGGCCTGCGACCTCTATTTCAAGTGCCAGTGCCCCGAGAATCCGGCGGAGGGGGTCTTTCGGTTGAACAGCCGGGTGAGCCTGCCCCTGCCGCCGTATGTCGTTGCACACGCAGCCAAATTGCGGCCCCTGCTCATCGCCCGCCCTCTGTCCAGGACCTACGATTTCAACAAGAACATCGAGATACTGGACAACCTGGAAGAGATGCGCCGCCAGGTCAACCGGCCCCAAAACCTTCTGGCTTTCCTTGGCGTGAGCATCGACACCATGTACCCGGCCTCGCCGGACATCGACGACGTCCATTTCAAGCGGGTGCGCCTGATGCTGCACCTGTGGAACAACCGCCACCGCCTGCCCGGGGTGAAGTTCATGTTCCGGGTGCCGGCCCACTGCGAGCACCTGACGCACCTGCTGCCTCCCGGCTGGGAGGCCCTGCCCCGGGTGGGGCCGGTGACGGACAGGATGTACATGCACCAGTGCGCCCGTTCCAAGGCCACGATCAACACCATGGGCATCGCCGGGTCCAACCCCTTCCGGCTGGTGGACGCCTTCCTGACGGGCATGGTGTGCATGACCGACCGCATGGTGGCCCGCTGGCCGGTGATGCCCCGGCACATGAGCGAGATCCTGGAACTCGGCGTGCTCGGGTATGAGCCCCTTGCGGACGAGGAATGGCGGGCGGCCATGGAACGGCTGGAGGCCTACATTTTGAATATCGACGCCCTGCGGGCGAAAATCCTGCCCGCCCAGAACGCCTTCTTCGAAAAATGGCTCACCCCGCAGGCGTTGGCTCGCTACGTGTTGGAGGAGTGTCGGAAGGTGGCCTGAACGGCTAGCCCGGCTACGTGGCGCGGAAGCCGTTTTCAGAGGGAAGCCGCAGCGTATCCTTCACGAACGAGCCCCTCGTACTCCGCCGGAACCCCGCAGAAGACCACCTCGTCCTTGCCGACCATGTGCATCCGGACGTCCCGGCCCCAGGCGATGAGATCATTGTAGAGCGGGGCCACGTAGAGTTCCCCGGCCTGGCGTTCGCCTGCGGGGAGGGCCCGGTGCGCCGCGAAGGCCGTCAGGAAATCCCCGGCCCTGGCGAAATGGTACAGGCCGGTGCAGCAGAAGGGGGAGATGGGGTCTTTCTCGGTGGTGCGGGCCACCAGGTCCGAGCCTGGTTCGCGCGGCAGGGCGAAGGACCAGCCGCTTCCCTCGCCCAGGAAGACCTCCAGGTAGCCGTCCGAGACCTCGGCCGCTTCCGGGAAGGCGAAGCCCGGGCGGAAGGTGTCGATGTTGAAGACCGTCAGGGGGTCATCGTCCGCAAGCCCGGCCTTGCTCAGTCCCAAGGCCACGGTGTGGGCCTGGCCCTCGGTGGGCTGGTCGAGGATCACGATGTTCGCCCGGCGGATGCCGAGGGCCGCGCAGCGCTTTACAAGGAAACGCGCGGTCCCCTGGACGTCGCGGGCCACGAACAGGAAGCGTTCGCTCCCGAAGAGCCCGGCGAAGCTGCTCACGGCATGGTCGAAAACCGAGGCCGTCCCCAGGGGCAACATATACTTCGGGACAGCGTAGCCCGCCCGGGCAAAGCGGCTGGACAGACCGGCCATGGGGATGACGATCACCGGCTTCTCCCTAGGCCGCCATCCGGCTTTTCGCCGAACTGGCCTCCACCAGGCCGTCCAGGACGCCGATAATTCTTAAGCCAGTGGCCAAAAGCGCCAGCTGATGGCCGGGGTTGTCGGCGTGCAGGGGCAGCATGGATAAAAACAGCTGGGCGGCGATGGCCTTGACCGTATCCAGCCCGGTCCCGGAGGGCGCGAGCACCTTGGCCAGGCAGGCGTAGTGGATATCGCGCCGCCGGGTCGAGTCCGGCAGCTCCATTTCCAGTTGGTAGGGGGCGGGCCGGGTCAGGCGGCAGGCGTCGGCCTTGATGAAATCGTAGCCCGAGGCCGCCGAATGGTACAGCTTGGCCAGGTCGTAGCGGATGTCGCCGAAGACCGACGGCGCGCCCGAGGCGTCCTGGCCCCGGGGGTCGATGACCAGGATATCCTGGCGGCGGAAGTCGTAGAGGATGTTGGAGAAGCAGAAATCCCCGTGGGTCAGACACAGGTCGTCCTCGTCCGGCGCCGGGATGAACGTGGCCGCGCGCGCGGCTGCCTCCCGGAGTCCGGGGAGTTCCAGGCCGTTCACGGTCCAGGGGTGATCGAGGCTCAAGCCCGTGGCCGTGGCGAAGGCCTCCAGCCGGGCGAGGGTCTTGGGCAGGTAGAGGCCCCGGCTGGCCTTGCTGGTTCCGCGCGGCGCGGGCACTCCCCGGCAGCGGTCCAGGAAGCGGGCGCAGGCTTCCATGATCTGCATCCAGACGATCTCGGGCAGGTCCCCGAAGACCATGAGTTCGCTCAAAGTGCACAGGTGGAGGTATTCCAGCTCGTAGCCCGAGCGGAGGCGGCGGATGAAGCGCGGGGCGTTCAGGCGCAGGGCCGGGGGCAGGGCTTCGAACCAGGCGGCCTCAGCCTCCATCTTGGCTTGGTTGGCGCTGGTCTTGGCCACGGTGGCCGGACTGATCTCGAGGGCGTTGAACTCTCGCTGGGTGGTTATGTGGGCCTTGGACTGGTGGAAGGTGTGCAGATGGCCGAAGTCGAACCAGCGGCCAGCCCGGGCGGCGCAAAGGCCCCGGTCGACGGCGTAGGCGTTGAGGGCGGCGATGAAGCTGCCCCGGGACAGGGCCAGGGCGCGCATGAGCCGGCCCCGGTCCGAGAAGGCGAAGTATCCCGAGAGCACCTCCCGGGACTGGCCGGTGCGGGCCAGACCCTCGGTGATGGCCAACTCCCCGTTCGGCCCCGTGGCGGGCACGGCCCAGGAGTAATAGGCCGAAGTCTGGCCCACGCTGTAGAGGTCCAGGCCATCGGGGAGCCCGTAGAGCAGGGTGTCGCCGTGCAGGATGCGCTGGTGGGGCGCGTCGCCTGGGCAGGCGCAGAGCACGTGCAGGATGGATTCGGCCAGGCTTAAGCCCTCGGGAACCGGGACCACCTCGATGCCCAGGTCTTTGAGGAAGGCCCGGTCGCGCTCGGGGACCTGGAAGGACTCGGGCAAGGACAGAACCACGGGCTCGCCGAAACGGGCCAGTTCCTCGGCCTGGAGTCGAAACAGCCGCCTGTTGCCCACCGGCAGGAAGGCCGGGGGCAGGAGCCCCAGTTCCGAGGTGAATTCGGGGCCAAGGTAGGCCCCGGAGGTGATGAGGATCATGCGGCGTCCCTTTCCTGTTGGAGGGGTGGATGCCGCTTGTAAGCAAGAAAAGTGCCGCCGACCGTTTTCCGGCGCGCTCAGCGGCACGTGCCGCTGAGCGCGCCGGCGGGCCGGGAAACGGTGGCGGCCGGTTTCAGCTCTTTAAAAACGCCGTGTAGGCCAGGAGCGTGGCGTACAGGTCCGCCTTGCTGGAGAGTTCGAAGGGGCTGTGCATGGAGAGCACGGGCGGGCCGAAGTCGATGATGTCCATGCAGTATTCCGCCAGGAATTTGGCCACGGTGCCGCCGCCGCCCAGGTCAACCTTGCCCAGTTCGGCCATCTGCCAGGGCACTCCGGCCTTGTCCATGACCCCGCGGATCCAGGCCACGTATTCGAAGTGGGCGTCGCTGGCCCCCACCTTGCCCCGGTGGCCGGTGAACTTGTTGAAGGTGGGGCCGAAGCCCAGAAGGCTGGCGTTCATTTTCTCGTGCACGTCCTGGTAGTCCGGGTCCAGGGCGGCGTTCACGTCGGCGGACACGGCCTTGGAGGCGTCCAGCACCCGGGACAGGCGCGCCCCCGGCTCCCAGGCCGCAACCAGGTCCTCCAGGCTGAATTCGAAGAACTTGGACCTTGCCCCGGTGGCCCCCTCGGAGCCGATCTCCTCCTTGTCCCAGAAGAGCACGATCTGGGCGTGCTCGGGCTGCGGCGCGGCCAGCAGGGCTTCCAGCCCGGCGAACACGCACAGGCCGTCGTCCTGGCCGTAGCCCCCCATCAGCGAGGAATCCAGTCCCACGAAGCGGGCCGGCCCGGCCGGCACGGCCATGAGTTCGGCCGAGTACAGGTCGGTCTCGGTAATGCCGTAGCGCTCGTTTAAAAGAGCCAGCACCCGGGCCTTGATTTTGGAGGGCTTGCCGTTCTTGCCGCCGGCGGCGTCGCCCGCGCCCGCACCCGCACCGGCGGTGGGGTCCGCCTCAACGGCCGTATCCTGCGGGGCGTGGCCGATGATGATGTTGAGCTTCTCGGCCTCGAAGGCGTCGGAGAGCTTCTGTTCCATCTGCTTGTAGGCCAGGTGGGGCAGGAGGTCCGGGATGGAGAACACCGGATCGGCCGGGTCCTCGCCGATGCGCACCTCGATCACCGTGCCGTCGGTCTTGGCCACCACGCCGTGCAGGGCCAGGGGGCGGGCCAGCCACTGGTGCTTGCGGATGCCGCCGTAGTAGTGGGTCTTGGCCTGGGAAACGTGGCAGTCCTCGTAGAGGGGACGCTGCTTGAGATCCAGACGGGGGGAATCGGCGTGCGCGCCCAGCAGCCGGAAGCCCTCTGACAGCGGCCTTTTGCCCCGGCGGGCGATGAAGATCGTCTTGCCCTTGAGCACCTTGAAGCAGGCGTCGCCCGTGAAGGACCCGCCCGAGGTCTCCGCAAACCCGGCATCAAGCAGGCGGCGGCGCACGTAGACCATGGTCTCCCGCTCGGTTTTGCAGGCGGTGAGGAATTCCAGGTAGCGCCCGGCCAACTGGTCCATGGCGGCGCGGTGCTCAGGGGAGGCATAGACCTCCCAGCAGCTTTTCGACTCGTGTTCAAGGTTCGACATGGCGTCTCCTTCAGCGGCTGGCCCGGTGCGTCGGTGGACACGACGGCCGGGCGTATTCCAGGCTTGTTTTGGCCTTTCTTTAAGCGGGGATTACCTCGACGGGTTTTCGTCCAGTCGGGCCTTCTTCCGGGCGGCCTGGGCCAGGGCCCCGGCCGCGAGCGCGAATTCGTCCCTGGCCAGTGTCCGCGGGTCCAGGCAGAAGAGGTCCTCCTCCACGCGGCCCGCCAGGGGCGGGTCGGTGTCCAGCAGGCGGGAGCGCAGCTCGTCCAGGGAAAGCGAGGGGTCCCTGGGGGACACGCAGACCAGCGTGGTGGGCAGGTCCCGCTCCGGGAAGGCCCCCCCGCCTACGCGCGAGTTCCCCGGGCGCACCATGACCCCGAAGTCCTCCCCCACGGCCCGCTTGAGGGTTCGGGCCAAGGAGCGGGCCTTGGCCGAGAGCTCCCCGGGGGTGGCCCGGATCATGGCCAGGGTGGGCACCTCGCGCCGGGCGAGTTCCGGGTCCAGGTACAGGCGCAGCACGGCCTCCAGGGCGGCCAGGGTCATCTTGTCGATGCGCAGGGCCCGGGCCAGCTGGTTCTTCCGGATGCTCTCCAGGTACTTGCGCCTGCCAACAATGATCCCGGCCTGGGGGCCTCCCAGGACCTTGTCGCCGGAGAAGGTGACCACGTCCGCCCCGGCGGCGACTACCTGGCCGACCGTGGGCTCGCCTTCGAGCCCGGTCTGGGAGAAGGCGTCCAGGGCGCCGCTGCCCAGGTCCTCGATGACCGGCAGGCCGTGCATGCGGCCAAGTTCCGCCAGTTCTTCCACGGGGACTTCCCTGGTGAAGCCGATCATGCGGAAGTTGGAGGTGTGCACGCGCATGAGGGCAGCCGTGTCCGGTCCGACGGCCGCCTCGTAGTCGCGCAGGTGGGTGCGGTTGGTGGCCCCCACCTCGCGCAGCACGGCCCCGCTCTTGGCCATGACCTCGGGCACCCGGAAGGAGCCGCCGATCTCCACCAACTGGCCGCGCGAGACCACCACCTCCCGGCCTTTGCACAGGCTCTCCAGCGTGAGCAGAACGGCGGCGGCGTTGTTGTTGACCACCATGGCCGCCTCGGCGCCGGTGAGGCGGCACAGGAGGCCCTCCACGTGGCTGAAGCGGCTGCCGCGTCCGCCGGTCTCCAGGTCGAACTCCAGGTTGGAGTAGTGTCGGCAGGCCTCGGCCACGGCCCTGACCGCCGATTCGGGCAGGATGGAGCGCCCCAGGTTGGTGTGCACCACCACCCCGGTGGCGTTGAGCACCCTGCGGAAGCGGGGGCGCACGTAGGCACGCACGAAGCAGGCCAGGCGCGGAGCCAGGGTGTCGAAGTCCAGGGCGGCCGCGTCCGTGACCAACCCGGCTTTGATCTCCTCGCGCAGAGCGTCCAGGAAGGCCTGGGCGGCCTCGCGCACCAGGGGCCTGGGGGGCCTGAGGGAGGGTGGGGCTGCTTGGCCGGTCGGGTCGTCATCCAGGAAGGCCAGCACGCGGTCCATGGACGGCAGGAGCCGGAAAAGGGTGTTCACGCCGGGATATTCCTTTCGAAAGATACCGTGAATTAGCCCACATCGGGGGGGAAGGCAATCCGGGAGGGGGAGGCAAGAGGGGCGAAAGACGGGTCGGGCGGCGAGGGACGGGGGATGCGCAACCGGTTCGACTTCCCGGGGGCTTGCCAGGACTTCCAGGGCTCTTCCTACCGCGCCAGCCACTCGGGCCGAAGCCCGTACGCTTCCGCCAGCAGGTAGAGCGACCCGCAGACCAACACCGTGCCGGTAGTCCCCCGCACCCGCGCGAAGGCCGCGGCCAAGTCCGTCACAGGCAGGGCGTTCCCGCCGATGCGCGCGGCCAGATCCTGCGGGTCCAGGGCCCGGCCCGGGGCGTCCAGACCCGGCACGAGCACCGGCCCGTCGGTCAAGGCCCGCACCAGGGGCAGCATGGCCGCCAGGTCCTTGTCTCCGAGGCAGGCGAAGATAACAGCCACGGGGCGGACGGCGAGGCTGGCGAGGGCTCGGCCCAGGCATTCCAGGCCCGGCTGGTTGTGCGCGCCGTCCAGCACGAAGGCAGGCAGGTCGCGCCCGGCCGGGACCATCTGGAAGCGGCCCGGGATGAAGGCCTCGCGGGCGGCCCGGTCAAGGGCCTCGGGGGCCTGCGGCAAGCCGTGCCCCTCGGCCAGCAGGTGGAACGCAGCCAGGGCCAGGCGCAGGTTGTCCGCCTGGTGCGGGCCGGGCAGGCCGGGCGTTTCCGGCCAGTGCGCGGCCCGGGCGCCTGCCCGGGCGGCCACGTCCCGGGCGAAAGAAAGGGGCGCGCCCAGTTCGGCGGCCACGGCCGCGAGCACCGCGCCCACCCGGGGCTCCTGGTCCGCGCTCACGGCCGGGACGCCCGGCCGCATGGCCAGGGCCTTGTCCCGGGCGATGTCCTCGATCCTGGGGCCGAGGACGGCCATGTGGTCCAGGCCGATGGGGGTCAGGACCGTGAGATGGTGCCCGAGGGCCGAGGTTGCGTCGTGCGCGCCGCCCAGCCCGGCCTCGAACACGCAGGCCCGGCAGCCGGACTCCCGGAAGAGCCAGGCGGCCATGACCGTGAGCATCTCGAAGTAGGTCATGCGAAGCCCGGGAGCGCGGTCCACGGAGGCGCGCAGGGTCGCCTCGGCCGCGTCCAGCCAAGCGGCTTCGGGCAGCTTTTCGCCGTCCACCAGGATGCGTTCGCGAACGCTTACGAAGTGCGGCGAAGTGTAGAGCCCGGTCTTAAGCCCCGAGGAGGTGAGCATGGCGGCCAGAAAAGTGGAGGTGGACCCCTTGCCGTTGGTGCCCGCCACCTGGACGCTCAGGAAGTCCGGATGGTCGAGCCCCAGAACCGCGAGGGCGGAGCCCACGCGCTCAAGCCTCAGATCCATGTGGAACATGCCCAGGGAGTCCAGATGGGCCTGGAAGGCGGGAAACCCGGGGAACCTAGAAATCAAAGAACTCCTCATCCTGCAGGAGATGGTAGGAGTAACCGTCCAGGGCCAGGAGCAGTTCCTCCTGGATCTGTTCGGAGAAGGGCGATTTCATGTGGTAGATAAAGATCTTGGGCTTGTAGGGCAAGAGTTCCAGCTCCCGGCGCAGGAGTTTCGGGGTGAGGTGTTTGGAGACTCTGGCCAGTTCTTCCAGGTGGTTGGGGAAAGAGGCCTCGGTGACGACGTGCTTCACCCGAATCGGCAGGGAGGCCAGGTAGCTCCACCAGCCGGGGCTCTGCCCGGTGTCGCCGGTGTAGGCCAGGACCTCGTCCTCGGCCTGGCCCCAGGCCACGAAGCCGCTGGCGCACTTGGCGTGGTTCACCGGGCTGTTGACGAAGGTCAGTCCGCCCACCTGGATCGGGATCTGGGCGGGCATGGGCACCAGGGTGAGCACGGGGGAGTTGGCCGGTATGACGGTGAAGTCCGGCCAGATGGTGTCGTTGAGCAGGTGGGTGGAGATGGCCTCCAGCACGTCGGGCAGGCCCCGGACATTCACCGGGGGACGGCCGTGTTGGCCGGAGAACTCGATGAGGTTGTCGGCCAGGAAGAGGATGTCCTTGATGTGGTCGAGGTGGGCGTGGGTGACGAAGATGTCCGTAATCCGGGCCTGCTCGTCCAAGGACAGGTTGGAGGTGACGGAGCCGGCGTCCATCAGGATGTGTCCGTTGATGAGAAAGGAAGTGAGATGGTGCCCGGGCAGGTCCGAGCCTGAGCATCCGAGGACGCGCAGCTTCATGATCCCTCCATGTGAATGGTCTCGCGGGTCTGTTGGCCGGAAGAATCGCTCCTGTCAAGGCGGCAAGGGCGGTTCTTGACCCCGGGCGGGCCTTGAGAGTAGGAGGGACGCCCGCGCGCCAGTAGCTCAGGTGGATAGAGCATCGGCCTTCTAAGCCGACGGCCGGGGGTTCGAATCCTCCCTGGCGCGCCAATAGAAATCAAGGGGCTAGATGCAAATCTAGCCCCTTTTTCTGTGCCCGAGATTTTCATTCCCCACACGCTTCCCCACAAAATCGGATGTTTTGGTTTCTCCGCCTCACGCAAGGAGCCCTCTTCCGCAACTGCACCTCGCGCGTAGTTGTGCGTTACGGCTGTCCGGTCCAGCGCTTGGTTCCTTCAGGTTACGCTTCCAACATGCTGATATTTAGGAAATTATTCGACTTATGAAGACAGTCAGCCGCGCTTCCGCGTTGTTACTCCAAAATCAAAGTGACCTGGGGCCTGGCATCTATCGCCCGTGTGCGCCAGTGTGCTATGAGATGATAACGCACATTCCTCCGCATGGTAGGGTTTCCTTCCCTTGCGGGAGCATTTCCGGGCAGGTAGGAGGTCCACACAAGGAATTTGCCCACCCCAAGTCGGGGAGGCTTCCCCGCTTATCTATCATTTTGTCCAGTGCTGGCATTGAGCGGGAAAGGGAATGGCGCGGGTTTGCGGGCTTGGCGCGAGGAAACATGGGACAAAAGAGCTTATTTTGTTCAATATGACGCTTGAGGACGGAGAGAAGTAACTTCAACTTGAATGCGCTGAAATTAATCTAAGTCAATCACAAGGATCAATTTTATGTCTGGAGACTACTTTTTAGCGTCTGTATTTATTATTATTTATGTAGAAAGTGCATTAAAAAAATTTTCGACAACTTGGCATGATTTTTTGATTGGCTGTGTGCCATGCTGCGGAGATATCGTTTCGGGGTGTTGGGATCACGGTCCAGGCCTGGTCAGTTCGCGTGAAAAGGGCCGACCAGATCGCTGCCCAGCAAGCTGCCATGTAGAAAAAACGCCCCACAGTGGGGTACTTTCCTGGTGGCCTGGATGGGCTGTTATTAATGCCTTGCTTGTAGCGAAAATTTCCGTCATCATATTCAAGTAAAAGCGACAATATTAAGTGCTACAATAAACGCCGAGGGTTTTTAGTATGAGTAAAAATAGATGTTTTGCCTCAGAAGAGGATCTCCAGTCATATCTTTCAAAATTTATTGAGGTATTAAAGAACTGTATTCTGAGTATAAAATTTGAAGATGGAAAACCTACAACCAACAATGATTACACAAAGCGTCTCGGCGCGATATCAAATGACATACTTAAATGCACAATAAACAATATGCCTATAAAAACATATGCAAACTCAACGGACGTGTTGATTCTTGTTGCGATTTCAACAATCGACTATGTGTCTCGCGTAGCAAAAAATTTGCATATTACTGACGGGCACTTAGGGGCAGGCAATGTGGATTTAGACCAAGTCGTTGGGGAGATTGCGAATAAAATTTATAAATCCCCCTGTTATTATACTTATGTATATACTATTCCTGGAGCGCAGTTTGCGCTGGAAAGTAATGTTAAAGTAAGTAATAGCATTAGTATTAGCATGACAAATCTCTGTGGTGAGCCGAAGGCGGCAGGACTTTTGGCTACATTTTCCCAACAAGAGCAAGGCACTAGTGTGGATGCTTGTGTTACGAAAACTTGCCCATGTGTTTTAATTAAAGTCCCTGGTTTGTGTGGTGGAGTAGAAAGCAACCTGGGGTCAGTAAGGGCAGATTCATTGTTCAAGCAATTTTTTATGATATCCTGCATTCTTGGCCTGATTAAAATGAATCATTATGGCAGAATTGATATCACGGATATTGATAAAGACATAAGGAGATTTATAACTGGGGAAGGTGTAGCGTCAGTGAAGTCAACACTTCAATATGTATTGATAAACGCAATTCAAAATTCATATATCACCAAGCTGGGACTTGAGGTATTGAGTGATGTCAAGAAAAATCATGAAGTTATAAATCTAGAATTACAGATGATTAGTGAGCTGTTAGATGTTGAAAGCGAAGAAAATATGCGCATATGTTCATCTTGCAGCTGGCTATTTGAAGCGTATTTTACTGATAATAAAACATCTTCTTTTGTGTTTACCAGCCTGGCCATAGAGGCAATGTTTGGCGATAAAGATTCTTCAAGAAACACAAAGGAGGTTATGGCCAGTAGATTTGCATATACTGTCACGCGAAATTACAAAGAAAGAGATTTTGTGTATGGTCTGTATAAGGATTTTTATGACAAAAGATCAATCATTGTTCATGGCTCAAAGGCCATTATATCAGAAGAAGAAGAGGGGCTGCTTATGTACATTCAGTCGCGGTTTAGGCATTTACTTAGTCAAACAATAGAAGATAGAATAAACATTTTGAGCAAGGTGGAAAGAACGACTAGATGATTCCAGACTCGTCCGCAGTCACTTTTTTGGTCGTACCCATGGTCGTACTTTTGGGGTTTGGTCGTATTGGAATGGGCCCAGGGGTGGGCATAGTTTGGGCATAGTCTGGAGGCATCTGGAGGGTATTCAAGTCCGTTGATGTCTTTCTAATATGCTGAAATCATTGGTGGCCGTGCGGATCGCGCTAGCCTTCTAAGCCGACGGCCGGGGGTTCGAAGCCTCCCTGGATCGCCAATAAAAACAGTGGTTTTCGAGAAATCGTAAGCCCCTTTTTCTGTTTCAATTTAATTAACAGGTATTAAGAATTTATCCGAAATTAATTGCCATTTATCCTGCTATTCCTCCTGTTTTCCTCAGGAGGTTCACCATGGGAAAAGCTTGATCTTGGGAAGTGTCCGACGAGTTCTGGTGCCGCGTTGAGCCGCTGATACCACAGCATGAACGCGAGCAAGATCGGGAGTATCAACGCCGACCTGGCGGCGGGCGGAAGCCAACGGCCCCTCGCCGGACTTTTGAAGCCATCGTTTCTGTGCTCCGAATTGGCTGCCAATGGAAATCGTTGCCCAAGGAGCGGTTTGGCAGCGCCAGTTCCGTTCGCAAGTACTTTCGGGATTGGCTCAAGGCTGGTTTTTTCCTAAACCTCGGGCGAGCAGGCTTGCTGAGTACGACGAACGTGAGGGCATCGCCTGGACGTGGCAGAGCATCGATGGGACAATGGTCAAAGCCCCGCTGGCGCAGGATGCCGTCGGGCCAAACCCGACGGATCGGGGGAACAAATGGAAGCAAGCGGCATGTCTTGGTGGACGGCCATGGCGCCCCGCTGTCGCTGATCGTGACAGGCGCAAACAGGCATGATGTCAGCCAGCTTGTCCGGGTTCTTGATGCCGCAGTCTACGCGCGACCAGGCCAGGGGATTTCGTTTCTCTACGCCGACAAGGGGTACGACGGAGAACCCGCGCAAAAAGCGATCGCCTCGCGCGGCTATGTGCCGAGAGTGTGCCGAAAAAAGCGGAGACGTGGCCGCCCTTGGAAGAATCGTCGCTGGGTGGTTGAAGCGGCGCACTCCTGGTTCAACCGGTTTAGGAAGCTCCTGGTGCGGTACGAAAAGCTGGCGGACAGCTATGAGGCCTTACAGCACCTCGCGGCGGCTATAATCTGCTGGAGAAAAGTTGCACCTATTTACGGATAGGTCTTAGTCGTTTCTCATAGTCATGTATTTAGACTGCAAAATTTTGTTATGAAAATTTAAAATATAGTCACCGATAGCCGACATGTACAAATTGTACTGTTGCGTGTTTATAATAATTTCTTCGCCAACTTTAAATGGAATTTCTGGGGACATTAGCAATGCATAGTCGTCAACAATTTTTGAGCGATGAAGCGCACAGTTTCTCAGCGAATTAATTTCTTGCATTTTATTCAGTGTGTCCTGTTGATTGTTTAAATTAATGTCAAAACATTTAAAAAATATTTCAAATGACAACATGAAGTTTGACCTGATTGAATCCTTGACAATATTCAGAAATTTTCGTTTGAAGCGCAGCGCTGCTTGGTCGTCTAAAATTGGGAGATCGTTTGCATGCTCAAAAAGAACAGAACCCTGGCATAGGTCAGATTTATTGCATTTTTTTATTAAAGCGACCGCTGTGTCTTCCAGGCAAGCTTCAACAAAACTCCACAATGACATTATGCTGTGTATGTGAAGACGGGAAAATCCAGCTTCAACCTCCTTCTTCGCAAACTCAGCATCCTCAAGAGACATTGCGTGTAGTCTTTCAAGTTGTTTATGATTTTTGAGAATTTTATGCTTGGATTCTGATCGAATGAAACTGAGAAGCGTTGGAAGCTGAATCAATGAGAATGTAGCACGTTCCGTCAACCCTGCTAACACGATTTCTTCAGTAACAAGTCGGAATGCACGGGCTGCTGGCCCATATACCCATTTGCTAGCTGGTTCATTCTGACTGTTCACCATCGGCACCCCTAAAATTGCTATGCTTAATATTGTACGCAGCTTTCGCCCTAATACGCAGGAACCTGTACAAGCACAATAACTCGGAAAAATCCTGGTCGCAACAAGCAAGTCCGATACGCACCAGCTCACCTGAAACCGTACATTTCTCCATATCTCGCTCCACCTGGAAGAAGCCCAGCCCCGGGAGCCCGAGGTCTCAACTTACGATTGGCACTAAAGGCGGGAGGTTTACAGGTGGACAAGATTTATCCCTGCCTATCCTCTTCGGCCAACGTCGCATCGCCGCACAGGGCCCTTTACGACTTTAGAAACTTAGAGTAAGCAACAAAAAAATGATTTGATGATGAAATAATGGCGTTAACTAGCAAAATATCTCAAGGCGCACCATGAATGAAAAAGATATTTTAAGCCGTATCCCCTTTGTGCATCCTGACCCAATGACCTTCTTCACCTGTGTGCCAAAGTGTTTGCGCCTCGCGATCTACGGCGCCGGAAAGGCCGGGGAAATCTTCCATTCTTTCGTCAAGAAAAATAGGCCAGACCTTGAAGTTCGATGTTACATCAGCAGTTTTGAAAGCGGGCAAAAGGCAAGCCTGCCGGTTATTTTACCGCATGACAAGGAGGCCCTTGAGGACATCGACCTCATTGTGGTCTGTTCCTACAAGCATGATGAAATCATAGGCGTATTGAAGTATCTCGGAATTTCAAAATACATCCTTTTTTTCTCCAGTCCAAAATATTCTCTTGACTACATTAACGAGCACAAGAGGAAATTTTCTGACGCAAAAAAAATCCTTTTTGACAGTGACGACAAAGTACTCTTCGACCTATTGTTGAGATACTCAACAGATAGAAACGTCTGCCTTCAGGAGCCACAAGGCATACAAGAGGCCCTGTATGCTCGCAATTTCAAGAAGCATTATACAGACTTCATTAATTTTGACGCCATCGAGACTGTTTTTGATTGCGGCTCCCATACTGGTGACACTGCTGAAATATTTTTGAATACATTCAGTAATATAAAAAAAGTTCACTCCTTCGACATTTCCTTTACCAAGGAGAAAATCATTTCTCACAGACCTTCTCTGAAAAATGACAGTCGCTTCGAATTTCACCCCGTGGGATTATCAGACAGAAATGAAGTCTGCTATTTATGCCCGGACGGTGACGACGGCGGTGGGAACCGCCTCAGCAGTGACAGTGTGTACAATCAGCCCGTACAGTGCACATCACTTGACATTTTTGTTGAGAGCAATGGCATAGACCGTGTTGACTACATCAAGATGGACATTGAAGGCGCAGAGACAAAAGCTCTTCTTGGTTGCAGGAATACTATTTCCAGGTTCAGGCCTCAATTGTCCATTTGCTCTTATCATGGCCTAGACGACTTTTGGCGAATTCCATTGACTATGAAGCGTTTATGTAAAAACTATATCTTCAGGGTAGGACACTATTCTCCATCTCTAGTAGAAACAGTTATTTACGGAATCCCCAGGGAGATATACTCGTAGTTTTGGTCGACTCTGAGCATGGTTGTGGAGTTCACCCGTTTTCGTGGACAGACACTAGACTGGACATATCATGAAAGCAGGGCTGTTATCGAGGACGTTCACGATGTCTTCTTGAGGTTGAGAGAAGAAAATACTGCAATTTGAGTCAATTCAGGCTGCTGGCCGTCGTGCCAAATTCGCGAGAGCCCTGAAAGGGCTGCCGCGTCCTGGTCACAGGCGTACCAGGGAACGCCTGCCTGAGAAACAAGCCCTTCTTATTCAGGCGGTTAAGGACGCGTATAGGCGAACCCCTCCTAGATTTGAGCAAGTGGGCGACACTAAGACGTTAATACTTCCTTGGGTTATTTAGCTTTCAGGCCCCGCCTCGCGACGTAAAAAGGCCCTCTTCGGAGGGCCTTTTCTTTTGACTGTTCCATTTCCTTCCATTTATTCTTTCTTACTCGGCGTCTGCTGAGCATCCGATATAAAATCATTCAGGATCCGTGTCCTCCCCGTTTCTTCAACATCCTCTAGATGGAAAGGAAAAATAGGGGAGTTGTCTGTAACCATGACGACTCCGTATCTTTATGAGCATTTTTTTTGTACTTTGAATAAATTCCGTTGAACGGTTATGAAATTTAATGTGATCCATGTCGCACTCGATACTTATATTATGACTGATAAGAAATGCTGCAAAAATCTACCTAGAAGAACCATATATAGAGTATATCGCAGTTGTCACTACGATAAAACTGTGGTTTGTAACCATGGGTACGGATAAGTTTTTGTGCCTCATCATTCCCATGTAATTAGTCCTCTAGAGAATACTTTCTAGGTGATTCAGTCACAAAAGACAAGCTGCGCAATGCGGGCAAAGTGACTGGCACCCAGTCCCTCCGGTCGCTTGGCTGGAGAACATGAAAACAATTTCATTTGTTATTCATGTTTACCGGACGTATCTGCCACGGCGCATGAGCAAGGTTCGGTCTGAACGGGGGGTAAGGTCATGCAGCGAAATAAAATCTTGACCCCGAGAAGGTGCTGTCCGACCTGCTGAAGGCGACCGGTTTGGTTTAGAATGCAGGCCGAACAAACTCCTCCAAGGTAAATCTCCCAGAATATAAAGAAAGGTAAATATGTCTCCAGGGAATAGAACGATTCCTGATGCAGTGATGAAACTGCAGGAGCATTATCCGTTTGTTTTCCTTACTCCAAGGCCACCACCGTTCCGGAACAGGTGAGTCACTGGTGTCGTTTTTTACGTTTTGTTTCAAGTGATAAGGAAAACAAAAGATGCTTGTTGTTTTAATTGAACAAAACTTGAATAATTGGAGTGTGCACCATGATCCAAGTTGAACACTTGGTTCGTAAATATGGGGATTACACTGCAGTGGACGATGTGAGCTTCACCATCGACCACGGCGAGGTTGTGGGTCTTCTGGGCCATAACGGCGCCGGAAAGACCACCATCATGAAGATGGTGACGGGCTTTTTGGAGCCTACCGGAGGCACGATCCGCATCGACAATCTGGAAATCGGCCGGGACACCCGCGACCTACAGGCCCGCATCGGTTACCTGCCGGAGAACTGTCCCCTGTGGCCGGAGATGACCGTCATCGACTACCTCGACTACCAGGCCGGCCTGCACGGAGTGCCGGAAAACCGTCGTAGCTCCGCGGTGGCGGGAGCCATCGGCCGTACCGCTCTGAGGGAGAAGGCGACCGCGCCCATCCACACCCTTTCCCGCGGTTACCGGCAACGCGTGGGAGTGGCCCAGGCGCTCCTGCACTCCCCGGAGATCATCATTCTCGACGAGCCGACCAACGGACTCGACCCCACGCAAATCCACCACATGCGCTATCTGATCCGCGATTTGGCCAGGACCGCGACGGTGATCGTCTCCACCCACATTCTGCAGGAAGTGCAGGCTGTGTGCGAGCGGGTGCTCATTTTGCGCGCGGGACGCCTGGTGGTGGACGCCCGTATCGACGAACTGCAGCAGGCGCGGGGGCTCATGGTGAGTGTCGACAAGGACGCGCGCGAATCGTTGCTCGGCCTGCCGTTCGTTACGGATGTGGAGGAGCTCCAGGCCAGCGAAGGCCTTCGCCGCTACCAGCTGGACGCACCTCTGGAGGATGCCCCCGCCGTTGCGGAGATGCTCACCCGGCAGGGATTCCGGCTCTACGGCATGCAACCTCGACGCCGCGACCTGGACACGGTGTTCGCCGAAGTGAACGAGGAGGTGGCCCATGTCTGACATCCTGCTCATCGCCCGCAAGGAGTTCCGGGGGTTTTTCGCAACACCGGCCGCGTATCTGTTCCTGGGGGCATACCTTGCGGCGACGCTGTTCGTGTTCTTCTGGGTGGAGACTTTTTTCGCCCGCAACATCGCCGACGTACGGCCGCTCTTCCAGTGGCTTCCGGTACTGCTGATCTTCCTGGTGGCCGCGCTGACCATGCGTTCGTGGTCCGAGGAGCGGCGCTCCGGTTCCCTTGAGAGCCTGCTCACCGCGCCGGTCAGGCCCCTCGACCTTGTGCTCGGCAAGTTTGCCGCCGCCCTGGCCCTGGTGGCCCTGGCTCTGGCCCTGACCCTTCCCCTGCCCGTCACCGTGGCCATGCTGGGGCCGCTGGACTGGGGGCCGGTGTTTGGCGGCTATATCGCCACCCTGTTCCTGGCCGCCGCCTACGTGTCCATAGGCGTGTACATGAGCGCCCGGACCGACAACCCCATCGTGGCCCTGATCCTGACGGCGCTGGTTTGCGGACTCTTTTATCTGGTGGGCTCGGACACCCTGGTCGACCTGTTCGGCTACCATGTGGGCGGTTTGCTGGCCCTCCTGGGCACGGGCTCCCGCTTCGCCTCCATCACCCGGGGGGTTCTCGATCTGCGGGACCTCTACTACTACGTTTCCATCGTGGGGGTGTTTTTAACGCTCAACCTGTATTGCCTGGAGCGGCTGCGCTGGGCCGGGAACCCGGCCACGCGTCGCCACCGCCTGTGGGGCTGGACTGTGGCCCTGGCGGCGCTCAACTTCGCCGCCGCCAACCTCTGGCTGGCTCCCATCGGCTGGGCTCGCGTCGACATCACCGAGGGCCATCTGTATTCCCTCTCACCGGCCACCAGACAGGAACTGGCCCAATTGCGCGAGCCGTTGGTGATCAAAGGCTACTTCTCCGCCAAGACCCATCCCCTGCTCGCGCCTCTCGTTCCTCAGATCAAGAGCATGCTGGAGGAGTACGCCGTAGCCGCCGGGGGGCACGCCCGAGTGGAGTTCATCGACCCGACGAAAGACCGCGCCCAGGAAGAGGAGGCCGCCGTCAAATACGGCATCCGTCCGGTGCCCTTCCAGACCGCCAGCCGCTATCAGACGTCGCTGGTCAGCTCCTACTTCGACCTGGTGGTGGCCTACGGAGACCAGCACGTGACCCTGGGTTACCGTGACCTGATCGAGGTGAAGGAGCGCGGCGAACGGGATCTGGACGTGGTGTTGAAAAACCCCGAGTACGCCGTCACCGGCGCCATCCGCAAAGTGGTCAACGCCTACCAGGCCGGCGGCAACCCCTTCGAGACCCTCACCAGTCCGGTCAGCTTCCACGGCTACCTGTCGCCCGACGAGCACCTGCCCGAGCAGTTGCGGACCGTGCATGCCGACCTCACGTCGCTGCTGGGCGAAGTGGCTCAGGAGGCCGGCGGCAAGTTCAAAGTCGACTTCCAGGACCCCGACGCCGATGGCGGTAAGCTCGCTAAGGATCTGAAACAGCGCTACGGACTGGGTCCCAAGATTGCCAACCTTTTGGATTCCCAACCGTTCTGGTTCTCCATGATGCTTGAGGGCGACGGCCAGACGGTGGAGGTCCCCCTGCCGCAAACCCTGAACAAGGACGACCTCAAGCGCTCCCTGGATGCCGCGCTCAAGCGCCTGGCTCCGGGTTTCCTCAAAACGGTCGCAGTGTTCAAGCCCCAGGCCATGAGCCCGGGTGAGAACAGCTACCAGCAGCTCATGAAGGCCCTGTCCGAGAACGAGCGGGTCAAGGAGACCGACCTCAAGAACGGGATGGTCCCCGAGGATGCCGACCTGCTCCTGGTGCTCGCCCCGAGCCGGCTGGACGACAAGCAACGCTTCGGCATCGATCAGTTTCTGATGCGCGGAGGAAGCGTGGTGCTGGCCTCTTCACCCTTCGAAATCCGGATCGGCGATTCCCTTGAGGCCAGCAAGCAGAAATCCGGCCTGGAGGAGTGGCTCGCCGGGTACGGGCTGAACATGGACGGCAGCATGGTCCTCGACCCGCAGAACGCCGCCCTGCCGGTGCCGGTGGAGCGCTCCCTCGGGGGGATGCCGGTGCGTGAGATCCGCATGCTGCCGTACCCGCACTTCCCTGATTTGCGAGGCAAGCAGCTGAACGGGGACAACCCCATCACCTCGTCTCTTAGGCAGCTGACCCTCAACTGGGCCTCTCCGATCCAGGTGGACGCGGCCAAGAACAAGGATCGCACGGTGGTCAGGCTGCTCGAGAGTTCGCCCCAAAGCTGGACCTCGGACAGCCTGAACCTGGTGCCCGACTACCGCGCCTATCCCCAGACGGGTTTCGCCGTCTCGGGGGAGCACAAGCCGCAGCTGTTGGCCGTGGCTCTGCAAGGCCGCTTCGATTCCTTCTACAAGGGCAAGGAGTCTCCTCTGGCCAAGGTGCCGGCCGACGACGCCGGAAAGGACACGGCCAAAGACAAGGACAAAAACGGCGGCGCGGAACAGAAAAACGACAAGGCGGCACCGCCGGTCACCAGCGTGATCGAACGTTCGCCTGAGTCGGCCCGGCTGGTTCTGGTCGCCAGTGACACCTTCGACTCCGACACGGTGCTGGATCTGGCCTCCCAGGGGCTGGGCACGATGTACACCAAGCCGACGGAGTTCCTGCAGAACGTCGTGGACTGGTCGTTTGAAGACCCCGCCCTGCTGTCCCTGCGCGGCCGGACCCAGTTGGCCCGCACCCTGGCGCCCATGCCCGAGGGTGAGCAGCGCCTGTGGGAATACATGAACTACTTCCTGGCGCTGGCCGGCCTGACGGCTGTCTGGGTTTGGCGCAGGCGGGTGGGCAAGGCCGATGCGCGTCGCCATCAAAGGATTCTCGGGGAGGTTGAGGCATGAACAAGACCATGAAACTGCTGGCTGTGCTGCTCGCGGCGCAGCTTCTGCTCGCCCTGGGACTCAGCTTCACCGGGCCGGATTTGTCCTCCCGGGCCGGCGGCGCCCCCCTGCTCACCGCCGAGGATGAGAGCATGGCGGACCGGCTCACCATCGAAGGCCCGGACCAGTCCAAGACGGTGCTGGCCAAGGTGGATGGCTCCTGGCGGTTGCCGGAGAGCGGGGACTTCCCGGCCGACGGCGAACGGATCAATCAGATGCTTCATCGGCTGGCAACCCTGAAACCGGGCCAGCCCGTGGCGACCACCGAGGGGGCGTTGACGCGCTTCAAGGTGAGCGACAAGGCCTTCGAGCGGCGCATCACCCTGGCGACCGGCGACAAGACTCTTGCGACAATCTACCTCGGGGATTCGCCGGGCATGCGCCAGGTCCATGCCCGCCGGGCGGATCAGAAGGAAGTGTATTCGGTGCAGTTCTCCACCTTCGAAGCCCCCGCCAAGAGCGAGGGCTGGGAAGACAAGGGCATCCTTGCCGTCCCGCTGGAGCACATCAAGGGCATCGAGGTCGCCGGGCTCAAACTGGACCTGCCGGCGCAACCCTCCAAAAATGAAACCGGGGCCTCCCCGGCAAAGAAGGAGAACAAGCAGGATGCGGGCAAGCCGGCGACCGTCTGGCAGGCTACAGGACTGGCCGCGGGGGAAAGCCTCAGCCCCCAGGCCGCCGGGAGGCTCGCCGACCTGCTGGCTGGGCTGCGCATCGGGTCGTTGCTGGGCAAGGAGGCGAAACCCGACTACGGTCTCGACACCCCCGTCCTTGATCTCACCCTTGTCCGGGACGACGGGCAGAGGGTGGAGTACCAGCTTGGCAAGATGAAGGCCGGCGCGGACTACGCCTTGAAAGTCTCGTCTCGCGCGGAATATTTCCGGTTGCCGGAATATGCCGCCAAGCCCCTGATCGAGGCCGCCATGCGTGAGACATTGCTTGGAGCCAAGCCCGGCGCGATCAAGCCGGCGGCCGGCAGCACTCCGGAACCGAAGGGATGACGGCATCCGCCTTCAGGCCCGGTTAGCCCGACCCGGACCGGGCGGTTGCCGGGTTCCTCAGCCGTGGGAGCGGCGGGTGCGCGTCCAGCAGTGACCAGCGCCCGCCGCTCTTTTGGGGTGTAAAGCCGCCGGAAAGGCAGCCGGGCCGCGCGGGACATCGGCTGGAGGTGGTGGTGGGGCTGCCTCCTTTACCCCAGGATTGCGCATCAGGAGGACATTTTGGACCATCGGGACTACCCGGTGGCTTTTTTTTGCCCGGTCGAAGCTGGACAAAAGCCGTACTTTGGAATTTCCAAGATGGCTGAACTGTATACAGCGAGTTGACTTCCTGGATGCTACGTGGAAAAGAATTAAATAGAGTGAATAACAGTTTGTGTATGGTTGCAGTTTTGACGGCTACTGGATATTTTTGTTCTGGAATTGCCCAAACATAGGAAGTTCCATGTCCGAGTCAATGAAGACCGGGGAGCAGCTCCTCGCTGAATTGCAGGCTGCTCGCCAATCGATTGTCGACTTGACGAGTCGGGAAGTCGAATGCAAGCGGATTGAGGAGGCCCTGCGTGAGAGCGAGGAACGCTACCGTACCATCGTGCAATCGGCAAACGAGGGCATCTGGCTGTTGAACAGCGAATGTACCGTCATTTACGCCAACGAAGCCATGGCTGAAATGTTGGGCTACAGTCAGGAGGAGATGTGCGACAAGTCGAAATATGATTTTCTCTTCCCTGAAGATGTGGAAGGTTCCAAAGATAAGATACGGGATTGCTTTAATGGTCATCCCAGCCAGCATGAGCGACGCCTGCGAAAGAAGGATGGAGGCGAAGTGGTCACTATCGCGTGTACCGCCCCCCTCATCCGCCCGGATGGATCGATCCGGGGAGCCTTCGCCTTGTTCACCGACATCACCGCGCACAAGAAGGCCGAGAGGGCCTTGAGAGAGAGCGAAACACGTTATCGCCTCGTGGCGGACAATACCAGCGATTGGGTGTTCTGGCTCGACCCCACCGGCAAGTCCTTGTATCAGTCTCCGTCCTGCCTGGTCACCACAGGTTATGATCCGGCCGCGTTCGAGTCCGATCCCGCGCTCTTGGAACACATCGTCCACCCCGACGACCTGCCCTTGTTCCAGGCCCACAGGCACGACGTTTCAATCAAGCACGATCAGGGCGAGTTGGGGTTCCGGATAGTCCGGAAGAATGGCGAAGTCCGATGGATCGAGCACAGTTGCCAACCGGTGTTCGACGGCGACGGCGTCTACTTCGGGGTGCACGGGAGCAATCGTGATGTCACCGGGCGAAAGTCTTCCGAGGAGGCGCTCCGGGAAAGCGAGGAGAAATACCGCGCCCTGGTGAACGCGTTTGACGGGTTCGTGTACGTGTGCTCGTCGGAGTATCGCATCGAATTCATGAACCAGGCCATGATCGAAGGAATCGGCCGCGACGCTACAGGGGAGAAATGCCATCAAGTGCTGCACGAGCTTGATGGGGTCTGCCCCGGGTGTGTCAACGGTCGGGTTCAGGCCGGGGAAACCGTGCGACGGGAGATGCTCAATCCGAAAGACGGACGCTGGTATTACATCGTCAATACACCGATTCGGCATGCCGGCGGACGTCTGTCCAAGATGTCCACGATACTCGACATCACCGATCGCAAGTTGGCCGAGGAGGCGCTTGTCAAGAGCGAGGAGAAACTGAAGCAAAAGGAAACTGAACTGAGCAAGGCTCAGAGCATCGCCAACCTCGGCAACTGGTATTGGGACTTGGCGACCGGTGTCCTCGGCGGATCGGACGAATTTTACAGAATGTACGGCTTGGACCCGGCTCGCGACTTCCCCAAATTCAACGAGCAGAGGGGAACATTATACACCGTCGAAAGCTGGGAGCGCAAAAACGCGGCAGTCCAGGAGGCGATACGCACTGGGATCGGCTATGAATTGGATCTGGAGGCTTACCGCAATGGGGTTCCGATATGGATCACGACGCGCAGCGAGGTCGTGAGGGACGTTGACGGCCTGATCGTGGCCTTGAGGGGTACCGTCCAGGACATTACGGAGCGCAAACGCCTGGAGTCGGAGTTGATCGCGGCCAAGGAGGAGGCCGAGCGGGCCAACCGGGCCAAAAGCGAGTTCCTGGCCAACATGAGCCATGAGATCAGGACGCCCATGAACGGAATCCTGGGTTTCGCGCAGTATCTCGCCGAGAGCGTGACCGACGACAAGTCCCGGGAATATGCCCAGATCATTTCTCAGTCCGGAAGGGCGCTTCTCGACATCATCAACGACATACTGGATCTGTCCAAGATCGAGGCGGGGAAGGCGGAACTCATCCCGGCACCATTCCTGCTGCGCGACGTGCTCGACTCCACTCTCAAGCCCTTGACGTTGATCGCGTGGAAAAAAGGTCTCAAGCTTTTCAGCGCCGTTGATGCCGAGGTTCCGGACCGGCTGCTCGGCGATTCCGGCAGGCTCATGCAGGTGATTACGAACCTCGTCGGCAACGCCATCAAATTCACCGAGCAAGGCAGCGTGTTGATTTCCGTCTCTCTCGCCGAGGAAATCAAACCCTCGTCCACCTGTCTGCGCTTCACGGTCAAAGACAACGGCATCGGCATCCAGAAAAACAGGCTTCCCCGACTGTTCGAACCCTTCACACAGCTCGGCACCTCGGCTCACGTCAAATACGGCGGAACAGGCCTTGGCCTTTCCATCTCCAAAACCCTCGTTGAGATGATGGACGGGACGATAGGAGTTGAAAGCGAGGAAGGGCAGGGGTCGACCTTTTTCTTCACCGCTTGTTTCGGACACATCCAAAATGGAGTCATTCCCACTGCTTTATCACCAACCAGGAACGAGGTCCAAACCAGGCCACTCAAAATACTTCTGGTCGAGGACAATATGGTGAACAGGATCCTGGTGGTTGAGCTCCTCAAGGCCAAAGGACATCCGGTGGTGGAGGCCATGCAAGGGGAAGAGGCGCTTGAAAAGCTGCGAATGGAGAAATTCGACCTTGTGCTCATGGACGTGCGCATGCCGGTAATGGATGGAATGGAGGCGACACGACGCATCAGAAATGGAGAAGCCGGCGATCCTGCCGTTCCGATCGTCGCCCTGACCTCTTACGCCCTCAAAGGCGACCGGGAGCGTTTCCTTGCCGCCGGCATGGACGACTACCTCGCCAAGCCCATCGATTTCGACGAACTCGACCGTGTGTTGGCATTTGCCATGGCCCCTCCAGGGGCGGGAAAGGACATTCGGGAAGAGTAGCGCCCGGTGGCCGAGTTGCGGAAGCCCGTTCTCTTGCCGTGGCCGGTGCCGAGCGATCGGCATTTCCAGTTACTCCCGAGGAGAAGACACCACACGGCGGCGGGAGTGCAAGTTTTCCACTGGCACCTCCCACGAGGTTGAGGTCACTTGTCAGCCCCGAGGGGCAGCTCGACGATGAACGTGCTGCCCTTGCCGGGCGACGACTCCACGCGGATGCTCCCGTTGTGCTTGGTGGTGACGATGAAATACGACACCGAAAGCCCCAGGCCGGTACCCGTGCCCGGCTCCTTGGTGGTGAAGAAGGGTTCGAAGACCCTCCTGCGCACGGACTCCTCCATACCGGGGCCGTTGTCCTGCACTTCAATGCGGGCCCGGCCGGGGAGGCGCCTGGTGCGTATGACGATGGAAGGCGCGTCCCCGGGATGTGGTGCGTTCGCCATGGCCTGGGCCGCGTTGGTGACCAGGTTGAATACCACCTGTTCGATCTCGTTGCGCACGCAGGGTACGGGCCCAAGGTTCGGGTCGTAATCCCGCACGACGGCCATGCGCCGGAAATCGTACTTCTTGTTCAGGTCGTAATCACGCGAAGCCAGTTCCAGGCTGTTTTCCATGATCTCCGCGAGGTCGGCCGGCTTACGGCTCGACGCGCTCTTGCGGCTGAACTCGAGCATGTTGGAGACGATCCTGGCCGCGCGCAGCCCGGACTCGCGGATGCCCTCCAGCATGGCCATGGTCTGGCGTTTCTCGAAATAGCAACGGATGGCCGCCACCGTGCAGCCGCATTCCTCGGCAGCTGTCCTGTTGGCTTCCCGTTCGGGCTGTACGTGCATCTGGATGATCTGCACGGACTGGAGGATTCCGGCCAGGGGGTTGTTGATCTCGTGAGCCATGCCGGCGGCCAGGCCGCCCACGGACATCATCTTCTCCGTCTGGACCATCAGCTCCGAGATGCGCACCCGATCCGTGACGTCGTCCACGCGCAACACCGCTCCGGAAAGGCCCACGGCATCCAGGGGGTAGATGAGCACGTCCAGGTAGTGGAGTTCGCCGTTCTCCTGGTGTGCGAGATTTTCGAGCAGCATGGACCGGCGCTCGCGGTAAGCCCCTTCGATGTCGTGGCGCCTCGCCGCCAGGGGCGGGAAGGCCCGCTCCAGCGGAACGCCCAGCGCTTCATCCGGCGGGAGCGCCAGCCAGGCGGCGGCCGACGTGTTGAAATGGGTGACCAGGCCCGCCTGGTCCACGCAGATTACCTTGGAGGGCATGGCATTGATGATGTTGCCGATGAACAGATGGGCTTTTTCCAACTCCCGGCTCACCCGCCTGCGCTCGGTGACGTCCTCGAAGCACACGAAAGAGAAGAGGAACCGGCCGTCCCGATCCTTCACCGGAGCCCCGTTGAAGCGGGCCACCCAGGATCGGCCGGTATCCTTGCGGAGCACCGTCAACTCGCATCCGGAAAAGGTCTCGCCGCCAAGCGCCCTGGTGATGGGCCGTCTCTCGGCCGGCACGAGCCGGCCGTCAAGATCCCGCAATTCGAAAAGGTCCTGAAACTGACGAAAGTCTCCGGGAATTTGTTTCTCGTCGGTGAAGCCGTTGAACCGCACTCCGGCGGGATTGACGGCCAGGATGTTTCCGTCGGCTTTGACCAGCACCAGCCCCTCCACGAGGTTGTCCAGGACCGCCCGCCATTTGAGGGCTTCCTCCTCGGCCTGCTTCCGGGCGGCGACCAGTTCGGTGATCTCGTGGCCGACGATCAGGATCCGCGGCATGTCGCCGTCATCTCCGGGCACGGGCACGTAGTCCGCGTTCCACCAGGTGCTCCTGCCCTCGATGGGTACCTCGTATTCCCGCAGGTGCACGGGCCTGCCGGTCCGGTGGATGGAGTCAAAAAGTTCGCCCACCTCCTGGGCCACTTCGGGGAACGCCTCCCGCAGGGTGCGGCCGACCAGCGGTCGGGACGCTTCCGGGACAACGGCCTCGTAGGCCGGGTTGGTTTGGACGTACCGGTGCTCCGGGCCCTCCACCACGCCGACGACGATGGGGGCGGTGTTGATGAGGCTTTCCAGGAAATCCCGCTGCCGCCTGATTTCCGTGAGGTCCCGCGCACGCGCCGTTTCGAGGAGCCTGCGCTCGGTCACGTCCATCCCGTAGACGTTGACGTACTCCTTGTCCGCGATGAGCACCGCCCTCAGGGCCAGGATGCTGTCGCCCACGACGACC